>Ga0302250_1000220_pt1 | contig 69519 bp, 69 predicted proteins | sample AAG_RA_Asp_MG_FD_193536 | JGI IMG/M metagenome (GOLD analysis project Ga0302250, IMG submission 193536) | Enriched activated sludge microbial communities from anaerobic digester in WTTP, New Holstein, Wisconsin, United States - AAG_RA_Asp | ecosystem: Engineered > Bioreactor > Anaerobic >... | reverse complement strand
GACCACCGGAACTTACAAAAAACTTACAAAAAACGGCCAATAATGCTATAAAAAACGGCCATTTCACAATCATAACACACTGATAATCAATGGTAGTTACATAGCAGTTTTATCTCGTTCCCGCTACCAAAACCAGTTAAATAACTATTAACCAAATAGTTAAGCGTTTTTTGACGTAACATTTTACAAAAAGTTACAAAAAAAAATTGATGTTTTTTGTGTGTTTTTGGATTGTGAGGGGTCATAAAACTGACCACATGAAAAACTATCGACTGGCAAGATTGAATGATCGAAAATCAGACCTTTCAAAGACTTGGTATGTATATTACTCTGTAATTCATCCGGAAACAAAAAAGTTTGTATTATTTCAGCAGTACATATCCAGCAGGCTTAAAACTAAAAAAGCCAGATATCAGAAAGCTGACGAAATTATGGACCAGATAAATCCAAAATTAACCCGTGGTTGGAATCCTCTGGCCAAAGAAAATCCATCATTTATGACACTTGAGGAAGCGGTATATAAATTCCTTGAGATAAAAAAAACTGAGATTCGAAAGCGCACCTTTTTCACATATTATTCAATTATAAATTTGTTTCTCACCTGGTGCCATTCAAAAAAACTTGATTACAAACCTTTGGAGCAGTTCACCTATCAAAACGCTGTTGAATTCCTTGACTACCTGAAAACTGAAAAGAAACTTACCAATAAGAGCCATAACAACTATCGCAGGGCGATGAACACGGTATTTATCTGGTTTCATACCAGGGAGTATATTATATTCAATCCATGGAAGCGCACTGTAAAACTCAATGAAGAGCAGCCGGCCATAATTGCATTCAATGAGGAAGAGTTACAGATCATTAAGAAAAAGCTGCCCGAATACAACCCTCGTTTATGGATGGTGGCTCAACTGATATTTTACTGTTTTTTACGGCCGCAGGAAATTGTCAGATTACGGTTTGCGGACATCAATATTAAAACCGGCACAATTCAGGTGAGTGGAGCCCAGAGCAAGAACCGGAATTCTCAGGTACTTGCCATGCCAACGCCATTTATGGAGAATATTAATGCACAGTCATGGACAGGCCAGGCAGATCAGTATATTTTCTCTATGAAATTGAACCCTGGTAATAAGCTAATCAATCCAAATCTGATATCGAAGTTATGGCTTCAGTTTTGTAAAATGAATAGTTTGGATAAGCCGATTTATGGCCTAAAACATACAGGGGTAGGGATGGCGTTTGATAATGGCATCAATCCGCGGGATCTTCAAATACATATCCGGCATGCTAGTCTGGATGAGACTATGAAATATCTGAACCGATTCAGAAATGTAACTTCCGATAATCTTAGAAATAACTTCCCGGGATTTTAAAAAATGCGTTAAGGATTGCAGCGTAAATCCTTTTTATAAGGTACGGGTAAAAAGATTGCAGCGAAAAGCCTGAGCCGTGTACAAAAAAAAATCCCTATCCGTACTGATTGGACAGGGATTTATTAATTGTACCGGTTAACGCCCAAAATGCATAGAATTAAATACTCATCAATTTTAGTTCAGCAACAGAATATCCTTTATGTGTAAGGACAAAAGACAACTCTTTAATAAAAAAAAGACGATTTTCGAATAGATATTTTTTAGTAAAATCAAGCGTCAAAACCTCTTGAGTATCGATAACTTTATAAACAGTAACAAGCCTGGATCGCTGAATAAAATTTAGCCATCCTTTCCAGTACTTCTCGAACAGTCCGTTATTACCTGCCATAAACAGGTCAGTATCAGCGCCAGGTATCTGATCTCCGGCCACATCATAAATTGAAGAGCAGCCCATAGGGTATAATTTATCATCAGGGTATGCCGGTTGCATTCCCCGGTAAAATGTAATCCAGTTTGGGGCTTCGCTTCCACTGGTTTCAAATTTATCTTTAAATCTGACAGCAAATGAGGATTGTGGAATTAGCCAGAGGCCTCCCATCGGAGTATCCGTCTCATTTATGTCGAATTTTGGATCATCTTTAGGGATAGCAGGGAAGAATTCAAAAGAGATATTTACTGGATTATCACCATCTGTTTGTTCGATCAGTTTATAAGGTAAGGAGTAGAACATCCATTTCAGAGCATCTGTTTCGTTATCATAATTCCAAATCCAGTATTGTTTTACAGCAGTGACATAGTAGATATCAAGAAGTGTATTATCATCAGCTGGTAAGTCCTCAACGGCGTTCACAGAGCCAATTAATTTAGTTTCATCAATACCCTGAATCATTTCGGATATGCTGTCATTCTGAGCTTTGTATTCAAGTGTGAAGCCATTATGAAACTCATGTTCTATTTCAGGCCTTCCGGTAACATTGGAAATGTAATTATAGTTTGATGATAATAGAATTTCATTGAAAGATCTGATGAGAAAGCGATTATTCATGGATGGAACGATGACTAATCCAAGAATATTTAATATCTTGAAGAAATCTGAGATTTTCATATCCGGGATATGATCATTCAGATTAAACTCATCATCAATGAAAAAGTATTGTTTTACCGGCCATGGCATGTTTGGTTCAACGGGTTCCCTTGTATGAAGCTCTGTTTTATTCAAAGCCCGGTTATTTCCTAAAACGAGTGTATTAAACTCACTTTCGAGGTTTGTATCAAAAGATAACTGGATATTATACTGCATCGCTATCCTTGAAAGGATATAACGAGCGAAAATGAATGGTACGAATATATTCCCAATGATCTCATTTGTAGAACAGAAATATGGGCTAAAACGGTAAATATTACCGGTGACAGGTTGGTAATAATTGATAACCGGTAGCAGTGTTGAATATGTTTCTTTCAGAGTGGTATTGGTAATATCGCTGTAAGCTTCATCATTTCTCACCGGGAAAAAACAAAACTCATTGTGACCTGGTTCTAGAATAGTTTTATCGCCTGGCACGAAGTCTTCACAGATGATAAATGAATTTGGTTTGATATTATATTCTATGGTATAGGAGCCCTGTACCAGTTCATAGACAGTGAAAATCACAAATACAAAAGTATCCCCGGCGTTATAATTCCCTGAAAAGGAAAATTTCTTAACCGGATTATCAAAATAAATTGCTTGCTGAAGTATGTTGTTTTTATAAATCTGCAAATAAGATTCACCATGAATCACTTCAAGGTTTATCGCCCCGTAAAACCTAAGTGATGAGGGTATTGTTACGGTGTAAAGATTTGATTGCTCATGAAAGTATCCAAAATATCCATTGTGAATGATACGCTGGAAAACCGGATGGTAACTGTGTTGGGTTCCTGGTGAATGTAAAGACGTATTAATTATATGTCGGCCGTGGAATATTCTGGTGATGGATGGCATCACTACTTCTTTACTTCCCAGATCAACATCAGAGATCATTTTATCCTTAATCATGGAGTTAAAGAATCCGGTAAACATGAAAAAGCGCAAGTCAAAAAATAGATCATTTGATTTCACTACTATGATTTCCCCTTCAAATAATTTTGTCAGGTTAAAATAGATAGAAGCTTGAAGACTGGTTTGCGGTGTTTTTAAAGATGTAAGATTACTATACTGAAGAATATTTCTATTTTTTGGTGTAGAGGGAATGGAAAAGTCGAAAATATAACTTCCTTCAAATACCAGATCTCCAAAAAAAAGAGGAGATTTCAAATTTACAGAAAGTGAAACTTCCCCTATCTCCAATACTTCCTGATTAACAATTATTGAAATCATATCGAGCTTTGTAAATCAACTATAAGACTATTTGTATTTAAACCAGAAAACAAAACTTTATATCCTCTACTTACAATGTTCTTGAAAGGGACATCACAAGTTATCTTAAGCGTAACAGAACGATTGAAAATATTTGCCGGAACTTGCGAAAAGTCAAAATTTAGTTTATGCTTGTTTGGTTCAGTTTCTTCACTCGTAATAATTGCCTTTTCCCGAGTAACTGAATACTCAATCAATTCTGTGACAGATGGAATCAATACATTGTCAAGACCATTAATACCATATGCAGTTTCAATATGTTTGAAAACCTGTTTGAACTTAGAGTATTCTGTCAGATTTGTAGGACTATCGACATTGTGTGAAAACATACGAAACCACCAATTCCCGGAACGATTCATGAACGCATCAATATCAGCTATAATCATTTCGGCTGTTTTTGAATCACTATCCATATTATATCTACCACAGTTTAAAGCAGTCCCATATAAATTAATATATCCTATTAATGAAAGTGTGGATAAATCGATTGTATTTGGCACAGAGCCGGAATTTACTGTTTTCAAAAATATTGACTGTGTACTTAAAATATAATCAATCCATGCGGCTGAATTGAAATTACTTAAACCCCCCTGAAGCACTGCAAAAAGTGGACATCGATTGTATCTTAATAAAAATTCTTCCTTAAACCTATCCTCCCAATACTCCATTTCATTTGTAGGGATATCTGAATAATTGGCATAAGAACCGTGATTTCCCATCAACCCCCAACCTTCCTGATACATTTCAGACAATAAATCCCAAGTGAGTTGTGACGAACCAGAATAACTCCATGAAAGTATATTTGTCCCACTGGTGAAGAACATATTACCAACTGAATTCCCTTTAAATTTGATGTTTCCACCAAATCCATTTGTGGAAAAAAGGCCAATCGAAGTTTCCGGGTCTGACTTGGGCAACCCTCCATTGAAAAGCTTAAATACATTCGTGTAGATCAACTTTAAGGTGTCGTCCATTTCATAGGTAATGGCGTGCTTCTTATTGTACCTGAGTGGGGTAACTTCAATATTGATTTCAACTGGTTCCGTAAACTCTGAATCAGGCCACAATTCAATTTCAAACAATTTGCCTGATTCACGTTTGTGAAGAAAAGAAAGTGGAGTCGTGATCATTTTAACCGTATTGTTCAATTACCATTGCACTAACATATAAATTGAAATAGCTTGGAGTTGAGGTCGTTAATATATTTATCATAATTTCACCATTGTTCGGTGAAATATTTTCAATGACTGCTTCATCACTTAAGTTCCCAGCAACAGTATCAATGGTGTCAAAATCAGTTGTAAGTCCAACAATTTCAAACTTAATAGGTGGTATGTTTACAGGAGATGGCAGGTTGTCATGCGTCGCACAAAATCTGAATGTGTACTTGTGATCGTTATTCAAATTCCTTAAGTGCAAAATCCAAGGCAAAGGCGTAGAACCACCTGAAAACCCCTTATATACCCTTGCATCGAGAATAGCCTCCGGGAAATTGGGAAAAGCTGTATTTTCCAGATACGTTTTCCCGCTTTGTTTCGAAACATTTGTACCACCAGTATAAACTCCCATCTTAACTTCTGAACCTGTTAACCCCACAACATCTCCAAGACTATTTTTAATATTGATATACGTAACGGGATTGTTAACAACATCTCCACTGAATCCATAAAACTGAGTTTCTCCAATCTGACTTGTATTATTTCTGCCAAAACTAATATTGAATTTATTCAGCAACGAAGTTGAAATGGTGAAGATTTCACTATCGGAGGCTGTCATGTCACCGTAATTAATAACCTGTACATGAATGACCCGGTTCCCGGTTCCAGTCAAGGTTATTGCTTTTGCTGCACTATAATCTGATTCGACAACTTGCGACCAGTTGGGAATTGCTCCTTCATCAAGTTCAACAACTTTCATTTTGTATGCGAAACTTGCTGACGAATTAACAGTAACATTAGGAGCTGTACCAGTAATTGACGTTATGATAATACTCGGAGAGGCTATCGTCATAGTGATAGTGGTTTGCATTGGCGAAGATTCAACATTGTCAGAACTTCTTTTCACTTTAAAGTAAACAGTCTTTAAACCATTCCCACGACTTAGCGTAAAAGTATTACTGCCGGAAATTGTCAGCCACGAGGCACCAACGAACGTTGCCGATTCTGAAATCATATACTTGTCCGGGGAACCTGATGCTGTAAACGAAATCGATACATTCTGATTTGACGTTGGGCTTACACCTCCATTAAGACTGAACGCACTAAGCACAACAGAGGTTGGTTCGTTGAGGTTTATAGCATCACTACTAACGGCACTTTCACCGGCAATATTTTTAACTTTCGCATACACATTCTTCAGTCCGTTACCAGTGCTAAGGGTAAACTGGAAAGCGCCGTTGATGTTATGAGGTGTCCAGGTACTAAGGCTCAATTCACTTTCAGATACGGCAACTTCTTTCTGGCCGAGACCTGTTACATTTTGGAAGGTGATCAATACATTCTTACTGGTTGTGGATGCCTCGTTATTGTTTATTGAAATACTGCCAAGTGTGGGAGCTTCTGTAACCAGAAGAATATTTGCACTCTGTACGGAACTTTCATTATCTGATTCATCTTTCATTTTTAAACCGATGGTTTTTGCCCCGTCTCCTGAATGCAAAATTTCATGAGTTAACGGGGAAGATGAATATTCCTGCCATGCTCCAAAAGTACCTCCATTTTCTTGGATTGCATAATGGGAAGGCGTCGTTCCGCTTCCCAGCGTAACGGCAATACTGATTTCTCTGGCTGCTGTTTCTGTATCACCTTCATTAATTTGTATTGATTGAAGATCAGGAACTCCCAGAGTTGAAAGATTAATTGTATCTGTATAAGTATTTGCCTGGGTACCGGCAATATTTTTAATCTGCAGATGCACGGTTTTTTCTCCATTAGATTCTGTGAGTGTATGGTTTACTGGATTTGATAATGCCACCCATACTCCCCAATTACTACCGTCATTGGATAATCGGATTTGCTTTGTTCCAAGACCTGATATTCCTTGAAGATAAACCATTACATTTCTTACTGATGTTGATGACGATCCGTTATTAATGGAGATACCGGAGAGAGAAGGCTCATTCTCAACCAGCAGAATGCTACCATTTTTAATTTCTGATTCCTCATTAAGTGAATTGGCAAATTTCATATACAGGGTTTTGGTCCCTTCATACTGGCTTTGTATTTCATAGGTAATAATCCCTGAGTAGTTTTGCCATGATCCAAAAGTTCCGCCTTCTTCTTTTACGGCATATTTGGAAGGAACTCCCCCCCCGTTAAACGTAGGAGTAATTGTTACATTTCTGTCGGATGTTTCGGTATCTGAATTATTGATCACGATTGATTCAAGTATTGGCGGGTCAGGAACAGATGTGGAACCAAAAATTTTACTTTGGTCACAGAGTACCTGTCCCCCGGAAATAATCCCCGAAATGATAACTGTCTGATTATTTTGCAGGCTTATGCTCGAAAGGTCAACGAAATCCGTATCAAAAATAATTTCAATGGCTGCTGTTGCTCTGATGGTAATTACAAAGGTGGATCCGTTTTTCTTATTAAGTGGGTTGAAAATCTGAAGATTCTTATTGCTGCTGATCCTGAATGTATTTCCGCTGTCGAAATTTGGGGTATACTCCTCATAAATAGCATCAGTCGGAATAATAGTAACGGTTGTTTCAGGACTATAGGCCTGCCCTTTTACGATAATATTCTTTTCAAAAGTCAAATTTCCGTCCTGGTCTGCCGAAAAGGCTGCCATCCATTTACCCATCGGGAGTACCAACCATGAGGAACTGGTGTAAATTTCATCAACATCAATCCCATCGGCCAGCGCTATGGCCCAGTCGCCGTTGACAAAATTGCCTGAAGTTCCGCTGTGTCTGAAAAAATCGCCTTTATAAATACTCCCGGAATATGCCATGGATGAAAAATTATCTTCTCCCAGGTAATTCAGGGCTCCTTCTCCATGCAGGATGGCTGATTTTAATAGTTTGTCAGCACCTGAAAGTGTTTGCAGAGCGTCTCGGATTTCGGATGCCGTCATGGTTCCGGTTCCGCCGGTTCCGGTAATGGTACCGATAACTGTTTTACTCCATGCTGTAGTATATCGGAAAACACACATTTCTCCAATTTGCACGGTCAGTCCAAAGTTGCTATACACCTGCTGATTCGTTGCATTATAAGAGGCAAAAAAGAAGTCGCCGTACTGAGATGTTCCGGGGTTGGTATTTACGGTACATACTCCCCGGTATCGTCCGGTTCCTGAGGATCCAAACACCATATCGCAAAACTGGTATAAGGCGTTATAAACCTTATTACCGGTTATAAAATTCAGCTGTCCGGTATTAAAATTGGCCTCAATTAAGGCAATAAACTGATCTTTTGTCATACAAATTCTTCATTAAATTCATTGGTAAATTCTCCCTGAACATTTTCTACAGCAAACTGTCCGTACTCAGTGAGGTATTCTGTCTGAAAGTCAATGGTCAGCATCATTTCATTTTCATCATCAAGGTTGATGTTTGATGATGTGATCCGGCAGGGTTTGAACCCTTCCCCTGTAATTTCATATACCTGGTCGCTGGCAAAGAAATCCTGAATCCAGGCAAAAAAACGTTTATCGAAATATCCGGTGGTATGGTTTCCCAGCAGGTTCTGCTCAATATTGTAATCGCGCCTGGATATGGCTAATTCATAAGGATTCAACGACTGCTCGAAATCCGCCGTTTCCCGTGTATATTCATTTTCAAAACTGCTTTTACCCAGACAGTATATTGTGTCGAATCCTCCTATCGAATTGCGGAAAATGAACTGGCGTCTGAATTCATAAAAATCATAATCAACCTCAAAAGTTTTTACCTCGCTCAATGTGGTTTCTGATCCGTTGGATGCCTTTCCTACCAGCCATACCGAGTAAGAATGTAAGGTTTTGTCAGGATAATTGGTCATGGTTGCCGATAAGCCCAGTTGATCATACCCGCAATCCACTTCAAGCACTTCTCCGGTATGCAGGAGATCGGCTCCGGTTCCCTGGTCGATATTTACAAAGGTTGCATCATCAAAGGTAAGCCTGATGCGAAGCAGAATCCTGTAATCAGCCGGGATGGTATATTCAGTACGGTATATGAAAAACAGTTTAATAAATTCATCCGGTAACACCTTTCTGGTTACTGGAGTAAAGGTGAGAAAGCGTAAGCCGGAAGATAACCACTCAAGGAATGTTACATCAGTAAACAGATGTTGTTGCCACTGTGGTATCCGTCCGTTGATCAGAAATAATATTTCGGTGGATAATGCCGCATGATAAACGGCAGGATTCCCGTATAATTCTGAATACCTCAGAGCGTACCGACGAAGAATATCATTATTTTTTCTGACCGGTATTGATGCATAAAACTGCTTCCTGAAGGTTGATTTAATATAGGGTTCAACAATATCATTAGGACAAAAGTATACTCTGCCATAATCATCCACATTGAGTTCCAGAAACAGTGAACGGATGGCGGCCACCTCATAATTACTGTTGGGACCATCCTGAACGAGCGGTTGAATGGAAATGGCGAAGTTTTCCCGTATAGAGCGGTCAGTTCCGGCGCTGTTAGACTGAACGGTTATATCTCCCGGATCAATGGATTCGGCCAGGGTGATGGAAAGAGAATACCGGCTGCCGTTTTCTCTGGCCTGAAAAGTAATCAGGTTATCTGTACTAGTAATCAGGAAATCATTGTACAGATCGACATTTCGGTTAAAGTATGCGGCCACGCTGTACACCCAGGCAAACAATGGATCACCGGGATCATAAGCCGGTATTTCCAGCCCGTCGTTAAGCATGGTTTCACGTACCTGAAAGGTAAGCAATTTAGAACCATAAGCAATAGTGAAGCTGCCATCGTAAAGAGCCAGGAACTGAAGGATCAATTCTGCTTTAGTGCCGGGCGAAGCAAGGAAATTATCCGATAAAAAAGTAAAAACCTGCTTTTCGCCCAGTAATGAGAATTTGTCCGGCTTGCCTTGAATTGAAATCATGATACAAAGTAACCGGTAATATACAGTTGTACAAAGGACAAAAAGAGCATAAAAAATGCCGGTCAATCATTTGACCGGCACACCAAAAACTAAATTAACTATGAATCCAAACTACGTCCTGTAGTTACACTTGCTTATTGAGGTACATCACCCAGATGTACTTACGGATTTTCTCCGGGGAGAATGGCAGGATGTTGTACTGATCCATGAGCAGGAACATTGTTTCGGCCTCATCGGCATCGTAGGTGCGGCAGGAATCCTTACAGGCATCCCACTGGGCAATAGCCAGGTCAATGAGAAGGCGCTGAAGGCCCTCCGGAAGTTCTTTGAAAATTTCATGGAACCGGCCATGATCAACATGATCGTTCCAGTCGGATTCACGCACTACGTATAAGAAGTGCTTTCCCCAGTCCATGTTCTGGTGCAATTGCAGCAGAGCTTCTGCATTGGACATCGGGGTTACGGGATCAGTGAGGTTTTCCGGTGATGAGCTACCGGCGGGCTTTTCGTTTGTGAGATTTTCTTTCATCGCGTTTTGCATTTTTCATTTTAGGTAAGAAAAAAGCGGCTTACCTTTCCCGCTGCAAAACGCTTTTTAAGGGCATTGTAACCGGCCATTACAACCGGAACACGGGGGTATAAACCGCTTGTGCATTAGTCATTCCAGACTAAACTCTTGGTATTTCAGGTCAGGGAAATAAAAAAGCCCTGAACAAATTCCGGGCACCGTTGCCCTTAATTAACGTTTTGCAAGGCAAAGATATGAAAAAATATATAATCCAAATAAAAAGTGAAAAATTTTGAAAAAATTTTGTTGTTAGCTAAGGATAATTATAAATTAGCTACCTGGGCCTTCTTCCAGTATCTCCATAATTTGTCCGCTATTACTCACTTTAGCTCTTACAAACCTTTTAACTCTTCCACCAAACGCATTCTTACCACTATAAACAGTTTTAACAATGATGAAATCTGTCATATCCAGATATGATGTTTGAATATGCTCATAGCTACTGGGATCATCCATAGCATTTTTTATTAATTCAGTCAATTCATAATGAGATCCATCATAACCGCTGAACTGTTTTTCAATTTCCAATTGCCTTGAAGATTTTTTAGTGCCATTTGCGTTTTTGCTACTACTTTCTCCACTACAGCTAACATTGAAAAATGTTATGGATGAGATAGCTAAAACTGTAAGTAACAAAACTGAAAAGAAATTTGCTTTCATAGACTTTGATTTTGATTAAATTAAAAATTGATTTATAGAATAATTTTATTTAACACATCTTTGCTGATCTCAAAGATATGAAAAAATATATAATCCAATCAAAAAGTGAAAAATTTTGAAAAAAATATTTGTGTCAGGGATTGAAGGGGAAATCCTTACCGGGTTCTTCCGGGAAGATTGCAACGAAAAGCCCGACCTGTCAAGGGGGACACCCTACCGGGTACTTTGGGATTTAATATCTGAGAGCTTCTGCTGGGCTTCATTATGGGTTTTCAGATACCTTTCGTTGGCTACCAGTTTTGCCTGAATTCCATTGGACAGAAGGTTATACAGCCGGTTGATGGTATTTTTCAGGTCCTCGTCGCCCATATACACCGGTTCACTTTTGATGATCTCGCGGGTGGTGGTGCCTCCCTGCTGAAATCCCCGGTTGGTGCGTATCGCTTCAATGATGCGCTCAAAGTTGGCAACCAGCGGAATCTGGCGTTCCCATGCCGGGATCACGTATTCGTTTGGGTGAACTATGCCGGCAATCTCTTTTCCATCGGCGTCTGTCATCCCGATACCGCTTCCGGTATAGCCCCCGGTTTCGAGGCTCTGAATCTTATTGCGTTCGGCGGTGGCTGCGGCAATCTGCATCGCGCCGGTGGCTCCCAGCACCACCTGAAATGGCGGGGCAAATACTCCGAGCTGTTCGGCGGCCTTCATGATCGCACCGGCGGTATTGGCAATAATGTTAGAGATGGTTATGGCCAGATCAATGTCGGCGTACTTTTTCATGATCTGTTTTTTCTTTTCTTCGTTGTCGCCGGCTTTGGCCAGTTCCATATCTTTCATTGACGTAAAGAAATCACCGAGCGTCTGAATCATGTACCGGGCTCTTTCGAGCTCGGTATTGATCTGTTCGAGGCGTGTTTTCAGGGCTGCCTCGTCTCTTTCCTGGCGAAGCTTCCGGTATTTTTCCCTGATCTTCTCTTTGGCGGCCTCCAGTTCTTCGGTGGATATGGTTCCATCCTGAATGGCCGTGGCATCCAGTTCGGTCATCTCTTTTTGCTGGAGTTCATCATCCGAAAGGATCCCGAATTTCTCTTTGAAGGAATATTTAGGGTCGGTAGTGGCTCTGAGGTTCTCTGCTGCATACTTACGACGGATTTCATCGCGCTTTTTCATGTAATCATCATACCTGATCAGCCCACCGTCGTAATACTTTTGCAGTTCGGTTAGTTCGATGTTCATCTGTTCATCCAGCGCCAGCAGGTTGTACTTCTTTCTGATCTCTGCCTTTTTGGCTTCGAGTTCTTTGGCCTGCTCTTCCTCTTTGGCGGTGATCTCCTTATTCATGGCCACTACCAGGTCGGCGTAAGCTTTCTGCCACTTGATGATCTTTGCCATGTTGGCCGGATTGGCAGAGAGAAATGCTGTGATTCCCTGAACCTTTTCGATATCCTTCTCATACTTTTGTCTGATCTGATCAATTTCACGGGCGGTTGCTTCCATATGAAGCTGTTCGACGTTGCGGTTATGCTCTCTGATGCGCTCCTCAATTTTTTGGTAGGTATCCTCAACGAATTTAAGGTACTTCTCAAGCTGGGTCACTTTTTCTTTAGCGGACTTTTCATTTCCTTCCTGCGAAAAATCAATATTGTATTTATCCAGCAGTTTCTGGGTTTCCTGAATCTTCAGTACTACGCGCCGGTAATCTTCGGTACCTATGGTTAGGATCCCCAGCGCTTGTTTATAGTACTCAAGTTTCTTCTGCAGCATGGATGAGTTCTCTGATCCCAGTTGGTCACCAAGTTGCTCTGCATTCAGGATGTTACTGATTTTTGAGTATTCCCCTTCAATTTCGCTGATGGCTGTTTGTAGCTCTGCGTTGGCCTCGTCAATATCTTTTACGGCTTCCAGCGCTTTTTCAGTGGCGCGCTCTGACCACTTTTTCTCGGCGTTCTTTACCGTTGCTTCAGAAAAATTGCCGGTAGTACCTTTGTAAAAGTTGTACTTCTCTTTCTGTAAAGTTTCATTATATACCCCTGAGTAAATACCCTGCCGTTTGAGTTTCTGATCACTCATCTGGGCTTTCAAATCAGCCAGGCGCGCTTTGGTAGTTTCCACAATAGCATCGCGCTCCTTTTTGGATAGAGTAACAAACTTCTCTACGTTCCCGGAAAGCTTCTGGTAAACATCCTTTGTCTGGTCGATCAGGTTTTTAGTCTTGTACAGGGTAGAAATTTTCTTCTCTTCAAGTTCCACGGCGCGGGCGTTGTATTTCTCATAGGCTTTATAGGCGGTAATCAGCGCGCCGATGGCCAATACCACCCAGCCGATGGGGTTGGCGGCAAGTGTAGCATTCCATATTGCTGTGGCAATAGCTGCGCCTCGGGTGGCAAGGGTTTGTTTCGTGGTCCATATAGTTGATATTTCTTTCCATAATGCAGACGCTTTATCCCAGGTGACTTCTTTAATTTTTAATCCGATACCTTCTTTTAAGGCCAAGTTATTCATCATACGGATGAGAAATGCTTTCTTATTCACGGCGATATAGGCGGTGATTACTGTCATTACCGCGCTGATTGATACCCGGTACTTATCGTATAAATCAGGAAGGTTCTTCAACCAGTTTACCAGGGCTATCATAGCCTCTGTCAGTCGTTTGGCAAAGTTCTGAATGAATTCGGATGTCATCAGCCTGTTAAAGTCCTTACTGAGTTTCTCCAGCTTTGCGCCCAGGGTCTCATTCATGATGTTGTACTCGCGCGTTATGCTGGTGGTACTGCGGATGGCGTCTGATGAAGTATTGATCTTATCTCGTACCAGATCAAGGTTGGATCCCACCTTTGCAAACACTTCGGATGCACCAGCACCCTGTATTTCCAGTTCTTTGATGATCTCCGCCAGGCTGGTGGCTTCCCTCCCTGAATTTTTGGCCCCCTGGGCAACTCTAAGGAATGCTTCTGTGATATTGGTGTTCACAAGCTGGTAAAATTCTTCGAAGGGCATCCCGGCAATTTTGGCAAAGGTCTCGGTCTCCTTCGACATCTTCTGCAGTATCTTCACTACGGCGGTTGCGCCTCTTTCGGTCGATACGCCCATTTCCTGAAGCGAAGCGCTTAATCCCAAAACCTGAGGCGTGGTCATCCCCAGAGGAATTCCGATACCACCAATTCTGTTGGCAAAGTCGCTCACCACGTCCCCGGTGGCCATCCCTTCGGCTCCAAGCACATTGAGGGCATTTCCAATTTTCAAAAGGTCGTCTCCAACGTTAGCCGTGCGCCGGTCGGTCAGCACATTGCGAAGTTTACCCAGGGTATTGGCAATTTCTTCCGATCCGCCTTTAAACTCATCGCCCAGGGCAACGCTGAGCATATCAATACTCTTGGTAAATCCCAGTATATCATTTTTGGCAATACCCAGCTGCCCTCCGATTATGGCAATCTGTCGCAGATCGCTTACCGAGGTTCGGGTATCCATCTTTTTAAAGGCATTATTGAGGTTATTCACCTCACTGGTGGTCATTTCGGTAGTTTTCTGGATGCGGGCCAGTTCATCGGCAACCTGTCCTGAGTTCTTCAGGAACTGAGCCATGGAGTAAGCCACTCCGCCACCCATCCCGGCCACCATCAGTAATCCCTGGCTGTACTTATTGAAAAAGTTGGCAAACCTGTCCGTCCATTTGGTTTGAGTAATGTCGTAATACTGCTGGTTAAGGTCTCTGATCTGGGCTTTGATGAGTTTGAGCTGTTTGGCTTTCTTATCCAGTTCGATGCGTTCTTCATAGGTTGCGCGGGAAGAATTGCGGATCGACATAGTAAGTTGAATCTGTGCCTTTGTCAGATCCTTCAGGGATGACCCGTTTAAGTTCTTCATAACCCGGCTTACCTGATCCACAGATCGCCGTACCTGGTCTATCTCTTTTTCAACGAGGTTAAGTTCCTTTTTCAGCACGCTGGCGCCTTCGTTGGATCCGGATTCAAGGGCTTTCTTGATATCCCGGCGCAGTTCTTTGGCTTTCGCAGATAGTTCCTTGATCTTGTTTTCGGCCTGCTGGGTATCCAGATCAACTTTTACTTTCGCCTGGTCATTTCCTATTGCCATGGTTAGAATTTGTTAGAGTTTCCGTACATTGTATTATCGTCCAGCGCCTCTATAAGGGCTGTTTTGGCTTTCACACCGTATTTTTCCTCCATCAATCTTTCGAGTTGCTGCCGCTGGCGGTAGAACTCTGCTGAGTACCATTTGCGCGGCTTTCTCCGGTTAGCTGATATATGGGTATTTCCTGCCCGGCGCTCTGCATTGAGCATCTTCACATCCCCGATCTTCACGCCCCGTCCAACGCCCATATCCACAAAACGGCCATACACCATAAAGTTGAAGGTAACTGATTTTGGATTACCCTGGCTGTTTACCGGGATCTCTGTTCCCCACTTATCGAAACTGTTATACAGTGTCCAGGTGTCATAAACACCCATCTGTTTTAGTTTCTCCCGCCAGTTCTCAACTACGATGTCAGCCCAGGCTTTTACGGTAATTTTAAGATCAATATTTTCAGCCATTTTGCAAAAGTGTTAGGGATTGCAGCGTATATCCTTTGAAGAATGAAAAGATTGCAGCGTAAAGCCCGACCCGGAAAGGGTAACACCCAAATGGTATTTAAAACAATAGTTGTTCATTTCAGAAAAGATCATTGAATTCAAGAATATCTGCATTATTATAGCTACAGTAGGCATAGTTAAGAGTTAAACTATCCCAATCTTCTGTTGCCGGAACATGAGGAATCGAAGTGCGGTCATTGAATTTCGTACATTTCCAATTGGAACCCAACCAAACCTGTTCCCCAATTTTCAGAGTATGATACTCATTATCATCAACATCTTTAATTACCATTCCCGGATACCAACCATTGACATAATCTTTAATAAATCGTACTGACATCCCGTTATTACGCCATGATGAAGCAAAATTTGCCTTCCTTTCATTATATATTAATTGTAAAAAATATTGGTAATAACCATCTGTTGGATCGGGAGTTGCAGTCCACCAATAGGTGTGGTTGTGTAATGAATAAAAAGTACCGTCCGTCGCCCTGAACCCAGCTGGCAGTGCTGTAAACCTGCTTAAATTATTAGCCCCTGTATTTGGTGAACTCCAGTTTGGAACGCCAGCTACATAACCGGTTCTTGTGCTTTTTAGTTTAGCCCCCGCATATAATTCTCCCCCACAATAATCGATTAATGTCAGCCATTCAGAATAACTTGGTAAATGCCATCCTTCAGGTGCGAAATTATACACCGTTACCGTATTATTGGTATATAAAAGACCATTACTGAAAGTTCTCAGATGCTTTCTGTTATTTTGACTTCCAAATCTGATCATTTGTTTAAGTGTATTTCAGTATCGACCATGAAAACATCATAAGGAACATTACTTTGAATATCTGTTTTTCGTTTGATCTCAATGACCAGACAACCATCATCATAACTCACGGGATCTATAAATTCAACAAGATTGAAACTCAGACGGTAATCCTGAAGTGCATTGGTTAAAATTTTAGTACTAACCATGCCAGTCCACCAGTTCCCGGACGGTTGATTGCTTTTTTTATAATAAGCCCGGCACTCAAACCCAACGGTTTTATTATCTAAATCTACCTCATTACATTTGACAGTCATAATAAGATTGAACTTATTGGTAGTTATCAATGTATTATTAAGATTTCGGATTTCAAGACAAATATACTGATCTGTAGCCGGGGAAAAAAGTTTAGTCCACCTTGTATGGCCTGTATTGGCATCTTCTTCTTCAAATGGGATAGCTCCATTACTTTTTTTGGTTGTCCATGAGTCAGCCGTGGCAAGTATAATATCATCATAGAAAGCTTCACCGGCCGGACCTTGTTCTCCCTGTTCTCCCTGCACCCCTTGTTCTCCCGGTTCGCCGTTTGAACCTTTCAGAGAGAGAAGGAAATCTGCTTCACTTCCAACATTACCCTGGTCAAGCCATATCTGATAGGCTGATTTACCATCTATGCCTGGCTCTCCCGTAACACCCTGTTCACCAGGCAGTCCGTCTGCCCCTTTTAGAGAAAGGAGAAAATCTGCTTCACTCCCAACATTACCCTGGTCAAGCCATATCTGATAGGCTGATTTACCAGCCTGTCCCAGTGCTGAGCTTGTCCAGATTTCATTTTGAAAAGTGATCAGTTCGCCGGTACGGAGATTTAAAACCACCATCCCCGGAAATGCCTGGATGACCAGTTTTAGGCCGGCATCGGTTTTCAGCCACAGCGCATTATCAACTTTTGAACAGGCTCTGTCATAAATGTCAAGACCTGAAAAGAAATTAATGATCTCATCAGCAAATTTACTGACCACAAAATCACCTGAAGATAGAGCATCGTAATTTTCTTTTGTCAGATATTCGTAAATATCCTTTACGGGCATTTGCCAAGATGAAATAAATCCATGTACATCAATAGCATCTACAACCGGGAAATTCCCGTTGTTTCTGGGCTTTAATTTGCTTTGCACCGGTATAGGCATGACTAATTTGCTTTAACATTAACAATACAATAACCAAGACCCTGATTATCGCTTCGGTAAACGGTATATTCCACCATCCCGGCATCACTATTATTGAAAAGCAGTGTTCCTGGTAGTTTAATAAATCCGCCTTCAAATCCTCCTATCCAGAATGAAATATCATTTGAAGGGATAAATTCAGTTGGAAGGAAGAAATAAATATAGTGATCAGCCTGACAGTTAATTTTGAACACTGTCTCGGGGCTAAATGAGTTTACTGTTGTACCCGATAACAGATCGTCTTCGGTAGGTTGAGTGATAAGTGTATTATTGAACCATCCAATTTTAAGTTTCCGGGGTGTTGGGATTATATCATCCCATGCGCTGGAATTAAATTTCAGATCAGGTTTATCATCCATTGAGAAAAAGAATTCATAACCCACTATATTATCCAGAAGCGGGCCAATCTGAAAGTAAGTAATTGAAGATACATCCAAACTACGAAGACCGGTTTTAGGGAAAAACCCTTTCATATCATGTTTTTTATCGGCTTTCATTTTAGAAATAAAATCAAATCCGATTTGCCTGCAGATATCTTTTTGTACATCCATTTCATTCATATCCAGCACATTTTTATAATTGGCAAAAATGTAGAATGAAAAGGGTTTACGGTCGAATACCATATCTGCTTCAGTGTCCTGAAACCTTCCGCTGTCGTCATTATTGACGCACAAAAGAGGGAATGTGGCTTTGGAGTTGCTTAATAGCTCCTCCAGATTATTTATGGATGAAATCACATAAAACCGGCGGTTACCCTCAGAATGTCTGAGTAGTTTATGGCTGGAGGCCAGGTTACGCATGTAATCTATATACCGGAATTCCATCAGGTTGTGATTTTTTCATTTTTCTCAATCAGATCGTTCATTGCATAAAGTACCTCATAGAGTTGGGTAGCGCGTATTTCATCGTGTTTGGTAACATCATTACCGCTCAGTGAGTTGATCACTTTCATATACCCGTCCACTACTGACAGGTTCCCGGCTTTTTTACCACTGAATACCAGCGGGAATTTATCAGCCAGGTACTTTTTAGAACCTTCATAATAGAGCTTTACGGCCAGTTTTCGACTCATTGCCATTGCTGTAAGTATGGCAGCATCCGGTGACACGTTGGTTTCATTAAACTTCTCACCGGTGCGGGGATATAGTATGGCGATGAGTTTATCCAGGGCTGTATAATCCTGCCGGGTCAGATACCGGTTGTAATGATGTTCGGTAAGGATGAACTGATGAAAGCTGATATCGGATAGTGCCTGTTTTGGCCCGGTAAATTCGTGCTGACCGAGTGTAATTTCAGGTATCAGGTTTCTGGTCAGCCGGCTTTCGATATACAGCTGCTTTTGCTTGTGCTCATCCTCTCGTTCACCGAACAGGAAGGATAGTTTTTCACTAGCCTGGTCAATAGCCACAGATGAAATGTCGAAGATATTTCGTGCTGGATCAATAACCGTGAAATATTCCACATCGTCAATTAAGTGCGAATCCTTTTTTACGATTCGCAGTTTGAGAAGCAGCAGTGTCATGCTTATTTTAAGCATGGAAATACTCTCTTTTCTGAGTATACAGCAGCACAGAAACAGTAGTTCCTCTTTGTTTAACTCATTCCATGACTGCGGGAACTCAAATATACGGTCGTTGATCTTAATATTGATCATTTCACTGATTTGAGGATATTATTCTTATCGCTTGAACCTTTTGAGGATCCAAAGAAGTACTGGTATATGGTTGTGATCACCATAGTGATTACCACGCCGAGGATGGTATCGGCAAAACGCTGATTTTCTGTCGGAATACTGGTAAAAGTGATCAAAAACACGTACAGGAACCCTACAAACAGGCTGGCGGCAGCCAGGTAATAAGTAAAGCGTTTACTGAACAGATCGTCCTGCTGCAGGGCGGCTTTCTGCATATCCCGGGCGTTGGCCACGTCATCCAGATACATTTTTTGTTCCTGAATGTACATCTCATACTCTTTGAGTTCATATTCCCTGAGCGCTTTTTCCAGTTCTGCCTGTGTTTCTGGCGGCAATAATGGTTTGGTGAGGGAAGAATCGATCAGATGGTTGAGAAGTTTGACCGGCGGGAATACGTCCCCTACCACATCAATAACATTAGGGGCAATTCGGGTAAGAATACTCCCGACAGTAGTTTCTTTAAAGGCTTTTTTCATAGGCTCCTCCTTTTTCATAAATATGTATTTCCATAGGCTCTCCGCCCAATGATTTTTTCAGCAGTCTGCTAAATAGGTTATCATAAGCATTACGGCTCATGGATAAAAAACCACGTTCCTCATCAATCTTCAACCCCACCAGAATGCATCCGTTGGTATCGGTAACCCAGTTGCCGGTATGTATGCGAACCCCGGAGAATCCGGGTACGTCCATAAGTAATGGCATCTGTCGGTTGAATCGTTTACTTTGGTTAATGATAACTTTATAAATTCCTTCAGGGATGCAGGTTTTCCCGGGAATTTTAACTTCATTGCGGATATCTTCGAGTGTATAACACTCAAAGATACCACCAACGTATAATTCACCCACGGTGCAATGTTTCAGATACTTTCGTTTCAGGTCAATGATCATTATCTTCAATTTTATGGTCAGGGTGACAAAAATTATGGGTAGTCTGCAGCTTGATCAGACTTTTATTGAACTTCTCAAGGATTTTATAGAAAAGCTTATAGTCTGTATCAATCCGCTTTTCAATTTTGTCGATTTGCTGTTGAAACTTTACCAGGTCGTCATTGAGTTTTTTATTGAGCGATACCAATTCATTAGTGTTTCTCTCCATTTTCTGAAGTGCCTGGTTGAAGTGTCCCAGGCCTTTGGTAAATGTTTCGAGTTGTTTATCCTGCTGTGCATTGCGATCTTCTACCATTTTCGATATCTCTGCTTTGATTTGTGTTACTCTTTCAAGGTCTTCGGCAATTTTGAGCTTCTTTGCCTTACTCTGAAAGAATTTATACAGAGAGAAAGCGATAAAAGCGATCAATGAGACCAGTAATGGGAAAAATAGATGTTCCTGAATATCTGTCATTGAAAAGTATAGAATTTATCGGTTTCGTTATTTTCATAGATATTGATCCGTCCGGTCACATCCTCATACACTGATGACGTTACAAATTCAGGGTAATCATCCTTATGATCAAGGATGTAATTCTTAGCCAGGGAGATGTACATCTTCCCCAGTTCCATGTATTTCTTCTTCTCATCATATACAAATGCCTTCCACAGCTCAGTATAGGTATGCTCAAGCATGATTTTGGGAAAGAAAGAATACAAATCCTCAGATACGGTAAAGTAAATGACTGCCTTTTTAATCAGAGGCAGAATAGCCCTTGTTCTGGGAAGAATGGATCCGTCTTTAACTTCCTGTTTAAAGGTTTCGCACAGATCTACGCTCAGCGCCGGCTCAATATATAACTGTTCTGCTGTCTGTATTACCGGTTGAACCTTCTGAAAAAACAGCCGGCTTTTCTCAATCTTGAAATATTTATCAAAATCAAGGGCAGAATTTACAAAAAGATCATATTCGTTGCCATAGGCAGTGATGGGATATACTTCGTGATAAGCGCTCAGTGATGCTTTATGCTCATCCAGAAATTTCAGAAACATCTCAATGGATGTCCATCCCAGTTTTTCAATGGAATTGATAAAATTCTGAACCCGGTCTTTGGATGCCGGCGCCAGGTTATTGTTACTGGTAACGGCAAAGCCGCTTTCTGTGATCTGTAGATCGAGCGAAGGGGCTCCCAGGAAGAATGCGAAGCGTGATACTATGGCCTGAGAGTGCCATAGCAGAACATTTTGGTTATTTTCAGATAATGCAAGGAATTCATTGGAGGGCTGCTCATCAGAGGCGTAAGCTGAAACATCATTCACCAGTTGTTCACCGGCATAGGGTTTCAGGTACTGATCGATGGCATCCTGAATGAATGGCTGAATACTTTCAAGCTGCAGCGTAGAGTTGGTGCGCAGGTATTTATTAACGGTTTCAATCGAATCTATGATCATGATATTACCTCCTTACTGCCTGATCCGCTGTCCAGGGTGGTTAACTCCATGTGTGGGATAACAAATTGAATATTCGGATCCCAGCCGTTAATATTCTTAATAAGATACAGAGGTTTTAGTATCCTGTCCCTGATCGGTTTCATCAGTGCCTGCTTGATGATGAAAAGTTCGCGGGCTTCCGTACCGTTGATGGTCTTGGCCTTTCCCGGGCTGGAACCGATGAGTGAGGGGTGTACACCCAGGGCGTAGCTTCCGATGTTGCTGGCCTCTTCGCTGTCATCGAGGTATTCTCCTCCAACGGTTTTTTGTTCGATGGGAATAACCTTCATTTTACGCTGTTCTTTACCATCTACGGTATACTTGGTAAATGAAATGACTGATTTCCCGGAGTTCTCGGCGCCGCTTAGGAAGGCATTGATATTGTCATACTCTTTTCTGATCCTGGCTTTCTTTTTTTCATCATCAGTAATTCCCTCGGCATTGAAAATGTCGAGAAAGTAGGTGTCTGCCAGTTCAATTTGGTATTTGATAAACATCTGATTATCCAGCAGGGCGTTTTTAAAAGCCGGGATCCGGGCTGCATAGTCATACCATCCGCTTTCAATGATGGAGTACCAATAGGGTTTCTGATAGTAGAATTTTCCAGGCGTCGGGAAAGATACCGGTACAATAAACCGGTAATCTTTCGGTGCCTGGGTTCTGCCTTTCTCATCCGGTTCCAGTCCCATACGTATGCGAAGATCACGGGTCGGGTTGTGATAATCCAGCATCGGGGTAACAGTCACTTCAGTATCGTCCGGTGTTTTCACGCCCCATTGGGCGCTGTACAGGTGAAATGGTATTTTACCGGTCTTTAGATCCATAGTGGTAACCCGGCTAAAGGCAGCTTCCTTACTTTTAAGGGATACTACCTTTCTTTCCAGGCTCAGGATGATCTCCGGGTAAACGTTGTAAAAGAAATTCAGGTCGCTGAGTTGCTCCAGAAGGTAAAGGCTGATGTCGTTTTCTTCAAAAAACAGGTTGATTTCCTCATTATCGGTAACCGGAATGATTTTGAGCTTACCATCATCTCCGTATTCCTTGTAGCAGGGCATTATACCTTCGCCATATCCCAGGGATATATTAAAAAGGTGGCCACTGGTAAGAACAGGGCTTTTATACACTTTTTCAATGATTCTCAGGGGCAGATCGTCGCTTTCTCCCCAGGGAACCATCTCGTATTCCTTTTTCTGGATGGTTACCTTCTTGGCCACTATATCATCAGAGCTCAGATAATCTGTCGAGGGCACAAAGGTGACCACCGAATTCATCTTTGGAAGAAAGTGACTGGATCCTATTTCAAAATATTCCATTGTAACACGTATTGTTTATATTAAAAACACGTGTTACAAAAGTATATAAATCCCTTATTCTGAAAAGGACATAAGGAACACCAGTATCACTTTCCTGATATCAGGAAAATGATCTACATTTTCCGATTCTTTTTAAAATCTTCAACAATAAAGTCAATGGAGCGGGTGATATGCAAAACTAACTGCTCATATTTCTTCGGTATCTTGTTTCTTCGGATAGACCCGTCATCCAATCCCAGAGCGACGCTTAATTCTTTAAAATTGATGATTCTGGAAGGTTCCATGGTTCTTGTTCATTTACATTTGAAAATTCTCGATTCGAAAATAGATCAGCCAGTCCGCTGATTTGCTTTAACCTAAGTAACTCATCGGCATCCATCCCGATATGCTTCATAATCCAAGGGTCACTCATGCCAGATTTTGTTAGTTCTGATACGATGTTCGTCATCAGGTCAATGTCATGACTTCCCCTCGCCCTGTTATGGCGGATTGTGCTTGCCATTCGATTGCTGACATCTTTTTCAATGACCACAACCGGCAACATACCATTTTCCCGTTCATAAATATCCTGATGCTTCAGCATGATGGTGTAACGGTGAAACCCGTCTACGATCTCATACATATCTTGATCAGAGAGGTAGTAACATACTATCGGCATGGTGTACCCGTCCTCTTTGATGGATTGATACAGCAGCTTCATTTCTGGCGGGGCTACGGAGTTAGGGTTATAGCTGTTTGCCTGTATTTTTTCGATTGGGACAGCAATTACGTTGTAAACAGGTGATTTCATAAAAGTGCCTGGTATTTTTCCATGATATTTTTACGACGTGCCATTTCATTTTTGGTAAGGGTAAATCCCATGTATTTACATAGGTGATCATTTTTCATAATACAGATACACATTCTCTTAAATGTTGGGATTTCTTTAGCTTCGGCTATATCTATTTCGTCTATGTATTCCATCTTAACCGGATGTTTTGACGTATGGTAATTAGATGTCTGTATTACATCAATTTTTACTCCGGATTCTTTCAGTTTTGAAATGGTGGCATCGGAAAGTACTCCACCTTTTTCCCGCCAGAACCGGATACTTGTCGATAGCTTTTCAAGGTAATTTGCCCTGGTTTCTTCTGGCAATGTTGATAGAAGAAAGTGCATATAACTTTCCCAGGTATGACCGGCAGGAAGTTTAACTGAGTTCCATCCCATTGCCACACTTCCACCGTATATCCCGGTAAAATTTACACCGTTTACCCTGCTTACAAGTTTTCCCCATGTATTGGGTTCAATGACCCGGTATAACTTTAAACTATCCTGGGCCGCTGAGAGAAAAGGACTGGCTACCCGCTGTTTTTCAAGTGGTACTCCGGCTTTATAAAACAGGTCATATAAACGGTTGTAATCCCAACCGAACTTTCCGTTAGCCGTCCAAATGTCAGTGGTTAACCAATCGTAAACAGGATAGGCATTATATACATCCGTCCACATTTGCTTAGTCCAGCTTAGCCCCGTATAGTTACGGTAGTTCCGGTCGCTGTGTATGGCTCTCCACCGGTTAAGGGATTCCTGGGTTCTGATTCCAACCAAACAGGCAGTTCGTCTGGCTTTATTACGCTGATGTAGCCAATAACTAAACTTTTCCTGGAATTCATAATCCCACATATCGTCCCGGAAGAATTCAAAGACATCCCTGGTGTAGCAATTTTCAGGCATCTGGCTTACCCAGATATCGCGTTTTGATTCTTCCCAAGGGCGCCAGTAACTTTGGTGCATGGATGTACAGGTAGTTACCTTAAACGGTATGCAGCATCGGTATACTTCCAGAATATCTCTATTCGAGTTAAGCGTTCGGTTTACATAATCTGTAGTAAACTGATATTGTGCTTCATAATCCATGTGGAAAACGCCCAGCTTACGATCCGGGCTGAATTTTCTGATGTAGTCAATACAGAGATTAAGAAGTACACCACTGTCTTTACCGCCTGAAAACGATACATACACGTTGTCAAACTCTTTGAATATACGGTCAATTCTGGATATAGCAGCTTCATAAACATTCATAAAGCCTCCTTGAGTTCCTGATGACTTACCGTTTTGAAATACTCTGCCATACTTGTTTTTTTATTTATATTCAGGTCGATCATTTTTTCAAGTCCAACATTGCCAGTCATATCCCAATACCGGCAATCATATTCCTGCCCGGCTCTGAAATTCCTTCGGCTGCTTTGATGACGCAGTGCGTAATCCCAGTTTTTGTCGAAAAAGATGGTATATGGCAGATGTTGCAGGTTAAGGCTCAGGCTTTCTTTCTGATAGGAAAGAACCGTTGCTTTTGGGTATCTTTTCTCACACGCCATCCGACTGTCAACGTATTTGCAGAAAATAATATGCTTTTCCTGAGGATATTCCCTGAAATGCTCGTCCAAAACCTGAAATTTACCCTCACTGCAGCAGTATGTATGCTGCATTTTCTGGGTCATTTCCATGAAAATATTATTGTTTTTCCATTTTAGTGTTTCGTCATCCAGAAAATGAGACTTCAGATAATAGTAAGAATCAAGCGACTCGTCATCTATTTGATACCGGTAATCATTCCAAAGCTGATTAACCTGCATTTTCAGGTCGCACTCAAAAATATAGTGACCAATAAGACTGTACAGGTATTCAATATTTTCATATCCGGTTATAAACTCTCGGGTGAAAGACTGTTTACCACCGAAATATTTTGTCACCTTTGTATACTTGCAAAAGGTATTCTTAAACTCTGAATATCCCATATTCAGAATTTTTGGAGACAGAAATTCCATCTGGCTCCACATGTCCATCAGGTTTTTAGTTACCGGAGTGCCATTCAGAATGAGTTTATATTCTGCAAACTCTCCTAAGTTGAGCATCCTTTTGGTGCGTTTTGCTTCAAAATTCTTTATCTTCAGGCTTTCATCCACTACCAGGAATGGATTTCGGTATGCTCTCAGTTTATCAGTCAATTCAAAATATATCCGGTCTGATGACTGAATGCTTTCAACTCCGAAAAATGAAGCCGGAACGGTAAAACCACCCCATTTATCAATTTCATCAAGGACAGAAGGCAGGTTTCCGTCCGGTTTAATGGAACGTATCGGACCAACCCACACCACTGCATCAATATCGTCAACAGAATTAATCAGCTCAACAGCCGGACGAGTCTTACCGGTACCGGCTTCCATAAACAGTGCGCCAACTTTAAATTTGCTTAACTTTTCAATGGCTGTCAGCTGACTGTCGAATAAGGCTTTCATCAGGAAGTGTGTTAATGTTGGTGATTCGTTCAGGAATGTGTTTTTCCACTCTGTAGGTAGCAATCATTTCTCCTAGATCATTAAATGACGCTGTCTTTTTGGTTGAATACTGGATGTCTTTCTGTTCAAGAATCCATGCAGAAATCCAGTAAGCATCTGATTTAGTAACGTCGTAATCGGTTCCAAATACCTGGTTTTTCGGGATTATAGCCTCCGATCCGTCAAAGGCTTTTGCTTTATAAGCCCGGTCAGATATACTGACCAGGCTTTGCAATCTTACCGAGTAACACTTTGTGATCATTCCGAGTCAACTACAAAGTACACATACCTGTCAACATCTGAACAGGTAAAAGCGCCTTCATTAATCTCATGAGCTCTGATAGAAGTATTTTTTCCATCAGCGGTAATTAATATCATAGTGTTGCGATACTGTGAAAGCTGTTCATCTGTCATATAACTTTCCCAATATTCAGCTCTGTTTTTGAATCCTTTCGGGTGATTGAGATATATATCTTCTTTCAAATTCCGAAAGTACTCTAATTCTGATACCACATCGCCCACAACGAAACTATCTATTCCATCCTGGCCATTATAGCCAAAATAAATAGTCGATATTTTCTCCCCTTTATGGGCTTTTGCGGAATCAACTGTTAAAATGCAGGCTTGTTTTTCCTGAACTAATTTTCTCATTTCCTGTAAAGTTTTCATAACATTAAGTTTATTGGTTAATCATGAAGCAAAAATACATAATAATACATTATAATGCATATAAAAACAAGTTAAAGGTAAGAAACAAACAGATAACGGTTTTATAAACGGGTAATAATACCATTCACCTTCAACCGGATCACTTCAATATTCTCCAGTCCGTCATTATCTACTACTTTCACGGCCACCTGGTGATGACCGGGTTTGAATTTCCAGGTCTGTTCTCCGGTTTTATCCAGCAATATTTCAGCTTTGAAAAGCTTTTCATCCCAGTCAAAGTCCCAGGAATAGAATTCAATGCCGGCCGGGCTGGTACCGGTCGCTTTGAAATAAATCTCATGTACGCCTTTTTGATCAGCCCCTTTGCTGGTTACATCAACTGTAAGGCTTGGTTTTTTGGATATTGGAACGATTTCCTCTACGGTAACCAGTTTTACGATCACATTTTCCTGATTGTGGAGACGGGCCACTTCCTGAATAGCGCCTTTACTGAATGAAAAGGCGATGATGTACCCAACCGGTTGGTTGGCTGATTTATTCTTCTCATAGAGTGTTTTATCATAGCGCATCACAGCGCTATGGAAGTTATCTACTACATTCCGTCCGATATTATCGCTTCTTTTCACCTGGATCGGCACATTGTCTTTGGTTTTACCATCCATCCCGAAGTCATTTCGCTGTTTCACATTGGGCGTTCCGCCAAACTGTTCCACTATCCAGGTTTCAAACGCAAAGGCATTCTGATATCGAAGCATATCATAATCATATTTGTGAAGCTGAACCACAAATGGCTGGCTAAACAGATTCATTTGGTTCTGTAGCCTGAGCTCAGTTACTTTAACTGCCTGCACGCTCTGATCAATCCCGAGCCATTGTCGGTTTAGTTTATCTGCCACTGCAATAGTAGTTCCGCCTCCAACGAATGGATCCATCACTACATCGCCCTCATTGGAAGCGCATTCAATTATTCTATGTAATAATGCTTCAGGTTTCTGGGTAGGATAACCAATTAATTCTGATTTATTTGCTCTGATTTGATCAATATCATTCCATAGATCACCGACAACAGCACCTTTTTGCTCATCTAAAAATCTTTTAAGCATAATTCTTCCAGTTTTATCTTTTGGGAAAAGTAATTTCCCAGCCATATCCAATTGTTGCATTGTTTCAAAAGAATATCTCCAGCCTTTTGCCGGAAATGAATAACCCTTATATTCATACATCAAATTTGGTCTTGGATTAGGACTCGCCATATCAGCAGTATTAAAACGTCTTGCAGTGTTAGGGATGATCTGATTTTCGTTTTCTTCTTTTGTCATTTTCCTTATGGCTCCATCAGGAAATTCAAGATATTGATACCACTCACGAAGAGTTTTTGGATTATGTTCTGTATATTGAGTTTTAAACTTGAATTGATTTGATTTTGAATAAAAAAAAACGTAGTCACAAACCATAGGAAATTGGTTCTTTGCATCATTATGTGTATCTGATCGTTTCCATATAATTTTATTTCTGAAGTTATTTAATCCAAAAATCTTATCCAAAATCTCAACACGTATATATGCATCTGCATGCCAATCACAGTGTACAAATATGCTTCCTGAATTTTTTAAAACACGATACATTTCTATAATTCGTTCTTTTAACCAGGCGATGTAATGATCTACGCCTCCGCTCCATCGGTCCTGAAAGCTTCTGATTTCTCCTTCATCACCCCAGATTACCTCATAATTTCGATTGCTGAAAAATGGAGGGTCTATATAGATGAGATCAATGCTTTCTTTTGGTATAGCCTTCATGATCTCTAGGTTGTCTCCGAGTATAAGTTTGTTCATAGAAGTTGGTTTGGTTGAGCAAATCTATAAAAAAATGTACATAAAAAACAAAGAGCGGAATTTCTCCCGCTCTTTTACCCTGATTTGAAATAGAGGCGTTACTACGCCATAGTTATCTTAAGATTGCCCCTGCGAAAACACAATATTCAGTGTGATGTTCACGCTTGTGGGGCAATCCTTTGTGTTAACCGGTAATTCTGCCTTCAGTTCCTTAACTTCCAGTTTGGGATGACGGAAAAGCTTCCGACCGATAAACACCTGTTGTAATCTTTTTGCGGCATCTGCCGGGCTGTAATTAATGACTTCATTTGCATCCATAGATAAAAGTATTGGGTTAAAATTACTTAATGATCTGCCATTGATGTTTATGGCAAATTTCTTCAGCTTCTGATTTTTTCTGATCCATCCGTAAAGGATATCTTCCCTATCCGGGCACTGTGGCCAGTGGATATAATAAAGCAATCCTTCAAGAAATTTAATCTGCACTCTGGTTCCCTCTCCGGGTAACGGAAGATGAAAACTTTCCCGGTAACTTTCTCTCATATCAATTTGTTTATATGTTAAGAAAACATCAACTGAGTATTGCTTTATCGTTTTTCTTATTTCTTCAATATCATGTTTATTTCCTATAAAGCCAATGTATTTGTTACAAACTGCGCCTGCTAAGCCAATGCCGGTTGATAGGCTTTCTCTACTTTCCTCAATATGAATTTTCTCTATACGGAAGTTCATTATAGTGACTTATGATTTAGTTTCAGACAAAGGGTCACCTGGTCGAATTCCGCCTTGTATTTAATATAACCGTAATTATGCCAGAAGGCTTCATTCCAGTCAATGCGGTTCCATCCGTAAACATCGCACTGGTAGTCGTGTACCAGTATTACCGGAATATCCAGTTCAATACAAAGATTGACACATTCCGGCCGGTTGGCTTCGTGACCGTCAATAAAGGCAATGTGGTATTTATTATTAGCCATCAGGTCTCGTCCCATTCTAAGGGCTTCCAGAGGATCCTGTACTGCATCCCAGATAATACACCGGTCACCCTCCACGGTGGTTCTCATTTTATCCAGCCAGAGGGCGCTTTGCATTTCAATGGAATCTACCTGGGTAACTTTATCGCTGTTCAGAAAGGTTAGGGTTGAGAAATCCCCGCATCCAAACTCAAACACCATGATATTATCAGGGGCCTCATCAAGTTCCTTTTGCAGAAATGGGATATGGGAACCATAACCCTGAATACCTTCGGTTGGGATTTTGTATTTCGTCATATGTATACTTTTTCGCGGTTGAACTCAATGATGGATAGCTGCCGGATTTTCCGGATTTGTCCGGATGGGATGAATTTCAGGTTATAGGTTCGGTTTCCCTCGTAAGAGGAAGTCATGACAGCTTCCTTTACATGTACAATCTCACCGGTGGAAGACTTTACAAACTTCATGGAAAATGGAGCGCGTCTGCCCTGGCTGTCTTTCTGCTCCATCAGAATATGTAATCTCGATATGTGAATCATTTTTCAGGGTTTAAAAAGGGATCAGCCCTTAACCACAAGCTGATCCCAACTTCAATCATTAATCACTAATCATTAACACAATCAAAAAAGAACAACGCTAAGAGGAAACAAATATAATATATAATATGATATATTTTACACATGTATTTATATTTAACTTACTTTAACATATGACAGAAGGCGCCCGAAAGCGCCTTTTCAACTAACAACTCAATATGAACAACAACACAAATACTCAATTCATTAACATCTGGTTTACAAGTTTCTCATAGGTTTCCACGGTAACTGAGTTTTTTTGATTTCTGTAATTGGAGGCGATTGAGGGGCTTACACCTGCATCTTTACTGATGGCCATCATACTTTTGGGTGAATGGTTTTCCAGCATGGATTCAAACAGCAGGCGTAGATCGAGTTTTCCTTCACCTATCAGGATGGTATAGATTATTTCTCCGTGGATGCTGGAGTAATTTAGAATTGCATCTGATTTAAAACCGGCCTTTTGCACCAGTTCCAGGAAGAGGCGAATGATATCCCGGTATTTCTGTACTTCTGAGAAATCCTGAGGGTCGTTTTCTTCCAGTGAGTTTAAAAGAGAAAGCAGGTGATCTGCCTGGTGGATTAGATTACTGATATCTGGTAAGACTTTCATATATGATATTTACTACTGGTCAAAATTATAAAATATAATACTACTAAAATGGATTTTTGGATTCAATATTAAGATAAATTAACAAATACATCTTAAAGCAGGAGATAAAACAGGGAGGCTTGTTTCTTTTGGTTCTTTTCTTTTCCTAAAAAGAAAAGAACCCGCCACGGGTGGCGGGGTAACTAAATTTATTTAGTAAGTAGTTCAACTAAATAAATCAGTCATTTTTAATTTACTGGTTATAAATGAGGTTGTAAAACACATAAAAAAATCGGTTTACCGGGAATGAGGCGGAAAATAATATTTTATTGGTGGCTGGTTCCTGAATGTTCAAAGTAACAAAAGGCGGTAAAACACAATCAAAGGAAGTAATAAAATTTGCTTTGTCTTTCTTGGGGGCAATGAAAATAAAGTATCTGAATTTTTCATTTTGGTATGTGTCGAAAATTTCTAAATTTTTATACTGTCCGTTGGCCAGCAATTTATAAAACTGGCTTTCTGTCAGTTTGTGGCCGTGTGTTTTAAGCTGGTGCAAACATTTATTAATGTTGCTTAGATTGTTTGCCCTGAACACATCAAAATTTCTTTTAATGGCCAAATTAATATAATCCTGTGCTTTCATAACTGTATTATTAATCCTGGTTTAAAATATAGTTGGTGGCTTGTTGTGCCTGGCTGCAAACGTTAAAAATATAGCGTGGATCCTTTTTCATTTGTTCAACCCAGTGTTTTAAATACAGGGCATTGTTATTCTCTTGTATTTCGGATGTGTGGCCGGTTCTGGAGCACAGGAAAGAGGCGGTTAACTCTGCAATTAATTCCTCCTTAGCATAGGCCTGACCATCATCTTTATAAGATTTCATGGTTCTGTTAAGTCTGGAGGCGTGGCCGGTTGCGTGGCCGAGTTCATGAAAAAACGTACTATAAAACAGGCTTTCATTTGAAAACTGTTCCGGGGTCGGGATTACTAAAACATCATTTGTAATATAATAGTAGGCAAATTGGATGGATTTATCAACCTTTATAAATGGCTTGTTTTGCATATTTTCTATAATGGTTTGGGCTTCGAGTAGTGCGGGGCTTGTGGCTTGTTCCGGTTTAAGGGTGGTTTGATCGATATTGAAAACATTAAAATATTTCATCAGGGCGACAGATTTATTAATATCGTCGCCGGTGGCCGGGTCTTTTTCTGTCAGGATAGATTTTTTCCAAAAAACAACAATTTGGGATTTCTCCCCTTTTCGGATGCTTCCGCCTAAATTATTGATCTGGTCGAAAGTGGCATAAATCTGATTTTGGTAGTCTGGATTATACAAAGCCAGCGAATTAACACCAGTATACAGGCGGCCTGTTAAATTGCGGGGAGGGTCTGGGATGGTCAAAAAACCTTTATCCCATTTTCCGGAGGCGTTTTCGATGCGTTCTAAAATTGCGTTGGTGAGGGTTTCATGTAAATTTTTCATAGTGATTGGTATTAATGATTTATAAAAAGGGTTTATTAAATATTTCCGTGATCTGCAAAGCTGTAATATGTATCAGAGGTTAAAATAACATGGTCTAATACTTTCACCTCTAATAATTTAGCTATATCAATAATTTGGCGTGTAAGTTTTAAATCCTGGGGGGATGGCTGGGTGTTTCCGCTGGGGTGGTTGTGTACTAATACTATTGCGCTGGCCAATGATTCAATGGCATATTTCAAAATCAGCCGGGGGTCTGCTGTTGCGCTGTTTATTCCTCCCTGTCCGATTTTGACAAAACCAATCGTTTTGTTGGCGTGGTTTAAATAGATTACAAAAAAACTTTCAAAAATTTCGAGATCATCATAGTAAAATTGGCGGGCATAATTAGCGGCATCAATGGATGATGTAATTTTTGACTGTTGAAAATTGGAAACCTGTTTTGTTAGTTTAAATTCTGAAGCGAAGGCGGTTAACGTGTTCATATTTTGACTGTGTTATTATGATTAACTATCTGATTAACAATACAAATATAAGTAAAATATTAATAACATATATAATTTAATACGTTTATTTAATATATGTTAACATTTATTAACAAATAACATCAAATGTTTATAAATAGCTGTTAATCAATTACTTAAAAATGTATTAAAGTTTTTCATTTGGATGAATGAAAAATCTATGCGTAAGCTGACCCCCCGCCGCCCTGCGCCTAATGGCTTTTGCACTTTGTTTTTTTGGTTTCTGTAATATGATGCCCGCCCGCCGCCCTCTATAAATTAATCGTGTATACGATACCTTGTAAATGCGTTAAGGATTACAGCGTAAATCCTTTTTATGAGGCACGGGTAAAAAGATTGCAGCGAAAAGCCTGACCCGGTAACATAAAAAATCCCTGTCCGTACTGTTTGGACAGGGATTTATTAATTGTACCGGGTAACGCCCAAAGGTTATTCTTTATAGATAGATCCCGGCATAGTTGATACTGAGAACTGATTCGAGTAGAGATACACTCCTACAAACATTGTATCCCAGGCATCGGTAATGTGTGTCTTGTGTTCATCCGGTAATTCCGGGCTATCAGCCAGCTTCTCTGCGCTCTTATCCTTCTGGAACCCGTTGATCCCTGTTACGATCCCTGTGTTCTGCATCGCCAGAATAAGATACTCATTGTTATCTCTGTTAAACGTTACAAAAGGAAAGTCAGGGTCTCCCTTAAATGCCAGGTTGATCCAGCTGTGTTTAATATGGTGCTTTACCGGGTTACCTATATAGATTGGGTTAACCTCAAACCTATTCTCCCGAAGTACTTTCATAACCAGGTCTGCAAAGCTCTCTCCACTTACCGGCGTCTCATAGATCGCTGTTGAATCATATACATAATCTATGGTTCTCACCGGGTGGTGCTGGTAGTAGTCACAGAAGTCCTGCACTACATCCCGAAGCTTGCGGGGTGTCTTTACATACATGCTCTTAATGGTACGCAGTTCCTTTCCGTGCAGCTGACCTACTACCAGGGAGTTAATGGCTGCATTATAATCATTTGAGATAATCAGTCTTTTACTTCGGCTCACATCTCCATCCGCCCTGCAATCTTTGACATATTCAAAGTTATAGTCAGCACGGTCCAGATATGAATTATCATAGGAAGTATAGGAATGAATTTTTTCACTAAAACCTGAATAAAAACCATTTGGAATCTTTCGGCGTCTGATGTTGAGTATTGAGGTCTGGAACTCCAGCGGAGCCAAATCCCTTTTCATATTTTTGACAAATTCTTCACCCAGCACGGCAATGTTGTCGAAGACATCATATTCAGCGTAAAAGGTCGCCTTACGTCTGAGGGTGGCCAGTTCCCTGGTCATACGTGAAATCTTGGTATTATTTTCCGGTTCAAACTTCTGGGCGCGCTTCAATTTCAGATAGGTAAACCGGATCAGGTCTATCAGATCCCGATCCATTTCTTTTTCTTTGTCCAGTATCCACATTCCGGATGTGGATGTGGGCATATCGGTGGTATATAATTGGCCGTGGTGCCAGGGGCAATTACCAAAATAATTGATATTTCCCCGGTTGGCCGGCAATACCTCATTCTTGATTTTGTCATGATCCAGGAACTTGGCCTCAAAGCCCAGGATATAATCCAGCGACATACTATTAGCCGACATTGTTCGGTCAAAGCTGATCAGGTGTTGGATACTACCATTAAACCATGAGATGACATAATCGTAGTTAAACGGCTGAATGTAAGGCGTATTGAATTTATACCGTTTATCAGGTTTGCGGCCAACGAAGTAATGAAGGTTCCGTTTATAGCCCAGTCTGTCCAGGGCGTGAAATATAGCAGGCAGGGTATTTCGAAGAAGTTTCCCATAAGTGGGTGATAGTAGTGCGCCTGATGATCTGGGCATGGCAAACACATTACGTATGAGTCTGGGCGCATCAATACCCTCACTCTTACCAAATCCCCGGGATGCGACAATATACTCTGTATTAGCCGCTATTTTCATACACTCAAGCTGCTTGGTGTTGAAATACTTCTTAATCGTCGTCGTCTGCTCCATCGAGGATCTCAGGTATTATTTCTTCAATTTCTCGGACATACTTACTCTTAAGCTTGCGCATCCGGGTTTCAAAATCCGGATCGGTGGACAGTTCGAGAACCGCAAGGTTATCGGTGGGTTCAAAGTTGGGAGGAATAAGTTTTTCCCACGGCAGTGAATCAATGTCATCCTGGTCGACGCGGGTATATTTACCCAGTTTATCTGCCGCCATGACCATTCCTTTTACGTCTGGCGGGTTCCGGTTCTTGGCCAGCTGGTAAGCTTCCTTACACATCTCTACTACTATATACCGGTGATATTCTTTGGAGGCAGTCTTAACATTACCCAGCAGCGCTTTGATATACGGAGTATCATTGATGGCCACATAAGGAGAAAGCCCGAATGTGCGCATCAGATAATTCTGTATCTGTTTATCGGTCAATGCAGGGTTGTTGTACCAATATACAAAGGTCATGGCATATCTGTCCAGGATAGCCAGTTCCTCTTCGGTAAGATAGTTTTTGGAAATACTCTTTTCAATAAACAGGTATTTCTGAATTTTATCAAACGTTGTCAGTGTCATAGGATGTCGGTTTCATTAATCTTTTGATTATTGATCAGTTCCAATGCCATCACTTCGCTGTGAGGTGCTCCCCGTTTAGCATCTTCCACGATATTTTTGCGGATGGCCAGAAATGTTTTCACTTTCCCTTTTTCATAAGCACGGTATGCCTGGGAATTCTTATTCATGAATTCCTCGATGAGTGATCCGTCGTGAATATCAAGCAGAATGGAAATCTCTGCCCAGGTCATCAGATTCGATGCGTATTCTTCTATTAAAGAAAGTTGGTCGGTAGTCAGATTCATTTTATAGGTATTGCCCGGTTATAGATAGTATCAAAATATTCTTCAAAAAGGTGAAAAGTAACCAGATCGGTAGCGGCAAATCCGTTTTCATGGCGCCGGTTCTGGTTAAGGTTGGCAGAGGATGAGATGGTAATATGATATTGCTCATTACTGATCAGAATGATCTTTGTGTGGTTATTTGTTCGGGTAACCGAGTAGGTCTTTGAAAGATACAATAGCAGATCAAACTTACTTTTAGAGGTGGAATGGTCGAAGATAAATTTTCCTTCGCGTACCATCCCTGATTTCAGAAAGTAGTTGAACCGGCTTATAGCTTCTTCGGAAACAGAAAAGGAGGTTACCTTGATATCAGCCGGCCCGGTAATGATCAGTACATATTCGATCAGATCATAAATTGAAAATTTCCCATGGTTGAACCAATGGGAAATTTCATTTGAGAGTGATCCCAGCACATTATAGAGCTGGCTCAGATGATTTGGAAGTGAGAAGTTTGTCGAGTTCATCCTGAAGTAACTGCAGTTGGGCAGTATATTTATCAAAGGTGGCTTTACGAAGGTTTTTCTTCTTCAGATATTCTTTGGTGACGTGTATTTTCCGGCGAAGCCTGGTAATGGAAGCTTTGAGCGTTTCTTTTGAAGTAATCTCTACAGCAGGGGCATCCTTACTCTGCTCCCACTTCTCAATATTCATCCAGATTTCCCGGTTTTTTTGCTCAAGAACATTAATTTCATTTAGGATCGTCCTGCGTTTATCATTGAACTCACTATCCTGGGGTAATACCCGCATTTCCGCATGGAGGGCTTTCATCATATTCCAGTTTTCCTTGCTTTGCTGATACTGGGAAAATAGTTCAACAGGCAGTAAATTCACATCAATCTTCAAATCTTCACTGATTCTGACTTCCTTTTTTTTAGCCGGAATTACATGCAGTGAAATCTCCGGAAGGCCGGCTGTGATATTTTCGACCTTTGGGGTTAAATTAGGGTTGAGTGACAGTTTCTGTTCAATATATTGTAACTGTTCAATAAGCAGAATAAAATGATCGTCATGCGTCGCCGGGTCTGCTACCTCGCTAAAATATCTGTCATACTGCTTAGTATGCTTAAATACATTATAGAGCATCAGACCCTGGCGGAATGACCTTTCAGGACTTTCAAGATAAGAAATCAGATCCCTGTGAGAAAACATCAGTTTAACGTTACGGTTACTACTTCGATTACTTCAGGGCACTCAGGGTTTTTAGGGGTGATGGTTAAAAGGAATTTAAGTTGTGTCCCGGTCTTTCGATCTTTACTATTTATTTGGTACTTTGCTTTAGGACTGTCTGCGAAATATAATTTCCCCTTACCATCAATTACTTTCCAAAATACGCTGTGGTAATTCTTAATCTCACTATTGAGTGCAAATGAGTTATTCAGAACACCAGGGCGGGCATATATATTAAATTCAAAGGATTTACTAAGGGATACGGTTATGCATTCTTTACTCAGCGCATTGGATGCCGGTGGCAAGTCAGGAGCGCATTGAGGTTGCGGAAGTATTTGTATTTTATCCCGAATGGTAACATCTTTTACTGCTATGATACCCAGGCCTGTATATTTATTATTGCTGTAATATCCTGCATTGCCGGAAGAAAGATGATAATCTAGGTCATAATATTGACCGTTTCTATCAAGATAAAAATTGATGTTCTGATTGTAATTATATCCATCCTGGCAAACAGTGGTATTATCGTCCCCGAAAATAGGGAAAACAGGTGTTTGCGTAATGCTGTAAACATATCCGCATTGATAATTCAGGCCATTGGTGGTAAAATAAGAACCGATAGCATCGGTTGTGGTGAAAGGTGAGATATCCTGAAACTGAACGATGGCGAAATTCCCGGTATTCTTAACCTGGTTGATCTGGGAAAAAGCTACTGATGCGATGAGTAGTAATGAAAGCAAAAGAAATTTAAACTGTTTCATAAATTTTCCAGTTAAAGTTATTGACTAAATCTGTTTGGAAGCGGTCTTTTCCGGAGTGATTGAATGTGTAATGAATTGAGTAGTTTTCATCATGTTTATTGTTAAGGATCGTCCAGCCGGCACGGTGTTCGGCTACCAGTATAGGGATCTTATGTTCCTGCAGGAAGATTGAGAAATAGATATCCGTCATATTGGCACGTGGGAATATCTCAAGAGAAATGGGAACATTATTTAGAATATCTTTATGAAAGCACATGGCGCCGGTACCGAGTTCATGGACAAAGCGGTCTTTTTCAACAGTACCCAACAGTCCGAAGAATTCTTTAGCACCATAATAATAGGTTTCGCATGGAATGTCAAGGATTCGACCATGGCAGGATATAACAGCTTTACGCTGGTATTGCTCTGCCTTTGATATCATGAATTGTGTATAATTTTCCGGATAGATAAATTTATCATCTACGGTAAAAATATAACCTTCTTCCCAGGTATCACAGAAATAGAACTTTCCGACATCACCCAGGTTTCCCAGTTCATTTTTGGAAAGAACAGCATTAATTTTAGGATGAATCAGAAAAGAAGGAATTTCATCATAGTCATTCAGATAGATATTAAGAAAATCACATTGGGGTATAAGGGATTTCACTGCATCTTCAAAAGAGTACCTGCGTGCAGGGAACGTGGTCATATTAAACGTTCTTTTTTCTCTTTTTTGGCTTGATTTCATGCAACTGAATTGGTTTTTGGTTTAAGAATTTTATTCTTCCTTCATCGGAGAGTTGGATGAACCGACACTTTTCTTTCCACAATTTTTCTGCAAGATCATCAGAGATGTTAAAAAGTTCCACCTGTCCGTAAACAGGATGGTGAATGCGTCCAGGCGGAACTATACCTCTAACTGTGAAATATGTCATGATCCTGATTCTTCATCAGCCGGATCAAGCGGGATGGTTCCGGCATATTTCATACCTGGGATGAATGAATCACTTTCAAATTCTACGGTTGCTCCCCGGCGGTCTGCATGTTTCTGACCATGGGAAAGTTTTGGAGTGAAATAGGCCGGCAGGTTTTCGGTACCTACACAGATCATTTCTCCGCTATTGGGATCCTGCAGGAGTAATACTCCGCGGGCATTGGCCAGTTTACGGCAAAGGGCAACCACATCATTTTTGGTACCCGGAACAAAGAATTCGCCTTTTACTTTGAATGACTTTCCGTCGTGTTCACCCTGAACTTCGGGCTCCAGTTTAATAGTTTCTGGTGAAGTGTAAATCTGGTTGAATTTCTTACCGGGTTTAAACACAAAATCTCCCTGAAGTTCAGCAGCTTCATCATTGGTGGAAGGATTAGAAACGAGTGTGGGGAAAGTTGCAATATCACGAATAGGCGCGAAAAAGAGAATCTGGTTGAACCCTCCCATGTTTTCGGGTTCGTTCTCAAATAATACGTCTGAAAATTCAAATGCCATGATAAGTTTGATTTTAAAGGTTTAAAAAAAGTCCGGAACCCGGAAGTTCCGGACTATTAACCACATATACTTCTATGAATAATCCCCCGACACACGGTAGGTGGAAGGTGATCCTGTGTTGGTGCAGAACATCTTGGGATGGAAATGGCGGATGCGGCAACCGTAGGTTCCCTGAATCCAGAACTGAACTTTGTTAGGATCCTCATAAGGAGTTCTGACTTGTACGAAGTCTTCATCTCCTATGGTTTCCATACCGAAGTCCATATTACCCGGAACGGTTAAGATCAGGCGCTGGCCGGTTCCCATCTCGATGGAAGGCACAATGGTACATTTTCCGCCTGATCCTTCAAGCAGGGTTCTTTGCCACATATCAGTTGTTGGCTTGCTCAGGTACTTGTTGAAAAAAGCAGCGTTGTAAGCTTCCCAGATTCCGTAAGGAACCAAAAGAAGTGTATTGGCACGCTTAAGCATCGGATGGGCATTACGCCAGAATGAAAACAACTTATCAAAAGCATCAGTATCGCTGGCGCTTGTCGGATAAGCTATTCCGTTACTGATAGTTTGATAATTCCCCATGGATGCGGCGACTTCACCATCGGAGATGGCATCGGCAATCAGTTTGTTAAAACCGTCGAATAATCCAAGCGGGGATGCATTATCCACATCACGCTGAGCGGGAAACAGAGCATCGAGGATGTCTTCTCCAAAGGTGCGGACAATACTTTCAAGCATGGTTCTTTCCCAGGGATGTTTCTTGGATTTATTTTTACCCAGGAGCACATCCGGACCCACGGAAATGGTTTTATAATTGTTGATGTTGTCCGTAACACTGGCATAAGCCTTATGAACGGTGAGTGGCCTTTCAACAGCTTTTCCAAGGTCGGAGGCACTGATATCTTTGGAGACATCGTAAGGTTTTGCAATCCCCTGTTTTCTCTGGAATTCAGTAAGGATATGCTGGTGTTGTACATTAGGGAAAAGGGTAATTCCATGATATCCCAGACGTTCTTTCATCACCAGGTAGGGCAACATCTGCAAATCTTTCTGGAAGATTTTAGCAGTTGTTTGCAATGAAGAAATATCTACTGTAGGCATAATTTATAATTGGTTGAATTGGAAGCTTGATTATTTTCCGTACTCTTCTTCGACTTTAGCCAAAGCTGATTCGAAGTCGTTAATAAGGTCAATGTCTGACAATACAGACCTGGGTTCATCGTCGTTTACAGTGGGATCAGTTGCTGAAACAGCAACAGCCGATGTGGCTCCGGGATTTTGGAGGATGTTTTTGATTTTGTTTTCAAATTCAAGCTGTTTGGCTTTGATGTCGTTCAGCTCTGAGGCGGATGATTCCACATGTTGCTCCATAGTGGTCAATTTATCTGACAATGCCTGCATGGAGTCTTGTAATTGAGAAAATTGTTCATCAGTCATAGGTGATGTTTTTATATTGTTAATAGATTGATTTAACTGTGAAATCTGAGCTTTAAGCCCGGTGATTTCATTCTCTTTTTCAGTTAAAAGTGATTCATGATCTGATTTGAGAATGAAAGGGAAAATGGATGTCCTGTTCATTGTAGTATGCTTTCTATAAAAACGTTAAATGGCGCGATATAATCAATCAGGTTGTTTTTCAGAGCTGCTTCGGCATAGAACTTCTTTCCGGTTTTCCATTCATCTCTGCCGGATAATACCGGTCTGTTCTGAATAACGGAATTTATAAAGTGTTCATTATAAAAATCAACATCTGACTGTATTTTTTCATAATTACCTTTCAGAGCTTCACGAAGTTCGATATTCTTCTCAGTGGATTTGGTTGCATAGATTTCGTGTATTTTAACTCCGGCTTCCTCAAAAGCTTTTGAGAAATCACGAACTACTGTATAGGTGCCGATAGAGCCGATTACAGATAATTTACCGGATGCTCCGATTGAATTGCAGGCAGAGGCTACCCAGTAGGCTGCAGAAGCGCACATATCTTCCACGTATGCCAGGATGGGTTTATTAATGCCCATCAGGGAGATTTGCTCCACCATATGATTGGCAGCAGTGGATTCTCCACCGGGGCTGTTAAAGCTCAACACGATGGCAGACACATTGGGATCGGTAGCGAAGCGACTGATCCGTTTGAGATGTGATTCGGTTCCTTCCGGACCGCAGGTTTTGTCATACCTGGACATCACGCCGTTAATCTTTATTACGGCCACCGATTTCTGATTGATTGGTTCTGAAGGGTTGAATTCATTTTCAACCAGAATTCCGGAGTCATCATATGAAAAAAGTACAGGCCGGTTTTCGGCCCGTACTTCAGAGGTGTCGCGTGAAAAGAAATGATCCCGGTCAGCCAGGAAGGCGCTAAGGTAGTATTCGGCTATCTCTTTATCAATAGACCATATGCCATAAATTAACTCGGTGATATGCTTGCTATACATGTTGCAAATATGCAACACACGTATATAATGAGAAAGGACAGGTAAACGGGGTTAAAAATCAAGTTTTAATTGCTGCGGATCTTGCTGGTATATTTCACAGTTGCATTGAACATTCACTACATTACATACTTTTGTATTTATAAATATGGTCATTAATTACTTTTTCAAGGTCATTTACTACCATATTGTAAGTATCATGTTCGCCCTGCATAACATATGTGGTTTCATCAGGAACGTTACTGGATAAATACTCTCTTTCAATTTCGAGTTCACGTATTTTGTACGTGAGTAATAATTTTAGAAGATCCTTTCTCAAAAGATTAAATTCAAAAGGATCAAGACCACATTGAGGAGATTTATTTTTCATAATTTAAAATTTAGGAAATTTAACTTTAAACTTGTAAAATGAATGTAATCTTTTATAATAATCAATAGTATACTCAGGCCATTTATCAGGTCTTGAAAAATCATGATAGAAATAAATCATACTGATTTTTCCTGATGGATGATATTCAACCCCTTTGATTTTATCCCAAGCAAGATTTAATAATCTTTTTTGAGTAACTCCAACATATTGGATATACTGATTATCTTCATCCTTTGAAAAGGAAAGCTCTGCAAAGCCTATCGGTTTATAATCTCTATTAAAGGCATAAATTTTTCCCTGTTCATTAATTTTTAAACCGTAAGGAGAATTGATTAAAAAAGAATTGCGCAACTTTTGAGTCATAATTTTAAGTATTTGATTAAGTTTATTTATTATTCTGTGAAATTATCTTAGCAGGGGCAGTGTAACCTGTTTTCTGAAATTCATCTATCCAGATGATTTCTTTTGTCCATACGCCATCCTTTTTTTTCGGTTGTAACCTAAAATGTCCATGGACCGTAAAACCTGATGATTTTACCAGTGTTGTAAACCATTTTGAATCCAAAAATGTAACTTCAAAATCGGTTTCATTCATGTATTTACAGGAAATCTCTTTTAGTTTCTGTTTGGGTTTAAGTAATTTTATTTCTACTGAGGCAAAAGACTTAAACATTTTAAAAATAGTTATTAAAAAAAATTGGTTATCGATAAATTTTTTAACTTCATCTTTTCTTATTTTCATTAATTTACTCATCCAATAAGTGTACTTATTTTCTTTCAAAGACATAAATACCATTGGAATACCCATTTTATTAAATATAAAATATTCTGCTATTAGATAAGGATTTCCTCTTTTAGTTTCATGTTTAATCATATGTACAGCATCTTTAAGGATATAAGTACCATAGAATGTAAAATCATAATCTTCATCCATCATATCAAAATAAATGTTATAAAGTTTGGAATATGATTTATATGCCTCCTCTGCAAAAGATTCCTGAATAACATTTATCTCTGACAAGAAAAATGATGAATTTTCTTTAAAGGATTGTTTAAAATTTGAATAAATAAGTTTTAATGCTTCAAGATCATCTTCAAAGAATTGTATTCCTGTTAATGACCCATTTTTTAAATATTTGATTGCCGGATAATTATTATAGCTAATTTTCATAATTTTAAGTATTTGGTTAATTTAAAGTATTGCTTGTATTTGTGTTAGGGATTGCAGCGGATATCCTTTGAAGCATGAAAAGATATGAGCGGAAAGCCCGACCCGTCAGGGGAACACCCAAAAGACTTCATTACAGCATCTCAGGCGTAGGCGCCCCGTTGTTAATATCATATATCAGGCACGGAGACGGAAGCTTACCATAGAAGGAAAATTCAAACCCTGAAAGGTCTGATGGTTTACTTCCTGATCTCTCAGAGAATTTAAACTCAACCGGAAATCTTTCCAGGCCTAAAAACCGGTAAGCTTTATTCATATCCTTGAATACCACGAAAAACCGGTAGGAGGTCATTGTCTTAAACAGGTTCTGAATAGTGTCAGAAGGATTAGGATACATACCTGAGAACTGAACGTCCCAGTACTTACCGGCTCCTGAAATTACAACTGCCTGTTGGAAGGCCAGGGAGTTCTTAATACCATAACCCAGGAACCAGGATTTATCCGGGTGAAGTGAAACTGCAGAGCGAAGGATACCGTTAACCGGGTTAGGAACCTGGCGAACATGATTCCATGGGATGAATGAGAATTTCTCAATTCCACCCATATTTTCGTTGAAAGTGATTTGCGGAAAGTTCATATTAAGAGGTTTTGATGATTTGACGTAATTTTTCCATACCTGCCTTAAATGCCCTGAATATGGCATCGGCGTTTTCACCATCAATGGTATGGTTGATGGCATGTTTGGTAATTGACCGGTCATCCGGGATACTTTTCTCACTGTAGTAGGTTACATCATACATGGATGTTTTGACCGTTTTCACGGTTTTGGCTATTGGATTATAATACAGCCGTCTGGGTTCTTTTGCCATTACTTTTTGAATTTAAGGTATCTGTATAATCTTTTCTTTAATGTATCGTACACATCTGCATCCCAATCAAATGAGATGTGGTAATCGTCGCAGAAGGAAAGGATAATTTCCTTTTGTGTTTCTTCGGAAAGGTGGATGAAGTTTCTTATCTTACGTCGGTAAACGTAATTAACAAACTCGTGCATAAACATGTAGTTCACGCTGTACTGGAACCGGCGCTGGTCATAGATCGACATATAGTTCTTACGCATATCATAGAACTTCAGGTTCCATTTAAGAACAATGATGAAATTCCCTTTGATTTCATCCGGAATATTGGGCCTTGATTTCAGGTAAGGAATAATGTACGGGGCAATCTTTGAATCACTGCCTATTGAGATGGCGTTTGCCGGATATTTACCTTCAGGATCGTAAATAAATTTAAGATAGTCCCGTAAATACTTACTCAATCTGATTTCGATCTGCATGGCTCAATTTGTTGGTCGAAGGATTAAAAATGTTGGTCTTGTTGGTTTGACCCCCTGTTTTGTTGGTCGGACCCCCTGTTTTGTTGGTCGGAAAATCGCAAAAAGTGCCAATTTTGGCGATTTCAACCCCTCTATATATAGGTAGGTAGCATATATAAAAACATCTATATAATACAAAACCAAAGTATTAACTAAATTTAAGCATAAAAAAAATTCATTTTTTCTCAGGAAAGTTGAAATTTTGAAATTTTTCGACCAACATACCAACATCGACCAACATCGACCAACAAAATCGACCCTAAAACCAACATCGACCAACATGATTTTCATTACTTTTTTAGACATGAAATTTATAATATATTGAAAATAAGTAATATAATATTTCTCTGTTGGTTTGTTGGTCTGTTGGTCGAACTTTTCTGTTTTTCCCGCAGGAATTTGAAAATATTTTTTTTTCAAAATAGGCATAGTAAACACGTATATAAAATTAGAAGGGTATTAGCTCATCAGGATAGATATTTTCAACCGGCATTTGCTCTGTTTTTACATTGTAAGAGAAATCATCATCCCCGGTTCCTGATATATCCCGGAATTCAGTAAGATTGATGTTAAGCTTGGTATAATGAAAGACAAAGGCTGAAGTATTGATGTTTCCGAATCGTGTGGCTTTACTTCGTCCGATATAAGCGGGGTTAACCGTAAGGTAATGAATACATGTTGAAATATCCATTCCATTTTTACCAAACTGTTTTCTGTGTAGTTCCAGGTAGGTAGGATGAACCCTGGATAAACGAAGGAATAGAATTTCTTCAAGCTGGTTGTTACAGGTATATTTGGAAGCGTTGCCATATTTATTGATTACATCAACAGAACTCCCCACTGTAATTGTATTGATCTTGAAGTCTTCCTTGTCGCGGATCAGGTGGTTTTGGACCATATACTCAACCAGCGTCCAGAATGTGGATATCGATTCGGATGAAGCGATCAACCGGCTCAGGTTGCGGATCAGCATGGATGATTGTTCGAAAACTTCTGAATACCGGAAAGGCAGGGAAATTTCAGTATGGTATTTTTCGATGATCTTAACCGGTGTCAGGATGCTGGCGATGTTGCGGATCAGTCGCTCTTCTATCATGTCTTCGTAGATAGAAAAAGAATCCTTGAGCTGGTTATAAATTTCAGAATAGAAAAAACTGAAATACTTTACCAGGTTATCACGTACCGGCAGAAGTTCTGAGAGTATACCGGATAAGCCTGTAATTTCGAATTCCTTCAGCTTCTCGTAATACTCCACTGATTCTTTGTCGTATGACTGACGTTCAAAGTTAAGAAGAATACTTCGGGTCAGTAGTGCATTATCATCCCGTGATGGAAGGTACTGGCCGCTGATCACGCACGCTGACTGTACTTTGGTGATTTCTGTTCGTCCGTCAGTACTTTTCTTACCTTTCTCATGCCCGGTTCCATCATAGGCTGCCTTGAGGCTCTGGAAGCGTCTCTCATCAATATCATTACTATACTCATCGAACCAGCATAAGGCATTTTTGATTCTGGACAGCCGGCGGAAGAAACCTACCTGGGTTCCTGAATTCAGGTTAAATGACGGGAGGCTGTCGAAAAAGATATTGGAAAGGCTCCAGGCGAACTGAGATTTACCGGATTGTTTCTCTCCGAATAGAAAAAGGTGTGGAAAAAATTTGAATTTCTCATAGATAATATCCCTGAAAAGGGATGAAATCATAAATGCAATCCCTATACGGGCTTTTTCGCCATAAACCTGAAGAAAGAGTCTGGACCAGTCAGTAAATGAAATGGCCGGCTTCTTATAGACAAAGAACCGGTCATTTTCATAAGAATCGTCATCCTCACGTACATCGCTGTATATTTTACTGAATGATGGAGAGAAATACAGGTGATCATTATGTTTAGTGATTCCAAATTCGTTTACTTCCTGAAACTGGCTGTTGAAAATACCATTGGCGAAGGCATAGAATCCCTCACGTTGCCATCCCAGGGTAATGAGTTCATTGGCTATCGGAAATGAATTACTGATGGTGTCAATGATTCTGAGGAAGTGTACACGGGTTCCAAAGAAGATATAATTACCTTCTGCGAATACCAGCTGCTGGAACTGTTCTACTGAGATGAATTTACCGCTGGCCACATCCACTACCCGTTTATGATTCCATTCGTTATTGATTTCAATAAGCCGTTTGTTATCATTCTTTGAGTAGATATGGTAGAGCGGTAACATGGTGAAGTTTGAGGCTTTAAAGAATTCATCTTTGGTCAGAAACATGTAACAGTTGTTCTGAACAAAGAATCCGCGTTTGGCAGTTTCTTCGTAATCAAGCCCTCCGGGAAGCTTCAGAGTAGTTTGAATTTTTTCCTGGTGTAAAGCCTTGGTTTGCTTGTAAACGGATGTGAACCGGGTCTTCGTAATCTTAAACTTCTTAGCCAGGATATCAAACAGCAGGTTAGCGCGTATGTCGTTATTCATTCCCACTGCATTGAGGCATATCTGTTCGATGGCTTCGGCTACCCTGGCAAGGTCCTGCCCGGCTTTTTCAAGCAGATCAGTAGCATCAATAAGAATTTCGTCGTATGATATATAATTAGGATCGGGTAATTCAAGGTCTTCCATATCTCCCTATTTTTTTTCCTGATCTGATTTAAGACTTAGAAGCTCCTTTTTCTCAATGATCTTATCGATATGGGCTGAGATGTCATCCATTTCTCCGGTAAGTTTCAGGTATTCTACCATTTTGTATTTATCCAGTTCTGCCTGGATTCGCCGGCAACGATCCCTGAGATATTCATTTTCCATCCGGATGTGTTCCATATCGTAGTAATGCTGCTTGAAATCCAGGAAAGTGTTCCAGGCCAGTTTCATGGTCTTGGCCACACTTTCATAGAACTTAAGCGTTTCAGTTTCTCCTTTGGAATTGCGGTACTGTCTGAGCGCCCGTTCCAGTTCGACGGTCTTCTCTATCAGAAGGTCGAATGTCTGTTCATAGAATGCATCAAAGGCCATCGCTGTAATATTTTGTGACAAAGTCATTAAATGGCATAGTTTCAACTTTATGAATTTTGAATATGCCAACCTTATTATCCTGGTAGTATGCCAGTAATCCATATCTTTCTTTCCAGTATGAATTAAAGATATCCCGGTTTTCAAAACCTGAGTTCCGTAACATCTCATCCTTAATGGATGAAAGTTTACATTTAGATATTTTGGAAGCCAGGATAAACACCCTGCAGTACTCCATGGGCATCATTTTATCAGCGAGAAAAGTCAATTCAGTACTCCCGCAGTCACGCTTGTACAGAATTTCATCTTCACTCTTTACATAGAATGGTTCCTGTACCCACAACCATTTTTCACGATGGTATTGAAAAAACAGATCATGATAAAAATGTACGGGACGTATTGTGTGGGTAATATCACCGCTGATTACTTTATTAATTTGATGAAGCGGAAATCGTATCGATTTCATCTGGTGTAATTTTTTTGTATTCATGATAGGCCTGAACAAAAGATTCAATGGTTTTAATTTGATTGTGTGAAAGGCTGGGAGGATAAATAACTCCTGTGTTTTGCTGAAGCTGAAGGCTTATTTCGAGCCCGGTAATAATCATTTCCCATAATGATTTATCTAACAATTTAAAAACAGGAGGTGAAATTGGATCCATCAGTTCTCGCGAATTATTTGCGAAATATCATCCTGTATTTGGAGAATTCTCGCGGTAGTGATTAGTTTCTTTCTCATGAACTGATTAAATTGATACGGATGACAGACTTCAATCAGTTTCTGGAGATTATCGCGCATAAGCATATAAGCCTCCAGTTCAATTCTGAGATTATCAAGCTTATTCAAAACCATGAAGTCATTCATCTTCATCCTCCTTTCTGAGAAATGGTAAAAGATCATTTGCCCAATAAAGAATACAGACTACTACTGTAACCAGTATGGTAGCTGTTAGAGCTGACAGAAGTTCAAGAAGTACTTTCATAAAATGGATTTTGTATGTTAATGAATTATGAGGGGTCTTTAAGAATTTCGACTGATTTCTCAATCACCATCAATTTTGTCTTTCTGGATGCATTTCTGCCTTTAAGAACATTTCTTATAGTCGATACAGAGAGGCCTGTTTCCTGACTGATTTTTTTATAAAAATGTCTTGGGGGGTCTACTATTTTGACGGTTATTGACATGTTGAAAAAAAATGATTATATTTGGTTAAAAAATAACACGTGCTTAACACAATGATTTATAAATGATTGAAAATTAAATTACTTAACAAACATAAAATAACACCTAAATAACATATGTTAAAACACGTGTTGCAAAACTATAAACTAATCCATTGCGAAATGTTAATAAAGTTTAATATTTGTTAAATATTAACCAATATCCAAAACCATGAATGATCTCATTATTAAAAAGCTGTTGAAGGATCGCAATATCACTTATGAAAAGCTGGCAAAGCTCAGTGGTATTAGTCGTAACACGATTAACATGTTGTTAAACGGTCGTGCACCAATGACCGATCAGTATTTAAGAACTATTCTGGAAGCAATACAAATTACACCTGAGGAGTTTCAAAATCTTGAGTACAATGAAGAAGTTTTATCATTTGCCGGAAGGCGTACAAAGTACAAAACCGACACCAGAAGCCTGGATCAGCATATTAGAGTATTGGAGGAAAAAATTAAAGAACAGGATAGGGAGATAAAACTTCTTGTTGCGAAAAACGAGATATTGGAAAGGTGGATAAAGTACGTGGAAGAGACCACCGGAACTTACAAAAAACTTACAAAAAACGGCCAATAATGCTATAAAAAACGGCCATTTCACAATCATAACACACTGATAATCAATGGTAGTTACATAGCAGTTTTATCTCGTTCCCGCTACTAAAAACCCCTTAAATTGCTGACAATTAACAATTTAAGGGGTTTTTGATTAGTAAAAAATACAAAAAAATACAAAAGAGCCCTGCTGTTCGGGGCGACCATAAAACAAATCACCGGAAAATACCTGATGAGAACGTACCGGAGGCATTCATTACCGATCCTTAAATTATTAATTTACAGAGCTTACAGATTGTTTTGTTATTTACAAATTGAACGAACATGTATGTGAGAAAATACAACAAACATTCCGATGAAACCGGACTGATGGAGATGATTTTACACGAAGACGGGTGGGATTATGCCGATGGGGCAATGTCGGATAAATACAAGAAAGCCCTTGAGGATTCTATTACCTATGTGGCCTTTCATGAGGAAACCTTATGCGGTTATTCCCGATCTATTGATGATTATGGTTTATATATATATGTTTGTGATCTGCTGGTAAAACCGGCATTTCGCGGAAAGGATGCCGGCAGGCAACTCATGGAGTGTATCAGTAAAGATTATCCGGACCGGGAGGTTTTCGTGATGTCAGATGTTGATGGTTATTATGAAAAAATTGGTTATGAACGGATTGGTTCGGTTTTTAAGGTTCCCGGACATAATAAATAAAATTTTCGCCGGATTGCATGACATAGTGGGACGACTAGCGCCCGCACAATGTGCACCGGGAAATTCGTTCCAGACCGGACTCATGCTCACCTGCAAAAAAATGTCTGCAGCAGCAAAGCATCCGAATCGCCACAGGGCACCACTTGTGACTCCTTCTTTTGCAGGGTCACTTTCCTCGTCCATCATTTTCTCCGAGCTCAGAAAATCAGTGGTTTGCTCGATAAAAAAATGAAGTCTGCTTCTGAAAATTCGAAACTTATGTATTTTTACAACATGAAAGAGTTAATAAGCTATCAAACCAAGCCAACTCAGACTGCGTAAATATTATTATGACTCTTTGATACATAAAATTAAACCTGCAACCCTCAGGGAGAAAAAGGCAGCAATAAAAAGAAACAAGATGACATTAAACTATGAATATAAAAACATTAATAAACCATTGTCTAAATCACATTGTAGTGATTTGCGGGATCTTTGTTCTGCTTGTGGTACCATCTTGTGGAACTGTAAAAAACAATAATAACCCCGCTTTGATTATGATTAAGGAGCAAGGCAGTTTGGCAGTCGGAGGCACTGAGATCATAAATCCCGGAACGTTCGATCCATACAATCCTACTCCGGCTGGACAAACTTTTCATGGTGATCATGCTTATGTTTTCTATCAAATTCCCTCCAAACCCCGTAAATACCCTTTAGTGATGTGGCATGGCCTCGGTCAGTTCTCTAAAACATGGGAAACAACACCGGACGGGCGAGAAGGTTTTCAGACTATCTTTTTACGTAGAAACTTTTCGGTATATCTGATTGACCAGCCAAGGCGAGGTGATGCCGGCCGAAGTACAGTTTCTGCGAATGTTGAACCTATGCCAGATGAACAGCAATGGTTCGGGACCTTTCGTATTGGAATATGGCCGGATTATTTCGAGGGAGTGCAATTTTCCAAAGATCCGGCTGCTTTAAACCAGTATTTTCGTTCGATGACTCCCAACATTGGACCCATCGATTTCAATGTAAATTCAGAGGCGGTTTCTGCGTTGTTCGATAAAATAGGGGCTGGTATTTTGGTTACACATTCACATTCCGGCGGAATGGGTTGGCTTGCCGCTATTAAAAATCAAAATATAAAAGCTATTGTTTCGTATGAGCCGGGGAGTGGTTTTCTTTTTCCGGAAGAAGAAGTTCCGGCACCCAAGGTGAGTTCGGGTGGTACACTTATAGCAGCAGGAGTGCCAATCGAGAAATTTATGCAGCTGACTAAAATACCCATTGTATTATATTATGGTGATTTTATCCCCGATAAACCACATCCTAACCCCGGTCAGGATAGCTGGCGTGTGCGGCTTGAAATGGCCAGGTTATGGAGAGATGCTGTGAACCAGCATGGTGGCGATGTAACCATTGTGCATCTTCCGGAAAAAGGAATAAAAGGCAATACGCATTTCCCGTTTTCCGATTTGAATAATATAGTAATAGCCGACTTAATGTCTGGATGGTTAAAGGAAAAAGGATTGGATTAATTAATTAAGAATCATTCGTCATTTAGACTAATACTGCTTGGTTAACGGTAAATGGTTCACCGGTGGAAGTTTTTACAACCAGGAAAGGGACGACATCCCGGCTGACACATTTTAATTTACTTTAACATTGCCGGTTTCACCGTTATTTATTGTTTTGTCGAAAATTATTTTGTCGCCTTGTTTTACGATAATTTGAACTTTGTTATTTTCTTTTCGAACTATTTCAATATCCATAATGGTTCCAAAACCATGAAGCTGTTTCATTCGAATAAAATTCCAATCATCAGGTAATTGAGGCGTTAAGTTGAAAGAATTTAAACCCGTTGGACGAATCCCTAACAGACCTTCAGTAAAAACGCGACAATACAACGCACTTTCGGCAGATAAATGGCGTTGATTTCCCTCAGGAAAAGCTTCAACAGGATAAGGAACATGTTCGCCCAATAGCCTGCGGTTTGAATAATATTGCAAAAATTTTAAACCGCGCTTTGTGTCGCCGCTTGCAAAAACTCCCCGCAATGCGTAAAGTGTTGCCCTGTCCCAAAAAGTTTTATCACCCGATGCAGTCGCTAAACCATCATCTGTCCACAAATCAGGAGAGAACAGTGCATCAACCGTACCTGGTTTGCGGTCGAAAATACCCACAGTCAGGGGTATACATATCCATGCCCGTAAAATATCGTTGCCATTATAATAACGGTAGGTATCGAATCCCATAACTCTGGCGCCAAAGAATTTTTCGATGTTTTGTTTTAAAGTTGAAGCCTGATTCTGATATGCTGTAAGTTGCGCTTTGTCTTTTCCCAACGCTTTGCCTAAATATGCAGCAGAAATTAACGCATCGTAATAAAGCGATGACGTACACAAATTGGCATCGCCTGCCGGAAAACGACCTTCCAACTCGTCGGTATCAGAACTTACCACACCATTTGCATTCAATTTACGCTTGTTGTATTCCAGACACCATTCAATCAGTGTCCAAAGTTCGTCTGCCATTTTGCGGTCACCTGTTGACAAAGCAAACCTTGAAGCTCCATAAGCAATCATAGCAGCATCACCGCGATCGCCGGCACCGTTCCATATATCTGTTCCTTCGGCAATTACAGACGATGGTATTGGTTTGTATTCCGGATTCATAAATCCTGCAAAGTGGCGGTACGCATTTATTGCCGATTCGATACCGTAATTATAGCCCAGGTATGGAAAAAACGGATTAATGTACTCCGCCTGATCGTTAGCCCAAATGGCGGCGTAGTAGCTTAATCCACCCGGGCCATGCATTGGTCCGCCTTTGGTTTGAAAAATACTTTCGGCAGCACGAATTTTTGCAAATGCAAAAGTCCGGTTCAACACTTCGTCCGGTGTTTCCAAAATCAAATTTGAGCTGAATAAGTTCAATAAATCCCGGCGCTTAACCAGTTCATTTTCAATATCAGCCGGGACAAAATTTTCACCATCTTTGCCGGCAATAATCTGCATATAAAAAACAATAGTTTCGTCAGGCTGAAGTGTAAAGGTTCCGTGGTTTAGGCTTTGGGCCTTAACAGTATATACACCGTACAGACCCTTCTCTTCCGGTGTATTTATAGTAACGGAAATCTCCGGAATTTCAATAATAATTTCTTTATTGGTTATATTTTTCAATTTATATTTTTCGCAGAATACTGGCAAATCAGTTGAAGGAAAATAGATACGGACGGCTTCCATTCTGGCATCGAGTAGGCTTTTTACGATCATTGTGCCGTTTAGTAATACTTCCGAAACTTTTTCCGAAGCGGCAATTCGTCCGTTTAGATACACCATTTTCAGCGGATCTGCTGTAAACGGACGAATTAAACTGGCATGCGTGTTATTTGGCAAGGTTCTGAGCATTGGCCAGACTACATCGCGTTTTATTTCCCACGAACTGTCGGCTTTTACGCCGTAGCGCACAACTGTCGAAATAAACTTTCCACTCATTTCGATATGGTCGTTGTGGGGTAGTTTTTCAGTAATAAGCCAACTGATTGAGCCGTTTGGTTTTATAGCCCAACGATTGGTGCTGGTCTGTGCGTTGATGCTTGTAATTGCAATGAACAAAAACAAAGCGAAAAGTATATTGAAATTGAGTTTCATTGATGTGAAATTCTAAATATTATTAATTTGCCGGTGTGATAATTGCCGAAAAGCCACCACCTTTTGCTAATTTTACTTTAAGAATATCGGTGTTTTTGCACGATTTCGAATATATTTTGTAATCTTCGGCGTGTTTGTCGGCATTTATGCCGTCTTCCAGAATTTGCATATCCCAGTTTCTGTTTTCCAGAAAACTCAAATCTATTTCCAATTCACGTTCAGTCCCATCGGTCAGGGCAGCCAGGTACCAGTTTTCACCCGATTTTCTTGCAATAATCAAATACTCACCTATTTTTGCATCAATGGCATGCGTATAATCCCATACCGCCGGGATTTCTGCAATAAACCGGGTACATTCTTCTTCCCTGCGATAGTTCGACGGATTATCAGCCAGCATTTGCAGCGGACTTTCAAAAGCTATGTACAAAGCCACCTGATGTGAGCGGGTTCCCATGCTCATTGGCTGACTCCACGAAATGATGAAATCTTTTTCGTGCCGGTTTATCATAGCGCCGGGCGTGTAATCCATCGGGCCTGCAACCATACGAATAAACGGCAGCGTTAAATTGTGACGCGGTGTAATCAGCTTGCTCCACTTCACATTTTCGAGTCCTTTAACCCCTTCGTACGAAACTACATTTGGGTAAGCACGGCTCAGGCCGCTGGGTTTAAATGCCCCGTGAAAATCAACCAACAATTTATGACCGGCAGCTTTTTTAGCTATTTGTTCATAAATATTCACCATTTCCTGATCCGCACGTTGCATAAAATCTACTTTTATTCCCGAAACGCCCCACTTTTCAAATTTTTCGAGTACTTTATCAATATCCTTCCACAGAGGTTTCCAAAGCACCCATAAAATGATGTTTACATTCTTGCTTTTGGCGTATTTAACCAGCTCAGGAATATTCATTCCGGGTATGCTTTCGGTTAAGTTTTCGGTGGTAGCCGACCAGCCTTCGTCGAGAATAACATATTCCAGTTTATATTCTGAAGCAAAATCTACATAATACTTGTAAGTAGGCATGTTGATACCTGATTTAAAATCTACTCCCCAGATATTATTATCGTTCCACCAATCCCATGCTACTTTGCCCGGTTTCACCCAGCTAAAATCCTGTGTGGCAAGGCGCGAAAGATTGTAAACCAGTTGGTTCTCGAGCAAATTTTTATCGCTGCCGGCTATTGCAAACACGCGCCACGGAAAACTCCGTGAACCGGTTGTTCCGGCAATATAATTTGCCTCTTCCTGTATAAGTTCGTTCCGGTCGGCTCCACGCTCCGCAGGTACTGCCTTAAGTACCACTTTGGGAAACAACGATTGTAAGGTATTTCCTTCTGCTTTTTGCAGAAACATACAAGGATAATCGTACAAATCGGCATCGGTGATCAGCACATTAACGCCCTTTGGGTTTTTAACAAGCAACGGCAACGATGCAAAACTGCCGGTTTTCAAACCTTGCAGCAAAGTATCGATATACACCCGTTCGTAATGCGATTGCAGCATGGTTTCCTGCGGAAAGAAAATGCGGGAGTTTTCAGGAAAAGTTAAAGAAATCGTTTCGTCGTTTACCGTAAGTTCGTTTTGGTATCCGGTTGAAATCCGGTAAGCAAACCCTTCGTTGTACAACCTGAATTCAACTGAAGAATTATTATCGAAATTAATCTGCAATGTATTGTATGTAACCTCCAATATTCGGAATTTGGTCGGAACCGGATTTATGATTTTTTCGGTAATTGTTGTTTGTTTTTTGCCTATAACTTTCAATTTAGAAGTCATATCAAGCGTTTCGTTGATTCGAACGGCAAACGAACCTTTTTCAATCACTTTCGTATTTTCATATTTTAAATTCCATTCAATACCTGATTTAATGGAGATGCCCAGTTTTATTTTACCATCAGGAGAACCAAGCTCAAATGTCTGTGCAGACAAATGAACCGTAAGTAAGAGGACAAGAATGAATAACGACGTAAATTTCATTGATAATTTGTTTAAAAAAGTGTGGGCAAATATATTTCATAATTTTTTGAAACAAGTACATTTTAGAATACAATGCTTTCCGGCCTGATTTAAATGATAAAAAACGGTGCGGTAAAGCATCAGACTGGTTCGTCTAACCTTCGCTCTAAGTTCGAATACAGGCGTTACCGCCACTTCATCAGTAGCCGGTGTCTTTATTCCCCACTGTGCCGAATACAAATGACATTCTATCTTCCCGGTCTTTTTATTTATGGTGGTCACCAGGGAGCACGTTGTATAGGTAGAGACGCGGCGCGCCGCGTCTCTACAATCACCGGGAACACGTTGTAAGGGTAGAGACGCGGCGCGCCGCGTCTCTACAATCACCGGGAACACGTTGTAAGGGTAAAGACGCGGCGCGCCGCGTCTCTACAATCACCGGGAACACGTGTAAGGGTAGAGACGCGGCGCGCCGCATCTCTACAATCACCGGGAACACGTTGTAAGGGTAGAGACGCGGCGCGCCGCGTCTCTACAATCACCGGGAACACGTTGTAAAGGTAGAGACGCGGCGCGCCGCATCTCTACAATCACCGGGAACACGTTGTAAGGGTAGAGACGCGGCGCGCCGCGTCTCTACAATCACCGGGAACACGTTGTAAAGGTAGAGACGCAGCGCGCTGCGTCTCTACAGGGGCAAATCATCCGAATCACCCCAGACACGGCCTGAGACGCGGCGCGCCGCGTCTCTACAGGGGCAAATCATCCGAATCGTCCCAAACGCAGCGCCAGACGCAGCGCGCTGCGTCTCTACTCAGAAAATCAGCCGTTTTCACCAGGGTAACCAGGGCATTCAGCTTCGGCAGGAAGTGGGTGTTGGCGTTCAGTTCAAGGTAATCCACCGGTCTTTTGTATCAGATTTTTAACTGATTACAAAGAAAAAGGGATGGATTGGGGAAAAAAAGGATAGAAAAATGCTATAATTGTACAAGGTTTAGAATTTTTGGTATTTATATTAAATTTGCCGGATGTTAATTAAATCAAAGCAATACCGTTGATAACAGGTAACATGTAAAATACAATGTCGACATGACAAAAATATCCATACGCTTTTTTGACGACCGTGAAGTGCGTGCCGTTTGGGATCAGGAAAATGCCAAATGGTGGTTTTCGGCGTTGGATATTGTTGCCATACTTACCGATCAACAAGACTATAACAAAACCCGCAACTATTGGAAATACCTCAAGGCCAAACTGAAAAAAGAAAACAGCCAAGTGGTTAGTGCCACTACCCGGTTGAAATTCCTGGCCCAGGATGGTAAAAAGCGTTTTGCCGATATGTTGGATTATAATGGTATTATTGCATTGGGTAAAGAGTTTCCGGGTAAAAAAGCAAACCGGTTTATTGAATGGTTTACTTTTAGTGACGAAAGCATAGACGGAAGAAGTAAATTAAAAGCATATGCTTTGTTTGACAGTTCACTCATTAACAACATCGAAGTTGGCACAACCAAAGGACTGCAACAAATTCACGCATATCTGTTTGGCGGATTGTATGATTTTGCCGGGCAGATAAGGCAAAAGAACATTTCGAAAGGGGGTTTTCAGTTTGCTGTTTCGCGCTTTCTGGGCGAAACACTACATCAAATTGAAGCCATGCCCGAAAATACTTTTGACCAAATCGTGAATAAATATGTTGAGATGAACATTGCACACCCATTTATGGAAGGAAATGGCAGAAGCGCCCGGATATGGCTGGATTTAATTTTTAAAAAACGTTTGAAAAAATGTATAGACTGGAGTATGATTGGGAAAAGGGAATACATGAACGCCATGATGCTGAGTCCCACAAACACTACCACTCTTAAAAAGCTCTTAATATCCGCATTAACCGACAAAATCCACGATCGCGAGATGTTTTTGAAAGGTATTGATTATTCGTATTACTATGAAGAAAATGAATGATCACTTTAAGGCTGGATCATTTGGGCATTTGAGCATGAAATACAAATTTAATCCGGTCATGGTAAAGGGACGACATCCCGGTTCATGATCGGGATGTCGTCCCTGCCCTGGTATGGTGGATACTCCGGGAACACGTGTGATTGTAGAGACGCGGCGCGCCGCGTCTCTACAATCACCGGGAACACGTTGTATGGGTAGAGACGCGGCGCGCCGCGTCTATACAGGGGTAAATCATCCGAATCACCCCAGATGCGGCCTGAGACGCAGCGCGCCGCGTCTCTACAGGGGTAAATCATCCGAATCACCCCAGATGCGGCCACAGACGCAGCGCCAGACGCAGCGCGCTGCGTCTCTACTCAGAAAATCAGCCGTTTTCACCTGGGTAACCAAGGCATTCATTTTCGGCAGGAAGTGGGTATTGGCATTCAGTTCAAGGTAATCCATCGGTCTTTTGCATCAGATTTTTAACTGATTACAAAGAAAAATGGTTGGAATGGGGAAAAAAAGGATAGAAAAATGAAGTAAAGGCTTGGGATTTTGGAATTTTTGTATTTTTACAGAAAGAAAATCTATAAAATATGTAAGAAATAATACTAATCTGTCTATCACTTGGAGTATTGACATGATTTTTTCATACTTATAAATATGTTTACCGGTAATTATATGACGACAAACAAAACCACATGAACAGTCAAAAAATGAATAGAGAAGCGAAACTTTACATTTTAGGTGAAACCTATATTAAATTTGATTTTGAGTATTCTGACTCAACCAAATCACTTATAAAGAAAGCATACTTGGAGCAGGTTGGATTAAAATCGCATGAGTTTCTCAAAGCAAAAGAACTTATTAAGATTTCAATAGAATATGACAAGGGTTCGACAAAAACAAGAATTATTATTTGGGGAACAGTCGTAAATATTTATTTGGGTATTGGCAATTATGGTGACTTCAAAAGTGGTGTTCGAGAAATTATAAATGACGTAAAATCATTTTCAACATACGTTATTGACCATATCGAAGGCGACCCCAATATTAACCCAAACAACATTATAAATACTCAAAGACGGACAGGAATGCCCGGACGGATGAACGAGCTGTATAGACGTATAGAAAATTTGGAACAAAATATTAACGACTTATCTAACAACCAAATCCAAGAAGAACTGCAAGAAATTAAGAAAGAAATATCTAATATATCTGATGTTCTTTCATACCAAGAGCGTAATTCATTTCTACAGAGCATTGACAACAATTACAAACAAGATTTACCACAACCGGACAACAGAAAAACAACTTATTTTTATAACAGATATGCACTTAAACCCGAAGACAACATTGAAACTCTTGAAGAATAAATACCGGTAACAGCACCTATGCCCAATAGCCTATGAAAGAGCAAATTGAAACAGTAGTGCCCCGCAGAAAATTTGTAGCGGGTGACAATGACGAAGCCCGCTAAACGGCTACTGGGCATAGCTGCAAAACGAATGAATGCAAAACTAAGAGACCGAAATACAAAGAAATACCCAAATGATAAATATTAAAAAACAGATTGATAATTTTAACTCATTGATTGAAGGTTTGTGCAAGAAAATAATTGATTTTGCCCGGCCGCTTCTGAATTCAGGACAATTTATGAAGCTTGTGCACATTTTCAAATAATACAAAATGAACCACATACTAAAATAAACAAAAGCGCGCAATTTCAGCCAACCATATAAAGACTCATCAAATGGAACACATACTGGATTTAGAAAAGCAAGCAACTGAATTGTACTCAATTTTTGAAAAAATATTTCACGGAAATTCAATTTTATTTTTAGGCGCAGGTGCATCGATTGGTGAAGATGGAAGAAAATATTTAAGTAAAGAATTAATTGAATATTATGAAGATTATTTAGGCTATTCACTTACGGAAAGCAATATAACTAAGTTTGTAGATATACTATCTGCAGAACCAGACTTTAAAAGAACGCACTTTGATAATGAAGTCGAAAAAATGCTTCGCAAATATAACTTGTCCGATGCTCATAAAATTATGGCATCAATTCCATGGAGGGAAATTATCACAACTAATTATGACATTTTGGTTGAACAGGCATATGATGAAATAAGAAATTCTTCTAATCATATTTATGATATAAAAGCTATTCGCGATAGAAAAGAATACAACTATAGAACAAGCGCAGATGAAATAAAATATGTGAAGCTAAATGGTTGCATTTCTGATAAAGGGAAATATCCATTAGCATTCTCAAGTGAAGATTTTAAATTACTTCGTGGCTATTATAAAGATGTTTTAAATGATTTAAAGAATCTCTCTGATAAAATATATTTTATTTCTGCAGGATATTCATACTCCGATAGTTTTGGAGCTGAATTACTTCAAAAATTTGATTCATATAATTACAGAGATAAAAAGTGGATTATAAATGTAGACCCCTTTCCCAACGAAAAAGCTTTAAAATATTATTCAAGTCAAAAAATATGTATTATAAAATGTACATTTATCGATTTCTTTAATAAGTATAAATTTTGGGAAGAAAACATTCAGAATCAAACTCGAAAAAAAATAATTATCACTAATAGTAAGAATTCTCAAATTAATATTCCATACCGTCTTTCGGAAAAACTTCGAACATGTTTAAAACAATTAAATGAAAACGTATCAGAAAAATTCATCAAAGATATTAGCTATTATCAAGGAGAAGAACCAAATTATCATGTGATATTGCGAAATGTAGATGTTATTAAAAAAGATGAAATTGAAAATGCAAAAAAAACTATAAAAAAAGTTTTAGACGAAAATCATACCGCAATTTTACCAACTTTTTTTATTACAGGTGGATTTGGTATAGGAAAAACTACCTCCACTTTAAGACTTATTTTTGAATTTTCGAAAGATATTAATTTTGATTTAGTGGCATTTGAAATAACTGATTTTTTAAATATTAGAAAGGAATACTTAGTTGAATTATTTTCTATTTGTACAGCTAAGAACATTGTTCTTTACTGTGACGAAGTTGAAGTTGAAAGCTCCTTTAAGATATTTATTGATTTACGAAGAGAACTTAGTATAGAGCAATTTAACGATTTCAATCTGTTCTTTTTAGTTCCCATTAGAGAGAACATTCTCGAAAAGTTTAAGCATACAAGAGACATTAAAAAATCTTATGAAATACATCTTTCAGGGAAGCTGTCCGATGATGAGATTAAAGATTTGTTAGATAAACTAAAAAATGTAGGAATTGTAAATTTTAGAGATGTTTCAGAACGAGACAGTCTTTTAAAGAAAATTAAATTAGAATATGATAATGATTCATTTTTAACTTTATTGTCAATTGTTTCGAATGGAACTCATGTAAATGACTTGATTGGAGCATACAATCAACTATCAAAAGATGCTCAGAAAGCTTTTTTGTACACAGCTTTACTTCATCGATTTAAACTGCATATGCCAGCATCCATCTTGAAACAATTAGTTGGTGGTGATTGGAATGATTTTACTAATAATGTTATAAAAGTTGAAGGTAAAGGAATATTGATTCAAGAGAATACAGTTTCTAATGGAACAGATCCAGATATGTATTTTCGAACAAAGCATCCAATTATTGCCGAAGAATTAATAAATAAGTTAATACCAACAAAAGACAAACAATATCGATATTACGAGAGTATAATCAATGAAGTTGACGTAGGAACTAGAAATTCATATTTATTAGTCAATCTTTTAAAATCTTTTAATAGAAATAGTTCATATTCGAAATTAAAGATAGATAAGTTATATGATTCTGGTTTGGTAAAACTGTCTGATGACCCTTACTATATATTTAATTATTGCATCAACCTACAACAAAGAGGTACTGAATATGATTTAAAAAAAGCATTAGAACTGCTAATTTATGCTGAATCATTATTAGAAAACAGGAATCATAGATTTATACATCGAAGAGCAATTATAAATTTTGAACTAGCAAAACTCTTTTATGAAAAAGAATCTCAATTAAATTACACTTACACATATCTTAATGAAGCTGAATCTTTGTTTATCACAAAACAAATTTTGGATCCATTTTCCGTTTATAGTTATGATGGTTATATTCAAATGATTATTTGGCAGCTTAAAAAACTGGAATTTGACAACCAAGATGAACTTCAGAAAAGAATTCATATTGAGGAGTTATTTGATTTAGGCTTAAATGCTGTTACTGAGCAAATTGATAAATTACATGGCTTAAAATCTAAATATGCCGAGTACCTTCGAGGAAAAACAGACAATAAAGACTACAAAGCTTATTTAGATGAATTATATGAAGACCAATATTTACGACCATATGCTTGTGTTTTGTTATACATTTATCATGAACAGACATGTACCAAAGACCCAAACTCGATATGTAATGAACTGATTTCGGAAATGGAAAATTATCTTGACAATAATGAGGTAGTTAAGTTTTTATTTAAATATTATGGTCAAAATTTACATATCTCTTCAAATAGAACTTCATTATTTAATATAGCAAAGAACAATCCTATCATTCAGGAAACAAGGCCATTAAGATACTATTATTTCAATTTTATGGCAGAATCATATAATCATAATTTTCACTTTGGAAGGGAATCGCTAAAAGAAATAGATACTAAATATATTGGTTTAAATCCAGAATTTCACTATTTGTGGCTAGATGAAAATGGTGAGGAAATAGTTTTCAAAGGAAAAGTGGTAAAAAATGATTACAGTCGTTTTAAAGCTATTAAAATATCAAGTCTTCAACAAACTTTCAAGTTAATTAAAGGTGACTATAGTAGTATCGCACTAGGTGAAGATGTCAACATAAAACTTCATTTTTATTTATATGGTATTAGAGCTGAGATTATTAAATAGACTTTACGAACAGCTTAGCTCAATAGAAATTTATACAATGCCACCCGAGACCAAAAAATGCAAAAGAGCTTCTCTGACTGTCAACACTTTTCTGCCGACCCTAAAAACTGATATTTTTGGAAAAAGTAGCATTGATTGAATTTCTTAGGATTTTAAAAAATTGATAATGAAATTATAAAAAACAAAGTGTAGAATAGAGTATCTTGTATAAAATATTGGGGTTTGGGTAATTAAGTCAAGAACCCTTCCCCGCATTGGCATGTGTGTATTTGGATAGGAATGAAGCGCTTAATCTGCAACCTTTCATACATGCAACAATTAATATTCTGTAATATTAATCACTCTCATTAACCCCAATCTTAAACAAATACGCCCTCTCATAAGCCAATCCTTAATAAACCATTTATTGATCTAAAAATGAAATGTACAACAGAGAACCTATTTAAATCACACAATAAAATTTTTAAAATCCAGATGTCCGAATATTCCCATTTCTTTTTTACTTTTGACCTCCAGAAACACAAAGCATTTTCTGGAAATGAACGACAAAGCAACGTTTTTGAACATCCTGCAATCCATCCGGGCATCTGCCTGGTCGCAACACGACAAAGGTTTCCGGTTTGAACGCCTCATGCAGGCTTACCTGCTCACCGATCCCAAATACTCCGTACTGCTTAAAAAAGTCTGGCTATGGAACGAGTTCCCCGGTCGATATGACTTTGGCAGCATCGATACAGGAATCGATCTGGTGGCGCTGACCCATGAGGATACATACTGGGCTGTGCAGTGTAAATGCTATGCAGAAAATGCTTTCATCGACAAACCGGCCGTGGATTCCTTCCTCTCTACTTCCAGCCGGTATTTCATTTCGGATAATAATGAGAGGGTGTATTTTTCCCACCGGCTTTGGATTTCCACCACCAACCACTGGAGCTCCAATGCCGCCGAAGCCCTGAAGAACCAGTCGCCCCCGGCCAGCCGCATCAACCTTACCGATCTGATTGAAGCACCGGTGGACTGGTCGCAATTAGAAAAAGGGGTGTTTGGCGAAATTGCCCGGTTCGGAACCCGGGAATTGCGCCACCATCAGAAAGAAGCCCTCGAAAATGCGCACGAGCATTTCAATTCCCATGACCGGGGCAAAATGATCATGGCCTGCGGAACCGGGAAAACTTTCACTGCTCTGCGCATCGCTGAAAAGGAAACGGATGGCAAAGGGCTGATTCTCTTTATGGTTCCCTCCATCGCCCTTTTAGGACAAACGCTTCGGGAATGGACTACCTATGCCAGTCATCCCATCAACGCCATCTGCATCTGTTCCGATCCCAAAATCAGCAGTAAAAAAACGCTGGATGAAGATACCGACACTTTCTCGGTCATCGACCTCGCTTTGCCTGCCTCTACCAACGTTTCCGAAATCATCCACCAGTTCAAATATCTGCACCGTACCAATCAGCATGGACTCACGGTTGTTTTCTCCACCTATCAGTCGATTGATGTGGTTTCACGCACCCAGCAAAGGCTGAAAGAACAGTTCCCCGAGTTTGAATCGTTCGACCTGATTATCTGCGATGAAGCCCACCGTACCACCGGAGTTACTCTTTCAGGAGAGGATGAATCGGCCTTCACCAAAATTCATGACAACAGCTTTATCCAAGGCAAAAAACGGTTGTACATGACGGCCACGCCCCGGCTGTTCAGCGATGATGCCAAAAGCAAGGCCGCCCAGGCTGAAGCCATTCTGTGTTCCATGGATGATCAGGGGCTTTACGGGGAGGAGTTCTACCGGATCGGATTTGGCGAAGCGGTTGAAAAAGACCTGCTCACCGATTACAAAGTACTCATCCTGACCCTCAGCGATCAGGATGTTCCCCCGGCGGTGCAAAAGATGGTGGCCAACAAGGAAACCGAAATCAATGCCGATGATGCCTCGAAACTCATCGGATGTATCAATGCGTTGTCCAAACAGATTCTGGGCGACGAAGGCATTCTGAAGGTGAGCGATCCCGAGCCGATGCGCCGGGCGGTGGCCTTCTGCCAGAACATCAAAATATCGAAGAAGATTACTCAGTCATTCAATTCGATTGTGTATCCGTATAAGGGAACCCTGCCCGCCGAAAAGCAGGATCACATGGTGAATGTGGCGGCCAAACATATCGATGGCGCTATGTCGGCTCCGGAACGGGATGAGCTGCTCTCCTGGCTGAAAGCCGATACTCCGGGCAGCGAATGCCGTGTACTCAATAACGTGCGCTGCCTTAGCGAAGGGGTGGATGTGCCCTCGCTCGATGCCGTGATGTTCCTCTCGGCCCGGAACTCCCAGGTGGATGTGGTGCAGTCGGTGGGACGGGTGATGCGCAAATCGCCGGGTAAAAAGTACGGTTACATCATTATTCCGGTGGTGGCTCCGGCCAATGTGGCCGCCGATAAAGCCCTCGACGACAACGAAAGGTACAAGGTAGTGTGGACGGTGCTGAATGCGCTTCGTGCCCACGACGACCGGTTCAATGCCACCGTTAATAAGATCGAACTCAATAAAAAACGTCCGAACCAGATATTGGTGGGTCGAACCGCCGTAACCTACGATACGGGCGGCGAAGCCGTGATGGTTGCCGAACCAGATGTTACGTACCACACTTCCCAGGAACTCAGCCGGCAGCTTACCCTGCAGTTTGAGGAACTGCAGCATGTGGTATTTGCCCGCATGGTGCAAAAGGTGGGCGACCGCCGCTATTGGGAGCAGTGGGCTAAAGATGTGGCCGTGATTGCCGACCGGCAGATTGAACGGATTACCTACCTCATTAAGAATAATGAAGGACAACGCCATGCCTTTGGCAACTTCCTTGCCGGGTTGCAGAAAAATATCAATCCGAGTATTACCGAAAACCAGGCAGTAGAGATGCTGGCACAGCACATCATCACCAAACCGGTTTTCGAGGCTTTGTTCGAAGGGTATTCGTTTGTAAAGAACAACGCCGTTTCCTCGGCCATGCAGGGCATGCTGGATGCCCTTGAAGAGACTTCCATTGCCGAAGAATCGGATACTCTGCGAAAGTTTTATGAATCGGTGCGTAAACGGGCAGAAGGGATCGACAATGCCGAAGGCAAACAACGGATCATCATTGAATTGTACGACAAGTTTTTCAAGGCAGCATTCCCCAAAATGGTGGAACAATTAGGTATAGTGTACACGCCGGTGGAAGTGGTGGATTTCATCATCCATTCGGTCAACGACATTCTGAAAAAGGAATTCGGGCGCAGCCTGACCGATGAAAATGTTCACATCCTCGATCCCTTTACCGGCACGGGCACTTTCATGACCCGCCTGCTGCAAAGCGGACTGATTGAAGAAAAAGACCTCGAAAGAAAGTACAAGCATGAGCTTCACGCAAACGAGATCGTGCTGCTGGCATACTATATTGCTGCCGTGAACATCGAGAACGCCTACCATGATGCCACCCCCGATCCGGATGACGGCATAGGCACCGATAAATATACCCCTTTTGAAGGGATTGTTCTGACCGATACTTTCCAGTTGGGCGAAAATGATGGAAGCGACAAACTATTTTCAGAAATGTTTCCCCGGAATTCAGAGCGGGTTGCCCGTCAGATGAAAGCGCCGCTGATGGTCATCATGGGGAATCCGCCGTACTCGGTTGGGCAGAAATCGGCAAATGATAATGCACAGAACCAGAGCTATCGGTTGCTTGATGCAAGAATTGCAAAAACTTATGCCGCTGCTTCCACAGCTGGACTTAATAAATCATTGTACGATGCATATATCAAAGCTTACCGGTGGAGTACTGATCGCCTGGATAAAACAGGAGGAATAATTTGTTTTGTTAGCAATGGCGCATGGTTAGATGGAAACAGCACCGATGGCTTTAGGAAGCATTTGGAGAAAGAATTCACATCCATTTATGTTTTTAATTTAAGAGGCAATCAGAGAACCAGCGGTGAGTTGTCAAGAAGAGAAGGAGGAAAAATTTTTGGTTCAGGTTCACGTACTCCAATAGCAATTACACTTTTGGTTAAAAATCCGGAACAGCACAATCAAAAAGCTCAAATCTTTTATCATGATATTGGAGATTATTTAAGCAGGGAGGAGAAATTAACCAATATTAAAAAAATGCACTCTTTTGGAAATAATACCATTCCAGTTAACATCTTAACTCCTAATGAGTATGGTGATTGGATTAGTTTGAGAAATGATCTATTTAGTGTATTAATTCCAGCTGAGCCAGAAAAGAAATTTGAACTTGATGCAAAGGCATTCTTTATTTCATATTCAAATGGAATCGCGACTGGAAAGGATGCTTGGGTTTATAATTCTTCGTCAACGAAGGTTATTAATAATTTGCAGAGGATGTTGGATTTCTATAACAATCAAAGACTTAGTTTTGTGAGTGCAAAAAATTATAATCCACAACTTAAGGTTGAAGAATTTGTGAATTACGACAGCAAATGCATAAGTTGGTCAGATATATTTTTACGAGATATTGGGAAAAATATTGAGTATAGTCTGGATATAAATAGATTAGTTATAGGTCTATATCGTCCATTTTTTAAGCAAATAATGAGTTACGACAAAATTGTTATCCATAGATCGTATCAATTACCTCGCCTATTTCCAAATGTAAATACAAATAACCGTGTAATTATTGTATCAGGAATCGGAGCTAGTAAGCCATTTTCATCATTAATTTCAGATTGTATACCAAATTATCATACTTTAGATACAGATCAATGCTTCTCATTGTACTATTACGAAGAACGTAAGCAAACCCAAACCTCTCTTTTTGACTCAATTGATTCTGATCAGTCTGAATACATTCGCCATGACGGCGTTTCCGATTTTATTTTAAAACGAGCCCATCAGCAATATGGCCACAACGTAACCAAGGAAGACATTTTCTATTACGTTTACGGTTTCCTGCACAGCCCGGAGTACCGGATCAAGTTTACCAACGATCTAAAGAAAATGCTTCCCCGTTTACCTTTAGTGGAGGATGTAAGGGATTTCTGGGCATTCAGCAAGGCCGGGCGCAAACTGGCTGATCTGCATATCAACTATGAAAAAGTACCTCCGTATGATGGCGTAACGGTAACCGGAGCCGAAAAACTATCCTTTCTGGATGAGGAGGAAGCCGGCAGCCAGCTGTACATCGTTGAAAAAATGCGGTTCCCCAAAAAAGATCAAAAGGATACCATCATTTACAACAGCCGGATCACCATTTCCAACATCCCGCTCAGAGCCTATGATTATGTAGTCAACGGCAAATCCGCCATCGAATGGATCATGGAGCGTTACCAGGTAACCGTACACAAAGAATCCGGCATCCGCAACGATCCCAACGACTGGGCTACCGAGGTCGGCAACCCACGGTACATACTCGATCTACTGTTAAGTATCATCAATGTGAGCATGCAAACGGTGGAGATCGTGGAGGGGCTGCCGGAGGTGAGGTGGGAATAGTAACCTGTTTTGTTCAGATTAATTTTAAAATCCTTTGAAGATTGAAAGACTCACTTGCAAATGTTTTAATTTTACCGTTCATAAAATCAAAATCCTAATAAGGAGAGATGCACCATGAAAAGCGACCAGATTATTTTTTATACCACCCCTGATGGCAACGTAAAAGTGGAAGTTATCTATGAAGGAGAAACTTTCTGGCTCACCCAAAAAGCAATGGCCGGCCTGTTTGGCGTGGCAGTTCCCGCTGTGAGCAAGCATTTGAAAAATATTTTCAATTCAAAAGAACTGATTCAGGATCCAGTTATTTCCAAAATGGAAACAACTGCCGCTGACGGCAAAAAGTATTTAACAACCTATTACCGACTCGAAGCCATACTTGCAGTTGGTTATCGCGTAAACTCTATACAGGCAACCAACTTCCGCATATGGGCAACAAATACGCTCAAAGAGTTCATTATTAAAGGTTTTGTGTTGGATGACGAACGACTGAAACAGGGCAAACATTTTGGCAAAGACTATTTCGATGATTTGCTTGAACGCATTCGTGAAATCCGCGCCAGTGAACGCCGGTTTTATCAAAAAATAACCGATATTTATGCTTTAAGCGCCGATTACAATAAAGATGATAATATAACCAGAGAATTTTTTGCTTCGGTTCAAAACAAGCTACACTGGGCAATTACCGGGAAAACTGCTGCCGAAATAATTTATAATGAAGCGGATGCAACCAAAATTTTCATGGGACTGAAAACCTGGAAGCATGCGCCCAGAGGCAAAATATTGAAAAGCGATGTTTCGGTGGCAAAAAACTATTTAAACGAATCACATGTGAAAGAACTGAACAGGATTGTTTCGGCGTATTTAGACCTTGCCGAAAACAATGCCCAACGTGGTATTGTGATGGCTATGAAGGATTGGGCCAGTTTTCTGAACAGTTTTCTGCAACTTTCCAATTATCCAATCCTAATCGACAAAGGTAAAGTTTCGATGCTCGAAGCCCGGCTAAAAGCTGAACAGGAATACGACAAATACCGGATAATTCAGGATAAGGAATGGGAGTCGGATTTTGACAAGGAAATTAAAAGACTGGAAGGGAAATAGTTAAACGGCAAATCCGCCATTGAATGGATCATGGAGCGTTACCAGGTAACCGTTCACAAAGAATCCGGCATCAAAAACGATCCCAACGATTGGGCAAAAGAAACCGGTAATCCCCGTTACATCCTCGAGCTGCTGCTTAGCATCATCAATGTAAGTATGCAAACGGTGGAGATTGTGGAGGGGCTGCCGGAGGTGAGGTGGGAGTAAATTGAAAAATAAGGTAATAAGGTTTTTAGGGTCGTGGTATCTTATATTTTCTACTAAGGTTAATGGAGACGATAAGGTTGTTCCAAATTCCTGATTAAGGATGAAGGAATGGATAAGGTTTTTTTGAATACAATAACGAAAATCATGTTTTAATCAACTCTGAGCCCTG
>Ga0302250_1000217_pt1 | contig 70012 bp, 67 predicted proteins | sample AAG_RA_Asp_MG_FD_193536 | JGI IMG/M metagenome (GOLD analysis project Ga0302250, IMG submission 193536) | Enriched activated sludge microbial communities from anaerobic digester in WTTP, New Holstein, Wisconsin, United States - AAG_RA_Asp | ecosystem: Engineered > Bioreactor > Anaerobic >... | reverse complement strand
CGCCACTAATCCACTCTAGCAAGCTAGAGCTTCATCGTTCGACTTGCATGTGTTAAGCACGCCGCCAGCGTTCACTCTGAGCCAGGATCAAACTCTCCATAAAAATATGAAATGGTTTGAACCATTGTCAAAGAATCACTTAATTTATTTCTAAATAAAGTTCTCATTTGTTTTTACTTTTTAATAAAAGTAATAAAAATTAAAACTCAAATAGACGTTGATTTTACTTATAATTTGGTTGTCAAAGATCATTCACTCTCACTATCTCTATCAACTTGATAAAGGTCTCTGTGTTTGTGGACGCGTATTATAGCAGTAATAACTTTTAAAGTCAAGAGGTTTTTAGGAAAAAGTGGGGAAATTTTATAAATTACATATTCGGCTGACTTGTCTCAAATGCATACCCAGTTTCAGGATTTATGCTGATAATAAAATTTCCACTTGGATGAGTAAAAGTAATAGTGCAAGGCGTAGTTATTATGCTACTATAATCAGGGAAAGCTGAACCAAAAAAACCTTGATGTGGTCTGCCTAATCTGTCAAAACCGATATGTTGACCTGCAGCACAACCTCCACCAAAAGTTACATTAGTAACACCTGTTTTAAAAATTTTAGTACGAGGAGAAACAGTTGAGTCATTTGAAGTATTATTGCCATTCATTGGTAATCCACTTAGTGAATCTATAGCATATTCATTGGCATCAAAATTACCACCATAGTTTTTGTCTGAACCAATACCATAAATCCAATTACCACCATCATTTACAAATCTAATACTCCAAAAAGCTCTTTGCCAATTTGGATTAGCTGGATTAGTAACATCATCAGTAAGTGCAAGGTGCTGTGTGTATCGAATATCAGAGAGAATTTGGTCAATAGCTTCTTGTCTTCTATCACTTTCAAGTCTAGGCATTGCAACAGCAGCTAATACGCCCATAACTACTATAACCATAACGGCTTCTACCATTGTAAAAGCTTTTTTATTTTGTATCATGTTTGCAACCTTGCAATATAATTATTCAAATTATATCACAAGTTATCAAAAAAAATATATTAAATTTCTTCTGCCATATCAACTTGATATAGTATATCATCCATTGGATGTCTATACATCGGCATAGCAAGTCTTTTTTCATCAAGAACGTGTCCGATAAATCCGATAGTACGCCCAGCGATGAAGAATGCGTTTAGTGTGCCACTTGAGATAAATTCATTGATCTCTTCTTCACTATAGCCTAAAGCTCTCCACATATCAACCATCAATATACCGATAGTTCCGTCAACATTCAAGATAAGGTTATCTTTTTTAGATGTTGTCAATTGTTCAACAGTTAAAGCATAATCAAGCAATGGTGTGCTTGGGAAATGTTCAGCTGCATATTTTTTGAGGCCAACAACTCTCAAGTCAGGATTTCTCAAAGATTTGATTCTGTGTCCGATACCTGGAATTGGAATACCTAGTTTTTTCATGTGGTTCAAGAATTCTGCCGGAGTTAAGTTGTTGTCATGAGCATATTTGAAATGTTCTGCGGCACCGTCAATTGCGCCACCAAATCTTGGTCCAATTGTTAAAAGTCCAGTTACAAGTGATTCAACAACACTTTTTCCTGCACGAGCAGTAACTTTTGCATTGTGAGCACCACTAACAGCAGGACCATGATCTGCAACTGTTTTGATAACAGTTTCTATAAATTGAGTTGCCCATTTTGGGTATTGTTTTTTGAACCATAGAAGGGATATAACATCGCCAATCCCTTTTCCTGTATCAGGTGTAGCGACACTTGATATTGGAAAACCAGCATATGTGGCCTCATCGCCTCTGTCATCACTGATAGTACAAATGAAGTTTTTGCTTTTTCTAACAGCAGGAATAGCATTAATAACAGGTTCTGCAATATCAGAGATAACGCCCTCTGCTTTTAATTTGCCATAAACTTCAGCGATTTTGTTTGGAAGATCATTAAATGAACTTGGAACAAATATACCGGCCTCAGCCATTGCTTTATTTTTAGCATCCGCAGTTTCTCTCTCAGCATTCGCGCTAGCGCCTGCGTGACCGAATTGAACACCGCTGCTGTAATGCTTGGCAATCGTTCCTATACACCATGCAATGATAGGTTTAGTGATCTTGCCTTCTTTGATAGCATCAATAACTTTATACTCTTCAGTACCGCCAACTTCTCCAAGAAGAAGCATGTATTTTACTTCCGGATTGTCTTGCATTCTAAGAAGATTGTCGATAAATACAGAACCTACAAATCTATCTCCACCGATCGCAACACCTTCAGCAATACCGTCAGCATTGATAGCTATGATATTTGAAAGCTCATTAAACAGACCGCCTGAACGAGTTACAAGTCCGCAGCTTCCTGCTCTGTGCAGTTTAGAATTAATGATATTTTCGATAGTTCCGCCGATATTTGCTATTTTGAATGCACCTGGAGCAATAGCACCAACCGTAGCTGGCCCAATTACAGTGACGCCTAGATTTCTAGCTTTTGCATTCATGCCGCGAGCAAGTCTTTCAGGTATTCCTTCGGCTGTGATCATAATAGTTTTAAATCCGCCAAGATTTAAAGCTTCCATAGTTACATCATAAGCAGTTCTAAAAGATCCGAAATTTAGAAGTACATCAGCATTAGGGAATGCTTTTTTGGCTTCTGCGGTATTTTTAAATAGAGGCACCATGATCTCATCGCCGCCCCAAAAGAATTTTTGGAATTTACTATCCCCTGTTGGAGCTACGATAGCTGCAACTGAAGGAGTTTTTCTGCCGATCACGAAATCATAATCCAACATTCTTTGGATCGCACTCGTGTTGTTGTTCCAAAAAATTGCTTGTGTATCTTTTGTAAATAATTGTGCCATTTGTTCTCCTTATCCCTCTACTGCCATTCTCACGATATCTGTCACGTGAGTTTCCGGCCCATATACATCAATCCAAAGACCAAGTCTGTCGGCTGCTTCTTTGATATCTTTTAGACCTTTTTCGTAGTTTGGTCCGCCTCTTCTAACATAAATTTTAACGCCTACATCTTTCATCTTTTCGGCATATTTTTCAAATGCCAAAATAATACCTGTGAATGTTTTTGCAACATCAGTAAAATTTGCGATGGCTCCACCTATGATGAGAACTTTTTCTCTGCCTTTAGGATCTTTGCTTCTTGTCATAAGATCAAGCAAAGTTTCTGCATAAAATTGTGTTTCGCCTGTTGTTGGCCCGCCGCTATACTCGCCATAGTTGGCCAAATCTTCGATACCTGCAAGGTCTGCGATCGTATCAGCATAAACAACTGATGCACCACCGCCTGCTACCATTGTCCAGATTCTAGCGTCCGGCTTAAGAACAGTAAGTTTAAGTGAAGCACCAGATTTGCTATCAGCTTCTTCTATAGCCATAACCTCAGGGGATTTTTCTTCCATACCGAAAGAAGTTGGATATTCAACATCGCCCCACTCTTTTGTCATCATAAATCCGGCAGTATCATCTAGTTTGGCAACCATATCAAGAAGTTCAATTTTATTACCTTGCATAACAAAAGGGTTGATTTCAAGATAAGCAAAGTTTAGTTCTCTGTAAGCTCTAAAGAAACCTATTGCAAATTTAGCAAATCCTTCTTTATCTTTGTCTGCAACATCTTTAGGGATATTTGCTCTGATTTTTGCTTCTATTTCTTCTTCAGTATCAGTGATAGCAAATGTTACTTCTGTAACTTTGTCCCAATTTTCTTCTACTTCCATACCGCCTTCTGCAGACATATAGAGCACATCATCATCGCCAACACATGTTGCACTGATGTAATACTCTTCGGCTTGTTCGTGCGGAGTGAACGGCTCAACAATAAAATGTGTCAAATAGTCACTTTTTGGCTCGCCACTCGGTGTATCGCCGTCAAATGAAAAATATACATTTTGTTTTGAGCTTGATTTCTCATCTATCCAGCTTGCTGCTTTATCTAAACTAACATCACCAGGTTTGCTGTCTCTAAATAGTACTAGGCCGTTTTTGCCTCTTTTTCCGAATAGCATGTCCGGTTTGGCAACCAAAGGTTTATTGGCAAGCCATGTTTTTTGTGCAGCAGCACTTTTGAGTTCTGCTCCGTTTTGAACCATTATGGTTTCATAGGCATAAGTAAAATCTGGAAAATACTTATCCCAATGTTTTGCTAAAATTGTCTTAGCATCATACTCTCTAATCGCTTTTTGAGCCATCGAGTTCTCCTTTTTTGAGTTGGTGAGTTATATTACCATGATAATGTTTTAACTTTTTTTGCAATTGATGTTGAAAATTATGATTATAGAGATAATGTGTATTTTAGAAACAATTATTTATCTTTAATATTATTTTTTGCAAGAGGTAATGCCGTAATATCGCAGTTGATAACTCTCTTTGATTCTTTTGGTATCGTAACAATGCTGCCCGGATGCTTTTAGTTGTTGAGACAATAGATATGGACGATACACCTTATTTGTGAAGTTAAAATATAGCCCATTAGTAACACTAAAAATTAACGGTTGGGCCACTATAAATAAAACACTGAGTATCAAAATAGATAATGAAACAAATAAGCCTTGTTTATATACGACCTGGAAAGCCGGAAGCCTAACTCTTAAACTTTGATAATAAATTTGCATCATAAATATAATACCGATAAATATATATGGCGCAAAATCTGTGATAAAAATTCGTTGTCTAATGGAAAGCAAGAGAGACAAAAATAACGCTATCGATGATATGTACCAAATTATGCTTTTATCTTCTCTGAGCCAGATACGATAAATTGTGTACATAAAATACAAAAAAACAAACGGAGAAAAAAGAGATGCATAAATAGCAAAAATTTCAGCAAAGTGCCCTTTTGGTATGCCGCCTATCTCAATCCCTCTATCTAGAAAGACCAAAAGAATTACAAAAACCGATCCATAAATCAATGTTCGCTTTTCTTTATTCACTACTCCATAGATCGCTATAGCAATAAAAAACAATACTGAAGCATCATGCAGCAAAAATAGAGCTGCTAGAGCTGCGATTTCCAACATATACCACTTCCGATGATAGGCAATGAGATAAAGCAGTACGCATAAAAGCACGAGCATTGCAATATTGGCCAATACGCTGCCTATAATGATGCCCGGCAGCATCGCAAAAATTGCTGTAGCAAACACGGCATCTTTTTTATTATTGAATGTATCATTAGCAACTATATAAAACGATATAACAGAAAGCAAACCGGCCATCAAAAAGAAAAATCTCAAGCCGAAAATACCACCGATCAGAGCATCTCCTAAATGCATCAACTTTGATACTAGATCATTTGATGTATAAAACGATTCTGCCTCGCTTGGAGTAATTGGGATTGCAATTGCTAGATATAGCATAACTGCTAAATACAATAAAACTATAATGCTATTGGCAAATAATCTCATAAATCCAAGAAATTGGCAAGTATCTCATGCCCATATTCGCTCATGATAGATTCAGGATGAAATTGAACACCGTATATCGGCTTGCCTTTTATCTCTAGAGCCATGATCTCTCCGTCATCCTTGCTGTGTGCAGTAGGGATGATATCTGAAGGCAAAGAGTCAGGACGCACGATCAGAGAATGGTATCTAGTTGCTCGAAATTCATTTGGCAAATCATGAAAAATAGCGGTTGGCTTATCTATAACTATCTGAGAGGTCTTGCCGTGCATCATATTTGTAGCTCTTACAACATCGGCTCCATATGCTTGAGCGATACTTTGGTGTCCTAAGCAAATGCCAAATATCGGCGTAGTATCGCCAAACTCTCTGATAACATCTAATGTAACCCCTGCATCATCCGGGGTAGCAGGGCCAGGGGAGAGAATGATCTTTTCTGGATTAAGCGCTTTAATCTCCTCGATCGTCATCTCGTCATTTCTAATGACTTTTAGATCAGCTCCAAGCTCACGACAATATTGGACTATATTGTAAGTAAAGCTGTCATAATTGTCTATCATCAAAATCATACTCTATCCTCTCTGAAGGTCACCTCTAAAACTCCTTAACGTTATAGCTTGTATAGCATAAAATATTTCTAGACGACTCATCGTAGGTTTGCTTTGTGACAAATCAAGATGAGGCAACAACGAAATATAAAATGATATAAAAGCCCCAAGGGAAGCCATCTTTTTGCAAATTATAGCATTAATTTTTCTTGAATTAGCCTAGCTAGTCCTTTAAAAATTTAAAACAATAATTTATCAAAAATCTAAGCTTCTATACCATTAAGGAGTTTTTAGAGATGACCTTATATCAACCGTCCAGAAAAATTCGATCCAGCTTGGTGCTTCTTTTACATACCAAGTTGGTGCAATTTTAGCACTTTTCTTATAAAAAAGAGAGGCTACATAGAAATTGACATGAGGATATCTGCCCTTAAATAGATCTAAAATTTTGATCAATGTATCGCCGCTGTCAACTATATCGTCAACTATTAATACTGATCTAGAGTCACTGAGATCGGGAATATTAAATATCCTTACCTCATCAAGCTTTACTGTATCATCGTAACCGATAGAGTTTATAGCATACACTTTTCTGATATCATAATACTCACCTAACATCTGAGCCATACTGAGCCCGCCGCGAGATATACCTACGATAGTATCAAATGGTTTGTCTATCTTTTTTGTCAATGTTTTTAGATCATCTCTAAATTCAGTGTATGGATAATAGTGTTTTTTCATAAAATATTCCTAGTAGTGATATCTGCACGCAACTATAATTATGCTATCTTCATAAATCTCATAAACCAATCTGTGTTCCCCTGTAATTCGCCTTGACCAGTATCCTGCAAAATCATATTTAAGCGGCTCCGGCTTTCCAAGTCCGCCAAAAGGTTCTCTTGAAATATCTTTGATGAGTGTATTAATTTTTTTCAATATCTTTTTATCTTGAGTTTGCCAATATAGATAATCTTCCCAGCCCTCTTGAGTAAAGACTATCTTCATTCTTCAATCAGCTCTCTTTGCTTAACTCTTCCTGATTTTGCGCTCGCAATAGATTTTAGCAACCACTGTTTGTTTGCCGGAGAACTCATAAGATATTCTGTCTCTTTCATGCTATTATACTCATCTAGCGAGATAATGACTACATTCTCGCCGTTTTTACGATTTACTATAACTTCTTCGGAGTTTTGTACAACGCTGTCAAATATAGATTTTAAATTGTTTCGAACTTCAGTAAAATTCATTACTTGCATTTTAGTCCTTTATGTTCAAAATATTGTACATATTGTAGCACATAATAAGATTATTGTCAAATTATATAAATGCTATTCAACTTATATGAGTAGATTTTCAATTCACTAATTGCAACGATCGTCACTGCGAGGCTTTAGCCGTGGCAGTCTAGTTTTTAACACTCACACAGAAAGCATAGGAAGCAGAAATGAAAACTTTTTACCAAACCTTCAATTCGTTATACAAACTATCTCTCTCGACAGGAACAAAACCGGCATTTTTGATAAGCCCCACAAACTCTTCTAATTTCATACCGTGGCTACTTGCAGCTCCTGCGGCGGATTGGATAGATTCTTTTTCTATCGTACCGTCAAGGTCATCACATCCATACTCTTGGGCTATTAGGGCCAGATTGATAGAAGATGTCACCCAATAAGCTTTTATGTGAGGAATGTTATCTAGCAATATACGGCTAATGGCATAAGTTTTTAGTATCTCATGGGCTGTAGGGAAATTTTCCACCTTAAGAAAATTATTTTCTTTTTGATAAACAAGCGGAATAAAAGCATTAAATCCGCCGGTGATGTCCTGCAGATCTCTTAAGCGAAGCATATGGTCTATGCGATGTGCCCTGCTCTCAATATGCCCAAAAAGCATCGTGGCATTGCTTTGACGGCCTCTTTCGTGCCATTTTCGGTGAATCTCCAACCAACCGGCTGAACTTACTTTGCCTTTGCATAGATAATCCCTAACTTCTTCGTCAAATATCTCTGCTCCGCCTCCTGGCATACTGTCAACTCCATTTGCTATCATCATATCGATAATCTCGTCATAGCTTCTGTCGTATTGTCGAGCTAAAAAGTCAACTTCCGCAGCAGTGAGGGCTTTGATATGGATATCGGGCAAGGCATCTTTGATCTTTCTAAAACCGCCCATGTACCAATCTAGTCCAACATCTGGATTGTGGGCTGAGACTATATGCATCTCTTTGGCTCCATTTGCATATGAGCTTTTAGCTATTTGAAGCATCTCCTCGTGGCTCATAGCATAAGGGTTTGGATTTTTTCTGCTTGCGCTATATGCGCAAAATTTACAGATATCCGCACAAATATTTGTCGGGTTTATATGGCGATTGATATTAAAATAACTCTTCTTGCCAAATTTTTCTGTGCGTATGGCACTAGCAAGCGTTCCGAGAATGTCCAGATCCAGATCATAAAGCCCAAGAGCTTCATCAAAACCCAGTCTTTCGCCTCGTTCTATTTTTTGTATCAAATCCATATTTTTATCCACTGCAATTCATTGTAAATTTTTGCTATTATACCAATATAAGTTTAGGAGTCAAATTCAATGTCAGGAATAAGCGTGGATACGGCCAAAGAAGAAATTGAAGAGCTTTTATATAACAATGCTACAAGTTTTGAGATAGCAAAAGTCATCAAAAAACATCTCAATAATTATTTTGGCACACTAGAGAATCGTTTTCGCAAAAGCGGTGGTAAAGATTTTTTAGTACAACATACTAGACATATTGATGGAATATTGCAAATCATATACCACGTAAGTCTGCGCGAAGCTTTTGGACAGTATTTGCCGATGAAACACTCCATTCCCATTGCTCTAGTTGCACTTGGCAGCTACGGAAGGGAGCAACTGTGTGTACATAGCGATATAGACCTCATGATAGTTTATGAAGAGATAGAAGGCTATAATACCAAAGTTTTGATAGAAAAAATGCTCTATATTTTGTGGGATACGGGCTTGAAGCTTGGACATAGAGTTCATACGACCAAAGAGCTTTTTGATGTATCCAAAACAGATATTACTATTAAAACTGCGCTTTTGGAATCCAGATTCATAGAAGGCTCAAAATCCATATGGACAGAGACACAAAATGTACTAAATGCCATAAGGCATGATAATCCAGAGGAATTTATAAGGCTTAAACTCGAAGAACAAAAAGCAAAACATAAAAGTTTTCCTCTCACTATGGAGCCAAATATCAAAGATGGGGTTGGCGGTTTTAGGGATGCGAACATGGTATATTGGATAGGCAAAGTGCTTTACAATACCGACAATATAAGGCAGCTTCCAAGCAATATAGTTTCTGACAGTGAGTACCGTACATTTAGAATTGCTTTGGAGTTTTTATTTCGCGTCAGATCTGCATTGCATCTAATTTCCCGCAAAAAAGAAGATAGACTTCGTCTTGAACTGATCCCTGCTGTAAGCTTATTGCTAGGATATAAAAACAATCCGGATGAGAATGTAAAATTTGCAAAAAAAGTCACACAAAGTTTACGTATCATAGATCTATACTGTACTTTATGGGTATATGAAATGAGTAAAAATATAATTGACATCGACGATAAAGTCTTATTGCTAACCTACGAAGAGACAAATGCTTCTTTGAGTACATTATTAAAATATTTAATAGCAAATGCAGACAAAGCCTACGCTGCTCATCCGTCACTTATAGGCGCATTAGTACGCTCAAAGCTACCATCTGCACTATCCAAAACTATCTTGGAAAACATAAAAAAAATATTTTACTGTGCACATGCCCATGGCATTATAGAGACATTATCACAAGCTAGGCTGCTTGGAGTATTGCTTCCGCCATTTAAAAAAGTAATAGATCTGCCTCAATTTGACGGTTATCATCATTATACAGTTGATATCCATTCCATAAAAACACTATATTATTTGGAAAATATCGAAGACAATAATATAAAATTACTTTTTGAAGGATTGAGCAATGACGAAAAAGCTTTGCTCAAGCTGGTAGTTCTTTTGCACGATACGGGCAAGGGACGTCAAAAAGATCATAGTACTATCGGTGCATTGATCTTTAGATCTTTTGCTCAAAAATTAAACTTTAATGAAGAGATGATTAAATTAGGAGAGATGCTCATAACACATCATACTCTTATGAGCCGAGTAGCACAAAGAGAAGATTTGCATAATGAAAGAGTGATTTTGGATTTTGTATCCCACCTCAAAAATCAAAAATCAATTGATATGCTTTATATACTCACTTATGCCGACATCAGCGGTGTCGGCATAAATATATATAATTCATTTATAAGCAAATTGCTAAAAACACTTTATGAAAATGCTATCGAAAAACTGGAACATAAAGAACTTATTGACGAGACATCAAAAAGGATCAAAAAGATCCAAGCGCTCAAAAAAAATATAGATTTCTTGAAGCTAAACAAATCAGAACAGAAAAAAATCCTTTCAATTCCTGCCAATTTGCCATTTCTGCGTTATTCATCCGAAGCAATAGTAGCACTTTCAAAAAAAGCATTTGGAACCAAAGGATATAGATACTGGATACATAATGATGAATATTTTAGTTTAGAAATCGTACGGGAAACACCTATAAATCTTGGTTATCTATTGGGTAGATTATCATATCTGGAAATTGGTGATATGGAGATAAGCAAATTATTTGACAATCTAAAATATTTCAAGATAGATTACACCACCAAGATCACCGATGATGATATGGATATAGTTGATGAGATCATAAAATTATCTTTTGATCCTTCTTTGCAAGCAAATATCAAAAAACCAACGATATTACGCTCCGAAATAGATATCAACTGTGAACATTCACAACACTATGCATCAATGTATTTGCACACAAAAAACCAAAGTGGGCTACTTGCATATATTATAGATATATTTGATTCTTTAAATATAGATATAGCATCTGCAAAGATACATACTATCAAAAATCGCACTAGAGACTTGTTTCTCATCGAAAAGAATGGAAACTTTTGTCATAATATCGAATTAATTATCCAAAAACTAACGGAGAATAGTTAAATGTGCGGAATCGTAGGCTATATTGGCAATAAAGAAAAAAAAGATATATTACTTGACGGGCTTCAAGAGTTAGAATATAGAGGATATGATTCAGCCGGAATTGCAATAATAGAAGACAAACATCTAAGAAACTTTAAAGCTGTAGGCAAACTAGAAAACCTCAGGGCTAAAACGAAAGATTATTTAAGCAGCGGATTTGGTGTCAGCATAGGACATACTAGATGGGCAACTCACGGTAAACCGACTGAGCTTAACGCGCATCCGCACCTTGGCGAATACAGTTTTGTTGTACACAACGGCATCATAGAAAATTATCAAGAATTAAAAGCTAAACTCCAAAAAAACGGTGTAAATTTTATAAGCCAAACAGATACAGAAACCATAGTGCATCTATTTGAATACCGCTACAAACAAAATCAAAATGCTTTTGAATCATTTAAACAAACAATAGCTGAACTAAATGGAGCATATGCAACACTGCTGATCACAGAAGTTGCTCCAGATACTATCTTTTTTGCTAAAAACGGTTCTCCTATGCTGATCGGATTTGATGATAAAGATATTTATTTTGCTTCATCTGATACTCCTATCATAGGAAAAGCAAAAGAGGTATATTATCTTGAAGATGGTGAATTTGGATATGCAAAAGACGGCAAAGTATTATTATTTAATTCCGATGGAGAAAAATCACTGCATGCCAAACCTCTTCTTGTAGATAAGACATCAGCCCAGAAAGACGGATATAGATTTTTTATGGAAAAAGAGATATATGAGCAAAGTCGTGTTATGAGCGAAACTATGATGGGAAGAGTGGGAAGCGATAGTATATTTTTTGAAGAATTGGATAAATCGTTTTTAGAAGGCATCGAAGCCATAAAAATTTGCGCATGCGGCACTAGCTATCATTCGGCACTGGCGAGCAGCTATCTGTTTGAAAGAATCTCACGTATTCCTTGCCAAGTAGAGATAGCTTCTGAATTTAGATATAAAGATCCGCTACTAAATAAAAATACGCTGTTTGTCACTATATCACAAAGCGGAGAGACAGCCGATACTCTCGAAGCTCTTAAAATGGCAAAACGTGCTGGTCTCAAAAGTCTTAGTGTATGCAATGTAGATAACTCGTCAATAGTAAGAGAGAGCGACAGAGCTATTTTGACGCGAGCCGGAATAGAAAAAGGTGTAGCAAGCACCAAGGCATTTGCAACACAAACGATGGTATTGTGGATGCTTTCGGTATATTTTGCGCAAATTAGAAATAGTGTATCAAACGATATTATAGCTGCAGAGTTAGATGCGATGATCCATGTTCCAAAAGTCCTTCTTGTTCCAGATGGTTTGCATGAACAGATACACAGACTTTCAAAGAGATATTTGCACGGCCACGGTTTCTTTTTTATAGGCAGAGACCTATTTTATCCGCTTGCATTAGAGGGTGCATTGAAACTAAAAGAGATCAGCTATCTTCATGCCGAAGGTTACCCGGCGGGTGAAATGAAACATGGCCCTATTGCACTAGCAGATAGCGAGCTCTTTACTGTTGCGCTTATGCCTCGCAGTTTGCATTATGAAAAGATCAAAAGCAATGTAGAAGAACTAAGTGCGAGAGATGCGACCATACTTGCCATATCGCCGGAAGCTTTTAAATTAGCAGATGATTTCATACAAACGCAATATGACAGCCACCCAATGTTAGAGTTTTTTGAAATGATGGTCATTACTCAGATTTTGGCTCTAGAGATCTCTATCCGGCTTGGCAATGATGTAGACATGCCTAGAAATCTTGCTAAAAGTGTTACTGTAGAGTAGATCACTACTCTACTAATATCATGCAGCTTCCTTCTATTTTATACTCCATATCCTCAGCTCTTAGATCTAAAAATGCCAAAGCTATTGTTGTCGGCGGGAGTGTACGAGATTGTTTCATGGGGCTAAAAGTAAAAGATTATGACATAGAAGTCTATGGCATCTGCGATATGGATGCATTGGAACATATACTCTCACTATTTGGCAAAGTCAACATTGTAGGTAAAAGCTATGGAATACTCAAACTATCACATAATGGAAAAGAATACGACATATCGCTTCCTAGAACAGAAACCAAAATAGGAAATAGACATAAAGATTTTCATATAACTTGTGATAGCTCAATGTCGTATGAAGATGCATTTAAAAGAAGGGATTTTACTATAAATGCAATCGGCTACGATATTGAAAACAAAAGCTTTATAGATCCGTTTGGGGGCATAGATGACATACATAAAAAAAATCTGCGTCACATAAATAATGATACTTTTATTGAGGACCCGTTACGAGTTTATCGTGCCATACAATTTATCAGCCGTTTTGGGTTTACTTTGCATGATTCCACTTTTAAATTGTGTCAAAAAATGGTTGATGATAATATGCTTGAACATCTTCCAAAAGAGAGAGTTTATGCTGAACTTAAAAAAATGCTACTCAAATCAAAATATCCATCTACCGGCTTTAAACTGGCTAAAGAACTGGGGGTTTTACGGTATTACCCTGAGCTTAAAGCATTAGTAGGTTTGCATCAATCTCCTATTTACCATCCCGAAGGCGATGTATGGACTCATACTATGATGGCACTAGATGAAATGGCGAAGCTAAAAACAGGCAATGACAAAAAAGATGAAAGATTATTTTGGGCGGTACTTTGCCATGACTTTGGTAAAGCCACACATACTCAAATAACAAGCAAAAAAAATACAGCTATAGGCCATGAAATGGCTGGAATTGAACCTATGCATCTATTTATGGATAGACTTACCAATGAACATAAAATGATAATGCAGATAGAGCCGCTTGTAAGATATCACTTAGCACCATACCAACTATACAAACAAAAAGCCACAATCAAAGCTATTCGTCGCCTATCAACAAAAGTAAATATTGAAGAATTGGTTATAGTGGCAAAAGCAGATTTTTTAGGTCGCCTTACGCCAGAAGCACGAAACGGAGTATTTGAAGCTGGTGAATGGCTATTGGCAGAATCAAAAAAAATAGGAGTCAACAACAAGCAGCCTGTTCCGCTATTGCAAGGCAGAGATATTGTAAAATTAGGACTTCAGCCTTCGCCTGTTTTTAAAAATATTTTACAAGAAGCATATGAAGCCCAAATAGAAGGTGCTATCACAACGAGCGATGAAGCTCTAGCTTGGGCCAAGAAACGATTAAATATAGAAAATAAATATTAGATGTTATATAGTATTTAAATTACACTGCTTAAACGATCTGTAAATTACGCTCCAAAATTTTTCGCTCATATACAAAACTGCCAAACGGTATAAATGCAGCAATAACGCCTAAAACAAAGTGATATAATGTAAGATTCTTGCGCGCAAATGATATAATAAGCATGGCAAGATAGAACAAAAATGCTGCTGCGTGAATCCTGCCCATTATATACACTGCTTCAGGCATGGCTAGCTTATATTTCAAAGGAACGGCTATGAACATCAATAGTAAAAGGGTAGTTCCCTCCACTAAAGCCATTTTTTTTAACATAATATCTCTATCTTGATTGATTGTATCAACGGCAAATCAATCTTCATTATTTTCGCTGCTCTTCATTCCTACTAATTCTTCATAAAGAGCTTCGATCTCTTCATCTTCAAGTTCATCACGATTAAGTTCTTCTAGAATAGCAAAACACTCTGTACGCATTTCTCTAAGTTCCTCAAGATCTTCTTTTTGCTCGGTCAAGCTCCCGCTTCCCTCGCTGATTGCCTCAAACAATTCATCAATAGCACTTTCCAAATCAGGAATGATCTCACTGCTAAGCAGTGTATGTAATTTATCTTTCATAGTCATTTTTAGCCTCCCCTTGGCTTTTTTTGTATTATAGCCAAATAACTATAAAGTTGATATATTTTGACGATAATTTTGATAGATTAAAATTATTAAAAAAAGATTAACTATAAAAATTATTGGAAAGATATAAATGATGATATAAAAAATAGTAAGGAATTAAATTGTTTTTTCTTGTAATCGTTCATGGTTTTACAAGCTCACCATGAACGCATTCATTTTGCTATTATGGCAGCATCAATTAATGACAGCCACATCCGCCTGTGCCGCATCCGCCGCTGTTTTGTTGTGCTGCTCCAGTGCTGCATGCACTTACTCCAGGAGGTGTAGTAGGTTGAATACCTGAATTATCTGCCCCGCCCTCTTCATTTACTTTATCTATAAATGCAATAAGTTTATTGGCTGCCTCTTGATAGCGTTTTGCAGTTTGGCTGTCTGGGTTATGATACACGATAGGCATACCAGTATCGCCGCCTATTCTAATAGCTGGCTCGATAGGCACACGAACCATCAAAGTAGTGTCAAATTCTTTTGCAACTGCTTCACTGGTACCCATGCCGAATATATCAGATTCTGTTTCGCATGAAGGGCAGATAAATCCACTCATATTCTCCACTATCCCTGCTATTGGAATATGAAGCTTTTGGAACATATCCAAACTTCTTCTGCTGTCGTCAAGGCTTACTTCTTGCGGTGTAGTAACGGTCACACCTGCAGTTACAGGTACTGACTGAGCCAAAGTGAGCTGCGCATCGCCAGTACCCGGCGGCATATCAATAACCAAAACATCCAGTTCGCTCCAAAGGATATCTTTTAAAAACTGCTCAATGGCTTTCATGATCATAGAACCTCTCCAAATAAGAGATTGTCCCGGCTCCATAAGTGATCCCATGCTCATTACTTCAACACCATATGCTTTGAGAGGCAATACTTTATTGCCTTGAATTTCCGGTCTTTGATCGATTAGACCCATCATCCTAGGAACATTTGGCCCATATATATCAGCATCTAAAAGCCCTACCTTCTTGCCTTGCATAGCCATCGCGATAGCAAGGTTAACAGAAGTTGTAGATTTACCTACACCGCCTTTGCCTGAACTTACCATAACAAAATTTTTCACTTGCGGCGCTAAATTTTTACCGCTCATAGAATTGCTCATCTCTTTTGGAGCTTTAGGCTGTATGACAGTAGTTATTACTTCACTCGCTCCGATCTTTTGAAGTTCTACTTCAATATCTTTATTAAGCTGTTCTTTTACTTCAGGTGCACTGGATGTGATCTCCACGCTAAGTGCTACGCGACTATCACTGATTTCAATATCTTTTACAAATCCAAAAGTTACGATATCTTTAGTAAAACCCGGATAAGTTACATTTTTTAATGCTTCTAAAACTTTTTCTTTTGTCATTTTATCTATTTCCTTTTAATAAATTTAAATCAAACAAAGCGACTAGTCGCGAGAGTAGTCTGTTGAAGACCTAATTTTAGGCTTTGCCTAAAATTTGAGAATCTTTCATGGTCTCGCCATGTTCGGCAATAATGTTTTGAGTTATCTTATATGAACAAAACTTTGGCCCGCACATTGAGCAAAACTCGGCATCCTTGAATACATCTTGAGGCAATGTCTCATCATGAAACTCTTTGGCACGATCAGGATCGAGTGCCAATTCGAACTGACGATTCCAATCAAATCTATATCTAGCATCACTCATTGCATCATCTACATCCCTGGCACCTTTGCGGCCTCTAGCAATATCTGCTGCATGAGCAGCTATCTTGTAAGCTATGATACCTTCTCTTACATCATGTGCATTTGGTAGTCCTAAATGCTCTTTTGGTGTAACATAGCAAAGCATTGCAGCACCATGCCATCCGCCGACTGCCGCACCTATAGCTGAACTAATATGGTCATACCCTGCAGCAATATCGGTTACCAATGGCCCCAAAATATAAAAAGGAGCTTCATGGCAGTATTCCCTCTCTATTTTCATATTGCGCTCTATTTGATTGAGCGGTACGTGCCCAGGCCCTTCTATCATGACTTGAACATCTTTCTCCCAAGCTCTTAGAGTAAGCTCTCCTAATACTTTTAGTTCACTTAGCTGCGCTTCATCACTTGCATCATACAAACATCCGGGGCGCAAACTGTCGCCAAGCGAAAGTGCTACATCGTATTTGCGACATATATCAAGAATAGCATCATAAGCTTCATAAAACGGGTTTTCGCGGTGATAATGCATCATCCAAGCAGCCATAAGGCTTCCTCCGCGGCTTACGATCCCCATTTTTCTCTTAGCAACATGAGGCATAAAACGAAGCAGAAAACCCGCATGGATCGTAAAATAGCTCACACCTTGTTTGGCTTGTTTTTCTAAAACCTCTAGCATATTTTCTATGGTCAAATCCTCTATCTTTCCATTGCAATCGTGCAATATTTGATATATAGGCACTGTACCGATAGGAACCGTAGAGTGAGCAATTACCGCTTCGCGAATACTGTCAAGATCGCCGCCTGTACTCAAATCCATAATGGTATCGGCTCCATATTTTAGACATACATCAACTTTTTCTATCTCGCCTGCAGTATCAGAAGCAAGAGCAGAAGAGCCTATGTTTGCATTGATTTTGCAGCTGGCAACCATACCTATCGCCATTGGAACTTGATGTCTATGATTGATGTTTGCCGGAATGATGCATCGGCCTCTAGCTATCTCACTTCTTAGAAGCTCGGCATCTATTCCCTCTATCTTTGCTACATACTCCATCTCTTCAGTAATAATGCCTTTTTTGGCATAATACATTTGAGTCCTGACATTATCATCAATACGTTTATCTATCCACTTTTCTCTCATTATTTACATCCTTAGTGATTTTGTAGTTATACCTATCAAATCTTAAATTATTATAAAAAATCCAGTTTTTTTACTATATTTTGAACAAAAAAGAATTAAAAAGTTACCTTCTATTTACCCCAATAAAGCTTAAAAAAATATAAATCAAGAATATATCAAGTTTGTAATATGTATAATTTCGTTACACTTTTCGTCAATCTGATGGAAAAATAAGGATAAATAAGTGCAAGATATCACATTGATACTTTTGGGGGCCGGAAATTCTACACGCTTTAACGCCCCAGTCAAAAAACAGTGGATTTACATCAAAGATCAACCATTGTGGCTATTTGTGGCAAAACAATTTGAAAAATACAATTTTTCAAATATTATAATAGTCTCTTCATTAGATGAGATCAAATACATGCAATATTTTGCACCATATACATATATACATGGCGGCATTACCAGACAAGAATCTCTCTCAAACGCACTTGATCATGTATCAACACCTTTTGTGCTTGTAAGTGATATTGCCAGATGTTGTATTGATCATGAAATGATAGATAGAATACTTGAGGCCAAAGGCAAAGCTGATTGTATAGTTCCTGCTTTAAAAGTTGCAGATACATTGTATATCGACAATATACCTGCCGATCGCGAAAAAGCAAAGCTTATTCAAACACCTCAATTAAGTGTTACTCAACTACTCAAGCAAGCTCTTAAAAGTAAGCAGATCTTTACCGATGACAGCAGTGCGATAGCATCTTTGGATAAAGAGATCTTGTTTGTGGAGGGATCAGCCAAAGCCCACAAACTCACGACAAAAGATGATCTTGCAAAATTATCATGTATTGATACTGTCTCAAACAAAACTCTCGTCGGATTCGGGCTTGACATCCATCCTTTTGAAGATAATAAAAAAATGGTTTTATGCGGCGTGGAAATTGATACTTCATACGGATTTAAAGCACACAGCGACGGTGACGTTGCTATTCATGCTATTATAGATGCCCTGCTTGGAGCTGCCGGCATGGGAGATATCGGAGAATTCTATCCTGATACAAGTATGGAATTTAAAAATATTAATTCAGCACTGCTTTTGCAAGATACCGTTAAACGAATAAATTCATACGGCTTGAAAATTGAGCATGTTGATATAACCATATTGGCACAAATTCCAAAAATCACACCATACAAAAATAAAATGAGAACCACCATAGCTTCTCTGCTTGGCATTCAAGCTATACACACAAACATCAAAGCTACAACGGCTGAAAAACTTGGTTTTGTTGGCCGCAATGAAGGCATAACTGTCCATGCAGCTGCAACCCTATCATATATAGATTGGAAAGAACTATGAAGATAATAATCATAGAAAATGAATTATATTTGGCTCAAAGCATAGCCTCAAAGCTAACCGAACACAATTTTCAAATAGAGATCTACAGATCACCGAAAGAAGCAATGCATACTCAAGGAGATGTTTATCTTCTCTCGACCCACATACCTGGACAATCGATATCTCCTTTGATATCAAAATATAAAGACAAAATCATTATTCTTATGGTTAACTATATAAATAATGACACCGTAGGGGATCCTCTAAAATGGGGCGCGAAAGATTATATACTCAAACCTTTTAGGATCGAAGAGCTATTTAGAAAGATTGAGCATTACAAAGAATATCAGCAACTCAAACAAAAAAATAATTTTTATCAAGAATACATCAATTCTCAATTCAGCATTGCAGAATCAAACGCTGAGCACCCTGCCATATCAACTCCTTGTATAATAGTAACAAATCATTATACTATGGCAGATAAACTCATTTTCGAATATGCAGAAAAAAAACATTTATCGCTTGTTTTTGTATCTCTTGGAACACAATCATGGAAAGAAAAATTATCCAATCAAAACGAAAATACTCTTTTTTATATAACTAACTTTAACTCTTTAAAGAAGTCAGAACGAGAGACGCTTTTTCAATGTTTGTCTTTGTGTAATTTTGTATTGGTGGACAGCAATGAGATAGACTCTCCATTTGAGACAATTACAATAAATACAAATAATAAAATACATAGTCAAAATGATATTTTGACTATTGATGAGTATATACAATTTGTTCTTGCCCAATTTCAAAGTCAGTTCCCCGATACTGAACTTTCAAAAAAATTAGGAATGTCTAGAAAAAGCTTATGGGAAAAAAGGAAAAAATATGGTCTCTACAAAAAAAAATAAGTCATTATATATAGATACAGAAGCTCTTTCATCGTTAGCTTTGGTCCAAGCCGGACTAATTGCACCAGTTACAGGCCTTATGAATAAAAAAACATCCCAAGATGTCAATTTGAATAAAACCTATAAAGGCATGCCGTTTCCTTTTTCATTTATATTGGCGCCTAAGGGTAAAAAAAATCACGAAACCCTCATGTCGATCAAACCAAATGAAACAATTGACCTTATTAGCGAGAAGCACAAGGTGGGAGAACTTATTGTCGAAGAGACATTTGAGATCGATCCACACGAAAGAGTCAACAATATATACGGAACAACTGATCTATCGCACCCGGGGGTCCGCAATACTCTTGCCAGACTGGGCACGATCGCCGTGAGCGGAGAATATAAAGTAGAATATCCGCTGATACAAAATAATCTCAAACATGTCAAAGAGATAATCAAAAAAACGAGCGCTAGGCATGTTGCAGGGATCGTCCTTGCCGCCAACCCATTCAATCGTGCTCATGAAAAATTGATAAGACAAACTTTGAGTCGTTCCGATCTGGTTATTTTATTTTTGCGTAAGCCATTCACTAATGAAGGTTTGACTTATGAAATTAGATACAAATCTGTATTGGAATTTGTAGAAAATTTTTTACCTCCTAATAAGGTAATAATTGTTCCTTTTGAAAATACTTATATTTTTGCCGGGTATAGCGAACTTATACTGGATGCATTTCTAGCAAAAAATTATGGATGCCATGAACTTGTAGTTGGCAAAAATCATGCAGGGCTTGGACTTTACTATGACCACAACAGAACAAATACGGTATTTGATCAATGCAAAAACCTAGGCATAGAAATCGCACCGATAGAAGAATATGTATACTGCAACATTTGTACAACATTGGTAAGTGACGAGAATTGTCCTCATGGACAACACCACCATATCAAATATAATTCAAATGCTATTTTAAAATTGATCCAAAGCGGGATAGTTCCTCCGACCATTTTGGTAAGAAAAGAGGTTTCTGCAACTATTTTATCATCATTGTTCCCCAATAGATTTAAAAATGTTCAAGACCTATACTATGCTCTTTTGCCAAATTCCGGGCTGCTTGAAGAGCAAACAAACAAAACATTTTATACCAAACTGATCGAATTGTATCAGACGAGTTCACTTACATAATAAAGGCCCTATATGACACTACAAAAACTATTTCTTACATTTTTTGGCTCAGGCTTATCTCCAAAAGCTCCGGGTACGGCTGGATCTTTGGCAGCATTGATCGTTGGAGTATTGATTATTAAATTTTTAGGCACACAAACACTTTTTATGTTAGCTATCGCCATTACTATAATTGGAATTTTGGAAATAAATAAATATGAACAAACTACTGGTTCTCACGATAATCCACAGATAGTAATAGACGAGGTAAGCGGGATGTGGATATCAATGTTTATTGCGTACGAGACGGCCGTCTCTTTGGATAATCAATACGGTATATTGATAGCATATCTACTTAGCTTTATCTTTTTTCGACTTTTTGATATATGGAAACCATCCACAATAGGTTGGATAGATAGAGAAGTAAAAGGAGGGCTTGGCGTAATGGTCGATGATGTACTCGCCGGTATTGCAGGAGGCCTTTTGAGCGCCATAGTTCTTATGGTAATTGAAAAAATTATTTAATATCAGCATATTTAAACACAGTTCTTTTAGATATAATAACAAAAAATTAAGCGTTAGGATACCGGATGAAGCAATTTGGTTTAGATATTTGGGGCGATGGTAACTTCATTATCAAAAAAGATACCGTCAATGTCAACTACGGCAATCAACCATCTTTATTAGAAATCACAAACCATATTCGCGAGAAGGGTTACAGAGGACCTGTTCTTTTGCGTTTCCCGCATTTGATAGAAAAGCAGATCCATACACTATTTAATACATTCAAAACAGCCAAAAAAGAATTTGGATATACCGGAAATTTCCATGCTGTATTTCCTCTAAAAGTAAACCAATTCCCAAATTTTGTACATGAACTTGTGAATGTAGGGCAAGGATATAATTATGGTTTAGAAGCAGGCAGCAAAGCTGAGCTCATTATTGCCATGTCACACACGCCTCTTGGGGCACCTATTACGGTTAACGGCTTTAAAGACAAAGAGATGATAGCTCTTTGTTTCATAGCGGCCAAAATGGGACACAACATAACTATTACAATTGAAGGATTAGGAGAACTTGAAACTATTATTAATGTTCACCAGGAATTCAATAACAAAAGCAAGAACCCGGTAGTGCCAAAAATCGGCGTACGCATTAGAATGCATAGTTCAGGTATCGGTATTTGGGCAAAAAGCGGTGGTTTTAGTTCAAAATTCGGTCTAACGTCCACCGAACTTTTGGAAGCATATGAGATGTTAAAAGCTCATAATCTGCTAAATCATCTTTGGATGATCCATTTTCATATCGGCTCACAAATGGGTGATATTGCACCGCTTAAAAAAGCATTAAGAGAAGCCGGAAATATATATGCTGAACTAAAAAAAAGAGGCGTGGATTCTCTTAGGGCTATAAATATCGGCGGCGGACTTGCAGTTGAATACAGTCAACACACACAAACTCAAGAGAGAAACTACTCGCTCAAAGAATTTTCAAACGATGTCATTTATCTAATGCAGGAGATCGCCAAAAGTAAAAATGTACCCGAGCCTGACATATTTACAGAATCGGGCAGATTTATAGCTGCCAGCCATTCGGTATTGGTAGCTCCCGTATTAGAACTTTTCAGTCAAGAATATAATGAAAAAAGTTTACGTTTAAAAGAACAAAACCCTCCACTCATTCAAGAGCTTTTCGATCTGTATAATCTGCTAAAACGTACAAATGCCAGAGAATATCTGCATGATGCTCTTGATCATATGGAAAGCTTATTAACTCTTTTTGATTTGGGTTACATAGATCTAGAAGATCGTTCAAATACCGAGATTTTAGTAAATTTGATCATTAAAAAAGTAATATATTTACTAAAAGACGAAGATACAAATGAACTAAAAAGACTTCAAGATCGTATCCAAGAGAAATATTTAGTTAATTTTTCCGTATTTCAATCTCTTCCTGATTGGTGGGGGCTTGGGCAGCATTTCCCTATTATGCCTCTTAATAAATTGGATATAAAACCGACCAATCCGGCAAGTATTTGGGATATCACGTGTGACAGCGACGGAGAGATCGGCTTTAAGCCAAAAACACCTTTTTATCTGCATGATATTGATGTAGAAAAAGAGGAATATTTCTTGGCTTTCTTCCTAACAGGAGCATATCAAGAAGTTCTTGGAATGCGGCACAATCTCTTTACCCACCCAACAGAAGTTGTGATCAGATTTGACAAGAACGGAGATTATGAGCCATATAATTTTATAGAAGCTCAAAATTTAATGGATGTACTCGATGATTTGGATTATGATACAAGTCTTGTGGATAAATCTTTAAAATCAAAAATAGAAGAATCCAAACATCTCAATGCTGATGAAAAAAGGGATATACTAGGAAGGCTTTATTTGTATTTAAGTGAAAACAGCTATCTTAAGACAATTCAAACATTAGATCTCACCAAAGAACAAGGATAAAAGGTGTCACTTTTTACTCTTATAAAAGAGGATTTTGTTACAGTTAAAAAAAACGATCCTGCCCTGCATTCGAATATTGAACTTTTTTTTAATTACCCGGGGCTTTGGGCCCTCTTTTTTTATCGAATAGCTAATGCTTTGTATCATCATAAAGTTCCATATCTTCCTAGGCTTATCTCAGCGATTGGACAATTTTTAACGGTTGTTGATATTCATCCGGCTGCTACTATAGGCAGAAGGGTTTTTATTGACCATGGTGTCGGTATAGTTATAGGAGAAACAGCTGTTGTTGAAGACGATGTACTGATATATCAACAAGTTACCCTTGGCGGAGTGAGCCTAGAAAAGGGCAAGAGACACCCAACCATCAAAAGCGGTACCGTAATTGGTGCCGGAGCAAAGATATTGGGCAATATTATAATTGGAAATAATGTAAAAATCGGGGCCAATTCCGTAGTTGTAAAAAATGTTCCGGACAACTCGACAGCCATTGGCATTCCTGCTCGCATCATAGCAAAAGGGTTTGACAAAAGCTTGCTTAGCCACAACAAACTGCCCGATATTGATAAAGAAGTATTCCATTATTTGCTTAAACGCATCGCAGTGCTTGAACATGCCGTTAAAACCGGTGACCATTCAAGCATTCATAAAAAAGATCATGAACTAGAAGAAGTATATAATGCCTTCCTAAAATCAATGGATAGCTGAGTATTTTTCACCCATTTTTTCAAGCAAATTGCTATGAAATTCATAGTATAATATATATATTATTTAAACATAAGGTTTTTCTATGCTTTCACAACGCATTCAAGCACTTTCTCCATCTTTGACCATTGCAGTTGCTACATTAGCAAAAGAACTCAAAGCTGCAGGAAAAGATATTGTTAGTTTTTCGGCCGGTGAGCCGGATTTTGATACACCAAAACGTATAAAAGAAGAAGCTATAAAAGCTATTAATGACGGTTTTACAAAATATACAGCAGTTGCAGGGATTCCAGAACTTCTAAAAGCTATCAGCGATAAGCTTAAACGAGAAAACGGCCTAAATTATGAGCCAAATCAAATTATCGTCAGCAATGGCGCAAAACAATCACTATTTAATCTTTTTCAAACCGTAATTGATGAAGGCGATGAAGTTATAATTCCTGCACCATACTGGGTAACTTATCCTGAACAAGTCAAATACAGCGGGGGTATTCCTGTTATTATAGACACTGATGAAAAAAGCGGTTTTAAAATGACTGCTGATCAGTTGAAAAATGCAATTACTTCAAAGACAAAAATGATCGTTCTCACATCACCGTCTAATCCAACAGGATCTGTATATACCAAAGAGGAATTAATACAGATAGCCGAAGTACTAAAAGGAACTGACATCTTGGTTGCCAGTGACGAAATGTATGAAAAACTTGTTTATGGCACTGAATTTGTAGCAGCTGCTAGCATATCTGAAGATATGTTTCAAAGAACAATTACTATAAACGGCCTTAGTAAATCAGTTGCGATGACAGGTTGGAGATTTGGATATCTTGCCAGCCCAAATAAAGAACTTATAACTGCCATGGATAACCTGCAAAGCCAAAGCACATCCAATATCAACTCTATTACACAAAAGGCAGCCATTATTGCACTAAGCGGTGAGGTTGATGAAGAGATAGAACATATGAGACAAGCCTTTGAAGCTAGAGCAAATGAAGCTGTTGAATTGCTAAATGAAATAGACGGCATAAGCGTACTGAAACCACAAGGCGCTTTTTATCTGTTTGTCAATATCAAAGAAATTTCGAATGATTCTATTGAGTTTTGCAAAGAGCTGCTTCAAGAAGCAGGCGTTGCAGTAGTCCCTGGTATTGGATTTGGAAGCGAAGGATATTTTAGATTTTCATTTGCTACAGATATTACAACAATCCGAGACGGCATTAGAAGAATAAAAAAATTCGTAGATACAAAATATAGCAAATAACCAAAAATCAAGCTGTACTTCAAAGTGCAGTCTTGAGTCTATCTTTTATTGGTTGCCTTCTCCATCAAAAACCAAATTAAACCCAATATACCAAAAAGAATAATTGGTGCTATCCATGGCTTTTCTTTTACTGTGTTAAATATAATAGTTATACTTTCTGCTGCATAATATCCGCCGAGCCCAACAACCAATACAAAAAAGACAGATGCTAATAGATTGATCAAAATAAACTTTCCAAAATTATATTTTGACAATCCCATACTAAGCGGCACAAGAGTTTTAAGGCCATAAATAAATTTCTTAACAAACATAACGACAGGACCATACCTTCGGTACATAATAGTAGCAAGTGCTAATTTGCGGTGATGAGAACGAAGATACGGCATAATACCTATTCTTTGATAACGAGACATATAAAATAATAAATTATCCCCGATAAAGTTAAAAACCATTGCTACAATTAAAGCTGTCACAAGGTCTATTTGTCCCATGGCTGAAAAAACGCCGGCAGCTGCAACAATAACCAGTGAACCGCCCAACGAAAAGAATGCTATAGCTATATATCCCCATGTGGCCAATGATGACAAAGTCTCTTCCAAAAAATTCCTTTATGTGATGGTTTTAAAAAGATTATTATATCGTAATATCTTTTTATTAATTGATTTTGGAGAGTATAAATATTGTCAATTTTTTGTCTTTTTATGATAAAATTCTTTCACCAATCAAGGAGCAAATATGTCCAAAAAAACTCTTATTATAGGCGCTGGCGGCGTAGGAAATGTGGTAGCTTTTAAATGTGCAATGAATAGTGATACATTTGGCACCATAACATTAGCCAGTAGAACTCTGAGCAAGTGCGATAAAATAGCCAAAAATATTAAAAATAAAGTGGGCATTACAATACAAACTGCTCAAGTTGATGCAGATGATACGGCCAATGTTATAAGATTAATAGAACAGACACAAGCCGACATAGTCATAAACGTTGCTCTTCCATATCAGGATCTCACCATAATGGATGCTTGTATAGCCACAAAAACCCCATATCTTGATACTGCAAACTATGAGCATCCCGATACTGCCAAATTCGAATACAAAGAGCAATGGGCAAAAGACAATGCATTCAAAGAAGCCGGTATCATGGGACTTCTAGGCAGCGGATTTGACCCAGGAGCAACAAATGTATTTTGCGCATATGCCGCAAAGCATTATTTTGACGAAATTCATACAATCGATATTCTAGATTGCAATGCCGGAGATCACGGATATCCTTTTGCTACAAACTTCAATCCAGAGATCAACCTTCGCGAAGTAAGCGCAAAAGGCAGATATTGGCAAAAAGATGAAAATGGCGAAGGGCAATGGATAGAAACAGAGCCCATGGAGATAATGCAGGTATGGGATTATCCGGAGGTTGGCCCAAAAGATAGCTACCTGCTTTACCACGAGGAGATGGAATCACTTGTCAAGCATATAAAAGGGCTAAAAAGAATAAGATTTTTCATGACTTTTGGGCAAAGCTACCTTATGCACATGAAGTGCTTGGAAAATGTAGGAATGCTTGGCATTAAAGAGGTAGAACACAAAGGAATGAAGATAGTTCCAATTGAGTTCCTCTCTACACTGCTTCCTGACCCTGCAAGCCTAGGGCCTAGAACCAAAGGCAAAACAAATATCGGTATAGTTGCCGAAGGCATAAAAGACGGCAAAAAACGAAAAATATATATTTACCAAGTCAAAGATCATGAAGAGTGCTATGCAGAAGTAATGAGTCAAGGCGTGAGCTATACAACAGGTGTTCCGGCTATGATAGGAGCCAAGCTTATGCTGCAAGGCATTTGGAGTGGAGCTGGGGTATGGAATATGGAGCAGCTTGACCCTGATCCATTCATGGAGGAGATGAATACTCAAGGTTTGCCTTGGAATATTAAAGAGATGGAAATCTAAATATAAACAAAAGGTGTGTTAGCTAACACACCCCCTGCACTACTAATCACTAATCACTAATCACTACCACTTATCCCGATCACGCTTAGAAATCTTCCACTGCAGCCATTCTCTTTTCTATAAGAAAAAAAATTATCATTACTGCAAGAGGTACAAATACCGCTCATTTCTATATTTGTACTATTTACTCCGGCATTTTGGAGTTGCAGCTTATTAATATGCGGCAGATCAAGCAAATATTTCCCATCAATATGCTTAATAGCCTCCGGATAATCACTGAAATATTCTGCGAGTTCGCCGCTCACTTCATAACAACAAGCTCCGATAGATGGGGCAATAACTGCGCTTATCTCACTGCACTCAAAAACTTCTTTCATTTTTGCTACAGTTTTATATGCAATTTGCTTGTGTGTTCCTTTCCATCCGGCATGAACGGCCGCTACAACCCCTTTGTTTTTATCTAAAAGAAGTATAGGGACACAATCGGCTGTCAAAACACCAACCAATAAATTTTTTTGTGCCGTGATCAATGCATCACAATCGGCAATAGCATCATCGTGACTCAACCATCCGGCAGTTTGCCTATCCTTGATGATCGCTATATTGTCACTGTGGGTTTGGTTTGCTAAAATTATCTTGGTATCTTTACTTGCGCCTAGCATTTCAAGAAATTGTTTACGATTATTAACAATATCATGGGAATCTTCCCCTGTATGGAGAGCTAAACTAAAACCAAATGGCAATAAACTATTTTTTATACTGGTACCGTGTATGCATTCTTTGAATAAATCAAATTTTTCATAACGCAATACGCCTTGCATACCAAACCTTTGAAACTTTTTTGATATACTAACATAAAAAAATAGGAAATGCATATGCTATCTTGGCTCAATCTAAATGAGCGTGTTTTTAAACACTTTAATTATCTTTTGATAATACAGCTTTTACCTATATTTTTTCTTTCCTCGTGGCTTATTTATGAGATAAATCCTGAGTTATTTAAAAAACAGATGATTTATTATGTCGTTGCTCTCATTGCTTTTTTGGTCTCAGTAGTAATCCCGTGGCGGTTAATTTTATGGTGGTTAATGCCTGTACTGTATGGTTTTAATATTCTTTTACTGATTGCTGTTGATATGTTTGGGAAAACAATTCTTGGGGCACAAAGATGGCTTGAAATTCCTGGCATTGGTATGACCATACAACCATCTGAATTCATAAAAGTAAGTGTTATTATGGCTTTGGCATATATTATAAGAAAAAACCCTCCTCCAAAAGAAGGGTATGGCATAAAAATGTTTATTATCTTTTCAGCCATTATCCTTATTCCCTTTGTACTCATAGCAAAAGAGCCTGACCTTGGAACAGCTATGGTGCTGTTAATAGTAGGTTTTGGGATTCTTTTTGTAATTGGAATTAAAAAACAAATCTGGCTTTGGTTAGGCAGTATAGTTTTGTTGAGTGCGCCGCTAATGTACACATATGGACTTAAAACATATCAAAAACAAAGAATTCATGATGCGATCAGCCATCCAAGCTATCATGTCAAACAAGCTCTTATAGCCATAGGGTCAGGAGGAATAGTCGGTAAGTCAAAAGAAGATTCTACTCAAACACAGATGAAATTTCTTCCGATATCTTCTAGTGACTTCATTTTTGCATATCTTGGCGAGAGACTCGGCTTTTTAGGAATGGCGACTGTTATATTTTTATATATTTTATTGATCTTGCATCTGTTTTATATAGGCATACAGCCTTTTACTGATTATCTCACAAAAGTATTTGCCATTGGGCTTAGTTGGCTGTTTTTTGTATATATGGGAGTTAATGTATATATGATCATCGGGCTTGCCCCTGTAGTAGGAATTCCGCTGCCAATGTTTAGCCATGGGGGGACCTCTTTTATTATTTTTGCAATTCTTTTTGGAATTTTGCAAAATTTAATTGCTTTTCAAAGTTATTTAGGATATAATTCTGACGCTAAAATAAGCATGGTAAGATAATTTACCGCGGGTCTTTAGCTCAGCTGGTTAGAGCACTCGGCTCATAACCGAGTGGTCCAGGGTTCGAGTCCCTGAGGACCCACCAACCCGCTACACTTCATTTCTTAATCTTAAGCTCATTTCTGACATAATAAATTAAATATTCTTATACATAAGGCAAGTATGCGATTATACGAAAATTATTTTGACCTTCTAAAGCAACTTATCAGAACACCATCGGTCGTAGGGGCAGAAAATCCGTATTTTATGGCTATAAAAAGAGAACTTGAAGAGCTAGGGATCAGAACCACGCTTTATGAAGGGCTCCTAGTAGCCCAAGGAAACGAGCCTGATTCCGGCTATATATCATCACATGCCGATAGGCACGGCCTTATCTGCACCGGTCCGAATGAATTTCAATATGCCGCATATATCAGCAAAAACAGAGGCGACCTGACAGGTAATTCTATCTCAGAACAAACATACAAAAACATAGTCGGAAGATTTATAGGCCAAAAAGTACAAGCATACAGTCCATGTTCTGGAAATTATCTAGGAATAGGAATAATAAGATCGACCTATATTTGCGAAAGACGCGGAAATCTCATATTTGAAATTGACGGGCTTGAGTATCTCCTGCCAAATACGCCTATTGCATTTTTGGATAAACTTACCATTAAAGACGAATATGTATCTGCTCAACTTGATAATGTAATTACAAATGCCATGATCGTATATCTTTATCAATTAGGATACCAAGGTACTGCATTTTTTACAGCTGAAGAAGAAGCCGGAAAAAGCTGGAGATATATACTTGAATGGTTTCAAAGATTCGACCTTGATACTGATAGGCTGCTTATACTTGATACCAGTCCATACCAAGACCTAGAGAGCATATCAAAACTAGATCTTGTCTTTAGACGCAGAGATTCTCATGCCAGATTCAAATCTCCGCTTCAAAAACAGCTGATAAAGGTTTGCCGTAAAAATAAAATAAGATATGACTATAAAGACCGATATATAAAAGAAAAAAATAAGCAAATAATCTTAGACGGCAACAAACCAAGCTCAATTGGCTCCACAGAACTTGGAAGGCTGATAGTAGCGTCAAAACGCAAAATACAAGGAACAACGCTTCAAATACCGACAATAGGCTACCACACAATAGAAGAAACTGCACGTATAGATTCTATTATCAGTGCTTTGAATGTATTAAAAGCACTTTATCTCTAATTTAATGTGACGGGACATAAGGCATTGATGAATGGTGTAAATTGATCAGCAGCTTGCCGTTGCTATCCTTGATATAGCCGAATGTATATTCTACATTGACCTCTTTGCCTGTTTTGGCATCCGTAAAATAATATTCACCCATAGCAGTGGCAGAATCTTCATCAATGATGATCCCGCTGTTTTCAAACCTTACTTTACTCCACGGCTGAAGTGCAAATCCATGGTCCTCACTTTCCAAACCGGTAACAAAATATGACACGGCTTCATCTTCTGTCAATCGAAACTGTTTGTGGGCCGCTTTTGTTGGTTTAAACAGCACTCTGCCCTCATCATAGGCATACATTGTGTCAACTGCATTTCTAGCTACTGCTTTATAATCTTTGCCTTCAGTGTATGCTTTGCCTATTGCTACAATAGCATCGCCCCATTCTTTTTGTGCTAAAATCACTTCTGATTCTGTAATATGCATATCATTCCTATGCTTAATTATTTTTGATTGATCTTGGATTGTCTTTGAGTGCGGAGCATTTCCAAATAGACATGAAGACGACAATACGATAGATAGTGACACAATAACACTTTTTTTCATTTTTATTCCAATATTTTAATTTTTGTACAATATGGGATGTATTGTACAAAAATAATTATATTAAAATATTTAAAAATACTCAGTCTGATAAATGTTTACGATGTTGGATCTTTTGGACTACATTATATTCGCTGCTATCAAAATCATCAAATATTGCATCATATCCGAGCTCTTCAAGCTTTTGATCGATTTTATTTAGATTAAGCCCATTTTCTTTGATAAAATTCTCCATCAATGCAATATCTTCATCAGCTACATAATTAGATTGCATCTCAAATAGAATATCAGCAATTTTCATTACTTTTCCTACCTTTAAAAAAATATAAAAGAAATTATAAAATAATTTCTTAATTTTTTTCTTAAAATAGCTTTATCCTTTACCTTTTGTTTTTGTTTTGTTTGGATTGTGTATATTTTGATGCACTTTTTTTTCTATCACTTCTATCATCAATTCTGCAATATCTTTTCCGCTGGCTTTTTCTATGCCTTCTAGCCCCGGAGATGAATTTACCTCCATTACAAGCGGTCCTCTAGCCGAACGAAGCATATCTACTCCGCAAACATTTAAACCCATAACTTTTGATGCGGCTATAGCAGTAGCTCTCTCTTGAGGAGTAATTTTTACTAGTTCAGCACTCCCGCCGCGGTGCAAGTTAGAACGAAACTCTCCTTCAGCACCCTGTCTCTTCATGGATGCGACCACTTTGCCGTCAATCACCAGGCATCTGATATCTGCTCCATTTGCTTCTTTGATGAATTCTTGGATCATAATATTTACACTTAACCCCATAAATGCTTGAAGCACTGATTCTGCTGCTTTTTTGGTTTCTGCCAGTACTACTCCTATGCCTTGAGTACCTTCAAGCAATTTAATCACCAAAGGAGCCCCGCCAACCTCTTTTATCAAGTCATCTATATCATCCGGATTTCTTGCAAAACCTGTTACGGGCATACCTATGCCTTTTCTGGATAATAATTGTACGCTTCTTAATTTATCACGAGATCTAGAGATAGCAACCGATTCATTAAGAGGATATACTCCCATCATTTCAAATTGTCTCAAAACTGCGGTACCATAAAAAGTTACGGATGCGCCTATGCGAGGAATAACTGCATCAAAGCCCTCAAGTGCATCACCTTTATAGTGCATAGTAGGATGTTTTGATGTGATATTCATATAGCATTTTAGATGATCGATCACTTTTACTTCATGGCCTCTTTTTTGGGCAGCTTCGACGAGCCTGCGTGTAGAATATAAATTTTTATTTCGAGAAAGTATGGCTATTTTCATTAATTTTTATTTACCTTGCAAAATATAGGTTTAGCTTTTTGATAAGAAAGTGCAGGATCTACGATGCAGCCATCATCCATTGCCTTTCTGCCCAAAAGCATGCGAAATCTCATTGTGTCACGATTTGTCAACGTAAGTTCGATATCTTTTTTGATGTCACCCAAAACCATAGTCGTGCTTATTACATAACGCATTGACCTGTTGCCGTCAGAACTTGTTACAAGCCTTTCGTCTATGACCTTTGCTTCGCAGTGCAAAACAGTTGTCATATCCTTGGCAAAAGGATGGATGCCAAATCGTATCATTTTTATATCATCTATCATAAACGGATCAATATAAAAAGCATGAAGTGCCGATGTTCTAGCACCGGTATCAATTTTACATTTAATCCGCTCTATACCAAGCTCGGGCAAAGAGATCCACTCTCTCCATCCGAGCAAATATTTTGAATTCATTTTATGCTCCACGCTCATCTATAATAAGTCTACAATAAACTTATTGCAAATCGGCAATATTATCCTAAAATATTCTACCCGTTATTTCTTTTTAATTTAATTAAAAAAAGACTCTGTAAGTTCAAGCATTTGCTCTGAACTCTCTGTTCTATTCACAGCATCTCGAAAAGCTGAAGCTCCAGCATAACCGGCTTTAGAATATGTATGCAAATGCTTTCTAAACATTATAGCTCCATAATCTCCGTAGTGATCTATCATTTGACGAAAATGTTCTATCACTGCTCTTTTTATCAACTCTTTCTCATTTATTCCCTCAAGCCCTTTGACTTGACTAAAGATCCATGGTTTTCCAACAGCGGCCCTGCCTATCATTATGCCATCAGCCTTTGTGTGTTCGAGTACCCATTGTGCTTTTTGCGGACTATCAATATCTCCATTTGCAATGACTGGGATACTGATATTGGATTTAATTTCTCCGATTGCATCATAATCCACCGGTGCTTTAAATCTTCCTGAACGCGTACGCCCGTGAACTGCTATAAAATCAGCTCCGCTCTCTTGGCATACTTTGGCTATTTCGAGATGATTTTTTTCATTGAAGCCAAGCCTTATCTTGACAGAAGTATATGGTTTATTTGAATATTTTTTTATAGTCTCAATTGCTTTGCCCATCGCCACAAGATCTGTCAATAACGAACTTCCGGACAAATTATTAACAATTTTTGGAGCAGGACAGCCACAGTTAAGATCAATGATATCCACGCCTTCTTGATCATTTAATATCTCTACGGCTCTTTGTATAACAAGCGGATCTGAGCCTGCAATCTGTATGGCATACGGACTCTCCAATGGACTTTTTTGAAGCATATGAAAAGTTTTTTGGCTTCCATGAGCCAATGCATTTGCACTGATCATTTCACTTACAGTAAGATCGACACCAAATTGCTTAGCTAAAGAACGAAAGGGGAGGTCCGTATAGCCCGCCAATGGGGCTAATACAAAAATAGGTTTAGAAAAATCAAGCATCATCACAAAGTGAATCAATATCCATAATATCTTGCAGTTTATAAGTGCTATGTGTCTGTTTTAATTCATAAAACAGTTTTAATTTTTTAAAATCATTTTCCGGATTTGCATCCAAAAACTCTTTTACCTGTTCCATCATTTCATATTCAAGCAGCAAGTAAAGATAAGCTATCTCGGCCTTTTCGTCTTTTTGCTGAAAAGAGTTAAAAAGCGACAAAGATACTTTCGGACTCAAAGCTTTTGTAGAAGCACTTGCTAATTTGACATAATCTTGACATTCGAAAGAAAGATTATTTACAATCTGCTTTATGATATCTTCATCGAGAGATACATTTTCGCCATTTTGCACCCTGCTTAATATTATACCAATTTGCTCCATGCTCATTTGAGGAATATATTTTTTATATTTATCAAGAGTTTGGGTTTTTGCTACATGGGTCAATGTTGCTTTTACTACCTTTTCGTCATGATTGTTTTGCGAATTAAGAACATCATCTGTAAATTTACTATCAACTGCTAGTCTATTGATAGAATTTTTAATAGTTAACGGATTTGATGTTGATAGTTGTTTGGATAGTTTTTTTGTTTTTAAATCCACATACTCTCCGTTGTTTATCTTCGTCAATATCTCTAAAGCTTCATTTAATCTCGGATTGCTTGCCAAAATTTCTGCAGATGGGCTCAAAGTTGATTTGCTTAACAATTCTGCAATATCTTGCATATCACTAATGCCTATATTTTGCTCTTTTGGTTCTTGAAGGATAGACCAGTAAAGAGCTTCTTCCAAAGTAAGTGCATCTTTGTGCCATTTTCTAAGCAAGAAAAAGTTTTTAGTACTGTAATAGAACATATGCAAAACGCTGAGAATCAAAAGTATTGCCATAGGCAATATAACCCATACAGCTACTGGCAAACTCAAATGAAGTCCAAACAAATTCACATCATAATTTCCCTGATTGGCCAAAAAAGCCAATACTGCAACTATCATGAGAAGAGTTATCGATGCAAAGAGATATAAACCAACTCTCATATTTTTATCCTTTTAATCTATTTTTTTCGACCACTTCGCGACAAACGATACAATATCTAGCAAAATTTTTAACTTCAAGACGAGCTTTTCCTATCGGTTCTTCACACATTTCGCAAATACCGTAAACTCCTCTTTTAATTTTATCCAAAGCAAGTTCAATTTCTGCTAATTCATGCCTTTGTTGCTCTAAAATAGCATTATCTATAGCAGTATCCGTTGAAATAGATGCATAATCTGCTTCGTCATTTAATTCTAATTCTCTAATATCATCAAGCTCTGTGGATGTTTTGCTCAGATTGGCCTCGATTTTCGCTTTTCTGGCGAGTAGTTTTGTTTGAAATTCATTTAGTTCAGACTGTGTTAGCATTTTGGCAACACTCCTCTATTTATGATATGGATGATTACTGTTTATAGACAAACCTCTAAAAATTTGTTCTAACAGCACCACTTTCACAAGTTTATGTGAAAGTGTAATTTTACCCAAAGATATGGCATGATTACATTTGGATACAAAATCCCTCTCGAAGCCGTATGCACCGCCAATTAGAAATGTTACATCACTTTTATCCTTAAGCAATAACGCAAACTCCTCGCTATTTAGCTGTTTTGAGCTTGGATCCAATGCTATGGTGATACTATTTTTTGATAGATATGTATCCAAAGCATCAGAATAACTTTTTTGTGCCATTTGCGCTGAAACATCTTGAGCTCTTGCAATTTTTTTATCAAATACATCAATTATATTGATTTGAGAATATAATTTGATGAGCTTACTGTAGTGTTCAATAAGCGGTGAATATAGTTTTTCCTTTCCGCCTTTATCTATAATTGCTACTGTTATTTTCATTTTTTCTCCAAAATTATCAAAACTCTATAATAAATATATTTTTTTTATCATAAACATATTTTAACTTATGATTCAAAAGATCAAGTATGTTTTTTACTATATACAGCCCTAAACCGCTTCCATTTGAACCTGCATGAAAAGGCACAAAACAACTTTGAATATTTTGCGTGAATTGTTTTCCGTCATTTTCTATAATTACGCTATTCTTTTCTATGCGAATAGTTGCATGATGTGATGGCGAATAAGATATAGCATTTGAAATAAGATTTTTAAAGGCTAAACTAAGCAGATCAAAGTCGCTATGAACGATTAAGTTGCTATTTTGCACTATTGTAATTTGTTGCTGTATCTCTTCTTCATCCAATATCATAAGCTCCATTGCTTGCTCAATAATGTCTATCATACTATATGATGCCGGTTTTAATTGATAATTTGAAGATAACATCTGTTCAATTTTGGAAAATTCTTCGATCAGAAGTTCCAATCTTTCAAAAACATTTTCATATCCTTTTTTGATCTCTGCTTTTTCTACAAATTCTGTAAGAATAACACCTTTTGCGATCGGCGTTTTAAGCTCATGCATAATAGTACGCAAAAAAAGCTGCCTGGAATTAATAAGAGTTTCAATTTTTCTTAATGCCGCATCAAAAGCATTTGCCACCTGTCCTATTTCATCTGTGGCATTTGAATGCGTGGATACGGATAAATCGCCGCTGACTACTCGCTGTATCTGCGTCTGCAATACTTTAAGAGGCTTCAGGCTCCCTATAAGCCACAAATAAAGCATGATCAAGAACACCAAACTAACAGCATATCCAAACATAATTTCCCAAGCGGATTTTTGTATTGATAGATCTTCAAGCACCATTACTATTTTATCATCATCTTCGAATGCAAGATAATTATTCTTGTGGCCTTTATAGACTTCTACTTTGTTATTATTAGGTGTTTTTCTGCTAAATACTAGCGGCAAAGATTTAATGTTAGAGATTGTATCAGGAGAATTTGGCAGCAGTCTAAAATTATTCTCTTTTAGAATTTCTACTAATTGCGAATCTTGATTATTGTTATTATGCAAATTAACCAAAACAAAACGAGCAGTTTGCATATATCTTTTTTGTGTATCATGTTTTTGCGTATTGTCGTTTATAAAAAGAAATAACCCAAAAAAAGCACTTACAAACAAAAAAGCTACTAAAAAAATTATACGGATTTTATGATATAAACTCATGCAAGCAACCGATATCCGACACCTCTAATGGTCTTGATGGTTACTGAATGATCTAACTTATTGCGAAGCCTATTTAATATCACGGCCAACGATGCGTCGCCTCCGTAATTAAATACCTCAGAACCATATAAGATCTGTTCTTTGGATACAGTTGCACCGCGATTTTGGATCAACAGTTTTAAAACTTCATATTCTGCGGGGGTGAGTTCCAATGGAATGTCATCAAAAATTATCTGCTCTTTATTTTCATCAATTCTGAGACGATAGGTGGGCTCTTTGATGGTATGTGCTTTTTTATATCTGCGCAGAAGAGATATTATGCGTGCATACATCTCTTTTGGATCATACGGTTTAGGAAGATAATCATCTGCCCCAATCTGAAGCCCTATTATCTTATCGCTTATATCGCTTCTAGCTGAGGATATAATGATTGGGATATCGTATTTTGAAACTATCTCTTTGCATACTTCAATACCATCCATTCCCGGCAAAGTAAGATCCAGTATAAGCAGATCATACTTATCTATGCCGGCACTTAGTCCCAAAAACGGATCTTCATAGCTCGTAACTTCTATTCCGTATTGACGTAAAAAATTGGTCAAAAGCGTTGAAAATTCAGTATCATCTTCGATCATTAAGATTTTAATCATTTAATATTATAACCTATTTTATCCTTGTTTAAAACCACAACTACCGCCTCTTGATCCGTGTCTACCCATTTTTGCAACTCTGCTTGCTTCTTTTTCTTTTAGCATTTTAATAAATTGCTTTTTTTGTGATGGCGTCAAAACATCATACTGCTTAGAAAAAGCATTTGCCATGTCGACTGCTCTATTTTGAGACATTTGTGCTCTATCTCTAACAAATCTAACCTTGTCAAAACCATTGGTGCTTAGATAATTACTCATTTTGACTCTGACTCTATTTTGTTTTGCAAATTTCATCTTTTTAAAATTTGCTTGTCTATTTTGCGCCATTGCCCTTTTTTGTGAATCACTTAAATTTAATTTTCCAAAAATATCAGCATTGTTCATTTGTGAATGTTTATGAATACCGCATTTGTATTGCATTTTACAATTTCCTTGAGACGGTTGAGCAAATGCAAAAGTTCCGACTGCCATTAATGCAGCTATAGAGAGTGTTAATTTATTTTTCATTTATTGTCCTTTATGCAATATATTGTATTTCTACAATGCAAGTATTACATCCGAAACTAAACGAACTTTATATGATTTCTTAATGATTCTTAACTTGTATATTTATTTGACAGATTCTAAAACTTTGAGACAAGCTCAAAATTGAATCTTTAACACAAAAGTTCTTTTGGGTAATAATATTGAACCAAGAAAAGATGGATTATTCAATCTCTTGTGTTTTATTATTTTTAGGAATAGCAGAAGGACTAAAAAATAACGACAAGAGACGAAATATAAAAAAAATAAAAATAACCAAAAGCAGAAACAAAATTCTCTCTTGATTGATAGTAGGTTGTGTAACCTGAATAATAACATCACGAGTCAAAAATATAATAAAAATATCAATAACAAATCGAAGCTGCACTCGTTTGCGTTCTATAAAATCAACTATCATTCTGACAACTTCGATCATAACCACGAACTCCAACATTAGAGTCACTGCCAAATAAAATGGCACTTTAGCTATCATTACGGCCAAAAAAATAACAGTAGCAATGATTACTGCATAATATTGTTGCAAAAATATTTTCATATTATATTCTATCATAAAATATTACCGCCTGATCACTTGATAGCGTCAATAAGCTCTTTTTCGTTTGTCGCATATACTACGTTTATGATTTGTTTTTTATCAAGAGTAACTACGATGATCTTGTCTTTTTTGCTCTCATCCATGAATGGCTTAGTTAAAGTCGGCTCAAACGTTAAAAGCACCGAATAAGCACTTTTTTTGAGATCAGGCATAGCCATAAGATTTCTAATAGCCACTGGCATAGGACTGATATCGGCAACAAATAACATATCTTTGGATGTCAAAAAGTCAGATGGTTGTGCAGCTAAATATTGTTTTACGGTATGGCCTGTTGATTTTGCAAATACAAAGATAACTTTTTTGGTATTGTCGCTAAGACTGATTTGTTCATCATGCTGATTTGGCAATGCAAAATCTATATATGAGCCTACATTCAAACCGTTTGATGACCTTGCAAAGTAACCCTCTTGTTTAAATATCTCTTTACTGCTCATTCCTATAAGCGCTGCTATTATTACAAGCAGGGATATAGTTAAAATTATTAATTTTTTTAGCATATTAGTATCCTTTAAATTTGATTATTAGGTCAAGTAAAAAAGCATTGTAGCTTTTTGTACTTAAAAAATGTGAATGGGCCGCACAAAAAGTACAACAGCATCGTGATGCCGATTAACCTATATGCTTACGGTTGATTTTGGCCGATGCAGAAATGAGAAATCCATCTTTTTATTGGTTGAAACAATATGACATTAACGACTAATATAATCCGCTTCCGACAACTTTGTACGCAATAGACTCATCAAAAACATCTTCTATCCTAACACCGCCTATTAATGCAACCGGATGTTTTGAATACTTGGCTATATCTAGCAGCTTATCCCCATACACTCGCGCATCTGTTTTAGTACCGGTCGCACGGTATGCTCCCAGTCCAATATAATCTATATTCAGCTTATTTGCTATTAGTATTTCATCTAGATTGTGCGTAGAGATTCCTAGTAGTTTTTCTCCTATTTGAGAGCGGATTTTTTCTATGCTAAATTGCAGATTATCGCTAAAAGCATATAGATCTTCCTGTCCCACGTGAAGTCCGTCGGCATATTCTATAAGCTCTATGCGATCATTGATAATAATTTTACCTTGATAATGTGAACGAATATAAAGAAGGTCAGATGTAATATCTGCTAATGAACCTTTTTTGTTGCGATATTGAAGGATAGGAGCTTTGATATTGTTTATGTTCTTAAGCAAGTCTGACAAAGAAACACTCTTTTTTTCTAGTGTCTCTTGGTCTACAAGAGCATATATCATTTGTTTCTGTTAAACAATCTCAAAAAATCTGCTATAGTATTTTTCATATCAAACCTGTTTACTACCATATCCACAAGCCCATGTTCTAGCAAAAATTCTGCTCTTTGAAAACCTTCGGGCAAATCAACACCGACTGTTTGCTTAATGACTCTTTGTCCTGCAAAACCAACCAAAGCACCCGGTTCCGCAATAATAATATCTCCAAGCATTGCAAAAGAAGCACTCACTCCACCCATGGTAGGATCAGTCAACACAGAAATAAATGGCAACTTTGCAGCAGCCAAATGGTTAAGTGCAGCAGAAGTTTTACTCATTTGCATCAATGAGTATGTACTCTCTTGCATTCTAGCACCGCCGCTCGCACTTACTATTACAACGCCTGTTTTGTTTTTAATAGCTCTGTTTACGGCTCTAACTATTTTTTCACCCTCCACAGAACCCAAACTTCCGCCCATAAATGCAAAATCAAATACAACCAACTCGACCGGCTCACCATTCATTGTACAGCTTCCGCTGATCACGCATGAAGTTTTGCCTGTTTTTGCTTTGCTCTCTTCTAGTCTTTTTTTATAACTCTTTTTATCAACAAACTCCAATGGGTCGGTTGGCGCAAGGGAGCTGTCATGCTCAACAAAACTGCCTGCATCTGCAAGTATGTCTATACGCTTGTCGGCACTTATGCGAAAATGATGATGACATTTTGGGCATACTTCGTTTTTAGCTTCTATCTCTTTGTAATAGACCAAGGACAAACAATGCGGACATTTGATCCATTGATGTTGGGTCGTTTCTTCTTTGGGGGCAATTTTTTTATTATACATACTTCTAAACAAGCTGCCAAAATTCATAAATACTCCTATAAAATGCTATTTATTATTTGCTCTATTTTTAGCGCAATATCTTTTTCTTTTGAAACTATAGCATAATCTTTTTGTATAATCACTTCGAGACCTTCGCAAAGTGCCAGGCCGGCTGCTACATCGTATATACGGAATGGACCTACAAAGAGCACAAAATCCACCCATCTCGCATAAGCCAAAGACAGTGCCAAAGCTCCCGGGGAACGGAATTTGATATTATTATCGTGCAAGGCTTGAACAATACTTGGATATGCATATGCGCGCTCAAAAATACCGATTTGACTATAATTATTAACTTCTATGGGCATCCATTTATTTTGAAAAAGTTTGCCGTGCTGCGGTTTAGAAGATACTGAAATCCAAAAAACTTCCAATGTAGCCAAATTGCATACCATAGCATGTTCCAAGACACCCTCAGCATTAATATATGCTACAGAAGTACCAAAATATCCAAAACGGGAAAGTGCATTATCGCTGCCGTCTATAGGATCAATAATGATCTTAGTATCTCCTTTATTCATCACACCTGATTCTTCTGATTCTATACTTCCAAAATGATTCAAATGTTCATAAAAGATCTTTTCAGCAAATAGATCAAAACCACAGCTAATATCACCCCCTGCACCAATCTCATTTTTATGATACCACTCTTGGGGATGAATGTTTTTTAAAGCATCATAAATAGTTTCATTGGCTTTAAGCGTGGCAAGTAAAAAAGGATGCATGATAATAATCTTATCTATAATTTAAGCCAAAAACTTTTTGATCATTGCTTTTGAAGCCTCTCTGCCGTCACGCACTGCAGTTACAACCAGATCTGCACCCCTATGGCAATCTCCTCCTGCGTATATGCCGGTTTTAGTAGTTTCATAATTTTCATCAACTAAAATCTGTCCCCATTTATCAGTCTCTATGCCGTTAGATGCTAAAAATGAATATTCACACATATCAAATCCAAGTGCCAAAATAACCACATCAGCTTCTACCAGATAATTACTGCCGGTAATCTCTTCTACTTTTTGTCTACCACTCTCATCTGGAGCACTAAGTTTTGTTTTGACCATTTCAACTGCAATTACTTCATCTTTATCATTAATTATAAATTTTTTAGGGGATACATAAAATTCAAACTCTACACCCTCTTCTTTTGCATTGACATACTCTTTTTTGCTTCCAGGCATATTATATGCATCTCTTCGATAAAGGCATTTAACACTTTTTGCTTTTTCTCTAAGTGATGTTCTTACGCAGTCCATCGCTGTATCACCGCCGCCTATGACAACTACTTTTTTATCTTTGACATCTATATGCTTGTCCACCTTCTCTCTAAAAATATTTTTTTGGATAGTGGTTAAAAATTCCATAGCTAAATATACATTTTTTGCATTTTCTCCAGCAAGGCCGGCTTTTTTGCCTTTGGTTGCTCCGACACCGATAAATACGGCATCAAAATTTTCCATCAATTCTTCAAAAGCAATATCTTTACCGACTTCTGTATTCATATGAAATACCGCTCCTGCTTCTTCCAGCAATCTGACACGTCTTAATACTATGTTTTTATCCAATTTAAACCCTGGTATACCGTACATCAAAAGACCGCCTGCTTTGGCTTGTTTATCAAAGATCTCTACAGTGACACCTTCTCTAAGCAAAAAAGTAGCCGCAGACAAACCAGCTGGGCCTGCACCGATAATAGCAACTTTTTTATCTATTTTACTTGAAGCAAATTTTGGTTTAAATCCTTTTTTGAATCCTTCTTCATTTATAAAAGTCTCGATAGAACCTATCGTGATCGCACCATGGCCGTCGTTTAACGTACAAGCACCTTCACAAAGTCTGTCATGAGGACAAACCCTGCCCATTACTTCAGGAAATGGAGATGAATCATTTGAAAGCATAAATGCAAATTCCAAATCTTTTGCTGCGGTCGCTTTGAGCCATTGCGGGATAAAATTGTGCAACGGGCAGCCGTTATGACAATAAGGATCTCCGCACTGAATGCATCTTTCAGACTGTTCGCCGGCTTTTTCGGGCATAAAGACCTCATATATCTCATCAAAATCTTTGATACGCTCTACTACATCTCTTTTTTTAGCTTCTACTCTATCAAATTCAAGAAACTTTTGCATCTTATTCTCCTGCTCCAATTTTAAGTGGACCTTTCATGTCCTTTGGCCTAACCATCCAAAAATTACGAATCTCTACTCTGAAATTATCCAAGACCTTTTTGGCAATTGCACTTTTTGTTTCATTGTAATAATCTTTGAGCAGCTTTTTAAGGTAATACCTCTCTATATCTGTTTCGTCAGTATCTATACGGCTAGGTTCAACTAATTCTTGATTTATATTCTCTACAAACTCATGAGCAATATCATATACAAATGCTACACCGCCTGTCATGCCGGCACCAAAATTCACTCCTGTTTTACCAAGGATTACAACCGCACCGCCTGTCATATATTCGCAAGGATGATCGCCCGTACCTTCAACTATAGCAATAGCTCCGGAATTTCGAACCCCAAATCTCTCTCCTACTTCTCCGCCTATATAAAGTTTACCGCCCGTAGCACCATACAGACATGTGTTCCCACCCAAAGAATAACCTTCTCTGCTTTTTTTGGAAGTAATAACTATTCGTCCGCCGTGCATTCCTTTTCCAATATAATCATTGCCGGCACCATCAACATGCAAACTGATGCCATTTATGAGAAATGCTCCCAAAGATTGGCCGGTAGTCCCGCTTAGACGGATATCTATAGTGCCGTCAGGCAAACCTTTGTCGCCATAATATTTAGCAATTTCACCTGAGATCCTTGTGCCAAATGAACGATTTAGATTTGAAATAGATTTTTCAACGACAATAGCATTATTACTATTTTTAATAGCAGGCATTATTTCTTTTAATATCTCTTGTTCATACTCATTTTTATCATACGGTTCATTTGAAGGCACTTGAACCGTATTAGGACCTTCTAATCTATAAAGTAATGATTCAAAAGAAAATTTGCGGGCAAACTTATCATTTATCACTTCCAATAACTCATTTTTACCGATAATTTCATCAAGAGATGAATACCCAAGACTTGCCAAGATTTCCCTAACATCTTCTGCCAATAAAGTAAAGTAATTGATAACTTTATCAACCGTGCCTTCATAATGTTCTCTTAATTTCTCGTCTTGTGTTGCAATACCAACACTGCAGCGATTTAGATGGCAAATACGCAATATCTTACACCCGACAACAGTTAACACGCCTGTACCAAATGCAAAAGTTTCAGCACCAAATATTGCTGCTTTTATAATATCAAGTCCTGTTTTAAGTCCGCCGTCTGTTTCAAGCTGAACTTGTCCTCTGAGGTTATTTGCCTTAAGGGCATTATGTGCTTCGATAAGACCGAGCTCCCAAGGATTTCCTGCGAATTTAATGGAACCTATCGGAGCAGCTCCTGTTCCGCCATCTGCACCTGATATAATGATCTTATCTGCATATGCTTTTGCAACTCCCGCAGCGATAGTTCCTACTCCTGCGGTCGAAACTAATTTTACTGCTATTTTAGCTTCCGGATTGATTTGTTTCAAATCAAAAATAAGCTGAGCTAGGTCTTCAATAGAATATATATCATGATGCGGCGGTGGAGATATAAGAGTAACTCCGGGCATCGTATGACGAAGTCTTGCTATAAGCGGACTTACTTTATGTCCTGGAAGCTGGCCGCCTTCGCCTGGTTTGGCTCCTTGTGCAACTTTGATCTGTAATTCCTCTGCCGAACGCAAATATGCCGGGGTAACACCGAAACGCCCTGATGCAACTTGTTTGATCTTGGAATTTTTTATAGTACCAAATCTTGCTTCATCTTCTCCGCCCTCACCTGAGTTACTCATAGCTCCAATTGTGTTCATTGCAATAGCCAAACATTCATGCGCTTCAGGTGAAATTGAACCAAGACTCATTGCAGCTGTTGAAAATCTCTTAAAGATCGCTTCTTTTGGCTCAACTTCATTAATCGCAATCGGTTTTCTATCGCTTTTTAGTACAAAAAAGTCTCTAATAAATTTTTTGCCGCGATTATTGATAATGTTTTTGAGCTTTTCATAATCTTCTTGTTTTCCGCTAGCTGCCAGATCATGAATGGCATGTACTGTTTTTGGTGCATAATCATGATATTCTCCGCCGTCTAGATATTTATACAAACCTCCGATGTTAAGAGGGAATATGCGATTGGCAACTCTGGCATCAAACGCCTCTTTATGTGCTTTGGCTAATCTATCTTCTATATCGCCGTATCCAAGCCCTGCAAGCAAAGCATAAGATCCGTCAAAACATTCATTTACAATTTGACTATCAAGGCCGATCACGTCAAAAAGTTTAGAATTACGATAGCTTGCAATTGTAGATATTCCCATCTTGGACATAATTTTCAAGAGTCCGGCATTGATAGATTTACGAACTTTTTTTAGCATTGGCGCTAAATCAAACTCTTCATCCTTATGTTTTGCCATTACGGCTACGCTTTGATATAGCATATATGGGTATATTGCCGCAGCTCCGTAAGCCAACATACAAGCTGCCATATGAGAATCGTATACCTCGCCGCTTACTACTACTATACTTGTTAAGTGTCTAATGCCTTTATCAAGCATCGCTTGATTTAATCTGCCCACAACCATAAGCATAGGCATTACATTATTATCGATACTCAATTTTCTATCATCAAGTATGATTGTACGGATCCCGTCTTCAACAACATCATTTATAATAGTTTCTATCAATTCATCAAGTGTTTGTTTGAGGTTGCTTTGAAATACTGTATCGTAGCATTTCATACGATAACTAACATCATACCTAGGATCATTTTGCGTACCAAAAGCTTTTAGCATTTCAAGCTTTTCAAAAGACAGGATCGGAGATATGGTTTTTAGTCTTTTTGCATGCTCGGCATCATCCGAAAGAATATTACGAACTTCTCCAAATCCTGTATTTAAGCTCATTACAACCTTTTCTCTGATCGGGTCGATAGGCGGATTGGTAACTTGCGCAAATTTTTGGCGAAAGAAGTCAGAAAAATTTCTCTGTACTGTAGAAAATGCCGCCAATGGGGTATCATCCCCCATAGAAGCGGTTGTCTCCTTGCCCTCAATCATCATTGATTCAAAAACTTGCTCTTGCACTTCAAGCGTGATATTGAAAAAACGCTGTTTGGCTTCCATCTCTTCTTTTTGAGGTATGTCAATAGTAGAAAAAGGGTCATTGATATGTTCTTGGAGGTAAGTCATATTTTCATTCAGCCATTTATCATACGGTTCGCGATTTTTTAGATAAACATCTATATCATGGTTTTTTAAAACAGTGCCGTATTTCAAATCGACACCCATCATCTCGCCTGATTGGAGTCTGCCTCTTTCTAGTATATTCTCTTCTGGAGTATCAAGCACACCATATTCTGAAGCAATAAGAAGTTTTCTATCTTTTGTAATGATATATTTGGACGGTCTGAGTCCATTTCTATCAAGTACACATCCGATATATCGCCCATCAGTCATACTAACTGCTGCCGGGCCGTCCCACGGCTCAAAACAGGTACTGATATATTCATAAAATGCTCTAAGCTTTGCATCCATGTGCGGAGCATTTTGCCAAGGAGCAGGCAAGACCGATCTTGCTGCTTTAAAAAAGTCAACACCATTTACTCTCAAAAATTCAAAAAAGTTATCCAAGCTGGCGCTGTCACTCATGCCGTCTTGAATAATAGGCAACAACCTCTTTAATTCTTCATTTGAAAAAATATCGCTTTGCAAAAATTCACTTTTTGATGCAACATTAAAACGATTTGCGGTTACTGAATTTATCTCGCCATTATGGGCTATCATGCGGAAAGGTTGGGCTAATTTCCATTTCGGAAGAGTATTGGTAGAAAATCTTTGGTGAAAAAGGCCAAAAGATATTTCAAAATCTTTATCTGCCAGGTCCTTATAGAACTCTTTGATATGTGTAGGCATAACAAGGCCTTTATATGAGACCACGGAGGTTGAAAAAGATGGAATATAAAAGTCTTGATTTTCTTTTAGTTTGTTTTCTATTTCTTTTCTAGAAAGATATACAAGCGCGTCAAATCTGCGAGTCCCCATAAGAGTATTTGGTGCTATAAATACCTGCTTAATAATAGGCAATGATTCCAATGCCTGTTCTCCGAGCGCATCTTTTTCTAGCGGTACCGTGCGCGTATAAATGACCCTCAAGTCATTTGCTTTGCATACCTCTTGGATAATATCAAAATCAGACTCTTGTGTACCAAAGATCATACCGACAGCATAAGTTTTAGGCAATATTATGCCGTCTTTTTTTGCCATTTTGGCAAAAAACTTTTTTGGAATAGAGAGCAAAAGCCCGCTCCCGTCTCCGGTTTTGCCATCAGCTGCGATAGCTCCACGGTGCATCATTCTAGAGAGTGCCATTATGGCGTCTTCTAGGTTTTTGTGTGAAGGAATATTATCTATCGAAGCTAGTAATCCAAAACCGCAATTGTCTCTAAAAGAGGTAAATAAATCTTGCATAAGCCAACCTTAAGTTTGTTTGTGATAGGTCATACGAAAAACCTGCTCAAGTGGGGCTCATTATACTAAAAAGTCGTTAAAAATATGTTTAATTCATTTTTTGCCTTTTTTGCTAGTTATTTAGATGATTTCTATTATAATTTCTACAAAGCTGTTGACAAGGAAAAGATATCAAAGGATTTGTATTAGATCTCAAAAAAGCAAAAAATGAAGATATGATCGCATTGATCATATCTACCAATGAGATAAAACACTATTATCGTTTTTTTGGAGCCAGGCACTCAATATTACAAATAGGACATTTGATAGATTTTGAGATAGAAGGTGAAAATAGCAGTTATATGCCTCGTCTGAGAAGTCTTTCTCATGTCGGTTTTAGTTGGCTGCACGATAAAAATAGATTACTTTTATGGCACAATTTCATATCACTATTTGCACCACATCTGCGAGATACGGGGAATATCGATCCATTTTATTATGATCTGCTGCTAGATGCGGCAAAAAAATGGGACAAACAAAATCCAAAACGCATAATTTGTGAAAGCTATATCAAACTTCTTAAATTTGAAGGACGACTTCATGAGCCGCAAACATGCTATATTTGCGAACAATCATTGAGAGGCGATGTATCACTCATGCATGCTTTTTTGCCTGCTCATCCGGAATGCATATATGCTTCTAGTATACGTAGAGATGAATTAATATCTTTGTATAATCACAATAGCACGCTTTATATAGAAGATGAAGATGTGGAATATCTTTTTGGGATCATTATGAAAGGATTCTAACCCACCTGAAGATAAGTTATTTTATTGCAATAATTGACAATTTATTATTTCATTGGCTATAATCGTTGAGATACCATGCAGCAAAGTTAATTATTGAGATACCATGCAGCAAAGTTAATTATTGAGCTACCGCAAAGCAAGGAAAAATTCAATGCAGCACTCATTTATAAATATCGCGTCAACACATACTAATGATAAAAGTTTAAAAATACATTATGTCGAAACAAAACCGAATAATCCAAAAGGATTGATTGTTTTTTTTACATGGATTTCCACAATTTTGGTATGTATGGAAACCTTATCTCGATTATTTTTCAACGATCGGCTTTCATGTATTGGCTCCTGACTTGCGCGGTTTTAACGATTCAGACAAGCCAAAAGAGAGATCATCTTATGACATAAAGTACCTTATGAACGATGTATTGGCTATTATAAAGCATTCCGGTTACAAGAAAGCCATTATTATAGGGCATGATTGGGGCGGCTCAATAGTGTGGGAACTCGCAGAACACCATCCTGAAAAGATAGAAATTGCTATAGTCGTAAATTCGCCACACCGTGGTGCCTTTGCGGCAAATATCAGAAAAAACTCTTTTCTTAATCTCAGGCAAACATTAAGATCGTGGTATATCTATTTTTTTCAACTTCCGCTTTTGCCTGAATTAGCAATTAGCTGTTGCAACTTTGCATGGCTAGAACATAACTTCAGATCATGGGCAACAAAAAAGGATGTATTCAGTGATGAGGATATCGAACAATACAAAGACGCATTGAGAAAACCAGGTGCCTTAACGGCCGCTATTAACTACTACCGTGCCAATACATTCGGTGAATTCGGTATGGGTGTTGTGCAAGCTTCCATGGGAAAAAAGCGGTTCGGAAAAATCTCCGTTCCTTCTTTATTGGTATGGGGCGACCAAGACCCGCCGCTAGACCGACGCCTGACTGACAATATGGAGGAGTTTTTTTCCGACACTTTTAGATCGTTACATATTGCTAACGGTTCGCATTGGGTTTTACATGAGCATTTTGATCGCATTAGCAAAGAGATAACACGCTTTATTGATAAGTATAAAAAATAAACCTATTAGAAACCAAAAGGTTTTTAAATATAGCTATTTCGATAATAACTATGAGTTGCGCAAACTTATTGCACTTCTATAATTTGGTTTCTATGGCGTGTAATACTTAGACTTTTTTCAAAAATTTACTCAAAAGCACTATCTTTACCCCGTTAACACGGCCTTCTATCTGCTCGGGATTATTGGTCAAATGTATATTTGTTACTTTAGTCCCTTGTTTGGCTGTAAATCCTGCACCTTTAACTTCAAGGTCTTTTATGATAGTGACGCTATCGCCTTCATTTAATATAGTGCCGTTACTATCTCTGGTCGGCTCAGCATTCTCTTCGCTTTGTAAACCTTCATTTGCCCACTCCAATACCTCTGGTTCAAGATAAGCGATCTCTAAAATATCACCTGCCCATGTTTCGCCTTCATCGCTTAACTTTTTAAGTATGCGATAAGATGCCACTTGCACAGCAGGCACACCGCTCCAAATACTCTCACCAAGGCATCTCCAATGATTTGCATTTAGCAAAGGCTCTCCAACGGAATCCATGCAAGTTGAACACAAAGCTATATCTTCGCTATTTGCACCCGTCACCGTAAAAGCAAAAAGTTCACCTTCTGCTCCGCATAACTCACACTTGCCTCCGGCTCTTAATTCTAAATTTTTATCCATTTTATTCCTTTATATTTATTTGACAAATAACATTCGTCCTCTCAAACCGGCTATCGTTCTGTAGCCAACCTCACTAAATTTCAATATACCATTAGAATCATATATTAAAGTAGTAGGAAAAACTTCAATACCAAAACTAGATGCTATCTCTCCGTATTCATCGTTAATGACCTTTAATTGCAATCCGTGTTTTTGTAAAAAAGCTTGTATCTCTTGGTCGCTTCCAGACTTAACTGCTATTGTGATAACCTCATACTCTTTGGCTAAAGCATTAATATTGGCAATTTCCGTTTTGCACACAGGGCACCAGCTGCCCCAAAAATGTACAATTACCGGATTTGAAGCCGGAGGTGTATATTTCTCCTGTGCCCCTACGATCTGATGATGTAAATTATGCAAAACATTATCTGGCACTTCAGGTTGGCGAATAAAATTTATAACAACACTTGTCAAAAAAAATAAAATACCAAAAAGAATTATCTCTTTTGCCCATTTTTTAAACCATGGTTGCTTATTTTGCATTATCACCCTTTGGTACCAAATAGGTATCTAATCTCTTATTCCATCCTTTGCGCCACCTCTCTTCTCCGCGGGCTTTTGGAGAATTGGCAATACGGCGGGAAAGCATGGCTTTTGCGCTGTCGCTGAATGCTTTAAATCTGTCGCTTTCTTTTGGATCCATATGTTCCAATACCTGAAGCAAACCCCATCCTTGGCCATTATATCTCTCGCTTGGCAAGGTGCCCTCGCCTTTGAAATTAACATAATCGGTCAACACATAAACCCCGTGTTCGTTCAAAGAGCCATCACGATTATATAATATTTTATTGAATCTTTCTTCAATTAGCACAGCTTTACCAGGATCATCTATAGTATCAAGCATTTGAGGCAATGCCTTAAAAAGTCTATCTGCAAGAAAACCTGCTTGGATATCTTTTGTATTTTGCAAAAAGTTAAACAGTTCTTGATACTGTTTGTCATTTCTCGCTTTTGCGGCATACAATTCCTGTTTGCTGTTCCATGGCAAAGGAGTTTTTGACGTAAGCCATGAAGGCATGGATACGTTCCTATCTTCCATATATTTTAGCACCATAGGAAAAACTTCTCGAAACCTTTCAGTATGGCCTTTTGAAAACCATATAAAATGACCGATGCCAAGAGATGCAAAATCTTCGCCGTAATTCCAGTGTATCAGATATGCATCATTGCCTAATATTTCATTTCTGCTTACTTTCTCAGCAATATACAACTCTTGGGCTTTGGTGAGTTTCGCAACAGGTGCAGCAGAGACGCATAACGAAACAAAAAATATGGATAGAATAATTTTTTTCATTATATAAAACTCGGTGCATCGTTTGCAAAGAGTATCAGATCTCCTGCTTTTGTATGCTTGATCAGCATATCTTGCATTTGTGATTTTTGTGTCAATTTGATAAGTTTATCTTTATCCACATACTTCTCAAAAGTAGCTAGATTAAGTCCTCCCGTGGCCACAACCAAGTCAAATACTTCATTTGCTCTTTTGGCAACCTGGATATTGAGTTCTTCTTCTGCTTCCACAAGCCCGGGAGTAATCACTACCTTTCTTCCGCTATAGGTAGAAGCCAGATCAAATGATGCCATCATACCGTCAATATTACCGTTAAAACTATCATCAAGGATCAATTTGCCGCCTGCATCTATCCGCTCCAAGCGGTGCGGCGTTGCTTTAAGTGTTTTTAGTCTTTTTTGTATGGTTTCTTTGTCTATCCCTAGATCAATTGCTACTTTAATAGCGGCTGCTAGATTGATGGCATGAAATGCGCCAAGTATAGGAACCTCATACTTAACCCCTTCAAGGATAAAACTGGTGCCCTCAAACGTTGAAACAATATCCGTGATATCAGATCCAAAAAGATGTACATGATCAGACGATGCTGCCATAGTACTTTCATGCAGCCACGCTTCTTTCAAGCGATTGCTTTGTAAAATTTCCAGTTTTGTAGCAGATATGGCATCCAAGGTTTTGAAATACTCTATATGTGCTGGCCCTATCTTGCCTACAACAGCATAATGAGGATTTACAAATGTAGCTATCTCGGCTATATCGCCCTTTAGCCTAGCGCCCATTTCCACGATATAGACTTGAGTATTATCAGGAAGATCATCATTGATATCTTTCATAATGCCGCCAAGCGTATTAACAGAACGTGGCGTAGCATACGTACGAAAACTTCCTTGCAAAATATGAGCTAAAAAGTTTTTGATACTAGTTTTGCCATAACTTGCAGTAATTCCGACAACTATTAGATCTTTCATCCCTTCTATTTTGGCTTTGGCTTTGGCTTTGTAGCCCAAGAATAACATTTTTTCAACCATAAGCGAAATGATCCAAGCCATAACAAAAGGGGCAAAAACGAACTCACATCCTGCTATAAACCACATAAACAAGGCAGAAACAATCAATATTGCAAAAAATCTTTTGATCCTGCCTGTCCATACAAGCGGTTTATCCAAGCCTCTATACCATAAAAAAAGCATACCGATATAAAGTATGGAAATAACTATTCCTATTTTCCACAAAGCAGAAGCCAATAGATATAGACCCAACGGAATTATGAAATATATAACATTCCAAATCGGTTTAGTGTGATGGAAAAGCACCCTGTTTAGTTTATAGCTATACCATTGCAAATTTGTTATAAGATAATAACCTGAACTCAATACGAACAACATATAACCGATAAATTCTATCATTTTTCACCGCCTTCACATATTTCCGTGATCGTTTTAGCTATAAAAGAAGCGTGTTTTAAAAAGAAGTAATGATCCCCGCTTAGTGGATAAAGGATGCTATTGCTCATAATGGAATGTATCTTTTTTGCAGTCCATAGCGGTGTGGCAGTATCCTCTTTTCCCCAAAACAATAAAGCAGTATTTGTAAAATTTGAAAATTGTGACTCAAAATCCTCATTGACAACATTTTTAAATGTTTCATACATTTCATGACTCATACCCTGCACATCTTTGCTGGCAAAAAGAGAACGAAGTTTACTAAATCCAAGAGGTTTAAGCATCTTAAAAAGAGCTATCTTGGCTCTGACGCTCCAAGGTTTTGGCACCAAGATACCAGACGATGACAAAAGTGCTAGACAAGGAGGATTTAACAAAGTCGCAACCTTTCCGCCAAATGAATGCCCGAGAATAGCTCTTGGTTTCACGCTAAGATCATCTAAGAATTTTTGAATGACACCGGCATAATCTTGAGTGGTCAATACGGCATGGTTGGTACTTCTGCCAAAACCGGGCATATCGATATAAATGTGTTTAAAATTTGGCATAAGTTTGCCAAAAGCTTGTTTCATGATCTCTTTATTGCTTCCCCAGCCATGTAAAATCACTATACTATCAGAACATGCCGGGTTGACAATATCATATACAATTGTAAAAATATGTCCGCCATAATGAAGCTCTTTTACTGCCATAAAACCTACTTAAGAAAATTTTCTTATTGTACCAAAAAGAGGCTTGTTAACATCTTCATTTGATTTTAGATCTTAATGCCTTGGCGCAAATAAAAGCGGACGAAAATGCCCATTGCAAATTATATCCTCCAAGTTCGCCGGTGACATCCAGTACTTCTCCTATAAAATACAAATTATCCTCAAATTTGCTCATCATGGTCAACGGATCTATTTCTCTTGTGACAATCCCGCCTTTTGTAACTTCTGCTTTGCCATAACCAAAAGTACCCGCAGGCGCAAAAGAATAATTCTGCAACCCAAACAATCTATCCCTCTCATCTTTTGTCAAACCATCAAAAGTTTTATCAGGTATATTTAGATTTTCCAAAAGTGACTTGATCACTCGCTTTGGAAGAGGAAGCAAAGTACTTATATTTTTCTTTGAACCCGATAGGCTTTTCCACCTAAAATCAGGTAAAAAATCAATGGATATAGAACCTTTTTCCCAATAGAGTGATGCATTAAGCACACTTGGACCGCTGATCCCTTTATGAGCAAATAACAGATCCCCTCTGCAGCTCTTGGTACCTACTTTAATTTCTACATTGCCAACCGATGAACCGCTAAGTTCCTTCATAAAAAATTGTTCTTTTTGAAGAGTAAACCCTACCAATGCCGGAGAGAGTTTACTGATACCATGGCCAACATTTTGAGCCAGCTTATAACCGATATCGCTTACTCCCAAAATCGGGTAGCTTAAGCCGCCAGAAGCGATCACTACTGACATTGTTTTTATTTTTTGTTTATTGGTTTGCACCACAAACCCATCATGAGAATGATTAATATCAAGTACTTTTTCATTTAACAATACTGTCTGCTTGCTGCACTCTTTTGACAATATCGAAACGATCTCTTTGGCACTATTTGGGCAAAAATATTGATGGTTTTTTTGAGATATTAGACTCAAGCCTCTAGCTTCACACCAGCTTAAAAGTGCATTTTGGTCAAATTGGCTTATAACATTAGAAATAAAATCTTTATCCCCTAAATAGTTAGTACTGCTTACTACTTCATTGGTAACATTGCACCTGCCGCCGCCGCTAACTAAAAGCTTTGCTGCGACTTTTGGATTTGACTCTATAACAATAGCACTTTTAGAAGGCAAAAATGAAGCTAACATAAGCCCGCTAGCTCCACCGCCTATAATCACAACGGGTATCATGACGGCATTATATCAAAAAAGTTCTATTTGCTAAATATGTTATAATATTCAAAAAGAGAGCAAGGAAAGTAATGCAAAAAATATTTATATTTTTATTTTTCAGCATTATTGTTTTTGGAGCCAATCTATTTACTGTTTCCGGCTCTAGCGGAGATGTGACATATAAACGCATCATAAAACACAAGGATAATCCTGCTCTAACCCAAAACACAAAAGAGTACTCATATCAAGCATTTTATAATGAACTGCAGCAACAAAAAATATTAGCCATGAAAGCAGAAATGTCCAATATACAAAAGGGGCAAGGCTTTTCAAAAACCTCAAAAACTTATCAAGCAAATAACTCTTACTGCATCGGAAATACAAATCAAAACTCGCTCATCGAAGATGCCAAAAATCACAAAGGCGGCAGATATGTATGGGGTGGAACAAATCCAAAAGGATTTGATTGCTCAGGATATGTCCAGTATCTATATAGCAAACACGGCATTAAACTTCCGCGAACCGCACTGGCGCAATCAAAAGTTGGCTTGCCTATTGATCCAAATTATCTCAAACAAGGCGATCTGGTATTTTTCCTCACAGACAAAAAAAGAAAGATTCCGGTTACGCATGTAGGCATATATGTAGGAAACGGCCAATTTATACATGCAGCATCAAAAGATAGAGGCATCATCATCTCTCCTCTTAATAGCGGCTCTTATGCAGATACATTTGTGGGCGCAAAAAGAGTATTGCCGTCATAGTTTGAGATTAAATAAATTAAAAAAGATATTGGAGTCATTAGAAGAATATTTATCAAATACTTGATAAATAAATATTATTATCTTGTTTTAGGGCTTTTAGGTGGAGTGACTTCTTGTATATATTTCTTTTTTAATCTATCATAAAAAGATTGTTTATCCACAAAACTCGCGATCATACTTGCAATCATAGCTCCCAACATTAAATAAAAAATTACACTGTGCCTATCAGTCATCTCAAAAACAATAATTGCAGATGTAAAAGGAGCCCTTGTAATACCAGCCAAAAAAGATGTCATTCCCACTAATATCAATAAATTTGCTGAGTCACCAAAAATATGAAGATATTGTGCAACAACCGCACCTATAGCAGCTCCGGAACTCAAAGATGGAGCGAATATTCCACCAGCCCCACCAAAACTAAATGTTGCTATTAAATTATTCATACGTATAAATGGGATATACCATTCCACTGTTTTGTCATCATTGAATAATATGTTTTCCATGAGTTCTTTCCCCGAGCCCATAACCTCTGTGCCAAAAAAATAAATTGATATTGCTACAAAAAAAGCACACGATAATACTATAGATATTTGAGCTATATTGCTTTTTGCCAAACTAAATAGATCCATGACCTTAAGTATTATAACGCCCATTTTGCTTCCAAAATAACCAGACAATAAAGCGGTGATCAAAACACCATGCAATATCATCCATCCTTCTGTTGTCAATTTTGGATATCCTAAATACAAATAAGAACCACCAAACCCCTGTGCCGTTAAACCGGCTATTATAACAGCTATAAAAAGCGGAAATTGATAATGCTTAATATGAAACTTAGACGGCTCTTCAATAGCAAAAATAATCCCTCCTAATGGAGTGTTAAATGCTGCAGCTAAACCAGATGCTGCACCGGCTATTAAAACATTTTTTTGAGATATTTGAGGCCACCAAGATGGCAATATTTTATATATAACTACGAAAATTGAGCTAGAGATCTGTATGGTAGGCCCTTCTCTTCCAGAAACACCTCACCCTATTACCTTGACTATGCTGGCTAAAATCTTCACTATGATAATTCTTAAACTTACAAAGTGCTTGATCAAATGACTTTTTTTACTACTAGATAATTCTATTGCTGCCATAACTTGTGGAATACCGCTTCCTTTAGAATATGGCGCATATTTCTTGACAAGCCACCATGATAATAAAAAACTAATAGGCGTAATCGCAAAAATATATAATCTATTTTGTTCATATATAAAAAATGATAATCGTTCTGCATATCTAAATAACTCATAATATCCAAAAGCAACTGCCCCAGTTATAAAAGAAGCTACAAGAAAAGGTAAAAACTGAAAAAACTGAAGCTTAAGTTGTGAGTTGGCCTGTATAGTAGCGATATGTAAATCTTTAAAATATTCTGTTATGACTTGGCTTAGAAAATGATTTTTTATTTTTGAGATTATTCGAAGATATTTAAATTTTATTGTTTTTTGATGCATTATCAAACTTATTTTTGAAGTTTAAAAATTATAACAAACAAACCTTAAGTGTATTTAAAATTATTAACATGTTAATATATCGGCCAGTAGGGCAACAATAGCTTGCAAATATTACAGCCTTTGCAATTTTTTCAGCCCCTCTTTGACAAGTGCTGCAGTATCACCGCTTAATCCGCTGAGGGCTTTTTTGACCTCATCTTTTTTAAATCCGAGACCCTCTAGCGCCATAACAGCTTCGTTCATAGAGTTGTTAATATGATCATCGCTAGAACTATCAACTATAAAATCAGCCAACTCTACCAGTATTCTGCTAGCAGCCTTTGGCCCGATGCCAGGAACTCGTTTGAGCATAGAGACATCTTTAGAATTAATGACCCTGGCAAATGTCTGCGGAGAAAATGTAGAGCAGATCGCCAGTGCCACTTTTGGGCCCACTCCGTTTATCTTGAGCAATGTATCAAACATCTTTTTCTCATCCTTGGATGCAAAACCAAAAAGCAAATGCGCATCTTCTCTAATGATCTGAGTTGCAAAAAGTTTCACTTCATTAGAATCAATTGCTTGTGAAGTGTGAAGCGATATAAGCACTTCATATATAAGGCCATTATTGTTAATATGCAAAAGTGTCGGCTCTTTATGTTCTATACTTCCTTTGATGCCCACTATCATATACTGCTCCGTGTTCTATTTTTGCCAGTATATCTTAATAGTAAAAAAAATATCAAAAAAATGTCAAAATGCAATATAAAAGCACCGATGCCATAAATAGAGACTGCTTTTGGTATAATCGTACCTAATTTAAAATTAGTGGGCAGCATGAGATTTCGAGCAATATTTTCAAACTCTTTTGGCATTTTACTATCACGCATTACGGGGCTCGGAAGAGATATCATGATGACATCAGCACTTGGTGCCAGTGTATGGAGTGACGTCTTTTTGATGGCTTTTAAATTTCCAAATCTATTTAGAAGAATTTTTGCTGAAGGCTCTTTTACTCAAAGCTTTATGCCTTCGTATGTAGCAAGCCGCCAAAAAGGTGTTTTCGCTGTTGCCATATTTTTACGCTTTATGCTAATTATCATAGCCTTCTCTTTACTTGTAACACTATTTCCGGAATTTTTCACCAAGCTTTTAGCATGGGATTGGGGCAAAGATCTTATATCCAAAACCGCTCCTCTGACAGTTATAAATTTTTGGTATTTGGATCTTATATTTATAGTTACTTTTCTAGGTACCCTTTTGCAATACAAAGAACATTTCTTTACAACCGCATTTTCAACCGTATGGCTTAATATTGCAATGATAGCTTGCTTGATGTATTATGCCAAAAGCAGCCCTGAAACTATAGTTTACGCTCTGAGTTTTTCTATCCTGGTTGGTGGACTTCTCCAAGTATTTACTCACATTTTTGCGATTCGCAAAAAGGGTTTGTCTAAGATTTTAATTGGCGGATGGAAATATAGGAAAGCAAAAGATGTCCGGCAAGAAGAAAGTAAATTTAAAAAACTATTTATTCCCTCTGTCGTTGGCAATTCCACAGCACAAATAGCCTCTTTTATTGATACAAGCCTAGCTTCGTTTCTAGCAGCGGGGTCGGTATCTTATCTGTTTTATGCCAATAGGGTTTTTCAGCTTCCCTTTGCCATAATTGCTCTTGCTATTACCACTGCTTTATTTCCTGCTATCTCAAAAGCTATCAAAAATGAAAACGAGACTCTTGCATTTGCAAATCTCAGCAAAGCCTTTTGGCTTTTAAACTTGCTGCTTGGAGTATCAGTTCTAGGAGGGATACTTCTAGCCGAACCAATCGTGTGGCTTTTGTTCGAAAGAGGCAATTTTACTCCTCAAGATACATACAATACTGCTCAAGTGCTCATGATGTATATGGTTGGGCTCATTCCTTTTGGATTGGCAAAACTTTTTTCTCTTTATCTTTATGCAATGCACAAACACTTAAAAGCAGCCAAAATTGCCGTCACATCACTGGTAATAAATTTAATATTTTCCGTTATTCTTATGCAGCCATTTGGAGCTGCGGGACTAGCTCTAGCAGGAAGTATCGGCGGCATGGCCCAGATGATCCTGACCATTAGAGAAGTTGGCTGGGATAGATTTGTTGAAATTATAAAAACCATAAAAACATTATACTTTTTAATAGGTATGGCTATTTTTGGTATAATATTGTATTTTATTAACCAATTTTTAATCAATCTTATTCGTTAGGAACAGTATGTATATTTATGATAGCGTCCAAAAAACAAAGTTAAAGTTTGAGCCTATACAAGCAGGCAAAGTCACACTTTATGTTTGCGGACCAACAGTGTATGATGATGCTCATTTGGGCCATGCCAGAAGTGCGCTTAGCTTTGATCTGCTTGCTAGAGTATTAAAAGCCAGCAATTATGAAGTGATATTTATCCGCAACTTTACCGATGTTGACGACAAGATCATAGCCAAAATGCAACAAACCGGCAAAAGCCTTCATGAGATAACTGATTTCTATACAGATCGCTATTTGGAAGATATGGATGCCATCAGTGTTTTGAGGCCTACAATTTCGCCTAAAGCTACTGAATCAATAGATGCGATGGAGGATATGATATCAACACTCATCTCCAAAGACTATGCTTATCAAATTTCAAACGGTGATGTCTATTTCGATACTTCAAAAGATGAACTCTATGGAAGCTTGTCAAAAAAAGTCAGTGACGACACCGTAAGCCGCATAGAGCATATATTCGAAAAGAAAAATTCAAAAGATTTTGCACTTTGGAAAGCTTGTGATGAAAATGAAAATGTATGTTTTGATACCAAATTCGGTCGCGGAAGGCCTGGATGGCATATAGAATGTTCTGCTATGATAGCCAAACATACAAATGGTACCGATGAGTATAGCATAGACATTCATGGAGGAGGTGCGGATTTGCTTTTCCCACACCATGAAAATGAAGCAAGCCAGAGCAGATGTGCCACAGGCCATGCTCTTGCAAAATACTGGATGCATAATGGTTTTGTGCAAGTTGACGGCGAAAAAATGAGTAAAAGCCTAGGCAATAGTTTCTTCCTAAAAGACGCACTAAAAGCTTATGATGGCGAGATTTTGCGATTTTATCTCACAAGCATTCATTATCGCAATGACTTTAACTTCAATGAAATCGACCTGCTCCAATCCAAAAAAAGGCTTGACAAACTATACCGTCTAAAAAAAAGAATTGTCGGCTCAGGAATAGGCGCGGCAAATTTTGAATTTAAAACAGCGCTTTTGTCGGCCATGCAAGACGATCTTAATATCTCTGTCGCACTAAGTATTATTGATGATATGATAGCCAAATCAAACGAAGCTCTTGATTCTACACCAAGCGATAAAAACCTCAAAAAAGAGATCATGGGCAATCTTGAATTTATTGGCATATTGCTTGGTTTTGGAGCAAAAGATCCTTTTTTGTATTTCCAATTGGGAGTTGACGAAGGGCTAAAACAAAAAATCGAAACACTTATAAAACAAAGAAGCGAGGCCAAAAAGCAAAAAGATTTTGCCCTGGCAGATCAAATACGAGATCAATTAAACGATATGGATATAAACATCATGGATACAGCAAACGGTACTGTTTGGGAGAAACTCTCTTGAAAAATCTTTTAAAACAATACCTGCCATATTTTAAAGATTACAAAAGACAATTTGCTTTTGCAATTCTGGGCATGATTGCAGTTGCCATAGGTACGGCGGGCACTGCTCACATAATAAAACCCGTAATGGATGATATTTTTATCAAAAAAGACCAGCATATGCTATTTGTCGTGCCTTTTGCATTGGTAATGGTGTTTATGCTAAAAGGCGTTGGAAGGTATATCCAAACTTACTATACAGCATATATAGGACAAGATGTAATAAGAAAATTAAGAGAACAGCTCTTAGCTCATATAACAGTTTTGGATATAGATTTTTTTCGAAAAATGCATTCTGGAGAACTTTTATCTCGTATCACCAATGATATATCACGCATACAAGCCGTAGTAGCCAATATCATACCTGAGCTAATAAGAGAAATTCTAACCATCATTGCTCTGGGCGGTTATGTTATCTACCAAAATCCGAAACTGGCATTTTATTTTATGGTTGTTATGCCTTTGGCTATATTTCCGTTATCTAGATTATCAAAAAAAATGCGCAGATACTCAAGGCTCTCACAGGTAAGTACAGCTGATATGACCCAAAGGCTTGAAGAGGTATTCTCGAATATAGAAGTTATCAAATCAAATTCATCTCAAAAATTTGAGATAGCCAGATTTGCGATCGAAAATAGCGCTGTTTTCAAATACATCATGAAACAGATCAAAGTAAATGCACTCACCTCCCCGATCATGGAGCTTTTAGGCTCAGTTGCCATCGGCCTTGTTATATACATAGGAGGAATGGAGGTTATCAACGGTAATATGACAGTTGGGAGCTTTTTTTCATTCAGTGCAGCACTTTTTATGCTATATGATCCTATACGCAGACTATCCGGGCTTTACAATAAAGCGCAAGATGCGATCAGCGCAAATGAAAGAATGATGGAACTTCTCAACCTTAAAGCAGAGATAAAAGGCGGAAGCGATCAGTTAAAAAATAGTGTAGATACTATATCGATCAACAATGTATCTTTATATTATAATGATCATGAAGCTTTAAAAAATGTATCTTTAAAATTCCAAAAAGGAAATTTTTATGCCTTGGTAGGCGACAGCGGAGCAGGCAAAAGCTCGCTTGTTAACATGCTTGTCAGGTTTTATGATCCTAGCAGCGGAAAAATACTTATAAACGACCAAAATATAAATAATTTTACTCTTGAGTCATTGCACGATAAAATAGCTTATGTTACACAGCATATCATGATCTTTAATGATTCCATTGCGGCAAATATCGCCTATGGCAAAGAGATAGACGAAAATAGAGTGATCGAAGCTCTCAAAAAAGCTTACGCTTACGATTTTGTATCCAAACTGCCAGATGGGATAAATACAGTTCTAGCGCAAAGAGGCTCAAATCTCTCAGGAGGACAAAAACAACGAATTGCACTAGCTCGGGCATTATATAAAAATCCTGATGTTTTGATACTTGACGAAGCTACATCCGCACTTGATAACATAAGTGAAAAAATGATAAAAGAAGCTATAGCAAAGTTAAAAAATGAGATGATCACTATAGCTGTAGCGCATAGACTAAGCAGCATACAAAACGCTGATAAAATATTTTATTTTCAAAAAGGGCAGATCATCTGCGAAGGAACTCACGACGAACTTAGTTTGTCATGCAACGGATATCAAAAGCTCATATCATCACTGGCAAAATAGCAATCATTGCACTCTTAGTGAGTTTTGGATATACTATTGCATATTTATAGTGGAGTATTTTGTGTCACTTTTTTCATATAATACGTTAAAAAAATTACTTTTCAAGCTGGACCCCGAAGATGCACATAGTTTGGCAAATTTTGGGCTTAGAGCAGTAGAAAGATCATCGTTTTTGCAGTCACTGCTGGCTAAATATTTTGTCAAACAAGACCCGATACTTGTCCAAGAGTTTTTTGGAAAAACATTTGACAACCCCGTAGGGCTTGGAGCCGGTTTTGACAAAGACGGCGATCACATAGAAGCTATGAGAGCTTTGGGCTTTGGTTTTACCGAGATAGGCACCGTAACACCAAAACCACAAGACGGCAATCCAAAACCGAGACTTTTTCGTCTGATAGAAGACAGCTCTATCCAAAATGCCATGGGATTTAACAATCACGGCATGGAAGCTATGGCAAGCAAACTAAAAAACTATACAGACTCTACATATCCTATCGGCATCAATATAGGCAAAAACAAAACTACAAGCGAAGAAGATGCGCTAAGCGATTATGAAACACTCATTAAGCATCTTGGCAATTTTGGGGATTATATAGTTATCAATATCTCTTCTCCAAATACGCCAGGCTTGAGAAATCTCCAAAATGAAAAGTTCATAACTTCTCTTTTTACGATGGCTAAAAATATTACCTCGAAACCTATATTGCTTAAAATTGCTCCGGATATGAGCAGCAACGATGCTATAGCTTTATGTAAGGTTGCCATCAGCGCAGGTGCAAGCGGGATCATTGCTACAAATACAACTATTGACTATACTCTTACGCCTCGTGCAAAAGATTTTGGCGGTATCAGCGGAGAACTGCTCAAGGAAAAAAGCAGAACATTGTTCAAAGCTCTTGGCAAAGAGTTTTATGGCAAAACTATGCTGATATCTGTTGGCGGTATAGATAGTGCGCATGAGGCATACGAACGTATCAAAGACGGAGCATCTTTGGTCCAGATATACAGTATGCTTATATACAAAGGCCCGAGCTTAGTTAAAAATATCAATAACGGCCTGATTCAATTGCTAATAAAAGACGGATACACGCATGTATCACAAGCTATAGGTGCAAATTGCAAAGCTTAAAACTAAAATCAATTCTCATATTGTTAATGGGATGTATAGGAGTTATTATGGCAAATTCGTTGCCTCAACATTTTACAAAAACATTAAATAACGGAATGCAGGTAGTAGTTATACCGATGCATAACGATTCTAGTGTAATAACAACAAGTATTTACTATAAAGTAGGCAGCAGAAATGAGATACTAGGACAAACCGGCATGGCCCATATGCTTGAACACCTTAGCTTTAAATCTACAAAAAATTTGGCTGCTGGAGACTTTGATGTCATAGTCAAAAAAGGAGGGGGTGTAAATAATGCAGCTACCGGATTTGACAAAACATATTATTACATCAAAACATCAAATAAAAATATAACTAAATCGCTTGAATTGTTTGCAGAACTTATGCACAATCTATCCCTGAAAGATAACGAATTCCAAAAAGAAAGAGATGTAGTAGCAGAAGAAAGACGTCTGCGCACTGACAATAATCCAATGGGATATCTCTATTTTAGGATTTTCAATACCCACTATACTTATCATCCGTACCATTGGCTGCCTATAGGCTTTATGGAAGATATACTCTCTTGGAAAATCGAGGATATAAGAGAATTTTATGAGAACCACTATCAGCCAAATAATGCCATACTTGTTGTAGCCGGAGACATAAAACCGCAAGAGGTATTCGATAATGCGCAAAAAATCTTTGGCGATCTAAAAAACAAACGCCAAGTTCCGATAGTAAAAGCGATCGAGCCTCCAAATGACAGCGCAAAAAGAGTAATGCTAAATAAAGAAAGCAATAGAGTAGATACCATAGCAATAGCATATGATATTCCAAACTTTGCACACGATGATCAAGTAGCATTGGGTGTTATTAGCCAAATATTAAGCGGCGGCAAAAGCAGCAGATTTGATAGCCAGCTTGTAAACAAAAAGAAATTATTCAATCAGATATCTGCGTATAATATGGAACTAAAAGATCCCGGTGTATTTCTAATTATGGGACTTTGCAGCAATACAGTAGATCCGCAAAAAGCAGAAAAAGAAATTTTGGCCGAGCTTGAAAAGATTAAAAAAGACGGTATCACAAAAGCTGAACTAGATCGCGCTAAAATCAATATTAAGGCTGAATTTATATATTCATTGGAGAGTTCCAGCTCCGTTGCGGGATTGTTTGGAGACTATTATGCCATGGGCGATATAGATCCATTACTTCATTATGAAGAGAAATTGGATAAAATAACGTTAAAAGATATCAAAGATATAGCAAATAAATATTTTGATAATAATCATTCTACGACACTTATCCTAAGGAAACATCAATGAGAACACACCCTATAACGGGAGCAACAACGGCATTAATTACTCCATTTAAAAATGGTAAATTGGATGAAGAAACATACGCTAGACTAATTCAAAGACAAATAGATAACGGTATAGACGCGGTATGCCCTGTAGGCACAACGGGAGAGAGCGCAACACTGAGCTATGACGAAGATAAAAGATGTATTGAAATTGCCGTAGAAGTATGCAAAGGCACGAACACAAAAGTTTTAGCAGGAGCCGGAAGCAACGCAACCCATGAAGCTATTCAAATTGCTCGCTATGCCCAATTATGTGGGGCTGATGCTATTTTTTCAGTAAGTCCATATTATAACAAACCAAGCCAAGAAGGGTTATATCAACACTATAAAGCCATAGCCAGTGCTGTTGAAATTCCTTTTATGCTATATAATGTTCCGGGCCGAACAGGGGTAGATATAAGTGCGGATACCGTTAAAAGACTTTTTGACGATCTGCCAAATCTTTTCGGGATCAAAGAAGCCGGCGGATCATTGGATAAAATAATAGAACTTAGCCACAAATGCCCTGAGTTGGCCATATTTAGCGGCGATGATGTGATAGACTTTCCTATACTAGCCAGTGGCGGTGCGGGGATCACTTCAGTTACTTCAAATCTTTTGCCTGATTTGAAAGCGAATTTGGTGCATGCTGCATTAAATGGAGATTTTGATACCTCAAGAGCCATAAATGAATCTCTTTATCCTATCAATAAAGTACTTTTTTGCGAAAGCAACCCTATCCCTATCAAAGCAGCAATGTATATAGCAGGACTTATCGAAACGCTTGAGTATCGTCTTCCGCTTCTAGCGCCAAGCTTGGAAAATATGAAGGCTATCGAAAATGTAATGAAAAATTATCAAATAGTAGGAGTAAAATAAATGTCGAATATGAAAGGTAAAACATTAGTTATCACCGGAGCTACAAAAGGGATCGGAAAAGCAATAGCTGAGAAATTTGCACAAAATGGAGTAAATATCGCTTTTACATACAATAGCAATGTCGAAGTTGCAAATGGATTGGCTGAGCAATGGGAGAGTCAATACGGCATCAAAGCTAAAGCTTACCCTTTAAATATTTTAGAGCCTGACGAATTCAAGCCTCTATTTGAAGCAATTGACAATGATTTTGATAGAGTTGATTTCTTTGTAAGCAATGCAATGATCTACGGTCGTTCCGTAGTTGGAGGATATGGCAAATTTATGCGTCTTAAGCCAAAAGGATTAAATAATATTCATACTGCGACAGTCAATGCATTTGTTGTAGGTACACAAGAAGCTGCTAAGAGAATGGAAAAGGTCGGTGGCGGATCTGTTGTCACAATGTCAAGTACCGGCAACCTAATATATATAGAAAATTATGCCGGACACGGCACCAATAAAGCTGCTGTTGAAGCCATGAGCCGCTATGCTGCAGTTGAACTTGGTGAGATGAACATAAGAGTCAATGCGGTTAGCGGTGGTCCTATCGACACTGACGCGCTTAAAGCATTTACAAATTACGAAGAGGTCAAAGCTGAAACTGTCAAACGTTCTGCACTCAACAGAATGGGACAGCCAGAAGACATAGCCGGAGCTGCATATTTTCTTTGTACTGATGAAGCCAGCTGGATCACGGGACAAACTATTGTAGTTGACGGCGGTACTACCTTTAGATAGGCATATATGAAATCAAACATTTATAACGTACCAAATATTTTGGCATTGATCCGTCTTTTTTTGGCACCTCTGATGTTTATATTGCTGATCGATCGTGATTTGTTTGGCGATATTCACTACAGTTGGCTTGATTACGCGGCTGCTTTTATCTTTGTCTTGGCAAGTGCAACAGATTTTTTTGACGGATATATAGCTAGAACCTTTGATCAGATCACAACTTTAGGCAAGATACTTGATCCTCTTGCTGATAAAATGCTTACACTTGCAGGATTTTTAGGACTCATGATGCTAGACCGTGCATCACCGTGGGCAATTTATCTCATACTTACGCGTGAGCTTTTTATTACAGGACTCAGAGTCTCAGCAGTCTCACAAGGCATGGATATCGCAGCTTCATTGATGGGAAAAATCAAAACCGTAGTGCAAATGATAGCGATCGGCTTTTTACTCATGGAATGGCCTTTTGCAAATCTAATTTTATGGCTTGCGGTATTTTTGACTATATATTCAGGATATGAATATGTAAGAGATTTTTTCAGATACAATAATAATTCACAAGGATAATTATGGGCATATTTATTTCTATTTTAGTTTTATCGCTGCTTATTTTTATACATGAATTGGGGCATTTTACTGCTGCACGATTTTTTGGGGTACATGTAGAAGTTTTCAGTATAGGCTTTGGCAAGAAACTATATTCAAAAATGATAGGCCGTACACAATGGAGCATCTCAGCTATTCCGCTTGGCGGATATGTTAAGATGAAAGGTCAAGACGATACAGATCCAACACTGCAAAGCAATGACAATGACAGTTATACCTCAAAAAAGCCATGGCAACGTATCATAATCCTTTTTGCCGGACCGTTTGCTAATTTTTTGCTTGCTTTTATACTTTATTTGGCTATTGCATTTACAGGAGTACCAAAACTTCTTCCCTCTATAGGTGAAATAACCCTGGATTCACCTGCTATGAGTGCTGGACTCAAAACAAAAGATATTATACTTTCAATTGATAATCAGCCGGTATATTATTGGGAAGAGATAGGTCAAATTATCCAATCAAGCATAAAAGACGATCTTTCTTTGCAAATCAAAAGAGACAATCAAATCCAAACTATTGTTATCAAACCAAAAATGATAAGTGATAAAAATATATTTGGCGAACCTATCAGTAGAAAAGTCATAGGCATAGCACCGCTGGGAACTATTGAAAACCAATATTTAGGCACATTTGACGCTCTAAAATATGCATATGATCAAACTATAGATACATCATTGCTTCTGATAAAAGGCGTACAAAAACTTATCAGCGGAGCAGTAGACTCAAGTCAAGTTGGGGGCATCATAACCATAGTTGATATTACATCCCAAGCAAGCAATGCCGGACTCATTGCCCTACTCTTTTTTACAGCATTAATATCAATTAATTTGGGAGTATTGAATCTGCTCCCTATTCCTGCCCTAGACGGTGGTCATATAATGTTCAATTTTTATGAGATGATCCGCCGTAAAGCCCCTAGCGAAGCAATGCTATATCAGCTTACGCTCGGTGGATGGATGGTGCTGCTTGGCCTAATGTTTTTAGGGCTCTATAACGATATCAACAGACTTTTAGGATAAAACATGAATAAAGAAACCTTAAGAACGAATCTGGATAAAGTCATATGGAACATAGAAAAAGCAAGATTAAAAGTAAGCGATCATCATATAGTAAAGCTGGTTGCCGTCGGTAAATACACTAATGTGGAAAATATATCCACGCTATACTCTCTTGGTCAAAGGGCTTTTGGTGAAAATCAGGTACAACAGCTTGAAGCTAGATCGAAAGAGCTAGAAGAATTGCCTATCGAATGGCACATGATAGGCACGCTTCAAAAAAATAAAATAAATAAACTTTTAGATATTGGGCCATCTTTGTTTCAAGCGCTAGACAACATTGAGCTTGCACTTGTGCTAGAAGAGAGATTGGCCAAAAGAGAACAAACGCTTGATTGCCTGCTTCAGATAAATAGCGCCGCAGAAGATACTAAAAGCGGCGTTGAACCGCACATGGCTATAGATACATATCAAGAGATCATTGAAAGATGCCCGCATATATCACTTAAGGGTGTCATGAGCATAGGTGCACATACTGATAACCTGCAAATCATTCGACAAAGTTTTGAAACTACAAAAAAAATATTCGATACCCTGCAAACCGATGGCGCAACAATATGCTCAATAGGCATGAGCGGAGATTATGAACTAGCTATCGAATGCGGTTCAAATCTAGTACGCATAGGCTCATCCCTTTTTGAAAAATAACGGCTAATTAAAATCTCACTAACCAACTCTCATATAAATTAGATCATAATATACAAATCATACAAGTAAAATTCTAAATAGAATTTTACTTTATTTGCTCAAAAAATATAATCTTTATTTATAAAATTTCTTTTTGATTTTTTATTAACAATCATACATTATTTGTGATATAATAGGTGTAAGAAATGTGTGGATTGTTATGCAAAACATGCAATTCTTTAGTCAACAAGTCATCTAGTTACAGTTAAAGACTTCTGTAAATTCGAAGGAGAAATAATGAAATCAAAATGGATACAACAATTTTTCAGCTTTTTTGTATTTTTGGCATTAATTGCCACAAGCAGTATAGCCGGTAAACTTTTACATGGGCCCGCTCTAGAACAGACTAGTGTCTCATCTACTGAAGGGTCTATTATAATTTATAGGGAAGACGATGGGGATGTCAATCATATTCCTACAATATTTATCGATGATGATGTTGTAGGCTCATTGCTTCCAAGTGAATTTGCACAGGCTAAAATATGTTCGGATGATATCAAATTGCGCGTTGCCTCTAGAGGCGGAGTAGTATCTGCGGGTCAATCACAAATGATTCAAATCCGCGAAGGAAAAATCACCTATGTGAAAATCACAAAAACAGCAAATAATACATTTATGGCGGTTATTGTTGATGAAGCCCAAGCGCAACAAACTCTGAAGAATATAAAAACAACGAGTAATATTATTAATCGTTTTGTTGCAGAAGTAAAATTTGATACTGATAGTTTATTTGAATTTAACAGTGCCGAGTTACTGCCCGCAGCAAGCATGATGCTTGACAAGCTTGTGCAGGACATCAATAGTTGTCCAAATCAAATCAAAAATATTCACATCATCGGCCATACAGACAGAATAGGCAACGAATTGTATAATAATTATTTATCCAAACAACGTGCTAAAACGGTAGCTGATTATCTTGTTGGGCATGGTGTTAAAGTACAGATGTCAACAGAAGGCCGCGGTTCTAGTGAGCCGATAACGACAAATTGCACAGGTAAATTTTCACCGCAATTGATCCAATGTTTACAGCCCGATCGTAGAGTAGTAGTCAAATTATTAAATGGCGATAATTAATATTGATCGCTAAATAAAAAATATAACATATTATAGTTTTTAGGAGGAAAATATGGCAAAAATAATTCAGCTGATAACAAAAGGCACTACCGAACAGATAT
>Ga0302250_1000215_pt1 | contig 70943 bp, 61 predicted proteins | sample AAG_RA_Asp_MG_FD_193536 | JGI IMG/M metagenome (GOLD analysis project Ga0302250, IMG submission 193536) | Enriched activated sludge microbial communities from anaerobic digester in WTTP, New Holstein, Wisconsin, United States - AAG_RA_Asp | ecosystem: Engineered > Bioreactor > Anaerobic >... | reverse complement strand
TTTAATGCCCTTGCTTAATAGAAGTCTTCCGCCTTTTATCCCGAGATCATAGTATTCCCGTCTTCTTGTATACTGAGGGAGGAATCGCTCAACGAATTTTTTATGAAATGCCGTTGTGAGTTTCCAAACTATTGAACCTTGGATTTCAAATTGGAATTGGGCGAGTTGACGTTCGAGATTATCGACTTTTAGCCGGTAGTTATTGTTTTCGGATTCCAGTTTCTGGATATTCGTTTCCAGTTTCTGGATATTCGTTTCCAGTTTCTGGGTATTCATTTGAAATGAATCGACTTTTAGCCGGTAGTCATTGTTTTCTATTTCAAGATTTTCGATAAATTTTTTCTGCCCTGAAATTTTTGCCTCATTTTCTGCGCAAAGTTGCTCAAGGTAGTTTTGAGACTCAATCCGGTTCTCTTTTATGATGTCACAGATTTTCAGTATTTCCGGATCTTTTCTCGTGATTTTTTCACGCAATGCTTTTTCCATTCCAAGAAGTTCCGCATATTTTATAACCGAATCAAAAAAATTGATGCGCAATGATGAATTAATTATCGCATTAATACCGAGCCACCAATCTTTCAGCTCAGGATGCTTTTTATAGAAAATTACAGATGCTTCCCCAACAATTATTGAACGTTTAATGAATTTTGACAGATCAGTATCATGTTTATGAAATGTTTGAGCATTTTGATTGTATATCAATTTAAACCCTGAACGGGATAGCCTATATCCAAATTCTATGTCCTCGAACGCAGCATATCGAAACTCTTCATCAAATCCCCCGAGTTCGGTAATTTTCACTTTTGGTAATGAAAGGTTTGTTGTATAAAAGTACTCAAAAGATACCTCTTTTCCGTCGATCAATGACGGATATGCGAATTGATGTCCGCTGGTGTAGAGATATTTGATAAATGGTGTATTTTCAATATCCGGATGGATCCCTGTAAAACCTAAAATTCCCCGATTGGTATCCTCATGAAATTGTTGATAATACCTGTTGTGTTCTTCGAGTAATCGGGGTTCCGGAAAACAGTCATCACCGGTAAATAAAATAATTTCTCCCGTTGAAAGATCCACACCTTTATTCCTTGCGGCAGCAGGGCCCTTGTTAGATTGTTTAAAATACTTTAATGGGTATCTTACAGAATTTGCAATTGTTTTTACGCACTCCTCGGTTTCATCATCTGACCCATCATCGACCACAATCACTTCGAATTTTGTAGCAGGATATGTTTGTTTTGAAAACGTCTCAAGGGTTCGAATAAGGAGATCCTTTCGATTGTATGTCGGAATAATAACACTGAAATATTTTAATCTCTCGATGTTGGAAAAGATACCTTTACCTTCACATGAACGGGGTACCGGTAAATTCAATAGATTGAGTGTCGTTGGGAATATATCCACCATTTCAACCGGTTTTTTAATATATTCCTGTTGCCCTGTTCCAAAAACAATAAATCCTGCAATATTTTCCTCAACTTCCGGTAAATACCCATGCATCCCTAGGGGAATTGCGGACCGTTGAAAGAAATTTGGATATATAATTGATCCTTCGTGTAATACAAAATAGAGATCCCCGAATTTATTGTGCCTGTACCTGATATGCAGTCTGGAATAATCTTCATCATTAAGTATTGTACCAAAATCTTCAAATTCCTTCAATAAATCAATAATTTTTTGTTTAACAGAATCTTTTTTAAACCAAAACCGCGCTTGTGTTGAATCCAGAAAATACACGTAATCCTCCGGAACCTTCAAACCCGATTTTAAAAGTTCCGATTCAATATTAACCGTATTCCGGATTTTTACCATGCCATGATCGCCAAAGATGATCCCGTTAAAATTTTCGAACCTGGCAGTCATTAGGGAAAATATTTTTTCTACCACTGAATCGATCTCTGTAAGAATTCTCTTTTGTTCAATTGATCCAGGGCCGTAACTATGGCCTGCCCAATCCAGTTCCGCAAAATGAAGAAAAATAAAATCGATTCCTGTCAGGTCAGTATATGTCAGTTGTTCCAGAATACTTGCAGTCCGCTGATCGTCTGTTGGATAAGCGATCCACAGCCATTTCAGGTTGTGTGATCGTAAAATATCGAATAATGATTCCCCGGGTAATGAATTTGGATCAAAAGTGTTTTTTTTCTCAGAGAAACTGAAAAATTTTAACATTTTGAGAGGGATCTCATTTGGACTTGCATACTGTGCGGAAGCACTGTTCCCGCGAGCTCTCTCGATCCTCTTTACCTCCTCAGCTATCCTTTGCCTGAATTCCTGGTTTACAGCATCATCTTCCTCAACATTCTCGGGGGATGTTATTTCATTAATGATTTTAAATGGCGATTCCTCGGGATCGTGCATAAACAAATAAGAGATATCACATGACTCCGGGTAAAGTCCAGCAAAGAATGCTGGTCTCAATTGAAATGCAAATGTTTCCCTGACCCCCCCATGGATATTTCGTTGTTGCAACGAGTAGAGAAATGGCGAGTCTTCTTTATTGATGTAATCATGACGAAGCCCATCGATAAGAAGTAATATTGTTGGCATTAACCACCTAATGATTTGATTTGAACCATAATTGGGTTATCTCTTTTCGAAGTCTCTCCCAATCGTAGTCTGCAGGATTCTGATCAGTAATATTCATGATTTTTTCTTTTGCCAGGTTAAGATAATCTAGACTTATACCATTATTGTTTATACTTAACAGAGTAAAAATCTCTGCCAATTCCAGACAGGATTTCCTACTGTTGAAAGAATATTCTGAATAGAATCTGCCGAAATCCTTAAAATTTGAAAATTTTTCATCAATAACAAAAAAATTGTTGAGAAAATTTAAAAGAATAGAAAGATAAAATTTTTTCACTTCAAACCAATAATCAATCACATTAAAATATATCCTTTGCGTCGGACAAAGTTTGAAGCTTGTTGCCATACTAACAAGATTCTGAAATTTTAATTCAGACGGACAGAGTGCCTGAAATCTTTTCTCTTTCTCACGGTAACTGTGATGATATTTTTCCGCTAATATCAACTGGGTATCACAACATGCCAAAATGACTTTGTTGCATTGGTTGACTAAAAAAAATTTTTCTTCCACACTAGGTGCCCTTGTAAAAAAATCGTAATTGAAACATTCTATCATGCATATAAGGCGGTTGAATAACAGATCTTTTCCTTCGGATAATGGCATTTTAGCTGGGTCCATTTCCGGAATTTTTTCAAGGATGTGTGGATCCCCAAAAATGACAGTACCCCCATATTTTAAATCGTAATTGAACATGGTATAGGAAAGCGATTTAATCTCAGAATTTGGGTAATTTATCAAATCAACAAATCGAATTCCTACGGTTTTTGCCATTTTTTCACTTAATGATTTCAACAACTTAAATTCCAACGGGGTCAGGGATGTAATAACAAAATCATAATCATTTACCGGTTGGATCAAGGAATCATCATACAGAACCGAACCTTCACCCCTACCAAAACCACCTGTAAGGATAATATCTTTGATCTCAGGGATTTCTGCTCGTGCCATACGTACAATCGTTGACAAATCTGTGAGAATTTTCTCGCTAATCCTCGGATTGTCAAATTGGGAAAAGCGTTTTAAAGGGATTTCCGGAATATTCATTTCTCTTTTGGAGGTTTCAGATAGATAGTCTGAAATTTCTTTTTCAGCATCCCGTTTCAGACGGTATAATTCTTCATCTGAAAAGGATGTCATGTTTATCTTAAGTTCTGTCATGTCTCCGGATAACCTAGTTATAAATTCTTCTTCCTCTTTAATCACGCCTTTCTTGATTAGTTCTTCATATAATTGAGTTCCTGGATATGGGACAGTGAAAAAAAATTCGTTAAAAATTTTCATTTCTTTGCAGAAATGAATTGTTTCATTTATCGTTTCCACCGATTCCCCCGGGAAACCTATCATGAATGTTCCGGTTACTTCAAGCCCGGCTTTCCGCGAGATACGAATAGCATTTTTTATCTGATCTACCGTGAGGTTTTTATGCATGATATCCAGCATTTTCTGACTGCCGGATTCCATTCCGTAACCGATCCAGTGACATCCTGCTTTTTTCATCAGGACAAGAGAATCGTAATCTACCAAATCCGCCCGTCCCAGACATCTCCAAGTGATATCCATCTTATCAGCAATTATTTTATTACAAAATTCACGAACTCGTGTTTTATTGATGGTGAAAAGCTCATCTTGAAATTCAAAATGAGTAATCCCATATTTTTTATTGAGTTCTTTCATCTCATCTATCACATTATCCACAGATCTCATCCGAATGGAATTTCCAAAGTTTCGATAACAATATACGCAATGGAATGGACATCCCCTCCCCGATATCAGATTTATCCCTCTACTTCCCGAGCGGGGTACGATTAGTTGAGCATTGATATATTTTTCCATGGGAAAAATTTCCCATAACGGAAATGGGACTGAATCAAGATCTTGAATTAATTCACGCGGAGGATTGATACAAATTTCCCCATCTTTTCTGTACGCAATTCCTTTGACCTGTTTCAGATCACGATTTCCTGATAATGATTCAAGAATTTCAATGATTGTTTTTTCACCTTCACCCAAACACAGGATGTCAGATTCTGTTTTTTCAAGTAATAGATTTGGAACCGATGATGCAGCAGTACCTCCAACTATAATGGGTATATCTGACCTGACTTTTTTTATTAACAAAATCAGTTTTTGAATTTCTAAATATACGGTAATCATTCCTCCGATACAAATAACATCAAATTTGTTGCAATTATTCGATAGGAAGATCTCAACCTCATTGTCTGAGTAGTTATTCCCCCGGATATCGAGAGCCTCCACGAAATATCCATATTGTTTCAATATTGCACCAATATACCCAAGTCCCAATGGGAAAGAGCCTGGCGATAAATTTGTATGAATCCTTGGATTAATTAATAATATTTTCATTATAGATCTTTTCATGGGAGTTCTTCAATCCGTGAATTCAGGTCGACATACCCTAAAAATTTTTTATTAGTGTTTATTCTGAAAATGAATGAATCGTGTCTCCTGTCAAGAACTTCAAAAACCCCATCGGAAACCGCTGTTGAAACTCCGAATGTGAGTGAATAAACACCATTGCCCAGATTTAGATCTTGGACAAATTTTAGCTTGATAATTTCGTCACATTTTTTAATCCCGAACGTCATGCCGTATAATCTCGTGTTTATTCCATAAACCGTGCCCATTGAACTGTTGATAAAAAAACCAATCGAAAGATTTTCATCGATTTTTTTATGTAAACGGACATGTACTATGATTTTCGCCCGTTCTCCAGACTCAAAAATTCTTTTTGGAATCTCATTTTCATCAATCATATCTATAAAAATAATCTCGGCATCCCGATTTCCATATCTTACTTCATTTGAGGATTCGGAAATTTTCTTGTCTAAACTGGGGGCTTTCTCTTTTTGAACCATAACGGTTCGATTTTCAGTCATAGAAATAATCTTTCCCCAGCCCCATGCACTCCAGCAGTAACTCAGATCTTCGCCAGACCCGGATGTAGTGAATATCAATGAGATTCCTTTTCCCGAGTATTTTTTAAGTGGAATCAGGAAATTATGCCACCCTCTATCCGCGATTTTTCGTCCTGGCTGGAGGATTCGGGAAAAAATTCTTTCTTTTATACCCCCGAATTCAATTTCAATATCGAATTTAACACCTTGCGGGATCTTCCTCCATGCCTCTGGAAGTATCCCGATGGCAAACGTAAGTGACGACCCAGGTATAACAGGAACCGTATACGTAATCCGAGAGGGGGGATGTGCGAAGATCATGCGCCGTGGAGTTGATTGGATCTCGATTGTCTGCGGCTGTACTGGTATTCCTTTTGCACTTTCAATTTTTGCTTCTGATATACTTTGGATAAAATCATAAACAGTCTCATACCCCTCTCCCGGAATTACCCCATGCTCGATCAGGTTTCCTTCTGTGTATGCTCGCTCCCTCTCTACAATCAATGCATTGTATTTGTTTACAACAGTATTTGGATCACCGCACTCGATGATCCGCCCGCCATCCAGCAGCAGCGCCTGGGTGCAAAGGTTCCGTACCGCTTCCGTATCATGCCCGACGTAGAGAATAGTCTTTCCTGAATCCTGCATCTCGCGAATCTTCCGGAAACAACGGTGCTGGAAAATTGCGTCACCAACCGCTAGTGCTTCATCAACAATGAGGATATCTGCATTCACATTAACTGCAACAGAAAATGCCAGCCGGACCGTCATACCCGTGGAATACGTGCGAAGTGGTTGGTCGATGAAATCCCCGAGTTCCGAGAAACGGACGATCTCATCGAACCGGTCATCGATCTCCCTCTTGGAAATCCCCATGATTGAGCCGTACATGTAGACATTATCCCGTCCGGAAAATTCCGGGTGAAAACCGGATCCAAGTTCGAGGATCGCTGATACCTTTCCATTTATCTTAAATGATCCCGCACTTGGCTCAAGAACTCCGGCAAGGATACTTAATAGTGTACTCTTTCCCGACCCGTTCTGCCCGAGAATCCCAAGTGTTGTGCCAGCAGGGACCTCGAAGGTGATGTCCTGGAGTGCCCAGAAATCGGTGTGATGGGAAACTTTTCCCATACTCATGTATTCAAGCAATCGTTTTCCTGGTGAATTAAAAAGTTTGAACTTTTTTCCCAATTCATGTACGGATATTGCATTCACAGGAGTTCACCAAATCCGCGTTTTGTTTTTTGGAAAAATAGGACACTCAGAACGAAAATGACAATTGAAAAAAATAGGAATGGGGCAAGAATTTCCATCTCGGGAATTTTACCGTAAAATACTGCATCGCGATAAATCTCAAGCATATAATACGCTGGGTTTAGAGTGACAATCCATTGTAATCCTTCAGGAATGAGATTGACCGTATACGCAATAGGTGTCGCCCAGAACCAGATCATAAAAAGTGCTCCGAGTATCTGGGGAATATCACGGAAATAAACTGCCCCGCTTGAGAGAAAAAAAGCTAATGATAACGTGAAGACCATTTGGAGCAAAATGGCAAGCGGGAGGAGAAGGATATAAACTGTAGGCAGGCCTTTCAGGATCAGTAACAGGATGAAAAAAATTCCGAGGCCGATGAACAGATTGACAAATTCTGATAAAATTGTATAAATGGGAAAAATTTCACTGGGAAACGGGACTTTCTTGATATAATTTTTATTATCAATAATTGAACGCGAAGCTCTCGTTACAGATTCCTGAAATGCCTGCCAGGGAAGAAAGCCGGCAGCAAAATATAACGTAAAATCCCAGATACTGGTTTCCCCGGGAAGACGCACTTGTAAAAAAACACCAAAGACCATAATATAGACGACTAAGGTGATGATAGGATTGAGAATCGACCAGTATAGCCCCAAAAGGGATCCAACATATTTTGACGAGAGATCCCGTTTGATAAAATTCCAGATAAGTCCCCGATATTTATAGATGGATGTCATTTGTTTGTGTTCTCACTTGTGGGTACTATTTGAACTATTTTTTCATAAATCGTTGCCTTCCATCGTTAGCATGGTTTTGATATTTGCAGTTAGTGGGTCTTTGAAAATTCACTCCACGTCAGGATCCACTCTTTGATATGGTCATCGTCAACGGTTCTTTTGATTGAATTTCTCTTTTTTATCATTCTGCTCGACATTCTTAATGAATCAAAGATCGCCATTGCTATAGCTCCTCCGTTACCTTTCAGAAGATGATAGGTTATTACGACACATGTACGTCCGATGATCCAAGGACTTGAGGTAACAAGGGTCATTGTGGGAAAATTTTTAATAACACACCAGAGACGATTTCGGTTTACATAATATATCGCGGTTGCAGAATTTGGAGTGGCGGTTCCCCCACGCACATGAACGATTTGTGCAGTTGGTATATAGAGACACTTCCATCCGGCTAACCTTGCCCGGAACGCGAGATCAACATCCTCCATAAAGAGGAAGAAATCCTCATCAAAGTGTCCGACCTCTTCGAGCATCCTGCGCCGGTACAATGCCGCCCCTGCGCAGGGTCCGAATATCTCCTCTTCTTTATCAAACTGCCCGGAATCCTGTTCACCCATCCCCCGGTCCCAGGCAGCACCACTCCGGGAAATGCAGATAGCTGTCGAGTTTATTCTGCCGTCAGGAAAGACCAGTTTTGTGCCACACATCCCGATATTTGGATCTCTTTGCATCGGTTTGATAATCTCTCCAAGCATGTTCGGGTCCGCAATCGTATCATTGTTCAGCGTGAAGATGAATTCCCCGCGTGCAGCTCGAATCCCTGCATTTGTTCCCCCGGCAAAACCGAGATTTTTACCGGTTTCTACAAGAATTATGGCCGGATATTCTCTCCGGATGTATTCTGCGCTCCCATCCGATGATCCATTATCGACAACGATTATTTCAAAATCACGAAATTTCTGGTGGGCGAGCGCTGAGAGACAATCATTGAGATACTTTTTTCCGTTATATGTCACAACAACGACACTGATAAGGGGTGCCATACCGTTATGAGAAACTGGGTATATATTCCCCGGATCCCTGTTTATGACGGTAATCCCTGATAGCAATGCTTGCACGAAGCAGACTGTCGAATGTCCCGGCATCGCTCCAGAATCCTTTTAAGCGTGAGAATGTCATGGCAGATTGCCGGATGTATGCATTATTGACATCCGTTATTTCAAGCTCCCCTCTCCCCGAAGGTTGTAAACCCTTGATAATCCGGAAAACGTCAGAATCGTAAATATATAGTCCCGTAACGGCAAGATTTGTTTTGGGAATTTTCGGCTTCTCTTCTATTCCGATAATATGATCACCCGCAATTTCAGCAACCCCGAATCGCTGTGCATCAGGAACTTCCTTCAGGAAGATCCGTGCACCTGATCGAAACGACGCAACCGCATCTTTCACCGAGTCTTCAAAAATATTATCCCCAAGAATAACCGTGAGTGCATCATCCTTCGCCCACCGTTCTGCAAGCCCGAGTGCCTGTGCAATTCCCCCGGCACCTTCCTGAATCTCGTACGATAGTCTGATTCCCAGTTCCGATCCTGATCCCAGCAGTTCAAGAAAATGACCGACATGGCCTCTGCCTGAAACGATCAGGATATCATTAATTCCTGCATTGACCAAGGTATTCAGCGGAAAGCAGATCATCGGTTTATCATACACGGGAAGAAGGTGTTTATTCGTTACTTTTGTAAGGGGGAAAAGGCGGGAACCTGTACCTCCGGCAAGAATTACTCCTTTCATATGCGTCTCTCCATTAAATATTCGGCAAGTGCCTCTTTCCAGGGGCGCAGCGGTGCTGTCTTGGTGTTGATGAGAACGGAATATGCAGGTCGTTGAGCCTTTCTTGGATATTCCGGAGTCGAACATGGAACAGAATTGGGTATTATTGCCCGTGAAAATTCATACCACGAACAGACACCTTCATTGGTAATATGGTAAATCCCCGGGTCGGATCCGGCGATTTCGATTGTTTTTCTGGCAAGATCTACGGTATAGGTCGGTCTGCCGAACTGGTCATTGACGACACGGACTGTCGGCATCTCTTTTGAGAGCCGGAGCATGGTCTCGACGAAATTTTTACCATGCCTGCCAAAGAGCCAGGAAGTCCGGATAATGCGGTAATTATCCATTGTTTTTTGGATATTTCTCTCGCCAAGCAATTTTGATTCCCCGTAAATATTGATGGGGTGCGGGATGTCAGTTTCAATGTACGATGTCTTCATTCCATCAAATATATAATCAGTGCTGTAATGGATTAGGCAGGCTCCGACATCCTGACATATCTGTGCGAGTCCCAGGAGAGCATCGCCATTCACTGCAAACGCGATATCGCGATGATCTTCACATCCGTCAACATCGGTATACCCCGCAGCGTTAATGACAAATTTCGGCCTGATGCCGGTAATTGCGGTGGCAAGTTTTCTCGCATCGGCAATATCGAGATCATGTCCCCGGCATACTGCGTGAGGGAAAAATTTTTGAAGATCGTGCCCGAGCATCCCATATGCCCCGAGAATCAATACGTCGTTTATCTGAGCAATGGCTTCCACCACCCGCTGTTCTGCACGTACCAGTCTACGGTTTCTTTCAGTGCGTCGTTAAAAGTCGATCGGGGCTCCCATCCTATCTTGCGGAGTTTTGTAAAATCCAGAGAGTAGCGCCAGTCATGGCCGGGGCGATCTTTTACAAATTCTATGCTGGCGGAATCCTTATTGAGAATCGAAAGAATCTGGTGGGTAATCTCGAGGTTGCTCAATTCATGCCCCCCCCCGATATTATAAATCTCTCCGGGCGTGCCATGCCGGAGCAAAAAATCAATTGCCCGGCAGTGGTCTTTAACATAAATCCAGTCGCGGACGTTCATGCCAGTTCCATAGACGGGAACTTTCTTTCCTCGAAGAAGATTGGTCACAAAGAACGGTATCAACTTCTCCGGGTACTGGAACGGGCCGAAATTGTTGGTGCATCGCGTGATAATGACAGGAAGTCCGTGGGTGATAAAAAATGATCGGGCGAGAAGATCGGATCCCGCTTTGCTCGCTGAATAGGGGCTTGAGGGATTCAGGGGATCGGTTTCCTTGAAAGATCCGGCGTTGATGCTACCATACACTTCATCAGTGGAGATATGGATAAATTTTCCAGTTCCGTGACGGAGAGCAGCATTCAGCAGGATCTGTGTACCGAGAACATTTGTTGTGACAAATGATGATGCATCGTGGATTGAGCGATCCACATGACTCTCTGCTGCGAAGTGAATAACCGCATCGAACGGGTGCTGCGAGAACAGCAATTCAACACACTGGCTGTCGCATATGTCCCCTTTGATGAAAAAATATCGAGGATCTTTATCATAATCCGATAGATTGGCAGGATTCCCAGCATAGGTTATTTTATCAAGATTCGTAATTGTGCAATGCGGGTACTGATCCAGCATATGGCGTATAAAATTGCTCCCGATGAATCCGAGCCCCCCGGTGATGAGTAGTTGCATGCGACCTCCTGGCTGCATATCATCCGTGTTTGAGTCCCGGTGCAAGGCCCCAGTCATACGGTATATCAGGGGAATCCGGGGGGATCCGGAATTCATCGGGTTTTTTATAGTTGTAGGGAAGTGTCGGGATACTCAGGAAATATGCTGTTTCTGTCCCGATTCCCTTAAAACCATGGAAAACTCCGGGAGGAACGGTGATGAGAAGGGGGTTCTTCTCACCCACAAAAAGTTCCATTAATGCAGTATGCGTTGGGGATTTTTTTCTGGCATCGTATAATGCAACTTTCATCATACCACGGATACAGGTGAAATTATCCGTCTGTTTTTTATGGTAATGCCAGGCCTTCACTACGCCGGGATATGCAGTGGTGAGGTAAACCTGTCCGAACTTTTTGTAAATTGGATCGTCGCAACGGAGGATCTCCATAAGCCATCCCCGTTCGTCCGGGATTACGCGCAGTTTTTTCAGTCCAACTCCGTCGATTGTCGGATCCATGTTATGGTATTGGTGACGAGGATATAAAAAATCTCATGGAAACAGAAGTGACAGATAATCGCTAATCATTCTTGTTGTGATACTTACTAACAACAGTACGCAGTTCTTGGGCAAATCTTTCCTGATCAAACTGATATGCACGGGCAATGCACGCATCATGATACTGTTCAGGATTTTTTGATATTAGACGTACTGCATCAACAATACTATCCGCATTTGATTCAACAAGTAATCCTGTCTGTATTGTTACAGTTTCCCGATATCCCCCGGAGTCTACTGCAATTACCGGTTTCCCACTTGCCATTGCTTCGAGTAAAGAAATTCCGAAAGGTTCGTTGATCGATGTACAGATAAATCCCTTGCATCGCGCTAAAAGACTAATAAGTTCTTCTTCAGGGATTTGACCTAAAACACTCACATTGTCTGGAAGGTCTCTCAAAATTTTTTCGGCATAACCCTTTGAATGATCCCCCTCAGGAAATCCGCCAACAATAATGAGAGATTCTTCAGGGATTTTCTTAAAACTCGCAACCTGAAGTTCAATCCGTTTTTCCGGATAGATGCGATTCAGGGATAACCAGAAATCCTGATATCCTATACAATAGTATTTTTTTGTTTCTACAGGAGGATATATCATATCTGCTGAACGTTTATAATAAAGAAAAATTTTTTTGCGGATGTGTTTTGAATTCGCGATAATTTGATCAACATGTTTGATGGACCAGATATCGAGTCGGGAATGAAAACTTTTCCAAATCCTGAAAAATAATAATTTGATCGGATTTTTTGAAGAAGTAAACTCGACTTTCTCGTCATAAAGAAAGGGGATGAGGATATGACAGTACCACAAATTCGGATGGTGTCGATGTGCAGCAAAGTGCGCCCAGTTCCCACTGAAAATGAATAAATCATAATCTTGGGAAAAATCACAGAAATAAAATTTCAGCATTGCAGAGATCTGTTTAAATCCAGGGTATTTGAGAGTCTTTCCCAGGCTAATGACGCAGATAGATGAATCAATTTGCCTTACAACATCAGTATCCGTTGTAATTATCTGTGCATCAAGTGCTTTTGCCATCGCAATAACGACTCTTTCCCCCCCGCCAATTGTACTAAAAAAATCGTGAAAGATCGCGACTTTCAATGTAGCCCCACCTGGAGTTTCACTTCTTTATTTTATCCCTTTCTTTTTTAGGAAATTCTAACATCTATTCCAGTAATGATTGTTTCTCAGATGGACTGATTCACAAGTTTATGATTATTGTACATGAACAACCAAAGAAATTAATCGCCCCTCATAGATGATGATCCCAGTAATTATACACGGACAAGAGACTCCGTCTAAATGGTATAGCCGGTTTCCAGCCAAGGTCGTTCCGAATCTTCTTATTGCTCCCAACAATCCGTGGATTATCGATCGGGCGAATCTGTGCCTCATCCTCAACGATCTCAATCTTCAGTCTCCTGTCTTCTGCAAGGGTGAGTGCGATCTCCCTAATCGTCCGGCCGGTTCCACTGCAAATATTATAGACCTCACCTCGCTTCCCTTTTGCAAGGAGCAGTGCATACGCGGCGACGACATCCCGTATATCAACGAAATCCCGGACAATAGACCCGTTGCCAATATGAATCACGGGCTCCTGCAATCCGTGTGTGATCTTTGCGATCTGTTTTGCAATCGCGCTTACGACAAACCGATCACTCTGGCCCGGCCCGCAATGGTTGAAGGATCGCGTACAGCAGATGTCCAGCCCGTACCCCTCAGCGTATATTTTTGCTAGCTGCTCCTGTGCGACTCGTGCCACAGCGTACGGGTTCGCTGGACATTGCGGGCTTTCTTCGGTCAAAGGCAAATCGGATGCAGACACAATTCCGTACTGTTCAGATGAGCCGATGGAGAGGATCCGTGTCCCGTTGTCATTCTGACGGATGGTATCGATAATGTTGAGGAAGATGTTTGTATTGTTCATGAACGATACGACGGGGGTCTTCCAGCTCTCCGCAACGGAGCTCTGGGCTGCCAAGTGGATGATATAATCCGGCTGGATCTCTTCAAGAAGGGATTTGATTTTCGGGATATCGAGCAGGTCCAGCTGGTGGAAGTGAATGCTGCCGATAAGATCCTGTGCGGCAGGGACAAAATCCCAAGCAGGTTTTGAACGACTGATCCCATAGATCTCAAAGTCGTAGCCACGATCGAGGAAGGAGACAAGGTGCCCCCCGACAAAACCACTGATCCCGGTAATTAAGACTTTTTTCATGGCTGGTACCTGTATTCTGGAGGGGGGATTTTTACTAACATCTTTAGATCCCGGAAAATATTCAGTTGCTGAGATATACTGTAATTTCTCCGCACATGAATTTTTGTTCAGGATTTTTCCCAGTATCTGCGAGAAAAATCCATTCCCATGGTTTTATTGAAAAGGACATCGTATCCTCTCCGGACAAGATAGGATATTTCTCATGCTTTCCCCCGGCGTGACGAACAACTCTGTAGACGTCTCGGTAATCCTTCCCGCACTCGACGAGGAGCAGACGATCGGCGAATGTATCCGGAAGATCCAGTCGGTGTTCCGGAAGAACGCGATCCGGGGAGAGATCATCGTCGCTGATGCATCGTCGGACAGGTCCCCGGAGATCGCACGATCTCTCGGCGCCAGGGTGATACGACCGGACAAGAAAGGGTACGGGAACGCGTATCTCGCCGGTTTTGCAGAAGCCCGCGGGAGATTCATCGTCATGGGGGATTCTGACGATACGTATGATTTCCGTGAAATACTCGACCTCATCTCGCCACTGAATGCCGGGGCAGATTTTGTGATCGGCTCCCGGTTCAAAGGGACGATTTATCCGGGATCCATGGCTCCGCTCCACCAGTATCTCGGGAATCCTGTCCTGACGTGGATGGTCAATATTATCTTTAAGACTGAATATTCCGATACGCACAGCGGTTTTCGCGCTATCACGAGAGATGCGCTCCGGCGTCTGGATCTCAAGACCGGAGGTATGGAGTTCGCTTCCGAGATGCTCGTCATGGCTTCGAAAGAAGGACTCAGGATTGCCGAAGTCCCGATCGATTACTATCCGCGCAAGACTCCCTCGAAGCTTCACAGTTTTGCGGATGGATGGCGCCATGTCCGGTTTGTGCTCCTGATGAAACCCCTCCCATTTATCGCTGTTCCCGGTTTTCTCTTTCTCCTTTTCGGATCTCTCCTGATGGGGTTCTTCGCCTTGCAGGGAGATGTCGAATCATCCCACCTCCATACCTTCATTCTCGGTGCGATTCTTGTCATGGGGGGCGTGCAGGTGATTCTGACCGGGTTCCTGATGAAGACCTATTCGGTCGTCCATGGTTATGACAACAAAGCCGGGATCATCACAAGCCTGATGCAGTACAGCAACCTGGAGAAACTCCTCATATTGGGATCTACACTGTTCGTTGCCGGGGGGTTGTTCGGTCTCAACATCATCATCCAGTGGGTGGCGGTCGGCTTCGGATTTCTCTCGGAAATATCAACCGCGATTGTCTCACTCGTCCTGATTGTGGGAGGCATTCAGGTCTTCCTCTTCGCTGTTTTCCAGAGTATGATGCTCCTGAACGAGAACAATGGTCATGCCTGAATGCAACCGGCTGAAGATTGCGTTTGTCTACGATGCAGTCTATCCGTATGTGAAGGGGGGTGTAGAGCGGCGGGTCTTTGAACTGGCAGTCCGCTTGGTAAAAAGAGGCCACGAAGTTCACATCTTTGGAATGAAATACTGGGACGGCGATGACATCCTTATCCGGGATAGCGTGATCCTCCACGGGGTCTGTCCTGCCGAACCTTTCTACGCCAATGGAAGGAGGACCCTCCGCGAGGCGATCCGGTTTTCCATCCGTCTCCTCCCGTACCTTGCACGTGATCGGTTTGCGATCATTGACTGTCAGCAGTTCCCGTACCTTTCCTGTTTTTCTGTAAAAGTTATCGCGGTGATTCAACGGACTCCCCTCGTCATTACGTGGCATGAATTCTGGGGAGACTACTGGTACCACTATCTGGGAATTTCAGGAATATTCGGAAAAGGGATCGAGAGGCTTGTATCCCGACTTTCCCACTACCAGGTTGCCGTATCAGGGACAACCTCCGATGCACTCACCAGAATCAGGGACTGTTTCCCAGTGACCATAATCCCGAATGGAATCGATTCCGGCCGAATTGCCCGTGATCATACAGCACAGGAGAAGACGGATATTATCTTTGTCGGGCGACTGATCCGGGAGAAACACACAGACCTCCTTATCCGCGCTTTCGCACTCATTTCCCCAGAACAGCCAACCCTTGTTCTCCGAATCATTGGCGAAGGTCCGGAATCGGAGTCCCTTGATCTTCTCATACGGGATCTCGGACTGAATGACCGGGTTTTTATTCACCGGTTTGAGACAGAGTATGATGCCCTTATTGCACGGATAAAGGCAGCCCGGATTTTTGTCCTTCCTTCAACCCGCGAAGGTTTTGGAATTGCCGCGCTCGAAGCCCTCGCCTGCGGACTTCCCGTTGTAACCGTGGATCACCCGGCAAATGCCATCAGGAACCTGGTCACTGAAAAGACCGGGTTCCTCTGTGCCCTTTCTGCCGAAGACCTCGCAATGGCTATGAAAAAGGCCCTGGTCCGCCATGAAGCCATGCGGGAAGATTGTATCGCCGCCTCACGAATGTTCGAGTGGGACCGGATCACACTTCAGTGCGAGAATTATTATCAGTCTGTGGTCGCAGGAACCGATGCCATGTCGCGCGAGAGTGACTGAGGTCCATCATTTCGGGAATTTTTTTTCCAGCTTTTTACCAGCAGGGGGACAATAACCGCAGGGAAAATCGTTACCCGTCTACCCGGCTCCCTTTGACAACATCCTGCTCGGTCACACTGATATACCGGTTCGTTCCGGCGATATGGTACTGCCCGGTTGCACCGGTATCATACGATGAGCCGGTTGTCGGATACGGGACAGTAAATGTTCCATTGACACTCTCCTGACGGTAGATAAAGACACGTCCCGTGTTTGTCCGAACCGGGACTTCGATAATTCCGTCCCCGCTGATCCGTGCCCCCGCGACATATTCGAAGACTTTGACCGTCTTCACCCCTGGCAGCATGAGGGGATCAGTTCCATCAAAACGTGTGACGGTTGCATTCACGGGTGATTCATGGACAAGACGGTAGTACTGCAGCGCGGGGACTGGTTTGACCGGTTTATCGGGCATACCCGAGAGGACGATTGCATGCCGGTTCACCCCGGCATTCCGGTTGAAATCCTGCATTGCAGTCTCCGCTTCGCTTGCATTCATCATGACCTTCCGGGTGATCACCGGGGCAACACCGTTCACATCCGCAGTCTCGCCGGAAGACGGTACCGTGCGAATGGTATATTCGATATAGATGACGTCCCCGGGAAGAGTCAGGGACCCGTCGAATATGTGGAGCCGTACCGCCATTGACTGGAAATAGGCATCGTCATACGCGTTCTCCCTTACTAATACTGACGGGTTGGAACCGGAAGGGACAAGGAACCATTTGACATAGGGTGTTACATCGACGGAATTGTTCTGCCACGGGACGAGGGAGGAAAAGGTATCGACAGCAAGGCTCGAATCGGTGATGACATATTTTCCTCCCAGTGCCGAGAGAATTGTCGATGCGGCCGGCTCGCTGTCGCTCAGGAAATACGCCGCAGCGCCCGATGGTCCGGCAAGGTTGTCCTGGAAGGGATTGGTGATGGGAATCCGGTGTGAGAAGAAGGTGATCCAGTGTCCGGCACTCCATGGGGCCATGATCCCATACGCTTCCTCAGGGTAAGAAAAATCCCTGTCATAAATCCGGAAGTAGTCGACACCCGGATCCGGAGTATCCCCCCTGAGCCAGTCAAGCGATTCTATCCAGTCGGCGGAAATTCGGCGGGTGGACGCATTATTTGCGTAATCGACATCCTGAATTGCGGAAACTGCAATCATAACAATGACGGTGACAATCACCAGGATGCAGAGCGCTTTGATCAGTCCGGCAGGAGGTTTTCGATTTTTTTCCGCTGTATTTTTCCTCTTCCCGCGGGCACCGGATTTCTTCGCATCTTCTTTGCTATCGTGAGTCTTTGCGTCCGTTGTTCTGGTCGCGTCGCCAATGCAGGGGATGGATGATCGGATCGAGTTCAGGAATCCTTCCCCCGCCCATCGGAATGGTTCCGTTATACAGATGGCGGCAAGCAGGATTATGTTGATCGTGGAATAATATTCGAATCTCCTGTACCGGACGGTGGCAAAGAGCATGACCGCCGACCAGATAAGGAAGAACAGGTGTTCGGTATTTCGCTCCCTGATGCAATAGTATACGAGGATGAGGAGGCCGGCCGCCATGAGGACGATCGAGAGATTGAAGTTCGCCCATGCGGTGGAAAAGGACCACGGGAGCGTCTCCTGCACAACCGTTGAAAATGCCGACGGGCCAAAGAGGAGCTGTGCGGCGGAGAGGGGAATCGAACGGAGTGCCGGAAGAGTCAATGCCATTCCCGCGGTTACCAGGGCAAGGATTCCGATGCCAGATACAAAGAGAATCGGCTTTCCCTGGAATATCCTCGTCAGAACCCAGAGGACCAGTGTTTCAGCGACAACAGAGAGTAGTACGAGAACGAGCCCGAGAGAATACCCGGTAAATGCAAAACTGCTCCCGTCAATCCCGAAAAGGATAAGGAGCAGGGTGACAACGGAAAAAGCGATCCCGTTGAGCAAGAGGAGCGGGACGGGTTCAGAATCCTTCACATAGTCGAGCACTATCCGCACAAAGGTAAAGACCGCGATGATGGGGATGACAAGGAGAACGGTCGTTGATGTAATGAGGGCAAGGAAGTACAGGATGCCGGAGACAAGCGCGACGGCGACGGGTACTTTCAGGGTTGACGGAACATGGATATCGGGAGGATTTTTCTTTGCTAAGGAGAGGAAAACGACGTAGACCGTTAAGAAAAGCGTGCTGAAGAAGAGCTCCATGATATGGTGGTCGACATACCCGTACATGGAGAGAAAGAAGAACCGGAACGATACGACCGTTGAGAGTCCTGCCGCAACAAGTCCCGCTCGTTCGTCCCAGACGGTTTTACCAAGAATGTACATGACCGGGACCAGGAGCGTGCCGAGAACGGGAGAGATCCACATGGTAAGACGGACGATCTCCGGCTGTGTCGTCGCACCGAGGATGAGACAGAGTGCTCCTGCGACGAACGGGAAAAGCGGCCCCCACGAGATAGTCTTTCCATCCGGGAACGCCGTCATGGGATCAAACCACGGATATCCGGGGAACTGGGAGACCATGACCTCAACCTGTCGCAGGGTGTACCAGGTATCGGTATCGTACGTGTTCAGGAACCCGTTCCCGCCAATAAATATGAAGGGGATTGCACGGACTCCAAAGCCAACCGCCATACACATCAGGAGGAAAGTAATAATCCAAAATCGACGGGATACTTTCTGCGTCATGGAAACACAAACCCAAGAACCGGCGGATTCACCCCAATTCAATGCCTGCGGACTCTTTCTGGAATACCTTGCTGTCCGGTTCCCTTATCCTTTATGGTTTCATCCGGTCGCCGGAGAGAGATCTCGAATGGGATAAATGCCAGACCGGATGTCCGGTCATCCCATGTGATCTCCAATAAAACAAGTCTTAATACCTTAATGCAACTAAAATTTAGAAGATGCGTGCCGAGCCTGAAAAGCTCCCCGGCGGTCCGACGCAGGACGAGATCCTCGCTGTCGTTCTTTTCAAGCTGGGGATTATTCCGGGGGACGTCGTTCTCGATCTCGGATGTGGGACCGGGAAAGTATCTCTCGCTGCAGCGGTGACTGCAGGAAGGGTTGTCGCACTCGATCGCCGGCCAGAGGCAATCCGGTTTTCCCGGGGACAGGCGAAGACTTCCGGAAAAGACAATATAGAATTCCATAATCTTGATGCGGAAAAATTTCTTGCGCGAGATGACACGGTTTTTGACTGTGCCTTTGTCGGGGGATCCCGTGGCATCGAACAGTTCCTGCCGGTGCTGGCATGCCGGGTGCGGCGCACGATCGTCGTGAATGCCGTTCTCCTTTCAACATTGAGCAAGGTCGTATCATCGATGCAGGAACTCGGGATCTTCCGTGAGGTTGTGCATATGCAGGTTGCCCGGTCGAAAATGATCGCGGGAAGCATCATGCTGCGGCCTGTAGATCCGGTTTACATCATTGTGGGGGGAGGAAACGCATGCTGATCGGTCTTGGCCTCGGTCCGGGAAATGCGGATCTACTCACCCTGCGGGCAGTACGGATGTTGCGGCAGGCAGATGCCGTCTTTGTCCCGGGCCGGATAGCATACGACCTCGTCTCGCCGTACTGCACCCCGGTGCTTCTCGATTTTCCCATGACCGATGACGAGGAGCGGATCACCCTGTGCCTGCGCAGGAACGCGGAATCTATTGCGCCCGTTGCGGAGTCCGGCTGTGCGGTCTTCGGGATCCTTGGAGATCCGAACTTCTTCTCGACATTTTCCCGCCTCTGTACCATACTCTCCGCAGAATACCCGGGCATACAATTTTGGACCGAGCCGGGAATCTCCGCGATCACGGCATTTGCCTCCGCCGCCGGCGTTTCGCTGAACGGGGGTTTTACGGTCTCTGACAAAGGCACCCCTGATGCAAGAATCATGCTGAAGGTGCGCCGTCCGCGGGAACAGGCGCAGGCGCTGCGCAGGGAGGGTTTTTCCGAGTTTGTGCTGGTCGAGCGGATGTACTTTCCGGATATGAAAGTCTACCGGAACGATGACCTTCCGGAAACGAGCGACTACTTAAGCGTCCTGTATGCGAGGCGGAAATAATGTCAGGAGAACCCCGGGTTTATTTTGTCGGGGCAGGCCCGGGAGATCCGGATCTCATCACGGTCAGGGGAAGACAGCTCCTCGATCGTGCAGATGTCCTTGTGTACGCGGGATCTCTCGTCAACCCGGCGCTTGTCGGAATGTCCCCGGCACCGATCCGTATCGATAGCTGGGGCATGGCTCTTGATGAGATCGTCTCGGTTATGGAGTGGCATGCAAACGCAGGCAGGACAGTCGTCCGCCTCCATTCCGGCGACCCGTCGATCTTCGGCGCCATCATCGAACAGATAGACGAACTGAAAGCACGGGGTGTTGCGGTCGAGATCATCCCGGGAGTCTCATCCCTTTTTGCGGCCGCAGCTGCCCTGCAGATCGAACTCGTGCTGAACGGGGTTACCGATGCCGCGGCGATCGCCCGCCCCGCAGGAAAAACGCTCGGTTCCGACCACATCCCTGAGCTCTCTGCTACCGGAGCAACCCTCGCAATTTTTCTTGGAACTGACCGTTTTGACCAGGTGACGAAGAACCTGCGCTGCGCCCCCGACACCCCGGCGGCGGTTGTCTACCATGCATCCTGGCCGGACCAGAAGATCGTCCGCGGCACGGTTGCTGATATCGCAGAAAAAGCCCGGAAGGCCGGCATTACGAAAACTGCGCTCCTGCTGGTAGGAAAAGTTTTGAACCCGAGGGGAGAATACCGGAAGTCGCACCTCTATTCATGACCGGAACCGTTGTGATCGCGTTCCCGCGGTCGGGAAAAAAAGCGGAGAAGATCGCCCGGCATATTGGCGCCACCGTCAGGTTCTACAAGAAAGGGATCTTTGAAGAGCTCTTCTCTTCCGCGGACAGGATCGTCGCCCTGATGGCGACCGGTATCGTCGTCCGCTCCGTCGCCCCTCTTCTTTCCGACAAGTGGAAGGATCCGGCCGTTGTCGTTGTCAGTCCGGATCTCTCCTGCGCAATCCCTCTCGTCGGCGGCCATCACGGTGCAAATGACCTGGTCCGTAAACTCGCCCAACTTGGGATCCGGCCGGCTCTTACGACTGCAACCGACGTGGCAGGAAGGGAATCTGTCGAAGGGACTGCAGCACGCTACGGGTTCGAGGTCCTCAACCGTGAGTCGACCCGGCAGGTCAATGCTGCGATCCTTGACGGCGATGTTCCGGTCCTCCCTGTTTCCGGTCCCGCAATTGTCCTTGCCGGTCCCGGCGTCTCCGTTCTGCTGCATCGCGGTGAATACATTATCGGCATCGGGTGCCGGAAGGGTGTTTTAGAACAGGAAGTCCTTGCAGCGGTCCGTCAGGCACTCGCTGATGCCGCGATCCCTGCGGGGGGGATCTTTGTTTTCGCGACAACCGCAAAGAAGATCCGGGAACAGGGTCTCCTGGACGCAGTCCGGGATCTGTCGTCGCATTTGATATTTCTGGATGACGAAACTGTCAATGCGCAGGAAGTGCCATCGCCATCGCGGGCAGGGAAGATCGGACTATCGGGAGTCGCCGAACCCTGTGCGCTCGCACTGGCAAAAAACAGGGAGCTTGTCATGAAAAAGACCGTCTTTGGGAGAGTGACGATTGCCATCGCCCGGTGAACCCGGCCGCGGACTTGCCATCGTCGGGATCGGGCCGGGCAGCCCGGAACAGATGACTGCGCAGGCCGTTGCCGCCATTGCAAGCGCCGACATTGTGATCGGCAATGATACGTACCTTGCCCAGCTCGGGCAGTTCCTTGACGGAAAGGAAGTCGTAACGAGCAGGATGGGGAAGGAGGTCGAACGGGCGAAGGAGGCGATCAGGCTCGCTGCGGAACGGCGCGTCGTCATGGTATCGGGAGGAGATGCCGGCGTGTACGGGATGGCCGGGATCGTGCTCGAGGTTCTCGAGCACTCCGGCCGGCAGATGGACGTTGAGATCGTGCCCGGGGTTACTGCTGCAACAGCTGCCGCCGCGAAGACCGGTTCACCGCTCTCGGGCGATTTTGCGGTTATCAGCCTCTCGGATCTCCTCGTCCCGATTGAGGTGATCGAACAGCGGCTCGGTGCGATTTTTTCTGTCGGCATACCTGTTGTACTCTACAATCCCCGCAGCAGGGGCCGGCCGCACAACTTCTCCCGTGCGCTTGCGATCGCACGGCGTCACCTTCCCGATACGACCCCGGTGTCGTTCGTGAAGAATGCTTACCGCGAAGGCGAGGAGATAGTCACGACAATGCTCGGAAAAGCGGAAGAGTACGATGATTTCGTGGACATGCACACGACAGTCATTATCGGGGGCCGGGAGAGCAGGATCTGGAGGATGGGAACGGATGTCAAAGGAATCATCACCCCGCGGGGATACCAGCGGAAATACGTATACTGATCTCGGCGCTGAGACTGCGGAAGCATACGCGATATCGAAAAAGTCACGGCTCCTCGCCCGATCGGTTATCGGGAATTTGTCCGATGAGGACCGGATCCGCCAGCGATGTTCGGTTGCGGTCGGAGATTTCTCCTTCGCCCCGACCCTGCGATTCTGCAACGATCCCGTACCGGCTGCGCTTGCCGCACTTGCCGCAGGCGCCCGGATCATTACCGATATCCGTATGGTGCAGGTCGGGATCCAGAAGAAGGGACACGCTTCCGAGATACTCTGTGCTCTCGATTTCGGGCATTCAATCGCTAAAGAACGTGGAATCACGAGAAGTTCGGCAGGGTTCGTCGAACTCGCAGACCGTATCCCCGGTGCGATTGTCGTTATCGGGAATGCACCTTCTGCGCTCCTCTCTATGAGCGATTTCATCCGGAAGGGGATACTTCCTGCCATGGTTATCGGGACGCCGGTCGGCTTTGTCAACGCGGCAGAGTCGAAGGAGATCCTGCGATCCCTGCCTGTCCCGTCTGTCTCGAATGTGGGGACCAGGGGCGGGACACCGGTGGCAGTCGCTGTGATGAACGAGGTCATCACCATCCATGCGGAGAAGACCGATAATGCGCGATCCGGTCACCGGGTTTGAATACCCCCCGGCATGGGTTGCATCCTGCACATCCCCTGGAGAGCTCGATTTGGTCCGGCAGGGCCTTGCGGTCCTCACGGCCTCCGGAAGGGTCCTCCGGCGGGGATATACGACCGGGACGACCGCCGCTGCAGCGTGCAAAGCCGCGATTCTCGCCCTGGCTCATCCCGTGCATTCCGTAACCGTCACCATCCCCTGCGGCCTGACGCTCGACATTCCGGTTTTTACCGGAACGGGGAAGGCTGAGTGCAGAAAATATGCCGGGGATTACCCGGAAGATGCCACTGCCGGTGCTGTGTTTGTTGCCCGGGCAGAAGAACAGGAAGAGGGAATCTCGCTTGAATGCGGGGAGGGTATCGGGAGGTTTGCCCGGGCCACACCGCGGTTTTCGAAAGGAACGCCGGCGATAACCCCGGCACCTCTCTCCTGCATCATGCGTTCCATGGAAGAAGCGCTTGCAGAGGTCTCCTGCACGGGAGTCCGGGTCCGCCTTGAAGTGCCGGGAGGGGAGGCGGTCGCGGCACGGACGCTGAATGCACGGATGGGCGTTAAAGGCGGGATCTCCGTCCTCGGGACGACCGGGCTTGTCGAGCCGTGGGACGACCATCTCGCCGAATCAGCATTTGCGCGTATCGCGGGCTCGGAGCGGATCGTGCTCACAACGGGAAGGATCGGCCTCCGGTACGCCCGGCTCCGGTACCCTGACCATGAGGTCGTCCTCATCGGATCCCGGATCCGCGAGGGGATAGCCGCTGCACGTGGGGACGCGGTTCTTTTCGGTCTTCCGGCTCTCATCCTGAAGTATATCCGGCCGGACATTCTCGAAGGGACCGGGTATGCAACGGTCGAAGAACTGAGTGCGGCATCCTGTTTTGGCGATCTCGTGAAAAATATTCTTCAGGAATTTACCGCAACACATCCTCGCGTCAGGGTAGTGCTGATCGACCGGAACGGAAGAATTTTGGGGGAGAGCCCGTGAAGATAGTGGGGGTCGGCTGCGGGCCCGGCCTGCTTACCGAGGAGGCGATTCTGGTTATCCGGCGTGCCCGTCGCGTGTACGGGTCGTCGCGTGCGCTTGCAATCGCCAGACCCTATTTCCGGAAAGACTGCATTGCTGTCGCAATCACGGACTATACGAAACTCCCCTCTCTCCCTGCCAAGGCGGTCGTGCTCTCTACTGGTGACCCGATGCTCGCAGGCCTCGGGTATCTCCCCGGGGATGTCGTTCCCGGAATCTCCTCCCTTCAGGTCGCTGCGGCACGGCTGAAAGTCCCCCTTGAACGGGTCGTAACCATCACTGCGCACGGTTCGCGCCATGCGGAAGCGATGGGCCGGATTCCTGAAGAACTGGGTCGCGGTCACGTTGTATTCCTCATCACCGACCCGAAGTTTGATATCGCGGCGCTCTACCATTGCATCAGAAATTTGCCGGAATCTTATACTGTCGGCGTCTGTGAGAATATCGGATACCCCGACGAAAGGATCACTGTCGGGAAAGGAGCGGAGCTACCGTACCCGTCCCATGCCCTGTATTCCCTGATGATCGGGCATTTCTGATGCGATCAATCCATGATAAAAACGGCTGAATTCCGTCGGACCGGAAGCCTTTTTTCCTGTCCGGGGGACAAATATGCATGGATAAGGCAACCAAGACCCAGTTCTCCCTCGGCTTTTTTGTAATTGGATTTTTCATGGTTCTCGCTCAGGATCTCAGCCGCCTGAGATCTATCGAAACGGGATTCACCATGCCATTAAATATCCTTTTTTACCTTGGGCTGATCTTAATGGCGATCGGGTATTACCTGAGATAACATATTCTCCTGCCGCAGGAAGACGGACGAGAAAGCCCTGTGGATAATAGTACCGGAGCTTGATTTATATTGGACTTTTCTTCTCCTCTTTTTTTACCTGGATCTTGATCTCGCACTGCCGGTCACCTGCGCACATGGCGCGGACGAACCGTGACTCGTATTTCGGGTTGAACCTGTTCTGCGAGGTCAGGGTGAACGCCATACAACGCTGGAACATCCCGTCACTGCCAGCCCCCGTTCCCCCGGTCTGCTGGAGGAACGGGCAGCGGCGGTGGACGATGACGGCCCCGTCTTCCCCGACTTCGATGATCTCCTCCTTGTATTCCGGGCCGAAGAGTATGGCATTGACGATATGGAGGCTTTCTGCAATCTCGTGGGCATTATTCATCGGCAGCTGGAGGAGTGCGGCAATATCGAAAGCGAGATCTGCAAGTTCGGTAAAGACCTGCTGCTCGTGCCCGTCGTAGGTCTCCCCGACGACAGGACGGAAGACATGCTCGTAGAGCAGGGGGATTCGGGCTGCGCATTGCGCGGAGAGCTTCCATTTTACATCGTCGGGAATGGATCGGAGATCGGTCAAAGGTCATCCCATGCCTGATTCATCATTGGGTGTCGATGATATCAAAGCATGGGTAAGGAATGATGAGAGTGAAAAACCGGAAAATATTATTTGGGCAAATTTTTAGGCCAATAATTTTTATTAACAAATTCTCTGAAAAAGAATAATAGAAAATATTTCTGTTTTCCATTTGATACACGGCAAAAGATACTCTGGCTGGACAATATCCCCCGCTACGTATTGTATGCCATCCAGCCGCATCCCAAACTGGTCGATCGTATCGATGCCCCGGATCCCGATATCAGTCAGTACTTCAATGGATCTTTCCAAGAGGATATCAGGAATTCCGTATCCGGATCCGGGAACCGGCCCGCTCAAGAAAACGTTCTGAAATAAGACGATCGATGATCCGCCGGACACGATCGGGTTCTTCACGCGCAATCTCCGTAATTAGCGTGTCCTCATCAAGATCGGGCGTACGGATGAGGCGCGCGAGAAGTGCCCCGCGGATCTGGCGGTCGGATCCGGAGAACGCGGTCTGCCGGGAATAATGGGCACTGCGCCGGTTGGGATTTTCCACCTTTGTCTTCAGCATCGTCCCGTAATCCATCAGGGCGGAATACCAGACCCTCGGGTTTTGGTGATCGAGTGCCTCTTTAACGAGTGGCAGGATATCCTGGTCCCGGATACCGGTCTTCCCGTTAAAAAAATAATGGATAAAGACCCTGCGGATATTGGTCTCAATGAAGACAACCGGCCTGTTGAAGGCAAAAACGGCGATGGATCGCGCGGTTGCCGCCCCGATGCCGGGGAGCTGTTCGAGTTCTTCGATCCCTTCCGGGACCCGCCCGGCATGATTCCGGACGATCTCCCCTGCACATTCCTGCAGTGCGATGGCGCGCCGGTTATACCCCATCCCCCGCCAGACTGCCAGCACTTCCGCCAGCGGTGCTAGGGCGAGATCATGGCAGGTCGGGAAGGATTGGATGAATTCCGGGTACTTTTTTACGACCCTGTCCACCTGTGTCTGCTGGAGCATAATCTCTGAGACAAGGATCCGGTAGGGATCGGTCGTATGGCGCCACGGGAGATCCCTTCCATTCTCTGCATAATAGGACAGAATGGTCTTCCGGAATCCGGCGATGGATGGTGCTGGTATCTTCTCATGTGTGCCGGCCGGAAGTATCTCAACATTTTCCCGAATCTTTTTTTCCCTTATCTTTTTTCCGGTCATGATACTTACCAGCGATTGATATCTTTTTCTGTAGAAAATGCCTGCAGGATGAATGACCGTGTCGGCACCATCATGCGAAGCGTCGTCCTGTATGCCCCGCTATGTCCTTTTGAACATCGCGTCCAGGTCTTCCCTGCTGAACCGGATAATGGTCGGCCGCCCGTGCGGGCAGGTGTACGGGTTCTTTGTCCGCGCGAGCTGCGCAAGGAGCCGCCGGCACTGGTCACCGGTGCAGACGGTCCCTGCTTTGATCGCCCCGCGGCAGGCGATGATCCGGGTGATCTGCTCGCGGCGGGTGACCGGGTTCTTCAAATCCTCCCGCGCGAGGTCATCCACGATCTCGGCGAGGAGTCCGGATGCTTCATCGATCTTTCCGAGGATGACCGGGATCGCGTTCACCATGAAGCCGTTCCTGCCGAACTCCGTGATCGTGAATCCTTCCCGGAGGAGATCAGGAAGAAACCTCCGGATCACCGCAGCATCCCGTGCAGGACGTTCGATGACGACCGGGACGATCAGCTCCTGCGAGAGGGGTGTGGTTATGCTTTTTGCGCTGACCTGCTCGTAGAGAATTCGTTCGTGAGCAGCGTGCTGGTCGATGATAAAGAGGTCCCCGGCGGTTGTTGCTGCGAGCAGGTAGATTCCCCCGAACTGCCCGATCAGTTCTAGGTCGGGGATACTTCCCGTTCCTGCCGCATTTCCCGTGGGTAGTTCTGTCTGGCGGAGCTGGCGTTCCGTCATCAGCGTTCCGTCATGGGTCGGTTCACGGACACCGCCACGAGCTGCCGGCGCATGGTCGTACCGCAGAACAGCGCCCGATGGAACCGGTCGATCCTTTGCGGGGGAAGGGGCGACAGCCGACGGTATCAGGTCGGCATGGCGCAGGGCAGTCCTGACCGCTTCCCGCACAATATCCCTCACCTGCGATTCTCTGCCGAAACGGACGAGTCTCTTGGCAGGATGAACATTAACGTCAATAAGCCGTGGGTCGAGAGAGAGGGCGAGGAAAGCGAGCGGGTACCGGTCTTTTGGCAGGAGCGTTCCGTATCCTTCGAGAAGTGCGTTGCTCACCGCAATCGAGGAGACGGGCCGCGTGTTGACAGCAACGAGAATGCGGTCAGCGTTCTTGCGCACGAATGAAGGGAGTGAGATATAACCCTGAATTTTCACGAAAGGATGATGGTAATTAACCGGGAGCATGGAAGGGAGGGCCTCTGTCCCGAAGATCCGCCCGATAGTATGGATGAGGGAAACGGACCGTTCCGTTGCGAGCAGTTCTTTTCCGTTATGGGTAAGGCGGACGGCAATACCGGGTTGCGCGAGCGCAATTCCTTCAATGACGCTCGTGATGTGGGCAAGTTCGGTGTTCAGCGACTTTAAAAATTTTTTCCGTGCCGGAACCGTTGAGAAGATCTCTTCTACGAGGATATTGGTCCCCTCCGGGGCGCCGGCCTCCGCCTGTTCCAGTACCTGCCCCCCTTCGAGTACCACCCGGGTTCCGGCAAGCGTCCCTGTCCCGCGTTCCCGGGTCAGGAGGGAGACACGGGAGATCGCCGCGATGCTGGAGAGGGCCTCGCCCCGGAACCCGAGTGTCCCGATCCGCTCGAGATCGGCAGGTCCGGTAATCTTGCTCGTGGCATGCGCAGTGAATGCAAGAACGGCATCATCCGGCGACATACCGCAGCCGTCGTCAACAACCCGGATCGCGGTCACCGCTCCGCCTGACGACAGGATGTCGATACGGATTGCATGTGCGTCTGCATCGACTGCATTTTCCAGAAGTTCCTTGACGATGGAGGCAGGTCGCTCCACGACCTCGCCCGCCGCTATCTTGTTGACAGTTGCAGGGTCGAGAATGTGGATCTTCCCTGGGGAATTCCGGGCTGTCATGGTTTCTTGTCTCCGTCAAAAAGCTTCTCTTTCAGGTCCTTAAGCTTGAGAAGTGCCGCCATTGGCGTCATCTCATCCGGGTTTAGGCACCGGATCTCCTCGAGGACAGGATCCGGAGCTGGTTTCCTGGCGATTGTATCGTCCGGCAGCAGGAGCTGTGTATACCGCCGGACTTTCTGCCCGGGATCGGTCGATCCGTTGAGCACACCGGAAAGGATATCGCCAGCCCGTTCGGTCACTTTCCGGGGGATGCCGGCCAGCCGTGCGACATGGATCCCGTAGCTCCGGTCCGTTGCGCCGGGGATGAGCTTGCGTAGGAAGATGACGTCCTCTTTTGTCTCTTTCACCGCGAAGTGGAAGTTCTTCACCCGTACAAGCTCCTGTTCAATACCGACGAGTTCGTGAAAATGGGTGGCAAAGAGGGCTTTTGGGCCCGGCGTGCCCGGCTTCCCGTGCAGGTATTCCAGCACCGAACGGGCGATAGCATACCCGTCGACCGTGCTCGTGCCCCTCCCGATCTCGTCGAGAATGACGAGGCTTCTTTTCGTCACGTTATTGAGGATATTCGCAAGTTCAAGCATCTCGACCATGAACGTGCTCTGGCCGGATGAGAGGTCATCGAACGCCCCGACACGGGTGAATATTGTATCGACCGTACCGATCTCCGCGTGCCGCGCGGGGACGAAGCACCCCGCCTGTGCCATGATACAGATGAGGGCAACCGCCCGCATGTAGGTTGACTTGCCCGCCATGTTCGCGCCGGTGATAATCATGATCCGTATGCCGTCACCGGCAAGGTCCGTATCGTTGGGGACAAAGCCTTCAGGGACCCTGCGTTCGACGAACGGGTGCCGTCCGTCCCGGATCACGATACGATCCCTCTCATGGACAACGGGACGGGTATACTGCCCGGACTGTGCGGTATCTGCGAGCGCACAATAGAGGTCGATCTCCGCAATTCCCCGGGCGGTGTCCTGGAGCTCCGGCACGGATCCTCCCAGTGTTTCAAGGAGCGCGGTGTAGAGATCCCGTTCCAGGGCGAGCAGGCGTTCATCGGCGTTTGTGAGGAGAGCCTCCTTCTCGCGGAGCTCGGGGATGGTGTAGCGTTCCCCGGTTGCTGTCGTCTGTTTCCTCTCGTAATTGTCCGGGACGAGTGCAAGGTTGGATTTTGTTACATCGATGTAATACCCGAAGATCCGGTTGTACCCTATCTTGAGGGATTTGATGCCGGTCCTCTCCCGTTCCACCGTCTGGAGGGCTGCGATCCAGTCCTTCCCGCCACGCATAACGCCGGCAAGGTCATCCAGTTCTTTCGAGTACCCTTCCCGGATTACATCGCCGTTCCGTGAAACTGCCGGGGGATCATCAACAATCGCGCGTTCGATGAGCGAAATAACGTCCTTCAGGGAGTGGAGGCTCTCACGTGCCATGGCCACCAGCAGGGGGATCCCGTCCCCGCTGCACAGGTTCCGGACTTCCGGAATCTTCCGGAGCGTTGCAGCAAGTGCGACCAGGTCCCGCGGTCCTGCATTCCCGTACGAGATCCGCCCGGCAATCCTCTCGAGATCGGAAAAACCGGCAAGGAGCGAGCGTACCTGCTGCCGTCCGACAGGATTCTGTACCCAGTATTCCACGGCATCCAGCCGTGCATCGATCTCCTTCGGACTAAGAAGCGGGCGGGTGAGACGGAACCGGAGCAGCCGGCTTCCCATCGGCGTCCGTGTTGTATTCAGGCAGGAAAGAAGCGTACCACCCTTTGCCCCCGGCCGGATGCTGTCGGCGATCTCGAGATTCCGCAGGGTGACGGCATCGAGGAGCATGCAGTCTGTCTGCGTACGGGTGGAGAGCCCCCGGACATGGGAGAGTTCCGCGTGCTGCGTCTCTTTTGCGTACCGGAGAGCTGCAGCTGCTGCACCGGTTGCGGCCGGCATACCCCCGCAACCGTAGCCGGCAAGAGAACTGACGTGGAAATGGTCCTGAAGGATTCGGCTGGCAGTCTGGGGATCAAACGCATCATCGTCGAAGACATGGGCAAAGACCCCGGTGTCGGCAATCGCCGTCACGATCTGCGGAGGGGTCGTCGATGGCACGATGCATTCCGCGGGATGGTACCGCGCGATCTCGGAGCAGATGGCAGAGACCGGCATCCCGTGCGGGATGCCGGCGACAAAGAATTCGCCGGTCGAGATATCAAGAAACGCCAGTCCCCCGTCTTCCCCCTCACCTCCTTCGCGGAGGGCCATCAGGTATCGCGCATCGGTCGAGGGTAACATGGAAGAGTCGATAACCGTGCCGGGGGTAATGACCCGCACGACGTCCCGCTTTACGATCCCCTTTGCCTTCCGTGCATCCTCAAGCTGGTCGCAGACTGCAACCTTGTACCCTTTAGCAACGAGTCGCGCGATGTAACTGTCTGCCGCATGGTACGGGACGCCGGCGAGAGGGACTTTCTCATCATTGCCTTTCGACCGGGAGGTCAGCACAAGGTCGAGTTCGCGGGAGATAAGCTCGGCGTCCGGACCGAAGGTCTCGTAAAAATCCCCGATATGGAAGAAGAGGATTGCATCCGCATACCTGCTTTTAATCTCCTGGTACTGGCGCATCCCGGGCGATGCTTTCCCCGCGTCATGAGGAATGGACGCTCCCTCTTCCGGCCGCTTCTTCATCGTCCCCAGAGTATCGGTGTATGGGGATAAAACCGATCTGATCGGGGATTTTTCAGACAAAAACGTGATTGCGGGCTTTCGGGGATGAATGCCCGGCAAGGAATCTATACCATCAGGACATTAGGGTACAGGGAGGAACAATTGTGGCTGAACCTGCACCCGTTAACGTAGTGCTGCATACCAACAAAGGAGATATCACGATCCAGCTGGACCCGGCAATGCCGATAACTGCCGGAAATTTTGAGAAACTCGCACGCTCGGGATTCTATAACGGCGTGATCTTCCACCGGGTGATCGCGGGATTCATGATCCAGGGGGGAGACCCGAAAGGAACCGGGATGGGCGGGCCCGGGTATGTCATCCCGGATGAGTTCACCCCGCGGAACAGGAACGACCGGGGAACCATCTCCATGGCAAATGCCGGCCCGAACACCGGCGGGAGCCAGTTCTTCATTAACCTCGTAAATAATAATTTTCTCGACGGAAAACACCCGGTCTTCGGCAAGGTTGCCGCCGGCATGGATATCGTCGATGCAATCGCGAAGGTACCAACCGACATGAACGACCGTCCCCGCGCCGAGGTAAAAATCCTCACCGTCGACGTTGTCTGACCCTCTTTTTTTCAGCGTCTGCGGATCCAGCAGATGATGATGAGTGGAAGCGCTGCGACACCCGCTACGATCTCGAAGACGAGACCGAGCAGGAACGGGTACGCCATCAGATCAATGACCTGCGAAAGAAGGGAGATTGCCGGCCCATACCCGGAGAGGATGACGAGCAGGCCGGACCCAGCGACCAGGAGGATACCGGCAGCTGCATTCGCGAAATCCTGCCGGCTTGGGGCAAGGGAGAGGATGATCGTCACGCAAAGATAGAGGTAGAGCAGGAACCACCCGTTGAACTCTGTTATGAGGTTGGCAACAAAGAGCCCCGATACCATCCCCAGGATGTCGTATGCAAAAATCCCGGGGGGAGGCTCCGGGAGGGTAATTGCGAGGTCGCAGCCGAGATAAGCAGAGAAGACCCACGTCAGGAGCGAGAGCACGAGCGGGAGGAGCAGAAGGGGAGCGGTACTGATGATCACGGTCCCGAGCACGGGGATCTTCGGGTTTGCGTACGTCACCGATCCCCCCTCCTTCGAGAAGAGGACAACATTTTTAATCTTCGCGCCGGTACAGAGGCACCCGGCAACGTGGGCGAGTTCGTGCAGGACGATCCCCGGCATCCGGAGAGCGTAATAGAGAAACCGGGCCGGCATGACCGCCGCGTAGAGCCGGTCGAGGAGACCGGAAATACCAACGACCGCGCTTGCAAGAAAGAGGAACCCCAGGTACCCGGTACTATCCATGGAACGCTGTTCCCGTACTCAATCGTTTTGCAGGGTGCCGATTTAATTCTCTCCCCTCCGGCATGCCTCTTCTGATAGCATGATAATGCCGGGAAAAAGATTCCCACGGGTGAAACAACCTGATTCTGGAAACAGTCCCCTGATACCTGCTGACGGGCAACCCCGAACCAATCATCTCTCCGGCGAGAAGAGCCCGTACCTCCGGCAGCATGCAAACGATCCCGTTGACTGGTACCCCTGGGGCGACACAGCATTTGCAGTCGCCGCCGCAAAGGACCGGCCCGTCTTTCTTTCCATCGGGTATTCGACCTGTCACTGGTGTCATGTCATGGCGGAAGAATCATTCCGCGATGGAAAGGTCGCGCGGATCCTGAACGAATCGTTTGTCTGCATAAAGGTTGACCGAGAGGAGCGGCCCGATATCGACCGGGTATACATGGCGGTCTGCCAGATGATGACCGGGACCGGGGGCTGGCCGCTCTCCCTCTTCTTAACACCGGATAGAAAGCCGTTCTATGCGGCGACCTATATCCCCCTTAAGGAGCGGTTCGGCAGACCGGGGATGCTCGACCTCCTGCCAAGGATCGCGCACCTCTGGAGAGACCGGCGGGATGATCTCACCGGCTCCGCAGACCAGGCCAGTCATGCTCTTGCGGACTATTTCCGGACCGAACCCGGGAACGAGGATCCATCTCCCGATCTCCTCACGGAAGCGTATGAGGATCTTGTCCTCCGGTTCGATCCGGAGTACGGCGGTTTTGACCGCGAGCCGAAATTCCCCATGCCAGCGCTCCTGTTCTTCCTGCTCCGGTACTGGAAGCGGACCGGGACGACCCGGGCGCTGAATATGGTAAAAAAAACACTTGACGCGATACGGTGCGGCGGGATCTATGATCACCTTGGCGGCGGCGTCCACCGGTACTCCACGGATGTACGGTGGCGGGTTCCCCATTTCGAGAAGATGCTGTACGACCAGGCGCTCCTCGCAATCGTCTTTATCGAGACTTTCCAGGCAACCGGTGAGCCCCGGTACCGCGAGACGGCAGAAGATATCCTTGCCTACCTGCTCCGCGACCTCCGCTCTCCGGATGGGGGATTTTTTGCCGCGGAGGATGCCGATTCTTTCGGGGGCGAGGGAGCATTTTACCGGTGGAGTGCAGGGGATCTCAAGGGTGTGCTCGGGGAAGAGGATGTCACAGTTGCTCAGTCAGTCTTCAACATACCCCCCGGTACCCTGTCCGGCGGGGACGGACCGGGTTCCGGGAGTACCTTATACCGATCTGCGTCGACTGCTGTTCTTGCCAAAGGATTCGCTGTCTCACCGGAGCAGATGGCCGGCCGTATCGCTGCAATCCGGGAACGGCTTTTCCATGCACGGGACCTTCGGTCCCACCCCCCGCGGGATGAAAAGGTCCTTGCCGATCTGAACGGGCTTGCAATCGCCGCACTGGCAAAAGCTGCGCAGGTCGGGAACCGTGCCGGGTATATCGCTGCCGCGGAAGAGGCGGCTGCTTTTGTCTTTGGACACATGCGGATGCCCGACGGGGGAATCTTCCACCGCTCCTGCTGCGGGGAAGCAGCGGTTCCGGGTTTTGCCGAGGACTACGCCTGCATGGTCTTCGGGCTCCTGGAACTGTACGAGGCGACATTCGAAAACCGGCACCTCGATGCAGCCAGGGCTCTCACCGCATATCTTTTCCGGCATTTCCATGACCGGACAAACGGCGGATTCTATGCCACCTCCGCTGCAGCTGAAGAGGTCCTCATTCGTACAAAGGAGATCCATGACGGGGTCGTCCCGTCTGCAAATGCGCTGATCCTCCACAATCTCCTCCGTTTGTCGCATCTCTCCGGTGACGCCGGTTATGATGAAGCAGCTTCTTCGCTCCTGAAAACGTTCAGCCCGGCGCTCGCCCGCGCTCCTTCGGCGCATGCATGTATGCTGTGCGGGCTGGACTATGCAACCGGGACTCCGGTCGATGTCGTTATCGCCGGTCCGGAGGACGAAGCCGGTTTCCGCGCAATGGTGGCGGCATGCCGCGCGGGATTCTTCCCATCCCTTGTGGTCCGGCGTGCCCCGTCGGGTTCAGGACCCGGATCCATCGTGGCGGATGCCCGATCGCCGGAATACCCGGCGCAGAACGGCCGGGCGACAGCATATGTCTGCACGCGGCAAACCTGCCGGGCCCCGGTCACCGATCCGTCGCAGCTTTTGGATCTGCTGAACGGGGTACCGGACCCGGTCTGACCCGCCTGAATTTTTCGGGGGGGAGGAAAAAAAGCGGGATCAGAGATTTTTGAGGGCCACAAGGTCCTTGACCCCGACAAGCTTCCAGACAAGAGAGCGCTCCTCTTCGACAATTGCAATCGGCGCATCATTCGGGGAGTGCCCGAGCGCCGCGAGGATGTTGCAGGAGAGGTCTTTATCAACGATCATGTCGACGAATCTCTCCCGGATAAGTTTCTTCTCGATGGCATCGTCGACTTCCTCGAGGTATCCCTGGAGGGTCACGAACATGAAGGACGAGAGATCCTTCGAGTATTTGTCGACCTCCACCGAGACGTACGGGCTCTTCCGGAAATACTCGATCTTCTTACCGTATTTTGTCGAGAGGAAATAGAGGAAGGAGCCATCGAAGACGTAGAGGAACGGAGCGATATAGGGGTATTTCTCTCCCTGGAATGCTATCCGGCAGATATAGCCCTTGTCGATAAGCCGGTCGTACTCTTTCTTCTCCATGCGGGGAATCTTGACGATCTCCATAACCAACACCAGCTGATGTGAGGAAAGAGTTGATAAATGTTATTTATTTTTTAGTTTGGGAAGGATCATGGAGACCCCCTGTTTTCAGGGATTTCTGCCCCTCATAGGATAGCCGGCTCACGACGACGTCCCTGCGGTCCTCTCCAACCCGTGTCCCCCCGCCACTCTGGCCGGGCGGAGCGAGCCTGCGCCCTCTTCATATGCCCGCGGTCTCTCCCGATGGCGAACATCTCTCTCCCGATATCCCGGGAAAGCCGTGCCCGGCTGGGTGGAATACTATCCCCTTAAGATACGAGATCTCTCCAGAGCCGGAATCTCTTCTTCCGCAGGAGTCCTGTCCCCGGAATGCAGGAGCGGGTACCCCGCGAGTACCCATGCCCGCATGCCGCCAAGGAGATTCGTTATCTGAGTATACCCGTTCGCAGCAAGGTAGCTCGAAGCAAGGCTGCTCTTGAAACCGGCGTCGCAGGTGACAACGATGGGCCGGTCTCTCGGGATTTCGCTGATATGCTGCGGGAGTTCACCAACGTAGGCATGGTATGCCCCGGGCAGGTGACCCGTTGTCGAAAAATTCCTGATATTGCGGACATCGAGGATGAACGGGGTTTCGGTTCGCAGCCGCTCGTGCAGGTCCTGCACCGTGCATGTCGCAAAGGACGCGGTCTCCAAAGCGCTCCGGTACCAGGATGAAAATCCCCCGGCAAGAAATCCGGCAACGTTGTCATACCCGAGGCGCATGAGTTGCCGGATAACGGGATCGAGGTCGGTGTTGAAGTCGTCGATAACCACGATCGGGCGCTCGTAATCGAAGAACCACCCGGTAAACGCCGAAATCCCGTTGCGCCAGACAGCGAGGCTCTGGGGAATATGCGCGGCCGCAAAGCCCGGAGGAGATCGGAGATCGAGGATTTGCCCACCTTCGCTTTGCAGCTCCTGTACCCGTGCGACCGGAAGCCGGGGGGGCTGGGGGACACCGTTGAGGATCGGGGCTCCGTTGAGATTGCAGGCCTCCATGCGCCGGAAATAGGGCGGCGTATAGTGGGTTTCCCGGACGCGCTCACGGATGAATCTGTCGCGGCCCATCCTGAGGCGAGGATTGGTCATTTTCTCGTACCCCGTTGTTGTGAACGGGTAATCCCGGATCTCGGTCCCGCAGACCGATCCTGCTCCATGCGCGGGGCAGAGGATAACGCCATCCCCCAGCGGGAGTATTTTTGTCCGGATGCTGTCGTAGATCTTCGCTGCCATCTCCGCGTCGCGTTCCCTGCCGTAAAAATCGGTCCGCGCGACATCCCCGGCAAAGAGCGTGTCTCCGCAGAAGATCATGTACGGGGTATCCGCAACCGCGGGATCCGAGAGGACAATGGAGATACTCTCCTCCGTGTGCCCGGGAGTCTCGATGATGGAAAGCCGGAGGGAGCCGATCATAAACTCGTCGCCTTCCTTGACCGGTGTCCCGTACCGGAAGGGGGTGTTCGCCCCGTGGCAGATGACAGATCCGGTCTTCTCCGCGAGTTCCCGGGAACCGATGCAGTAGTCCTCGTTCCGGTGCGTCTCGAAAATGTGCGTGATGAGAAGGTCGGCCTGGTCTGCATGACGGATATAGACATCGCAGTCCCTCCGGGGGTCGATGACTGCCGCTTTTCCCTGGGAACCGATAAGGTAGGAGTTGTGAGAGAGTCCTTCGGCAACGATCTTCTCGAAGTACATAGGTTTCCTGCAGAAGGGGATACACGGGATTCAGGATAAACGTGGCGGAAGCGGTAATGGTACGGAACCGGGTATCAGATCCTACGGAGAAGGATAGTCCCGTTCTCCGATCCCGAACCATTCTTCCGGATGATACCGGCAAGTTCATCCAGCGGTACCGGCCTGTACCCGACAACTTCTGCACTCACGTTGATACGGCGGTTTCTGAAACTGATAAACGGGTAGCGGGAAAGGTCGTTGTTATGATAGTGCCCGTGGATTACCCAGCCGCCGGGAACCGGTACCGCATCATCCGGGTCGTGGGTGAGGGTGAACGGGATGCCGTCGGAGGTCACGGATATCTGATGTGGCAATCCTTCCCCGGAATCTTTGTCATGGTTCCCGGCGATACGGGTGATGGAGCCGTTCAGCAGCCGGAGGTAATCCATCGTGCTTTTGCCCGATGTATAGGAAAAATCCCCGAGATGGAAGACACGGTTGCTCCGGCGGACGGTAGCGTTCCAGTTCCGGATCAAGACCGAATCCATCTCAGAAGCGGCGTCATGCGGGAACGGCCGGGAACAGTACCGGATGATGTTGGCATGGCCGAGATGGAGGTCGCCGATGACGAAAGGACCGCCTGCTGCCGGGATGCCCCGCCGGGTCAGTTCGATCCCGCGATCCTTACGGAAGCGGCGCAGCGACCGCTGCCATTCCCTTGCTGAAGAGAGTGTTTTTGGCCGGAACCAGCGGTGCCGGGGGAGGTCGTACTCGGCGAGGATCTCCTCGCCGTGGATGATGCTGATCCGGATCCCGTCTTCATCGAGGAGCGGTGGTTGCGGGATGGAAGGGGGAAGCCATCCCCCATCATCAGACTCCGGTCTCCCTCTCTCTGTACACGGGTTGTCAGATGGAGGGGTTAATGGGGCGAAGGAACGTCTCTCTCCGGTCAGGTGCTCAAAGATCCGGACCCCCTGGTCCCGGTCGAGCCGGTTGGCGATCGTGATATGGAACCATTTATGGGCGGGGTCGGTATCCCAGACGTTGACTGTCCCGGCAAGCGGCAGGACTGATGCGGAGATCTCCCGGTTCAGGGAGACAAGCACATCCGATGGCCTGACCCGGTACGCAAGCACCGCGCCGTTGAGTCCCTGGTTCATGTCATACCCGTCGATAAGGTAGGGGATGGTGGGAAATGGGGCTGCTGTCTCTTCAATCGCTTGTTTCAGCCGGGAGATGGTGACACGTTTCCTGAGGGTAAAGGGACCGAACAGGGTAACATGGGGATGGCGCTCGGCAAATTCCGGAACGGAAAAGGTGTCGGTTATCCGCTCCGTGATCCTTTTTATCCGCCACTTGGTCCGGGCAAGACGGATCTCGATGAGGAAGGTGTTTTCTGGAAAAGCCGGTACCATCACCATAATGTTCCGTATCAATCGTTTTGGTGAAAAACGGTTAAAACTTCGCAAGGAAAGGGAAAAACCAGCGCATGAACCGCAGCGTCAACCGAAATTTTGATAAATATCGTTCCAATTATCAGAAACTTAATGAAAACCGGGGGTCCAGATATAATCATGTTCGTTCCCACGCGGATCTTCTTCACCAAGGGTGTCGGGGTCCACAAGGACCGTCTCGCCTCGTTCGAGCTGGCGCTGCGAAAGGCAGGAATCGAGCGCTGCAACCTCGTCTATGTCTCGAGTATCTTTCCCCCGAACTGCAAGCAGGTCACGACAGCCCGCGGCCTTGCCCAGCTGAAGTCCGGCGGGATCACGTACTGTGTCATGGCCCGGAACGAGACGAATGAACCCAATCGCCTGGTCTCGGCGGCAGTCGGTCTTGCGCTCCCCAAGGATGTCGAGGAGTACGGGTACCTCTCGGAGCACCACGCTTACGGTGAGACCAAGGAGAAGACCGGGGAATATGCCGAAGACCTTGCTGCAACCATGCTTGCAACAACCCTTGGCATCGAGTTCGATGTGAACGCTGCATGGTCGGATCGGGAACAGACCTACAAGGCGAGCGGCAAGATCATCAAGACCAAGCACGTCTGCCAGTCCGCAGAAGGGGACAAGAACGGGCTCTGGACGACGGTTATCGCGGTCGCCGTTTTTCTCTGATTGGATCGTTTGGATCATCAGGTCCATTTTTTTCTGCCGGCAGGTACATTCCGGCGTGGGATACCCATTTTTCTGTCGCCGGGCAGGGGCTTCGGTGGCAATGTTCCGTGTCCTTGGGAAATTAACCATGCATCTGTTGTAACAATCCTTCCATTCCCGCCACGGGATCGGGTGAGACACCGCGCGCCGGACGGTTTTTGCCCTGAAAAAGAGATGGAATTTTTAAGACCGGAGAATCCCGGTTACCTCTGGTCCCTCATGCGGATGATCCGGCCCGCAAGTTCCCGGACAGCAACCCGTACCGGGCTCTCTAACGGGATCTTCGATACCGGCTCTGCTGCAAGGTCTGCTGCCTCGATTGCGGGATCGTCAGGCAGGACCGCGATCGGCATCTCGCCCCCGTTATCGACCGGGGCTGTCCCGGACCGGTACCGGTTAATCACGGTGTGGATTGTATCCGGCCCGAATTCCAGTGAGATTGCAATGTCACGGATGCGTGCGATGGTCCGCATTCCCCGGGCGCCGGGATCGCTGACGATGAGGAGCAGGTCCGGTTTTCCGATCGTCCCCCGCGCGATATGCTCCATCCCCGCTTCCGTGTCGATCACGATGAACCGGTACTCGCGCTCGAGCTGCTGCATGCACTCCGAGAGGAGGTCGTTTGCGAAACAGTAGCAGCCGCTCCCCTCCGGCCGGCCCATCGCGATTAAGTCGAACCCTTCGGCCTCCACGAGCGCCTGACGGAACCGGAACATAACGTACTGGTGACGGTTCATGCCCGGGGGAATGGTGCGGGAGAACGCCTCCTCCCGCATCGCGCCCAGCGTCTCGTGGACGGTAACCCCGAGCGCCTCGTGCAGGTTGGCGTTGGGATCCGCATCCACGGCGAGCACAGGACCCTCCCCCGCCTCGATAAATGATCGGATCAGGAGCGAGGATACCGTTGTCTTGCCGGTCCCGCCTTTGCCGGAGACCGCGATGGTGAATGGCCGGTCCATGATTCATCCCCGCTACAGGTTCCGTATCCGGTGCGCGATCTCAGCTGCCGCCTGCATGATCGCAACCGCACCGTCCCGGTCTGCGAACCGTATCCCGCAGCTTGGCGTGATGAGCGACTGCCGGTCGAAAAGTTCCTGCCCCACCCGCTGGCTCAGATCTCTCCGGATCGCGAGATACTTCTCATAGAGTGTGTCAACCGTCTCCTTCCCGAATACCCGGTAATCTGCCGGTACGATTCCCCATGCGACAACCCCGCCGCGTTCCAGGTACGCAGCGATGCTCTCCCCGTACAGGAGAAACTCTTTTGCGGTCGTATAGGCATCGATCGAGATGACCGAAGGGTTGAGGTCCATAACAAACTCCCAGTCAGTGTTGGAGCAGCAGTGGATCCCAAGACCCCCCTGAACGAGCGCTGCGATGTCGTTCCACCCGGCGATCACGGTCTCTTTGTCGATCGGGACGACCGATGAGCCGAGCGAGGCGAGGTACGGTTCGTTGAGGACAATCAGCGTCTCCTTCACTCCCGTGCGTGCCATCATCTCAGTTTCGCACCAGCGGGCTTTCAGGGCAAGCATCTTCGAGAGCATGTCGGCAAGCTGTGCGTCATAGTAGATCGGGCGTTTCTCTGCATCGACGACCTGCATCCCGAAGGTGACGGGGCCGGTCACCTGCCACTTGAGGATCGGTGCCGATGAGAGGTCGCGGGACATCATCGCAAGAAATGCGGAGGCATACCGCTCGCGGAGCGGGTATCCCGCGATGTTTCCTTCAAGATAATCGAGGAAGATCTTTTCGAGCGCTGCCGAATTATCCGCGGTATTGTCATAGAAGAGACGGTCGTCACGGATAATGCCGCCGGGCAACTGCTCCGAATCGTTATAGACGATGCTCTCGAGCTGCCCCCTGTCCGGGAGTGTCGGGATGTAGGGGAAGTCTGGAAAGATGGCAAGGACATCGTCACATGCGATCTTTGGGTCAGTGTGCGGCAACGCTCCCACACCGGTAGCCCGTGTGCAGGGCGGTGCGATCATCTTTGCCATTCCGATCACCCTTTCCTCATCCGGCAGGAGTTGAGAAACCTCTGAACGTTCGGGAAGAGGGTGAGATCGGTGTGCGGGAGGAAGGTCCCCTGCGTGTACTCGTCCATGAACGAGGATTCTGCGTTGAGCTCGATGTAGGCGATCTTCATGGCGATCTCATCGAGGATTTTCCTCTTGCGGCGGTTGATTAACGCGATGTTTGCCCCGGCGATCGCCCCGTTCCCGATATTCTTGATCTGCTCTGATGGGATCTCCGGGATGAGACCGATGATGGTCGCGTTGCGCTTGTCAAGGTAGTTGCCAAACGCCCCGGCGAAGTATATGGTCGCGATCTGTTCGCGGGTGATGCCTGCCTCTTTCATCAGTGTCATGCATGCGGCAAGGATCGAAGCCTTGCTCATGATCAGGCTCTTGATGTCGTTCTCGGTGATCACGATGTCCTTCCGGATGTCGGTGTCATCGGCAAAGACTACCACGTACTCCATCCCGTGGCGGCCCTTCCGTATCCGCCGGTTGGCAATACCTTCATCGATCCTCCCGTTCCGGTCGATGACGCAGGCGCAGATGAGTTCCGCGAGGAGATCGATAAGCCCCGAGCCGCAGATGCCGGCCGGGCGGAACCCATTGATGGTCGAGTATGTCGGGTCGAGCGTGTCCGGGTTGATTGTGATCCTCTCGATGGCGCCGGGGTTCGCCCGCATGCCGAAGAGGACTTCCCCTCCCTCGAGGGCAGGCCCTGCCGCCCCCGCGCAGGAGAACATCCAGTCCCTGTTGCCGAGCACGACCTCGAAGTTCGTCCCGATATCGATCATGAGGGAGATCTCGTCCCGCTCGGCCATGCCGCACGCGAGGATATCGGCAATGATATCGCCGCCGATGAAGTCCGAGACCGCGGGGAAGGAGAAGAGCCCGGCATTCGGGTCGCAGGCGATCCCGATCCGGCTGCCGGCAACGGAGAGAGCCCGCCGGACGACCGGGACGTAGGGCTCCGAGATCATGTAGGCAGGGTCGATCCCGAGCAGGATATGGGTCATCACGGTATTGCCGGCAACCACGACCTCGTAGATGTCCTCCCTGTCGATCCCTGCCCGGTTTGCCGCAAGCGTGATCGCGGCATTGATGCTCTCGACAGCAAGTGCCTGGAGCTTTTCCAGTCCGTTTCTCTTGGCGAAGTTGACCCGGGAGAGGATGTCCTCCCCGCAGCTGATCTGCCGGTTGTAGTTGGAGGCAACACTCAGGATCGAACCATCGGTTAAGTCCCGGAGGTATGCTACAACGGTGGTTGTCCCGAGGTCAACGGCCGCGCCATAGAGGCGTTTTGCCGTATCGTTCTCCTCGAGATCAATGACGCGATACCCGCCGGGAACGAGGGCAACGGTCGCGGTGACTTTCCAGTTGCTGTGCCGGAGCCGTTCGGGGATGATCCGGAGGACTTCCAGGGGAGCATAGACTTTCTCCGGCGAGGGACCGCCGCTCTTGTGGATGCCCCAGAGCAGGCGTGAAAGGTCGGGCTGCGGGTTGTCGAGCGTTGGCGGGGAGAGTTCAACATAGTACTTCTTCACGGACGGGAAGAACTCGATCTCCGCTTTCAGCTGGTCGGTGAGGATCTTCTGCTCCTGGATCAGGGTGCTGTCGGGGACAAAGACCTGCAGGTCGGAGAGCACGGTTGTCGTGCAGGCAAGGCATGAACCGGTCATCATCTCGTTCTGGGTGAAAAATTTCCCGTACTTTTCCCGGTCGAACTCGTACCTGCCGCCCTTGATAAGTACGATGCACTTCCCGCACTTTCCGTGCCCCCCGCAGACAACATTGATGTTTAAGCCCGCTCTCTGTGCGGCATCAAGGACCGTTGTCCCTTTCTCGACATCGATCTTCCGGTAACTCGGGATGAAGGTTACGGTGGGCATGGCGACCGGCTCAGGAGAGGATAGGAACAGGAGAGGGAAATATCCTGCGGAATGGTACACGACGTCCCGGGAAAAAGATACTCCAGGTTTTTTCGGGGAGAACCCGCGGAAAGGGAAACAAGGGGGGGAGAAGGGCGCTCCAGAAAAAAGAATAGATCGATACCAGGTTGTTTATGGACCTGCGGCCTGCTCCTTCTTCCAGACCTGCTCGATGAACTCTCCGACCTCCGCAGCATCACGGGGCCCGACCAGCACCTTCCAGCCGGTGAGTTCCTCGATCCTGCCGGAGAGCGGGGAGGCGTACCCGGGGATGATGAGTTTCCGGTGCGAGACTTCCGATTCGAGGTTGAATTTCTTAATCGAGTCCCGTACAAGCGTCTCGTTCAGTTTGCCTGAAGCGACCGCGGTCAGCACGGAGAGCCCTTCCGTATCCACGAGGAGCATGAAGCAGGGCGTTCGGGACGCTTCGAGATAGCCTTCGAGCGTGAAATACGTCAACGAGAAGTTGACCGTCATAAAGACCGGGGCGTCTTTGCCGGGATTCCCGATCCGGTAGATCCCGGGATTCATCTGGATGGGTTTCTGCGGGTCCGTGTAGATATTCTGCCGCAGGGTAAGCGCCGCCGTTGTGGATGCCGGGGAGAGCGGGCTCGTTACGATGACCGATGCATATTTGACGATACCAAGGACGATTGCTGCATCCTCGGGCGAAAACATTGTCGCATCCAGAAAGACCGGGTACCCGAGGTCCGGCGCGGTGCGGGTGATGGCAAGCTGCCGGATCGCGGTCGCTGCGGGGATATATTCTCCCAGGGTCTGCGGGGACGGGTCGAGGACAAGGTCAGCGACCCCCTCCTTTGCACAGGACGCGGCAAGTGCAGCAAGGTCGTCTGTCCCGCGGGCGGCAACCGCGAGCGGGCAGCCGTGCTGCTTTGCAATGGCGCACATCTCTCTGAAATTGTCCTTTGTCGCTGCGTGGATGAGGGGGCGATAGGTCCCGCAGTGGACGAGCGCCGCGGACAGTGCTTTTTGATCTGCGGTCATAAGGACCAGCGGGAGGTCTGCATTCTCCTCGACGATCCCGACCGCCCGCGCGAATTGTTCCGGTTGACCGCTCCGGTTCACCACTGCGATCCCGTTGACCGCGAGATCCATCCCGACACGGGTCACCCTGTCGGTCCGGACCCGGCGGACAATTGCAGCGATCTCTGCCTCGGGGAGGGTGTCCTCGATCCTGAAGAGGATACCTGGTGGATGGTAGAATGTCTTGTCATGCCGGTAGAGGACGGTCTCTTCGCCGACGGCGAGCGCCCGTTCGCCAACACCGATCCGCACGAGCCGGATCGGCGGGCGGGTGGATGCGCCGAGCAGGTTCCTTGCCTGCTCGTCGAGGTGCGGGCAGAGCGTGATGTCCCCTTTCCCCGCTGCAAGCTTCATCGCAAAGGTAAGGCATGTCGGATCTCCGCACTCCTTGCAGTTCTTCTTCGGGAGGATCTTGTAGATGTCGAGGGCTTTGAGCGCCATGGTCACGCTCCCCCCTTCTGCAGCGTCAGGTTTACAATGGCCTCTTTCATCAGTACAACGCTCTCAGGGTGGCGGACGCAGATAATCTCAGCCCCGGCTGCCACCGCAGAAATACCCGCGTAGGTCTCCCACCGGACGGCCATGGCATCCTGCTGCGCCGGTCCGGCGTCACGAACTTCCTTGATGTTGAGGGAGTCGATGGCCGAGCAGATCATCGGCATGGCAAGGTCAGTATCGCCCTTGAGAGCGGCAAACCGGATCCGCTCCATTGCCGAGAACGAGTATTCAAAACCGTACCCGAGTGCCCCGGTATACGGGTCGATGACAATGTGGTCGCGCGGGACACCGATCTCGCGCATCAGGATGTTCAGCTGCTTTGCAAGGTTGATGTCGATGGGGGACTGGGCAATGACCGCATGGTTGTAGGCAAGCGCTGCCGCGGCGATGCTCCGGTAGCGTCCCGCTTCGGCAGTCCCGAGGAGGAGCCGCTCGCCCTGCCCGGCCTCGCCGCAGGCAAGGAAGACCTCGCTGTCAATGGCAGGCTCATTGCTCCCCTCAATGATCACCGGGAGTTTCGTTGCGGCAAGCACCATTTCAACTGTCTTTTTTAATAAAGCAATGTCGGAGAAGTTCCGTTGCCGCGTGCTGGTAAGGTAGAGCCGGACGATGTCCGCCTTGTAGGCCGTTTCGGCAGCTTGTGCCCATGCGGCGATGTCCTGCGTGATATCCCCGCAGGCCTTCAGGGCGATGGACGGCCAGATCCGGGGATCATCGCAGATCTCGAACGCAACGAGAGGGGCGTGGTAAGGGTTCCCGCCCGGGAGCAGGGGGAGTGTCGTCCCCCCGCCGATCCGGTATGCGACGCTCCGGGTCCCCCCGTCAGCTGCAGTAGCCCCGAGCGTCACCGTGCCGACCGAGCCGGTCCAGTCAAACGATGGTGTCAGTTCCATGGTGTACCTCAGATCAGCGGGGCCATCGAGAGCGCCGGGTGGTTGACCTTTGCGAGGAACGCGGAAAGGTCCTCGATCGTTTCGGCCATTGTCTCATCAGCGATCTGGTCGAAGAACCCGGGGATCCCGAGGGCTTCCAGTTTCTTCATCAGGCGCGGCCTGAGTTCCTCTTTCAGGGCTGACGGCATCCAGACAAGGCGGGTGATGCCGCCTTCCGCCTGGAGAAACCGGTCGGAGAGGATGTACTGTTTCGAGATGCCAGCAAACCCCGGGGTCTGGGCTCCCCCGCCGATTGTCCCGGCAAGCGTGGAGAAGGTCATGCCGGACGGGGTCAGTCCCTTGAATTCGCGGTGGACGACCATGATGCCGTTGACCTCGGGGAGCATCAGGGCGATGCACTCGAAGCAACCGCAGCAGGTCATCGGGAATTCCATGACTGCGTAGAGAGAGCAGCGATCGATCTCGCCATGGCTCGCCTTCTTGACGAAACGATTGACGCCTTCAAACTCTCCGGTAGCGGGATTGATCATCTTTCCCCGCTCGACCGGCTGGTTCGCGCCGGCCGGCGACATCTCGTAGGCAATCTTCCCGTCCAGCCAGCTGATCGCCCCGCAGAGCGCGGGACGTTCGGGGGTGATCACGCAGACATGGTTCGGCGCAAAGGTCTGGCAGAGCGTGCAGGAGTAAAAGGTCGTGACGTCGTCATCCTTCATGCCCCGGATCCGGGCGTCACGTTCCGCGTACACCTTCTCTGCCTCTTCCTTTGCAGCAAGGACTTTCTCCCGGTCCGTGATCAGCGTCACGGAGACCGCGTCGATTAAGGAGGGGAAGTCCATCCGGAACTTGCTTGCGAGCAGCTTTCCTATATGCTCGATCTTCACGCCCTTTGCAACAGCCTCCTTCGATATCCGCACCCAGATGAGGTCCCGCTGGGCGACGTGCCATGAACCTTCGCCGTAGTTGACGAAGTTATGGATCCGGCGCTCAAGGACCGGCTCGTAGTCCTTTTTCATGGCGGGACCGGTGACCGAGATGATGATCGCGAGGGGATTTGCCGATCCCTCCTTCATCTCAGTGATCTCCGGGCCGATGACGGTAACCTTTCCGTCGATGATCTCCCCCTTCGCCTTCATCTGCAGGAGCTCGAACGCCGGCGACCTCCCCCCGCCGAACTCCACGTACATCTCCTCTTTCCGGATGCTCTTGCCCTCGAACGCCGGCGAACAGCCCATGGGGATGGGAATGGCAGTCACCGTTACCCGGATCCCCCGTGCATCCATACCCTTCGTGACAGCGTCCTGCGGAGTTGCCGCAATCCAGGTGTCAGATTCGTATTCCCCGAGCGAGACGATGGGGAAGCCGAGCACCCGCATCCCGTCCACGAATGCGAGGTCCTCGTCCGAGAGCCCGGGAAAGACGAATACGATCGCTTTTGCACGTTCGGCGGCGTACGCAAGAAGCCTCGCCGCATCGCCCGGCGTAACCCCCCCAAACATCATCGCGACCCGGGCAATGATATCGACAAAGTGGACCCCGTGGGCGTTGGTCGACCCGAGCGGGATGAGCCGGTAATCGAGGCCGACTTTGACCCCGCTCCCGGTCAGGGTCCGGATGATGTCCCCGGCAAGGAACGTGAGCATGTACTTCTCCTGCAGCTCGCGACAGATCCCGGCGGCATCCGATCCTTTCTCCGGGTTCCCGATCAGGAGCGCGAGCCCGATGATGCTCCCGTCGACAAGGGAATACCCGAGTTTCCGGAGAACCGTGTCGGGCACAAAGCCGGTATAGGGATCGCCCTCCCTTCCGTCTTTCTGGGTTTTTTTCGCCAGCAGGCACTCCTGAGCGATGATCGGGTTCTGCTGCATCTTTACGTAGGCTGAGAGGGCTGCTGCCGGATCATGGACCGGTATGCCGGTGAGAGCATACGAGACCGGGAGATGGTAGGCGGTCTCATCGTACGCGAATGAACCTTCCAGAGAGTTCATCCGGTTCTTCAGTGCTTCCTGGCCGGACCGGGCCGCCGTAGTAATCGCAACCATAGAAACTGTCCCAGATCAGTTCATGGAGATTGAGGGACATATAGTTTCGTTACGGGGTAGGCAAAAACCCAAAGGATACCTGCGCTGCCGGAGCAGGGAAAGAGGCGCAATACGTTCTTTTTTTTTAAAACCGAAAAAGATTTTATTCTTTCAGATGGCATCGTTCTTATCTGAGGCTGTCGTATGGATCTTTTACCATTCCGTTCAAAAATACTGATTTTTGCCGCCCTGATTCTTGCAGGGGGAATGTCTGCTCCTGCTCTTGCGGCGGAGGGACAGATAACCGCCGGGTACCAGGGACCCGGGTGGTACTATGTCGGCGACACGGTTGTCTTCAACGGCGTGAACTCGGTCGGGAACAACACCCTTCTCAGGATCACCGGCCCGGGCCTGCCCGCTGAAGGGGTTCCTCTCTATAATCTCGGGGGCACGGCAGGAAGCGGCAATCCTGCAAAGTTTGTCACCGGCACGGTATGGGGATTCACGTGGGACACGAGCCGGGTCGACCAGACGAAACTCTCCTCCGGTAAGCATACCGTCACGGTCTGGGATGCCGATTACCCGGAGATCACTTCAACAACATCTTTCATCCTGAAGCAGCCGGACTTCTATATGACCGCTAATCCCTCGACTGCCCTGTTCGGGGATTACATCTCTCTCAACGGTATCGCGGAAAAGGGCGTCTCGTACGTCAAGATCAATGTCACGGACGCTTCCGGCACAATCCTGCATACCTTCATGTCTCCGGTCAGCGCGACCGGTGCGTTCTCGTACAACTTCCACGTCGACATGGCGCCCGGGACGTATACCATCACCGGGGTGAACCCGTCCATGGACCGCATCCTGAAGCAGACGCTTACCGTCACGGGATCGGGATCGGCCACCGGAACCGTTGCGACCCCGAGCCCGGAAGCACAGGTGACGACCCTCCAGCCTGCCGAAACGACTGCGGTCATTGAGACAACCGCCGGAGCAGGGGGAATTGTAATCCCGGCAACAACGCAAGCGCCGCTCGGCCCGGCCGCCCCACTTCTCGCTCTCGGGCTGCTCGGGGCAGTTGCCCTTGGCGTTTGGAGAAAGGTACCATAATCCCGTTTTTCATCCACAAAACCTTTTTCGGGCAGCATATCCTACCGTTTCCGGCAGATCAGGTTCCTCCATGAGAAAATATTCGTTCATCGCACGGATGCCGGACAAAGCCGGGGCCTTGCAGAAGGCGGCAGCAATCATCCGCCGCTACAATGGCAATATCAACCGCCTCCAGTTCGACCGCAGGATCGACCCGGCGACAGTCTTCTTTGAAGTGACGGCTGACGAGGTTGCGTACGGAAAGATCGCAGAGGAGCTCGCGGGCATCGGGTACCTCCAGACCTCGATCCGGCCGGTAAGTTTCCTGAAATTTTACGTCTGGGTGCCCAACCGGAGCGGGGCGCTTGACGAATTCCTGGATTCCACGACAAACGCCGGTGCGAATATCGCATTCATCGACTACGATGACGCCGGGCGTCATCCCGGCCGGCTGACGGTCAGCCTGCACGTCGAGGAGAGCGGCGCTGCCGGCACCCTGATGGATACGATCAAGTCGCGGTACCGGATGGAGATCCTCGAGTACGACAATACCGGGCAGCGGCTGGATGATACGGTCTTTTACGTGACGCTTGCACAGAAGATACGGGCCCTGATCGGGGAGTCGGAGGACGGTTTCCTGCTCTCCTTCCTCGCCGACACCAACCACATCGCGCAGGAACTGATGGACCGGGGCAACGACCCGAAGAGAGCCTTCTCCTGCGTGCTCGAGACCGGGGAGACACTGCGGGCGACGACCGGCCCGAATTTTTCTGCGGACGTCCAGCGGATCGCGATCACGGACCGGCTTACGGTCTTCTGTTTCCAGATGCCCTGCGGGGGCAGCATCTTCGCGCTGAAAACCCCGGAGGAAGTCGTCCTCATCGATACCGGGTACGGGATCTACTTCCCTGACGTCAGCACGATGCTCGAACGCTACGGGATCGGAAAACCCTCCGATATCCGGCGGATCATCATCACCCATGCTGATGGCGACCACTGCGGGGCGGGAGGGTTCTTTTCGGTAACCTCATACATGCACCCGACGACCCTGGGGGTCATCCGGGAGAACAACCGGGCATACGGGACACGCAGTGACAAACTGATCCTCGAATCCTTCTACACGAAGATGATCAACCTCTTCTCCGGTTTCCGGCCTCCGGACAACGTCGTCCTCTTCCCGAAAGAACCGGCCGGAAAGCGGGGGATTTTCCCGGTCCTTGCGACGATTGAGATCGGCGGAATCCGGTTCGAAGTGCTCGAGAGCCTCGGCGGGCACATCGGCGGCCAGGTCTACCTCTTCTCGGAAGAGCAGGGGCTCCTCTTTGCCGCTGACAGCATCATCAACATTGCGAGCCTTTCCCCCGGGCGGATGGCGTACAACGCGCTCGCCGAGTTCCTCGTTGCCTCGGTGAATGTCAACAACGATCTCGCGAAGAAAGAGCGGGGTGCGCTCCTTGCCCTCATCGCGGAGACGGATGAGCGGCTGAAGCCTGCCGGAAAACGGTGTATCGTCTGTGGCGGGCACGGGGCCGTCTCTGTCCTTGACGGGAGGAAACTGGTAGCATACGGGACCGTGGAACATTTCGGGGCGCCGGAAAAAACCGATAACGGTGAGCATCCGTCTTCGATTGTATCCGGAAAGTAAAAACAGGGCATTCAGCGATTTTTTTTCTTCAGGGCTTTTTCAATCGCGAAGCGGCCGCGACCGAATGTTTCCTGCAACCGGCGAACGATCTCGCTCTTTGGCAGTCTGTCTTCCGAGAGCCTTTGGAACTCCATGGCAAGGGCAGTGCGATCGGCCTCGGTCCAGCGGGTACGGGAACGTGCAGGGTTCCGGATGACCGGTGTCCGGAGTTCCGGCAGGAGGTATCCCGGCCGGATCCTTTCGAGCTCCGCAATTTTTGCAGAAAAGACCGGTTGTGCTATCTCGAAACCGATGACCTTCCGGTTCAGCCCGATCGCCGCCCTTGCGGTCGAGAACCCACCGAGAAAGAGATCCGCTACACGATCGCCCTCGTTGCTGCTGTACTGGATCATCTTGGATACCAGCGGGAGCGGGAGCTCGTTCTTGTTCTTGACCCTGCCCGGCTTATACTCGCGATTGATGATCCAGACATCTTCCCGGTCGGCGTTGTTGAGCGACCGGTTGTCGTCATCCTTCTCAGCAAGACCGAACCGGGACTCGAGGTTGAACGTCCTCTTCCCGCCCGGTTTTGCGTAAAAGAGGATATGGTAGTGGGACGAGACGAACTTCTTCCGGGTGAAGACGCCAAACCTGAACTTCCAGATGATGTGGTTTACCTCGTGTAACGAAGTCCCGCGCAGTGCACAGAGGATATCGGGAAGGTTGGTGTATCCCGAGACGATGTATATCGATCCTCCCGGCCGGAGGATCCGTTCGGCCTGGCGGATCCACCGGCGGCTGAAATCAGCATACTCCTCCTGAGGGATTTCACAATACCCCCCGGTAACGAACTCCTCGTTCCGGTTGTAGTGCCGGTGGAGTCGGTCGCCGCTGATCCCGTACGGCGGGTCGGTGATGATGAGGTCGACCGAATTGTCAGGGATGTACTGGGAAGCGCCGCTGATGCAGTCGCCGTTGTAGAACGTGCTGTTATGGAGCTTGACGGGCTTCATCGATCACCGGTCGTACCGGAAGTATTGGATGATCTGGTATAAAGAGAGGCGATGTCCGGATGGGGAGAGCATCGCTATCGGTAGGAGGGTTTGCTGTTCGAAATTTTTTTGCGACTGGAACGTGGTGTTATCCGGAGGGCTTCTCGTGTGACAAAACTATCATTGCAAGGGAAGAAATCTGGCAGGTATTTTGGATGAATCCCGAACATCCTGTCGGTCTATCGGTGGGATGGTATGGGGGTATAAAATTGCCCCTCTGATCGGACCCCGATACCTCCCTCGCAGAGCATCCTTCATCCTCCCGAGGCTGGAGGAGCCTTTCCTTTCTTGTCCGATCCGTCGGGGTCTTCTGCTCACCGCCCGGTGCAGGGCTCCGGTGGACAGCCCAAAAACTGCGAAATCTGTTCACCGGAATAACGATCGGGTCAGGAGAGAGCGGAATATGGAAACGAAGACAATTCCAAACGCCGTATTTTTCCCCTTTATCGTTATTCCATCAAAGGAAAATACCGGAACCTCCCTGCAGTTCCTGCCGGAAGGACCGGCCCCCCGTTTTTTCGAACCGTCCTTTCAGAGCAACCGTCATGAAATTCCCTGTCTATTCGGTGAAATTCCCGGCCGCATACAGAAGCGTACGGAGAAATTGTCGCAGGTTCTGCCATCCTTTACAGGCACAGGAACAATAAATCCCTGAGCGCACGATATATCCGGCTGAGGCGGGAACCGGGAAAATTCCGGTTCTTCAGACAATGTCCAGCATTTTTCCTTTCCCGGCCAAGCGATCGCCGGCGGCAGAAAAGATCCGGATCGAATGTGGTCAGCTGGCAGGGAAGCAAACGCGGGGCGAGCTCGGCAGTGCCATCGCGAAAATCGTCCTCGCGTACTCCCCCAGGGACCTCCAGCAGATGCGCTGGAATTTTTCTGAAAAGATCCATGCGATCGATCCCGGCTACCGGAAAAAACTTGAGGAGACGATCACCGAACACCTGCACGGGACGTACCAGGCTGTCCGGCTCATGGAGCAGCAGGGAACATTCGCCGGTATGCGCGATACAGTACCGGAAGATTCGCCCGCTTTCTGGGGCATGGTAGCGGCACAGTGTGCTGAAGGCGGGGATGAAGAAGTACGGCTCCGGTTCCTGAAATATCTTTTATCCGGCTTCTGCATGCTCGTCCAGTCCCGCCCCGGCCATCCTGTCGGTATGGTGTTCCCCGGGGGAGACAAAGTGGAGATCATCGATGGCGTGTATTACTGCCCGGTCCGGACGAAAGCCAATGATGTCGATGCCGCCCTCTGCCCGTTCTGCCCGGCCCGCCAGACCCCTGCAATCGGGTACCTGAAGCCCCCGGTGAATGCAAGCGAGCACCGGAAGCAGGAGTATATCGGGCACGTCTACGAGCACCACCACTTCAACGGCTGATCTGTCCTGTACGTAGTGAAGACGTTTTCAGAACGGATTTGTGGTTAAAAACCATGAACGGACGCCAAAGCCGGTATCGGATTGAGGACGGGAAAGCCGGGCTACCCTGATGTCCCGCCGTTCTTCCGGCATGCGGGTACACTATCGGCCCGATGGAAAATTTCCTGCGCTCATTCTGCACGAGATCCCGATGCATACCTATTTCCCCGAAAAAGAGCATTAAACGGTGGTTCAGGTCTTTTCATAAAAAAACGTGATCGCCGTGTCCCATCCCCTGTTCGCATGGCTTGCGGGAAATGACGAGGAAGCGTCGCGTGCCTATGATTTTATTGCACAACCCCCGTTCTGGAGGACCCGGTGGTTCCTGGTTCTACTGGTCGCGGTGTCCATTGTCCTCCTCGTGTTCTTCTTGTTGGGAAGCGGGTAACGTATCGCCGGAGATCGGAAAAAAGCGTTTGGGAAAATTGCCAGATGAATACACCGGCACTATTCTTTCAGACTCTTTCAGCACGGGTGCTCAACCGGGCGTTTGCTCCCTTGTACGTGTCGGGAGTGAGTATTTTCAGCCGCTGCCGGCAGTTTTTGCAGCTGGCATCATGGATCGTTCGGAAGTAATCTCTCGGCATTCTGCAGACGATGATATTTTCGGAAGCGCAGCCGGGACAGGTGAACCGGATAACATACCCGGAGCGTGTTCCCCTGATTTCCTGTCGAATGGTGTTTTGTTTCATAAGAATTGTCCTTTCCTCTCGTAAGATCCGTATGCCGGTGCAACAATGGTGGCGCCGGCGATACCTGTGCAAAAAGGGTTTTGTGGGATGGAAAGAGAGTACCGCAGAAGAGCGGGTGTCCAAACGGAGCAAGAATCTCCGTCAAAACCATTTAAGATTGTACATTATACGCGGTCATCGCGTATAGAATGATGGGAAGAACCCCATCCTTACGGAAACGATAATCCTGCAATCGTCAGATTTTTGCAGATTGCCGGTTCTCCTGCGGGCTGATGATACCGGAATCCTGCCATATCTATCCAAACCTTCACCATCTCAGACCGCATTCGTATACCAGACGTAGTTGGTTGAATGAGTTTTCACAAGATAGATGATGGAGCAGCGGATCCGAACGCGGTTAATCCCGACGGGACCCCGGTTATCCGTGTACGGTTGCCGAAAAAATGGAACAGGGAACAGTTCGCCCTCGCCGGCACGATGCTGGGGGCAAACCATATCCGGGTCCAGTGCATCGACGGGGTCACCCGCATGGGAAGGATCAAGGGTAAGATGAAGAAACGCACGTGGATACGGGAAGGGGATACCCTGATCATAACCCCCTGGAGTTTCCAGGACGAGAAGTGCGATATCATCTACCGCTATCTCCGGCCCCAGACGGACTGGTTGCGGAAGAACAATTATATTTAAACGCTCTTTTTTGCCGCAGAATTTTTCGAAGCGGACCGGCAGGGTGCCGGCTTGTAGTTGGTCACGACCAGCTCGTTGATGGCGCCGCGCCGCTTCCCGTTGCAGTTGATCATCCGCCGGGCGGGAACCCGCTCGATCCGGTAGCCGGTAAAGAGTTCGTCGAAGAAGGTGTCGGAAGGGTCCTCGTTCTTCGGATCGGAGTTGGAGAGCATGAGCCGGGCGCCGGTCGCATCGAGTTCCCGAAAGAACCGGGCGAGCCGGTGCTGGTCGGAGTCCGGGAATCCCTGCTTTGCATAGGACGTGAACGATGCCGTCGTGTTCAGGGGCCGGTACGGGGGATCGAGGTAAACGAAGGTCTTCCTGTCGACATACTTCCGGCACTTCGTGAAGTCGCCGAGGAGGATCCGGGTGTTCTTCAGGAGCGTTGCGACGTCCTTTAAGTTGTCCTCGAAGAGGATCTCCGGGTTCACGTACCTGCCGAACGGGACGTTGAACTCCCCGTTCCGGTTGACCCGGAAGAGCCCGTTGAAGCAGGTGCGGTTCAAAAAGATGGTCCGGGCTGCCCGCGCGACCCAGTCCGGTGAGTACCGGCTCATGTCGATAAAGGACCGGTCCCGGTTGTATGCAGTACGGACATCGTAGTAGAACTTTTCCCGGCGGTCGCCCTTCTTCTCCAGGTAGTCGCACTGGAGGGTCTCCAGCTCACGGATCAGGCGCATGACCGAGCGCTTGATGACCCGGTAGGTGAGGATGAGCTCTTCGTTGGCATCGCAGATCGTGCAGTTTTTGAAAGAATACCGCTGGTTGAGGAAGAAGAAGACCGCGCCCCCGCCGATGAATGGCTCGACGTAGTCCGTGATCCTCCCCTTCTTCATCGCCGGGGGGAACCGCCGGGAGAACTCGGGGAGGAGCTGCGTCTTTCCGCCCGCCCATTTCAGGAACGGGCGTGCATCAGGGACCGGTTTCTGCTGTCGTGCCATAGCGGGGGTGAGGAGACGGGGAGCGGCCGGCAGCTTTTTTTCCCGCCGGACGTGCCGGAGTGTTCCGGCGAAACGTCTTCCTGATGATACAAAAATTTCTCGCCCTTTTATAAAGATCTTCTCCCCCTTTTTTGTGGAAGGAAGGGAAAAGACGCGGTTTTCGAAATGAGGATCCGGTACGAAATTCTCTTTACCTTCTGCGCCGATATGCATGGAGGGTGAATTGTGGAAGAGAACAGGGTCCAGGAGATGATGATGCTGATGGGATCCAGGATCCGGCTCATCGCAAAAAAGATCCCGGATGCGGAAGTGGAGACCTTTCTTGCCGAACTGCTGCGCGCACGGCGGGTCTTTGTCATGGGTGCCGGGCGCTCGGGGCTTGTAGCGAAGGCGTTTGCGATGCGGCTCATGCACCTCGGCATGCATGCCTATGTTGTCGGCGAGACGATCACTCCTGCCCTGAACGCGGACGACCTCATGGTGGTCTTCTCTGGGTCGGGAAAGACGAAGACGATCGCCGATATCGCCGATACTGCCCATGCTATCGGGGCGCATATCTGCCTGATCACCTCCAACGCCGACTCCCGCATCGGGAAGATCGCGACCTGTAACGTTATCATCCCGAGCTTCCGGGACGATGTCAGGGATGATGCTGCGGAGTTCGAGATCCGGCAGATGCTGGGCGACCACAAGTCATTTGCCCCGCTCGGGACGCTCTTCGAGACGGCATCGATGGTGTTTGCCGATGCCGCCATCTCCCGGCTCATGGAGATCACGAAGACTGACGAGACAGCACTCAAAGGACGGCATGCGAACATAGAATAGGGGACAGGACAAGGGAAACGAGAAGGAAGGAGAACAGAGCATTACCATGACCCGCACATTCCCGGAGCGTATCCGGAAGATCGAGATCTCGGGGATCCGGAAGATCTTCGAATCTGCAGGACCCGGTTCCATTAACCTCGGGCTCGGCCAGCCGGACTTCGATACGCCACAGCATATCAAGGAAGCCGCAATAGCGGCGATCCAGGAAGGAAAGACCGGATATACGACGAACAACGGGATCCCGGAACTCCGCGAGGCGATCAGCCGGAAGTTCAAAACCGAGAATGATCTCACCTACAGCCCGGACCAGATCATCATCACGGCAGGCGCGAGCGAGGCCCTCCATATCGTGATGCAGGCAATGCTCTCGGAAGGGGACCGGGTCCTCTGCGCCGACCCGGGCTTCGTCTCGTACGCGGCACTCGCGGAGATGGCGGGCGGCCGGGCGGTCGGTGTCCCGCTGGATAACAACCTCCGCATCGATGTAGAGAGGGCGAAGGCGCTGATGGACGGCGCAACGATCTTCGTGCTCAACTCCCCCGGGAACCCGACCGGCGCGGTCGAGAGCAAAGAATCGATCCGGGCGATCGTTGAGTATGCCGCCGATGCCGGGGTCACGGTCGTCTCCGATGAGGTGTACGAGCACTTCATCTACGGGAAGAACCACTGGAGCGCTGCTCAGTTCGGGGACGATGTCGTCACCATCAACGCGACGAGCAAGACCTACGCGATGACCGGCTGGCGGCTCGGGTACCTCGCTGCCCCTGCGGAGATTGTTTCCCAGTGCATCAAGGTCCACCAGTACTGCCAGGCCTGCGCGACCTCGATCTCCCAGTATGCCGCCGTTGCCGCATACACCGGCCCGCAGGGCGAGGTTGTAAAGATGCGGGACGAGTACCGGGCCCGGCGCGACCTCCTCTGCGCCGCACTGAAGAAGCTCGGCTTTTCCTTCCCGGTCCCGGAAGGAGCGTTCTATGCATTCGTGCCGATGAAACCCGCGCTTGCGGAACGGATCATCGCTTCCGGTGTCGTGATCGTGCCGGGAACTGCATTCGGGAGGAACGCACCGGAGTACGCCCGGCTGAGCTACGCGACCTCGCGGGAGAACCTGAACCGGGCACTTGAAAAGATCGCCCGTGCAATGGAGTGAGGATATGGTTTCGACAACTGCAGAATTACTCAGGAAACTGTCAAATGCCCACGGAGTCTCCGGCAGCGAAGGCGGGCTGCATGCCGTGATCCGGAAGGAACTGAAAGGATTCGTCGACGAGATCTATGAGGATACGATGGGCAACCTGATCGCCGTGAAGAAGGGGAACAAGTTCAGGGTGATGCTTGCTGCCCACATGGACGAGATCGGCCTTGTCGTGAAGTATATCGATGACAAGGGCTATATCCGGTTCGCAGCGCTGGGCGGCTGGTACGGCCCGACGCTCTACAACCAGCGGGTCGTCCTGCACGGGGCAAACGGGCCCTGCTACGGTGTGATTGGCGGCAAGCCTCCGCACATGATGGACGAGGACGAGCGCAAGAAAGGCGTCAAGACGGACGACATGTTCATCGATGTTGGCGCGATCAACCGGGAGGAGGTCGAGAACCTCGGGATCAGTGTCGGGACCCCGGTCACGATCGACCGCGAGTTCATGCAGCTTGCAAATACCCGGGTGACCGGCAAGGCGTTCGACAACCGCGCTGGCGTTGCGGTGCTCATCAGGACCCTTCAGGAAGTCCGATCACCGCTCACGATTTACGGGGTCTTCACGGTCCAGGAAGAGGTCGGGCTCAAGGGTGCCCGGACGAGTGCTTTTGCGCTGGATCCGGATGTCGCGATTGCGACCGATGTCACCATCCCCGGCGATCACCCGGGGATCGAGATGAAGGACGCACCCGTTGAGATGGGCAAAGGCCCGGTGATTACCATCCTTGACTCTGCCGGCCGCGGGCTGATTGCGCATAGAGCTGTCGTTCACTGGCTTACGGACGCCGCGAAGAACGACAGCATCCCCGTCCAGCTCGAGGTCGGGACAGGCGGAACCACTGACGCGACCGCAATCCACTTAACCAAAGGGGGAATCCCGAGCACGACCGTCTCCATCCCCTCGCGCTATATCCACTCCCCGGTCGAGGTCCTCGACCTGCGCGACCTCGATGCATCGGTCGACCTGCTGGTTGCGGCGCTGAAGAAAAAACCGGCGCTCTGATCCATCCGGCAGAATCCCTTTTTTTTCTTCTCTCTCCCGTGCCCCCCATTCAGCCCTTTCCACCCATGAAGAGGCTGATTGCAAGGCCGGTTACCAGCGCAACGAGGGCATTTGATTCGAAGAATGCCGGCGACAGGAGTGTCGCAAACGGGATATCCGCCCAGAAGTACCCCAGGATAACGGCAACCATGGTCCCGACAAGGACCGCCAGGATAAGATGGCGGATACCGGTCCGGTAATCGGTGTAGGTAAAATGGATAAAGAAGAAGGCGGCGATCAGGAAGAGAGTAAAGAACGCGACACCGACCATGAATGTCGGCGCCGGGATTGTCACCGAGGAGAAAACCCCGAACTGTGCAATGATGAGGTACGCGAGGACTGCCCCGAGGCTCTGGTCGCTCTTCAGGCTGTTTACCGAGAGGGAATCCCGGAGTGCCGCGGTTGCAGATCCTGCCGGTCCTCCGTGCATCTGTGCCGGCGCAAGATCAGGAGAAGCTCCTGCCGGGAAAATTCCACCGGGCTCCGGGCGGATTCCGGGCGATTCTTTTGTTCCCGCTTTTCCTGTTGCTGCATGTTCCTGCCTTACCGCATACATTGACCGGAACGCCACGTACAGGGAGATGATAATCGCAACAAATCCGACGAGAATACCGGCAGCACCGAAGATGATCAGGTCATTGGTTAAGCCTTCTGTTGACAACCGTGTGAAAAAAAGGGAGATAAACTGCCAGAACGCAAGCGCAACGATGATGAACAGGATGGTTTTTTTCAGGACAAGGACCAGCAGAGTGGTCAGCCTATTGATGATAACAACGGCAATAAAAAAGGCGATCAGGGTAATGGTCAGGGCAAAAATATCCCCCCGCAGGATCTCCGATGGCAGGGACCGGATATATTCCGCGAGATAGGCTGCGATTCCTTCCGGAGAGAGCTCCATGGGTGATGTTCCGTCGTTGTGATCCTGTTCCTGCGATATAGATTTTTTTGGCAGGTGACAGCAGAGTTCAGGACGGCCCCGGTCTGCATGCCATCGTAATAAAAATCGAATCTGTGGGAAGGGAAACGGGGCGGTTCACGCCCGGCAGGGTTTTCACCTGCGGCAAGGGAATGGGATACCCCCACGCTCAAACCCGGCATGGAAAAAATCAACCGTTCCGGATCGGGCCGTCGCGCTCGGTCTCACCGGTCCTGATACGGATTGCGGTCTCGCACGGCAAAATGAAAATCTTCCCGTCGCCAATCCTCCCGGTCCGGGCTGCTTCCATGATTGCCGCGACCAGTCCGTCGACTTCGGTGTCCCGCGCGACAATCTCGATCTGGATCTTGGGGAGCATATCGACAGTCATGGGCTTTCCGCGGTACTCCAGCCTGATGCCCTTCTGTTCGCCCCTGCCCTGGACCTCGGTGACAGTCATGCCGGTCACACCGATCTGTTCCAGTGCTTTCTTCACCATCTCGAACCGTTCGGGCTTGATGATTGCCTTGACCAGCTGCATACAGATCCCTCACGCCCTTTCCCCATGCTGGGAGATATCCATCCCAACATACTCCTCGTCCGCCGATATCCTGAGCCCCATGGTACGGTCAACGATAACCGCGATGATATAGGTAACGGTGAATGCAAAGACCATGGCGACAAGGGCGCAGAGGCCGTTTATGAGGAACGTGTGGACATTTCCTTCAACAAGCCCGGAGATCCCGCAGATCGCGACTGTCGCAAATATCCCGGTGGCGCATGTCCCCCACAGGCCACCCATGCCGTGGATTGCCCATGCATCGAGCGTCTCGTCGAGGCCGCGCCGGATACGCAGGAGCATCGCACCGTAGCAGAGGAGCCCGGCAACGGCACCGATAAGGATCGCAACCATCGGGGTCACGAACCCCGCCGCCGGGGTGATCGCAACCATGCCGGCGATGGCACCGCTCACCATGCCGAGAGAGCTTGGCTTGCCGTGGTACCAGCTCGCCCCCATCCACGCGAGAAGGCCGGCCGCAGCAGCGGCGTTCGTTGTCACGAAAGCGTTGACCGCTGAAGCGTTGGCGGCGAGCGCAGAACCCGCGTTGAACCCGAACCAACCGAACCAGAGAAGGCCGGCCCCGATGAGCGCGAGCGGGATATTGTGCGGTTCCATGGTGTATTCCCCGAACCCCGCCCGTTTCCCGATTACGAGCGCAATGGCGAGTGCCGAGAACCCGGAGCAGATCTCGACGACCGTCCCCCCGGCAAAGTCGAGCAGCCCCCATGACTGTGCCCATCCCCCGCCCCAGGCCCAGTGGGCGAGCGGGCAGTACACGAGCGCCATCCAGAGCACCATGAAGACAAGGAAGGAAGAGATCCGGACCCGTTCGGCGACACCAGACGTGATGATTGTCAGCGTGACAGCAGCAAAGAAGAGCTGGAAGACCATGAAGATGAGCGGAGCGTACCCTTTCTCACCTGCCTCCATGCCTACACCGTTCAGCGCGAGATGATCGGGGCCGCCGATGATCCCCAGAATGTCCGGGCCGAATGCCAGCGAGTACCCGATTAGCATCCAGAAGATGCTGACCACCGCGAGGGTGACAAAGGAGAGTGCGATCATCGAGATGATGTTCTTCCGCCGTACGAGTCCTGCATAGAAGAGGCCGACCCCCGGTGTCATCAGCATGACGAGCGCTGCCGACACCATGAGCCAGACCGTTGTTGCCGAATCAAGAGCCATAGCCATACCCCTTTTTTTTATCCTGACCATCCTGTTGATGTCCTTCAGATCGCTGGTGACAGGAATTCTGTCATGACGGCGACAGGTTTTTTTTCGGAAAGCATCCGCTGATTCCAGTCATCGTGCATTTTCCCGTCAGTACTCGCGCATCCTGTGCGCAGGTTACGGATGAAAAGTCCGTTGACCACGGGCAGGAGGGAAAACGTTCTGTCGTTTTTGAAGGATGAGGTTATTGAAAAATTTAATAGGTGGCGAGATACCGGTCCAGCTCCCACGGGTGGACGGCAAGCCGGAAGGAATCGGTCTCCATCTCCGCGATCCGGGACAGGTTCTCGACGACGTGCGTCCCGAGAGTTGCAGAGAGCACGTCATCCTTTACGAGAGCTGCGTTTGATTCGCTCAGGCTTCCCGGCAGCATGTCGATCTTGAGTTTCCTGCGGGCTTTCTGGTCGAGGTGGTAGATGTTGGTGTCCGTGCTCTCCGGGGGCATGATCTTGTGCTTGATCCCATCAAGGCCTGCAGCAAGCATACAGGCGAACGTGAGGTACGGGTTGCACATCGGGTCCGGGCTGCGGAATTCCGCACGGGTGCTGTTCCCGCGGGCAGCGGGTACGCGGATCAGGGCCGACCGGTTTGCCGTGCTCCAGGAGATATAACAGGGGGCCTCGTAGCCGGGGACAAGCCGCTTGTACGAGTTGATAGTCGGGTTCGCGACACGGGTGATCGCTTTTGCGTGCCGGAGAAGGCCGCCGATATAATAGAGTGCCGTGTCGGAGAGCTGCATCTCGCCGTTGGGATCGAAAAATGCATTCTTCCCGTTCTTTGCGAGTGAGCCGTGGGTGTGCATGCCACTCCCGTTGATCCCCGCGATCGGTTTTGCCATGAAGGTGGCGTGGAGGCCGTATTGCAGGGCGATGGATTTTGTCGCGAACTTGAAGGTAATTACGCGATCTGCCGTCGTCAGGGCGTCACCGTACTTGAAATCGATCTCGTGCTGGCTGTCGGCAACCTCGTGGTGGGAGGCCTCGATCTCGAATCCCATATCGGAAAGGGCAAGCACGACATCGCGCCGGACATCCTCTGCAGAGTCCGTGGGTGCGAGATCGAAGTATGCCCCGTGGTCCTTAAACTGTGTTGTCGGCAGGTCATCGATCATCTTGAAGAGGAAGAATTCAAGTTCGGGACCGGTATTGAAGGAGAAGCCCATCTTTGCAGCATCCGCGATGGTCTTCCGGAGGATATACCGGGGGTCCCCGTCGAACGGCTTGTTGCCATAGGTTTGCACATCACAGATGAACCGTGCAACCCTTCCCTCGGCCGGCCTCCACGGGAGGACGGCGTAGGTTGCCGGATCCGGCCGGAGCAGCATATCCGATTCTTCGATCCGTGCGAACCCTTCAACCGATGACCCGTCGAACCAGATCCCCTCTGTCAGTGCCTTTTCAGCCTGGATGGCCGGGATCGAGACATTTTTCGGCTGGCCCTGGATATCCGTGAACTGCAGGCGGATAAATTTGACCTTGTCCGCCTCGAGTTTCTTGAGAAGTTTCGTTACATCCGCTGACATACTGGAAGACATGTTCCACCCAATGGTATTTATACCTTGTTCACCAACCTGATTCAACAAATGCTCAAGTAGTACACCTGATCATTCTACCTTGATCATGGGGTTCAGGAGTTTAATATGTGTGGCATCATTGGGGTAATCGACCGCCGCCGCCAGTGCATGGACGGCAGCAGGATCAAGGCTGCTCTTGCCCAGATGGACGAGCGGGGGAGCGGGGAAGGCGCAGGGTACGTGGCGTATGGCATCTACCCGGAATATAAGGATTTTTTCGCACTCCATGTCTTTTTTGACAATATCCGGGAGAACAAGACACGGATCGACAACCTCCTGGAGAAGTGGGGAACGATCATCCATGACGAACAGATCAAGACCTACGAGCAGCCCAATATCCGGAAAGTCCACACGCCCTGGCGGTACTTCTTCCGCCCCGACCGGAGCCTGATGCCCAAGAGCACAACCCCTGACGAGGACATCGTCACCCATCTCGTCATGCAGGTCAATGCTGCACGGAACGGGGCGCTCATCTTCTCCTCCGGGAAAAACCTCGGCGTCTTCAAGGCGGCGGGCTGGCCGGAGGATGTCGCGGACTTCTACCGGATCCAGGACTACAAGGGATATCTCTGGCTTGCCCACAACCGGTACCCGACCAACACGCCCGGCTGGTGGGGCGGGGCCCACCCGTTTAACCTCCTGAACTGGAGCGTCGTCCACAACGGGGAGATAACCAGTTATGGAACGAACCGGCGCTACATCGAGAGCTACGGGTACCAGTGCACCATGTACACAGATACCGAAGTCGTTGCCTATCTCTTCGACCTCCTGGTCCGGAAACACGGGCTCTCCGAGAAGATGGCGGTCCGGGCACTCGCCCCGCCGTTCTGGGAAGAGATCGACGCCATGGGCGTACAGGAGCAGGAGCTGAACAAGGCGATCCGGCTTGCATACGGGTCTGCGATGATGAACGGGCCGTTTGCGATCTGCGTAGCAAACGAGGACTCGCTGGTTGGGTTCACCGATCGGATCAAGCTCCGCCCGCTGGTAACCGGAGAACTCGGGGACCGGCTCTATATCAGCAGCGAAGAAGCGGCAATCCGCCGGATGGAGCCGGAGGTCGACCGGATCGCAATGCCGAAGGCTGGCGAACCGGTCATCGGGAGGGTGTACACGTGACGATCGGCAGCACCCCGCTGAAGTTCCGTGTCACGATTGACCCGGAGCGGTGCATGCTCTGCGGGCGGTGCATCGAGAACTGTTCGTACGGCGTGTACCGGAAAGAGGGTGACCGGATCCGGATCAACTCCCGGAACTGTGTCGCCTGCCACCGCTGTCTCGCTTTCTGCCCGCGTGACGCGATCGATATCGAGGAGAAGCCGACCGATTACCGGAGCCATCCGGTCTGGACCCGGGAGACCCGTGAAGCGATCTTCAACCAGGCGCGGACCGGAAAGATCATCCTTGCCGGCATGGGCAACGCGATGCCCTACCCGATCATCTTCGACCGGCTCGTCCTCGACGCCTGCCAGGTGACGAATCCGTCCATCGATCCCTTGCGCGAACCGATGGAGCTCCGGACCTATCTCGGGAAGAAACCTTCCCGGATCGCGCTGAAAGAGACTGCGAAGGGTGATGTCGAACTCCAGACAAAACTGACGCCGAACCTTCAGGTCGAGACCCCCATCATGGTCGGACATATGAGTTACGGGGCGATCAGCCTGAATGCCCAGCAGGCTCTGGCAAAGGCAGTGAACCGGATCGGGACCTTCATGGGGACCGGGGAAGGAGGGCTCCACGAATCGCTCTACCCCTACCAGTCACACATGATCGTGCAGGTCGCGAGCGGCCGGTTCGGGGTCGACATCAACTACCTCGAACGCGGTGCCGCGATCGAGATCAAGATCGGGCAGGGCGCAAAGCCGGGGATCGGCGGTCACCTGCCGGGCGAGAAGGTCTGTGCCGACGTCTCCTGTACGAGGATGATCCCGGAGGGGAGCGATGCGATCAGCCCCGCCCCCCACCACGACATCTACAGCATCGAGGATCTCAAGCAGCTGGTCAGGAGTCTCAAGGAAGCGACAGAATGGAAGAAGCCGGTCTTCGTCAAGATCGCGGCGGTCCACAACTCCGCGGCAATCGCGGCCGGCATCGCCCGGTCCTCTGCTGATGCGGTCGTGATCGACGGGTTCCGTGGCGGGACGGGGGCAGCACCCCGGGTCTTCCGGGACCATGTCGGCATCCCGATCGAGGCGGCAATCGCAAGCGTCGATGCAAAACTCCGGCAGCAGGGGATCCGGAACGAGGTCTCACTGATCGCGAGCGGCGGGATCCGGGAGAGTGCCGATGTGGCCAAGGCGATCTGCCTCGGCGCTGACGCTGTCTACATCGGGACAGCGGCGCTTGTCGCCATGGGCTGCCGGGTCTGCGGCACCTGTTACCGGGGGAACTGCGCGTGGGGGATCGCGACGCAGAAACCCGAACTTGTCGCCCGGCTTAACCCGGACGAGGCATCGCTCCAAGTCGAGAACCTGATCCATGGCTGGACGCTGGAGCTCGCCGAACTGATGGGAGCTGCAGGCATCAACAGCATCGAGAGCCTGCGGGGCAACCGGGACCGGCTGCGGGGCTACATGCTGGACGAAGGGCTGATGAAGGTTCTCGACGTCCAGTCCGTGGGGGCGTGAAGATGCGACCGGTCCGAATCGATGCACGCGACATGCATTACACGCAGCTCAACCAGATGATACGGAACGTCGTTGCCGAAGGGGCAACGGAGATTACGATTGACCATGTGCTCGGGCAGCGCTTCATTGCCGATGGTCTCCGCGGCGACAACGTCACGATCACGATCAACGGCGTTCCGGGCGGGGACCTCGGCATGTTCATGAGCGGCCCGACCCTTATTGTCCGGGGAAATGCCGATCATGCTCCGGGTAACACGATGGATGCGGGAACGATCGTGATCCATGGGAGCGCGGGAGATGCCGTCGCCCACAGCATGCGGGGCGGGAAGGTCTTTGTCCGTGACAACATCGGGTACCGCGGAGGGATCCACATGAAGCAGTACCTTGAGAAGCGCCCGGTGCTCGTCGTCGGCGGTTCGGCACGGGCATTCCTTGGCGAATACATGGCAGGCGGCCTCCTGATTGTGCTGGGCCTTTCGGGAATACCGCCCCTCTCGGAACGCGGTGTGGGAAGCGGGATCCACGGCGGGGAGATCTATGTCCGCGGGCATGTTGATGATGCTATCCTCGGTGTGGGTGCCCGGCAGAAACCGGCAACCGACGAAGAACGGCATACCATTGCCCCGGTGATCCGCACCTTTTCGGAGTGTTTCTCGCTCGATGCAGAACACCTGCTCTCCGCGGATTACACACGGATAATCCCGTCGAGTGCCCGACCGTTCGCGAACAAGTACACGTGGGAGTGAAATGATGGCAGCAAAAAGTTACCGTGACCTGCAGGCTGAAGTCTGGGATACCGGGAAATGTTCCGGCTGCGGGGCATGCACGGCGGTCTGCCCTGCAGATGCGCTCTATTTCGAGGAGGGGACGATGGTTGCATCGCCGAAGACGACCGGGTACTGCAAGTATGTCACGGACGGTGTCGAGTGCGGCGCCTGTTACGAGGTCTGCCCCCGGACCGTAGATCAGCCAGCCGGAACCCTTGGCGACTGTCTCGAAATCAGATCGGCAAAAGCCGCAATCGATGTCCCCGGCCGGCAGAGCGGGGGGGCGGTCACCGCGATCCTTGCCGGTGCGCTCGATGCCGGGCTCATCGATGCCGTGGTCACCGTCACCGAGGATACGTGGACGCTGAAGCCCTCATCGGTTGTCATCACGAGATCCGATGTGCTCGTCCAGAAAGCCGGGAGCCGGTACAGCTGGTGGGTGCCGCTCCTCGCCGCACTGAAGACTGCCGTCATCGACAAGAAGTGCCGGCGGGTTGCCGTGGTCGGGGTTCCCTGTGTCGTGCAGGCAGTCGCCCGTATGCGTGCGAGCCGCAATGACCTTGTCAGGCCTTACGGGGGTGCGATCCGGCTCGTCATCGGGCTCTTCTGCACGGAGACATTTGATTATACTGCCCTTGTGACCGGCAAGCTGAAGACCGAACGGAAGATCGATCCGGCGCAGGTCAGGAAGCTGGATGTCAAGGGGAACCTTACGATCCTGATGCAGGGCGGGACGACGGCAACGATCCCGATGGCCGAACTCGAATCCTGTGTGCGGCCCGGCTGCCGCATCTGCACGGACCTCACCTCGCTCCTTGCAGATATCTCGGCGGGCGCGATCGGGAGCCCTGCAGGATCGACGACGCTGGTCATCCGGACACCGGCCGGGAAGAACATGGTGGAGAACGCAGTCCAGCGAAATGTGCTCGTTGTTTCCGGGGAGGTCGATGTGGTTGCGATTGAGAAACTCGCCCAGGCGAAGGTGAAGAAGGCGAAAGGCGGGAAGAAGGGGAAGAATTAATTTTTATTAATTTCGACGCTCTTGGGGGTTCCGCTTGGCTCCACCCCCGCCGCTGGGGCACCCCCGAAAGGCGATACAACGGGATCGGTTCATACAGGAAGACGTAATTTTCACATTTTCAATCAGAAAAAATTTCGTCCAAGGAAAGCCGACCTGCCCGCCGCGCGGCACGGGAGTATCAGGTGTCGCATCAGCGATGACTGATTTGAGAAGGTCGGGGACCTTCGCGGCGTCGCGCTGGGCGGGGACTCTCACAAAATTAATGCGCTTTTCCATCACGAAAGGAAAATCTATTCTGCTTTCTTCCCCCCGTTCTTCTTCTGCCGGGTCCTGATCAGGGGCGAGGCCCGCTTCAGGTAACTTCCGATAAATGGTGCAAACTCTTCCCGCCAGCAGTCCGCGCCCTCGGCGACCTCGAACCCTTCTGCGAGGGACTGGCGGACATGTTTTCCCAGGCTCGTATTCAGGATGAGGTGCGGGGAGAAGAGGTCTCTCGCATACGGATACTCGCGGGGGACTTCGACCGCATATTTCCCGGTCGTGATATAGGGGAGACCGCCGTTCGCCCCGCCCGCATATTTTTCGAAGAACTTTTCAGCGTTCTCCCGGTTCCACACCGGGGGTCCGAGATGGGTGCGGATTGCAGGGAGTTCAGCGATGAGCAGTTCAAAGAGCAGCATGCACCGTTCCCCCTCCAGCTGGTACCGGGCGTTCTGAACAGGGAACCCGTTGCGTTCGATCCACTCGGAGATTGCTTCCACGCTCCGCTTCAGCTGCGGGACGACGATCTCCGGTATCAGCGGGGGGGCAGCAAACGTGATGGAAAAGAGGTGGGTCCGGCGCCTGGTGAGAATATCCGAGAGTTCATCGCGGGTGATCCCCGGCTCCTGTTCGACATCGAAGAACGCCGGTGACGGGGCAGCGAGATATCCCCGGGCAAGCTCGACAAATCCCATCATACGCGAGAGCGAGACGGCGGCAGCCACGTTGCGCTTCGGGTCGACGGGATCGATGACAACGAGCGGTTCGTCAAACTTCTTCTTCCCGTGCCCCTCCGGGTCGATGACGCACCCGGGCCGCCATGCCGCGGCGGCGGAGAGCAGGGGAGAAAATCCTTTGTAGTGGAGGACGAGAAGCTCGCAGAGGTATCCGGAGAATCCCTCGGTCATCTGGTCGGAGCCGTAGATTCCCCCGGCCCGGGCAAACTGCTTCAGGAGCAGGATATCATCGACAAGCCCATCGATCTTCCCGCGGATGTACCGGGTGTGGAACGGTGTCCGGTCAACTGCGCTCTGGATGGCGGATGCACTTTTTACATCGTAGCAGGGGACGAGGTCGACCTCGTAGCCGTCAATGAGGGCCTGGATGTACGGGTGTTCGGCGTACTTCTCGGTAACGGAATCCGTAAACAACCCCGCGGTTCGGCGGGCAAGGGCAAGCCCCCGCACTTCCAGATCCTCGCGCGGAAGGCCGGGCGGGAAGAGCAGGAAGATGTCGATGTCATGCTCCCCGGCAATCCAGGTATCGCGGGCGATCGAACCGACAAGCATCCCCCGGGCTTCCCCGGTCTTGTCCACGGCAGCGATGATCTTTTCCGCCACCGCCGCAATCTGCCGCCGCTCCTCCCGTAACGGCCGGATCCTGAGGAGCGCAGCCTCTTCAATTGCAGGCCGTTTCACCATCGCACCTCCAGGAGGTCTTCGTAGACCGGGCCGGAAGGGGTGAGCGTGCTCTTCTTGAGCCTGAACCCGGTCACGGTGCATTCCCCGTAGGTCCGGCTGCCCAGATCACGGAGGACTTCTGCAAGGGAAGGATCGAACCGTTTTACCCGTGCCACGGTCGCATGAGCCGTGAACGGTCGTGCCTCGCGTGGAAATCCCCCTGGCGCAAGCGCGGACTCGATCCTGTCGCGGAGGGCGGCACCCTGCCCGCCGTCATCGACAACGCTCCAGACGGTAAACGGCCGGCGGGGGTTATTGACGGTGATCCGCCCTGCCCTGACGGGAAACGGAGAACCGGGGACGGTTTTTAAGGCATCGATGAGCGCAGGGATCTTCTTGTCGTCAACCTCGCCGAGAAATTTCACGGTGACATGGATCTGCGCCGGGGCAACAAACGTGAGCCGGGCGCTGCACCTGCGCAGGACGTCCTGCGCCCCGGCAAGCGCCGACCGTATCCCCTCGGAAAGTTCGAGCGCGAGGAATGCCCTGACCATGATGGTACAGTATCGTTCTCCGTAATAATGCTCTTTGCCTTGCATTCATCTGAAAATGCCGGGGTGAACCGCCAGCATCACAGCATTTTTTTATTGACGGAAGCATACATTTCCTGTAAGGTTGGGGAATTTTTTATGCCGGCATTTTCACCGCTCGTTGTCTATACCCTGGAATGTTGTCCGAACTGCGACAAACTCAAAGGCTTCCTGAAAGCCCAGGGCTTCACGTACCTTGAACGCGACCTTTCGACTGCCGAGTCGCTGACGGAACTGCGGCTCAACGGGGTCTTTGTTGCCGAAGCCCCTGTCCTCCAGAATGGTGAAAATTTCCTCACGACGACCGACCTCTTCTCTTCCGGAAACATCAACGAGACCGAGGTCAGGAAATTTGCCGAAGGTGCCTGATATGAGTTCGCGGGAGACCATGCAGAGGACCCTTGACGGTGCATACGCCCCGCATCTCCCGCCTGTACGGACAACCGACGGCCACATTGTCGAGTACGACCGGAACCGGATCGTCCGCCAGATCGTCGAAGAGACGAAACTTGTCGAGACCTTCTACGGGTACGAGGGCGCTACTGTCGAGCTTGCGCAAGAGATCGCCCGGGACGTCGAGCAGAAGATCCGGGGCATGGGGCTCAAATCCCTCTCCGGCCCGCTGATCCGCGAGATCGTCAATATCGCCCTCCTCGAACGCGGGCTTGTGCAGTACCGGAACGTCTGCACCCGGGTCGGGACCCCGGTGTATGACGCGCACCTTATCGATGTGGGACGCGGTTTTGAGGCGCACGACAACGCGAACCTGCAGGAGAATGCCGAGACCTCCCACAAGAAGAAGGCGGACAAGATCAGTAAGGAGCAGTACCTCCTCCAGCTCCCCCCGTCGATTGCCGACCACCATCTCTCGGGAGAGATGCATATCCACGACCTCGAGTATTTCGGCACCCGCCCGTTCTGCCAGGACTGGGACCTCCGGTACTTCTTCTACTATGGTCTGATGCCGGACGGCAACGGGACGAAAGCATCGGTCGCGGGTCCTGCAAAACGGGCAGAGGTCGCCATCCTCCACGCGGTGAAGGCGCTCGGGTCTGCCCAGACGAACTTTGCCGGCGGGCAGGGGTACTACAACTTCTTAACGTTTCTCTCGCCGTACGTCGAGCACATGGAGTACACGGAGATCAAGCAGCTCATCCAGATGTTCGTGTACGAGATGACCCAGATGATGGTCGCCCGCGGCGGGCAGCTCGTCTTCTCCTCCATCCAGCTCTCCCCCGGGGTGCCGACGCTCTGGCAGGACAAACCCTGCATCTTCAAGGGAAAGATCTGGGACGGGGTGAATGCCCCGAAACGGACGTACGGGGAGTTCGAGCGCGAGGTCCGGCTGCTCTTCAAAGCGCTCATGGAGGTCATGATCGAGGGGGATTACTGGGGCAAGCCGTTCAACTTCCCCAAGCCCGAGATCTCGATTGAGCCGGACTTCATGGAGGAACGGGAGGAGTTCAACC
>Ga0302250_1000214_pt1 | contig 71007 bp, 64 predicted proteins | sample AAG_RA_Asp_MG_FD_193536 | JGI IMG/M metagenome (GOLD analysis project Ga0302250, IMG submission 193536) | Enriched activated sludge microbial communities from anaerobic digester in WTTP, New Holstein, Wisconsin, United States - AAG_RA_Asp | ecosystem: Engineered > Bioreactor > Anaerobic >... | reverse complement strand
CTCTTGAGTTACCTCGCGACTACATCAGGTTGCCGGTCACCATGCTCCGGAATCGCGGTCGCGATGCCAGCGGAATGCCGGTCGCCATCACAACGGAATCGTGGTCGCCTTCCTCCGGAATCCGCACCCGCTCCTTGATTTCAATGATCTTGTTAAAGTCAGATTCCTCGTAGACCTTACCGGCTTCGATCTGCCCCTCTACCACCGTATCATCAGGGATGTAGATATACTCATCCAGGGTGGTGGAGATCTGCTTGACCCGGAAGGGGGTAAGAAAACCGTCATTGATGCCGTCCTTCAGTGAGTAGATAAAGACCGGCTCACCAAAGTAGGCGTAGGTATCCACGTTGTCCTTGCGCTTGGGAGTGGCAGTCAGGCCGAGCTGTACCGCAGGGCTGAAATATTCCAGAATCCCCCGCCAGTTGCTTTCGTCGTTGGCTCCGCCCCGGTGGCACTCGTCAATGATGATGCAGTCAAAAAAATCAGGCGGATACTCACCAAAGTAAGGGGTATCGTTGTAACCGCTCATAAAGGTCTGAAAGATGGTGAAGAAGATACTGCCGTTCTTGGGCACCTTGCCCTTCTTCTTAATCTCATCCGGTGCGATGCGGACAAGGGCGTCTTCCGGGAAGGCCGAGAAGGCGTTGTAGGCCTGATCGGCCAGGATGTTACGATCCGCCAGAAACAGGATACGGGGCCGCCGGGTGGGTTCCCCTTCCTTTTTCCAGTCGCTCAGGTTCCAGCGGCTCTGAAACAGCTTCCAGGCCAGTTGAAAGGCGATAAAGGTCTTGCCGGTGCCGGTGGCCAGGGTCAACAGGATACGTTCTTTGTTGCCGGCAATTGCCTCCAGCACCCGCTCAATGGCAATATCCTGATAATAACGGCCCTGGAAGTAGCCGCCTCGATCTTCAAACGGTACGGCTGCGAAGCGGTCACGCCACAGGTTACGGGTAGCAAAGGTCAGGTTCCAGAGTTCATCCGGGGTGGGGTAGTGTGGAAACTCACCTTCTGCACCGGTTTCCCTGTCTATGCCATAGATACCCTGTCCGTTGGTGGCGTAGGTGAAACGAAGCTCCAGCTTACCGGCATACTCCTTGGCCTGGGCAACTCCTTCGGTCAATGGCTTGTCCCATGCCTTGGCCTCCACAACTGCCAGCTTGGTGTTGCGGTATTCCAGCAGATAATCAGCCGTCAGAGCCTTGCCCCGTTTGCCGTGGCCTTCAATCCGGCCAAGAGTAATCGGATACTCCCGCCGGATGCGGCTGCCTGCCACCACACCCCAGCCGGCAGCCTGCAGGGCGGGGTCGATATGTTCGGCTCGGGTCTCGGCTTCGTTCATGGATTACTGTACCTTTTTCGGTCTTTTTGTCTTTGCCGGTTTAGGCAACGCCTGAACGGCACGTTCAAAATCCGCATCAACCGGCCTGCTGTCTATGGCAGATATTTCCTTAAACTTGCAGTATTCCAACTCGGCCTTTGCCTGCGCCATATCGTGCGAAATGCATCCTGCACGGGTGAGAATATCACGATCATTCAGGGTCAGGAAGCCATCCAGCTTCTTCACCCAATCCGCCATATACATCGGGACGCGACGCATAGCCTGCCCTTCAGCAAAGACGAGGTATTGTTCCACAAGATTGTTGAGCGCCGCCAGCTCCGGCTCGGAAAGGTAGTTTTTGGCAATGCCAACATCCTGCTTGCGAACCACTGTGCCGCGCCAGTTGGTCAGTCCCAGATTTGGTTTAGTGGCATCCACCCGGTTATGGACAATTTCTGCGGCGGTCTGTCCGGTAATAGCCCAATGCACCTTGTTTTGCACCGTCTTGAAGAAGGTAATGCTGATTTCCTGAATGGGGTCATAGTCAATGCTGGTGGCGTAGATGTCGGTTATTTTTTGATAGAACCGCCGCTCGGAGGTACGGATATCCTGAATCCGGCGGGTCAACTCTTCAAAATAATCGAATGGCTGATCCGGGTTTTTCAGGCGTTCATCGTCAAGGACAAAACCCTTCACGATGTATTCACGCAGTTGCTGGGTTGCCCAGATGCGGAAGCGGGTAGCCACGGCACTTTTTATCCTGTAACCTGCTGAAATTATAACATCAAGATTATAAAACTCCAGTTTTCGGCGAACTGACCGACTGCCTTCCTGTTGAACTGTCAAGGATTCCTTGACAGTTGCATCCCGTTCCAATTCCTGCTCATCATAAATGTTCTGGATGTGCAGACTGATGTTCTGCTTGGTTGTTTGAAACAGCTCCGCCATTTGCTGCTGGGTAAGCCAGACCGTTTCGCCCTCAAAGCGCACGTCGATTTTCAGTTTGCCGTCTTCCGTCTGGTACACCAGAAACTGGCTGCCGGTTTGTATCAGTGCCTTATCGGTCATAGTTCCCCCCTGAAGGCCTGATCCAGCAGGGACTTCTTCAGTTCATCCAGTGCGGTCAGTTTCTGCTGGTAGATGGATTCAAGGCGTTGGGTCTCATTGTAAAGTGCATCAAGTTGAGCAGCGATACGTTGCTGTTCATGAAGAGATTTCGGGAACGCAACGACAATTTGCCTTAAGTTGTCGTTATACAACCGGGAAATTGTTGCCCCCCTCGTAGAGTTCCATTCACAAGCACCATAGAAATGATACAGGTAATGGTTAAGGATTTGCTTTTGATCGTTTGCAACCCAAACTATATTTGAGTCCTGAAAATATGCATCCTTGCCGTCATATACGACCCGCCGGCCAATAGTCCCAGCAGCTGAAATAAGCACCTCTCCCTTATTGGGGAAAGGATAGTTCTCTCTGTATTGGTGATAAATCTCTATCGGAATAAATGAATTTGCCTCTTTCCCGAATGTTCCAATCTTGTAGAAAGGGATGTCTCCTACGGATGTTGTTTGTTCCTTGAATATCCTCTTGCACATGGATACCTTGCCGATTTCCCCGAGCTTTGTCTCAACCCACCCCTCACCCCGCTGTGAAAACACTGCTTGCAGATGACTCTCAAACAACGCACGGACATTGTGCAGGTTCTTCTCGGCGTTGGCCTTGGCAGTGGCGATACCTTCAAACGCTTCATCGAGGATGCCGACGATGCGCTGTTGTTCGGGGAGGGGCGGGATATTGACAAGTTCATCATGAACAAAGTTACGATTAAGTGTCGGCACACCTGTACCTGTTGCAAAACGCTTCAAATCAAAGTGACTCAAGAGATGAAAAACAAACCGAGGATCGTTGCCGTGAAAGTCCTTAACGTAAAGAACAGTATTGAGCGGCCAGAAGTCTTCTTCGACGAAAAAAACATTGCCAATGCTACCGCTTCGGCCAGTTACGACACCTGGGCCACGAACATTGCCTTTGTGATGAGCGTCAATAATGCCGCTTGAACTAACTATTGGAAATTCACCGGAGACTCTATCTTGCGTAGGCAAATCAAAGCCTCTTTGCAGCGTAGCTACTTCCCCAAGTGTCTTTAATTCCCACCCCGCCTTCATCCCTCCACCATACTTTTCTCCGCGTCTCCGCGTGAGTCCGCCTTTCGCTCATAAAAAACCACCCCGACCCTATCGATATGCCCCTTCAACCCCTCATGCCGCAACGTCTCATAATGTGTCACATCAAACAGATAGGGAGTGGGCAGGCTATCAAGGGCTTCAAGCAGTTCGGCGGTGCAATCAACCGGGCTGCTAAAGGCCAGATCAATATCGGAGCCACGCTGATAATCCCCCTTGGCCCGCGAACCATAGACCTTTACCCAGGCAATTTGGGGAAACTGCCGGATGCAGTCAGTGATAAGTTCCAGTGTATGCTTATTCAGACCAAACATCAGGCTGACTTTTCCCGCAGGAATTGATGGAGCTGTTCAAGGGCCGGCAGATAGTGCTGACAAATCTGGTTTACCGTTTCATGGGCACGAGCCTCGTCATACACATGGGCCATGACATTGCGATTTTCCAGCATGTCAATCCATAGCTGCCCGTCAACGATAATGTCGTTGGCAAAGGCCTGTTTGATAACCTCACGCGGCAGCTTGACATCAATGCCGTTGTAGCGGAGGTAATCTTTCATGGTTTTCCAGGCAAGCTCAAAGGTCATCTCAAATGCTTTGACCAGCGCCATCTGAATCAGCTCATTATCCGGCTGGCAAGCATGGGCTTCGACAGCCTTATTCATTTGGCCATACGCACGGCAGTAATTATCAAAGCGTTGTTTCCAGCGAATATCTTCAGTCATTATTCTTCTCCTCCAAGCAGCCTGCTAATTCGCTCCAGCACTTCCGCACTCTCGGCATCCAGCGCCGCTATTTCATCCATGATCTCCTGTGGGCTGCGGTGGGTGATCACCACGCCACCGTTGGGGTTCTTCACCGACAGATCATAGGTAGCGGTATCAATGCCGCTGACATCCACGCTCCAGCTTTTAGGAGAGTCGGCATAGGTGCGTTGCAGTTCGACAAACTCTTTCAGGTCATCGTCATTCAGCGGGTTGGTCTTACCCAGGTTGCGACCGGGATCAAGGGAGTAGTACCACACCTTGCGGGTGGGTGCCCCCTTCTCAAAGAACAGCACCACCGTCTTGACTCCAGCCCCCTGAAAGGTGCCACCGGGACAGTCCAACACCGTATGCAGGTTGCAGGATTCCAGCAGCAGCTTGCGCAGGCTGACCGAGGCGTTGTCGGTGTTGGAGAGGAAGGTGTTCTTGATCACCACGCCCGCCCTGCCACCGGCTTTCAGCATCTTGATGAAGTGCTGCAGAAACAGAAAGGCGGTCTCGCCGGTACGGATCGGGAAGTTCTGCTGCACCTCTTTGCGCTCCTTGCCGCCAAAGGGTGGATTGGCAAGGATCACATCAAAGCGATCCTTTTCCTGTACATCGGCCAGGTTCTCGGCCAGGGTGTTGGTGTGGATGATGTTAGGGGCCTCGATGCCATGCAGGATCATGTTCATGATGGCGATCACATAGGCCAGCGACTTCTTCTCTTTGCCGTAGAAGGTGGACTCCTGCAGGGTCTTCAGATCGGCGGTGGTCAGGTTGCCCTGGCCCTTCAGGTAGTCAAACGCCTCGCAGAGGAAGCCTGCCGACCCAACAGCACCGTCATAAATACGCTGCCCGACCTTTGGTGCTACCACCTGCACAATGGCGCGGATCAGCGGTCGGGGGGTGTAATACTCGCCGCCGTTTCTGCCGGCATTGCCCATGTTCTTGATCTTGGCTTCGTAGAGGTGGGACAGCTCATGCTTCTCCGTCTGGGAACGGAAGCGCAGTTCATCGATATGGTCGATGATCTCCCGCAGGTTGTAGCCGCTGTGAATCTTGTTCTTGATCTCGCCGAATATCTCACCGATCTTGTATTCGATGGTGTTGGGGCCGCTGGCCCGCTGCTTGAAGCCATGCAGATAGGGGAACAGTTTGCGATCTACAAAATCCCGCAGATCATCGCCGGTCAGCGCCTTGTTGTGGTCCAGCGTGCCGTCTGCGGTCTTGGGGGCTGCCCAACGCTCCCAGCGGTAGGGCTCATCCAGAATGAAGGTGTACTTCTTCCCCTCCAGCTCCGCCTCCATGGCCTTATCCTGCTCCAGGCCATCCAGGTATTTGAGGAACAGCAGCCATGAGGTCTGCTCGGTGTAGTCCAGCTCGGTGGTGCAACCGGCCTCTTTCCAGAGGACATCATCAATATTCTTGAAGGCTTGTTCAAACATGATTACTCGTTTGTGGATGATCGGGGGACTTTGCGATAGAGAAAGGCCAGGGCAAACAGGCCGAAGGCCAGCAGGATGATGGTGGCCCCGGACGGCAGGTTGAGCATAAACGAGAGCACAATCCCCCCCACTACCGCCGCCAGCGAGACCACCACCGAAAGCAGCACGGTCATCTTAAAGCCACGGGCCACCTGCAGGGCGGTTGAAGCCGGCAGGATCAACAGGGCCGAGATCAGCATCACCCCCACCAGCTTCATGGCCAGCACCACGGTCAGGGCGGTCAGCACCGCCAGCAGGCCGTTTAAGAAGCGGCTCTTGATACCGCCCACCGAGGCCAGTTCTTCGTTGAAGCTTAAAGCCACCAGGTCATGGTAGTAGAGCCAGAGAAGCGTGAGCACGGTGACAAACAGGCCGGCCGCCACCAGCAGTTCGGTGCGGCTGATGGCCAGGATACTGCCGAACAGGTAGCTGAACAGGTCCACCCCGTAGCCCCGCCCCAGCACCGCCAGCATCACCCCCAGTGCGATACCCAGCGATGAGACGATGCCGATGGCCGCATCCCCCCCCAGCCGTGCCTTGTGGGCCAATTTAAGGATACCCAGCGAGGCCAGCACCACCACCGGCAACGAAACCAGCAGCATGGCCGCCCCCTGCAGGCCGGCAAACAGTGCCAGGGCCACGCTGCCGAAGGTGATATGGGCCAGTCCGTCGCCGATCAGCGACATCCGCCGCAACACCAGAAAGACCCCCAGCACGGCGCAGAGCACACCGATTAACGAGCCGGCCAGCAGGGCCCGTTGCATAAAAGCATAGGAAAACATGTCGATGAGCGTGGTCATATCAGTGCCTGTGGCAGATCAGATGCTGTGAGTGTTCGCCGAAAAAGGCGGCCATCTCTGGCGAGTGGCAGAACTGATCGAAGGACCCCCAGAACAGGACCTTCTTGTCCAGATAGAGCATCTTGGAGGCGTACAGACCGATGGTGCCGGTGTCGTGGGTAACCAGCAGCACGGTAACCCCCTGATCGCGGTTCAGCTGCGAGACCAGGCTGTAGAACCGTTCCCGCATCTCCGGGTCCAAGGCTGCGGTGGGTTCATCCATCACCAACAGCTGCGGCCGGTTGACCAGGGCTCGGGCCAGCATCACCCGTTGCTGCTGGCCGCCGGACAGCTCGCCGATCATCCGCCGCCGCAGGTGCTCGATGCCCAACTGTTCCAGCACTGCATCAACCTGCTGGCGATCCTGACGATTGAAACGACGCGGCAACCCCTTGCCGGCCAAAAGCCCCAACTGCACCACTTCCGCTACCGTGGCCGGAAAAGAGGGATTCATCGGGCCCATATTCTGCGGCAGGTAGCCCAGCCGGCCCCACTGGTCAAAACGGGACAGCGGCTGGCCAAACAGGCTGATACTGCCCCGGCTGACCGGCATCAGACTTAAGAGCGCCCGCACCAGGGTACTCTTGCCGGAACCGTTGGGCCCCACTATACCCAGATAATCGCCGCTGCTGACCGTAAAGCTGACCTCGGCGAGGGCCTCCACCGCCCCGTGACGGCACGTCAACTGGTCTACCGAAATCAGTTCCTGCATCCCAGCCCCGCCTGCAGTTGCTGCAGATTCTCGTCCATCAAATCAAAAAAAGTCACGCCGCGCTGACGCTCATCTTTACCCACGTTGTGGGCGCCGTGCAGCCGCCGCACCGTGGCGCCGGTCTCTCTGGCCAGGGTGTCGGCCACCCGTGGAGAATCCAGCTGTTCCATAAAGACCGCCTTGACCCGGTACCGGCGCACCTGCTGCACCAGCTGGGCCATCCGCTGCGGGGTGGCCTCCAGCTCGGCGGTCACCCCGGCGGCGGCCTGGTACGTGAGACCATAACGGTGGGCCAGATAACCGAAGGCGGCATGGCCGCCATGTAACAGCACCCTGCTGTCGCAGTCGGCCAGACCGTTGCGGTAACGCTTGTCCAGAACGGCCAACTGCTGGTTAAGCTCACGTGCCCGCTGACGGTACTGCTCGGCCCCGGCCGGGTCGACCGCCACAAGGGCATCCAGCAGGGTGGTCACCATGGCCTGGTCGGCCACAAAATCCAGCCAGACGTGAGGATCATGGGCAGCCTGGCCGCCATGGCGATGCCGGCCGTGACGCTCGCCCGTGTGGGCAGGCGCCGGCAACAGCGTGACCTGCTCTGCAGCAGCCACCACCCGCACCTTTTGGCGATCCACCCCGGCGATTACCCGCTCGGCCCAGGGCTCCAGAAAGGGTCCGATAGAGACGAACAGCGCGGCGCGATGGATACGGGCCAGGTCATCGGGGGTCGGCTCGTAGTGATGGGGCTCCACGCCGGGCGGCAGCAACAGCTGCACCTCCATCCGGTCGCCGACCAGCTGACGGGCAAACTCGTACAACGGATAGAGGGTGGTCACCACCACCGGTTTGGACGGCGCCGGTGCAGGATGTTCCTGTCGGACGCAACCGACAGACAACGTAACGGCCAGCAGCAGGGCCGCTGTGAACTGATACCGTTTCTTCATGGTCAAGCTCCTTTCTAGCGACCGGCATCATAGCCTGTCACGCCGTTGCTTGCAATTCCCCTCTTCTCAGCTATAGTGCTTGCCATACACAAACAAACTCTGGAGGAGCATCATGGGACTCTTTGGCGGACCATCCAAACAGGAACTGCTTGAAAAAGAACTTGAGATTAAGAAGATGATGCAGATGATGGACAATGTGGACAACATCGTGATGCTGTGCGACACCACGCCGGACAACAAGATCTTCTACATGAACCGTCGCGCCAAGGAACTGATGCAACGTTTTCGCAGCGATCTGAACGCCGGCCTGAGGGGTGCTGACGTGGCCAACGCCATGAGCAACTCGATCCACCAGTACCACAAGGATCCGGGCCGTATCCGGCGCATCTTCAGCGAACCGCGCAGCGCCATGCCCCACAGCGCCGATATCCCGATCGGCTCCGTTACCCTGCGGACCACCGCCTACCCGATCTGGGACAGCACCGACTCCTCCAAGGTGCTCTGCTACATGGCCTGCTGGAACGACATCACCGCTGAAAAACAGGTTAAAGAGCAGCAGCAGCGGGAGATCGAACGCAAAAACTACCTGGAGGAGCGGGTACATCAGATCGCCACCGCCATGGAAGAGATGAGCATGACCGTCAACGAGGTGGCCCGCAACACCTCACAGGCGGCCGATTCGGCCATACAGGTCACCGAAAGCGCCCATATGGGTCAGAGCGTAGTCAACCAGGCGGTCAAGGGGATGCAGCAGGTGGCCGAGGTGGTCCGTTCGTCGGCCCAGATTGTGGGCAACCTGGGGGCCACTTCTGAAAAGATCGGCGAAATCGTCAACGTGATTAACGAGATCGCCGACCAGACCAACCTGCTGGCCTTGAACGCCGCCATCGAAGCGGCCCGGGCCGGCGAGATGGGACGCGGCTTTGCCGTGGTGGCCGATGAGGTGCGCCGCCTGGCGGAGCGGACCATGGCCTCCACCAAGCAGATCGGCTCTATGGTGGCCGAGATCCAATCCGGCACTCAGAAGGCAGTGGAATCAATCGAGAGCGGCAAGGATGAGGCTGAAAAGGGGGAGCAGCTCTCCCACCAGGCCGAGGCCTCGCTGATCGAGATCGTCGAATCCATCGAAAACATCAAGAACGTGATCTCCCAGATCGCCACCGCCTCCGAGGAACAGGCCGCCACCGCCACGGTGATCGCCGGCAACCTGGAGGAGATCTCCCACTCCAACTGATCATCGCACGGGATGACACCAACGAGAAAAGCCGGGGCGTCCCCCGGCTTTTCTCGTTTCCTGCAACAACAACGAAACTGGTGGTTAGTTATTCAACACTGGAGAAAAAATCCCGCTCTTCCTGTGAGAACATCCGTTCAACATCCATAATGATCAGCAGTCGCTCGGCATGGTTAAAGACCCCGGTGATGAACTCCTGGTCGATATTGCCGGAGACCATGGTGGGGGGCGGCTGAATCTCGCTGGAGTGAATCCTGATCACCTCGGAGACCGCATCCACGATGAAGCCGGTCAGACCGCCGGCCACCTCCATCACCATGATGCGGGTATGGCTGTCGTAATCGCTCTCCGGCAGGCCGAAGCGCTTGCGCATCGATATGATCGGAATCACCTTGCCCCGCAGGTTGATGATCCCCTCAACGTAGTGGGGCGTGTTGGGCATCTTGGTGATGCCGGGCATACGGATGATCTCGCGGACCTTGAGCACCTCAACCCCGTACTCTTCGTTGCTCAGCATGAAGCTGACCAGCTGGATCAGCTGATCGCCGCCGCCCGTTACCGCACCATCACCGGATTTCACTAATGCTGTTGAACTCATAGGGAAGCCTCCTCAGAGGGGATTGTTTGTAATTTCCGCAAAGCATAGCACATTTTTAAAAAACCAAAAGTGAATCTGTCAAAAATGATCAGAAAAGTCCGTGCAAAGGTCCACCAGCAGCGGCCAGCGACTCCACACGCCGCACAACCGCCGGGTCCGATTCCAGCGGTGGGGCATGGAACGGCTTGCGACGCGCATCGATCACCAGCGGGCCCCGGCAACCCCAATGCTGCCCCTGGCGCCGGGCGCCGACGCCGTACAGGTCGCAGGACGGGTTTGAACGGGTGAAGGTGACCCACAGCAGATTTTCAAGCGAACGGACGGTAAACTCGCTGTCATCCACAAGTACCGCCAGCGGCAGCCCATCCGGCATATCCGCCTGGTCCCAAAAACGGCACAACCCCTCCACCGCCGGGTCACTCTCGCCACGGGCCTGATCACTGGCCGGCCCCTGCAGCACCAAAACACCGGGCTGAGCCAGAAGCGGCCGACTCCAGCCGTCTGGCAGCGCAATCTGGCTTGGCAGCTCGGTTGCCAGCTGCCGCTGCGGCGGACCGGCAACCGCCATCACCACTTTTGAGCCCCGGTTAAGACCATCGCCGGAGTAATCCAGGGTGTCGATGGTGGTGCTGGTCTGGAAGTGCAGGTCCCGCTGCCAGTTGATCCGCTCCAGCAGGTGTTGCAGCACCGCGCCGGCATCGTGGATATCAAGTGCGGGATTATCCTCTTCAGCCACGATCAGCAGGTATTTGGCCAGCGAGAGTTGACCCTGTCCCAGAATGGCGTTGGCCTGGGTCAACAGCTCCATCGGCCGACGCACCCCATCCCAGGGGGTATAGCGTTCGCTGCCGATGGCCAGCAGCAGCGGATGCACGCCGGCGCAGTCCACGGCATGCACCGCCCGCACACCGGGCAGCACCGTCGGGATCAGCCCGCCGGTCAGTTCATGGATGAAGGTACCGAATGAAGTATCCTCCTGGGGGGGACGACCCACGGTGGTGAAGGGCCAGACGGCGTCCGGCCGGTGGTAGACCGCCTCCACCTCCACAAAGGGGAACTCGTGACACAGGCTGTAGTAGCCGAGATGGTCGCCAAAGGGGCCTTCCGGCAGGGTGGCCTGGGGATCGATGGAACCGACGATGCAGAAATCGGCCTGGGCCGCCACCGGCAGCTGCCCCGGCAGGGTCGCCATCTCGATCCGATGCCCGGCCAGCAGGCCGGCGAAGGACAGTTCAGGCATCCCCTCCGGCAGCGGCATCACCGCCGCCACAGTCATGGCCGGGGCGCCGCCCACGAAGATGTTGACCCGCAAGCGCTCACCGCGGGCTATGGCTTCACTGTGGTGCACCCCGATGCCGCGATGGATCTGGTAATGCATCCCCACCTGGCAATCGGCCTGATAGCGATTGCCGGCCAGCTGCACCCGGTACATGCCCAGGTTCGACTTGGCAAAACCGGCCCTGAGCGGGCTTTCGCTGTAGACCTGCGGCAGGGTGATGAACGGCCCGCCGTCCATCGGCCAGGAGGTGATGGCCGGCAGACTGCTCAGGCTGCTACGGCAGGACAGGGCCGGAGCGATGGCGCTTGAGACCTGCTTCGGCAGCAGGTGCAGGGCTGCGGCGGGCAGCGACAAGCTCCCCAGCGGGTCCTTTACCAGCGACAACGGATTGACCTTGGCAGCCACCATCCGTTCGATAGTGGGCAGGGTGTCGCGGAAGATGAAGCGGGTCCGTTCCAGGGTGCCGAACAGGTTAGCCAGCAGCGGAAAACGGCTGGTACCCGGATTGGTGAACAGCAGGGCCGGTCCTCCGGCCTGGTAGACACGCCGCTGGATCTCACCAGCCTCCAGATACGGATCCACCGGATGATCGATCCGCCGCAGCATGCCGTGACGTTCCAGATCGGCAACACAGCTCTGCAAATTTCGGTATCCCATGCAACGACTCATTTCTTTGATGCTGCCAGGCAGCTGATGGAGTATGATGCTGTGCCGTTATAATCGGGGCGTGGGCTACGGGTCAAGGGGCAAACATCTTCCTGACCTCTGCCCCCGCCCCATGACCCTGGTTCTCCATGATACGTCCAACCATCTTCAGAAAATTCCTGTTTGCCGCCCTCTTTATCGCCCTGGCGCCGATGCTGGCGGTGGCGCTGGTCTTGCTGGCCGGGGTCGAAGAGGCGCGGGACCGGCTGGCTCAGCAGATCGGCGCCAGTTCTGAGCGAATGGCCTCGGAGAGCCTGCAGATGCGGGCCCAGCAGGTGGCGGAGGCGGTGTCGTCCTTTCTGTACGAGCGGGAAAACGACCTGCTGTTTCTGGCAGCGCAGCCCCTCGACCGCCCGACCTTGCAGCGCTACTACAAAAGCCACCGCCGTGAGGTATGGGAACTGACCGGCCCTGAGCAGGACCGGCGTGAGATCAGGGAGCAGATCCCGCTCTACCGCTCAATCGCCGTGGTGGGACCTGATGGTCAGGAGCGGATGGTACTTAAGGACGGTCGTTTCCTGCCTCCCTGCCGGCTGCGCAACGTTGCCGACCCCCAAAACACCGAGTTCGGCAGTGAGACCTACTTTCAGGAGATCAGGGCGCTCAAGCCGGGCCAGGTCTTTGTAAGCCGCGTCACCGGCCGTCATGTAACCATCGCCGAGCAGGCCGCCGGCAAACGGTTTGAAGGCGTACTCCGCCTGGGCACCCCGCTGACCAGCCCCGATGGCCGCTTTAACGGCATACTGGTACTGTCGCTGGACCATCGCCACCTGATGGAATTTTCCCAGCATATCGATCCCGGTCCCGGCTTCCTGACCCTGGCCCCCACCTATGAGAGCGGCAACTACGCCTTTCTGTTCGATGACGAAGGCTGGATCATCACCCATCCCAAGCTGTGGGACATCCGGGGGCTCGACGGGCAGGGGAAACTGGTGCCACCCTACAGCGAGCATTCCACGCCTGAGCAGATCAAGGCCGGCCGAATTCCGTACAACCTGGATCATGCCGGTTTCATCCACCCCAACTACCCCAAGGTGGCCGAGCAGGTCCGCAACCGCAAGGCCGGCGTGGTCACCCTGACCAATGTGGGCAGTACCCGCAAGATCATGGCCTACGCCCCGATCCTCTACGACCGTGCCCCCAACCGGCGTCACGGCGTCTTCGGTGGGGTGACCATCGGCTACCAGGCCAGCCAGTTCCAGCAACAGGCCCAGACCGGCAGCCTGCTGATCAACAAACAACTCAAACAGTACCGCAGCCGCAGCGTCCTGATCCTTTCGCTGGCGGTCCTGCTGGCCGGCCTGGCCGCCTGGCTCCTGGCCCGGGGCATCACCAAACCGGTACAACGGCTCAACGAAAGCGCCCGCCAGGTAGCCCACGGTGAGACCGGCGCCCGGGTACCGGTCACCGGCAGCGATGAACTGGCCGACCTGGCGCTGACCTTCAACGCCATGGTGGCCGAACTGGAACTGCGCAAGCAGAACCTGACCGCCACCCTTGATCAGTTGCGGGCATCCCGTCAGGAGATCCTGGATGAACGCAACTTCAAGGAGAGCATCCTTGAGAGTATCTCCAGCGCCATCACCACCTTCGCCCCTGACGGCACCCTCACCTCCCGCAACAGCACCGCCGATCGGTTTCTGGGACGGCACTGGCCCCTGGAGAGCCATTACTCCTCGGTTTTCGCCGATTGGGGCGACCTGCCGGCCCGTATCGCCCGGGCTTTTACCGAGGGGCTCGGCTATGGCCGCGAACCGCTCAAGGTCACCGTACAGGGCCGTACCCGCCACTTCGACGCCGGTATCTTCCCGATCGGCGCCAACGCCGAGCTGGGCCTGACCGTCACCCTGCGGGACGAGACGGTACGGGAGCAGCTGCGGGAGGAGACCCTGCGGCTGGACCGGCTGGCCTCGCTGGGCAAGCTGGCGGCCGGTATCGCCCACGAGATCCGTAACCCCCTGACCGGCATCTCGCTGTTGCTGGACGACCTCCATGACCGGGCGCCGCTCTCAAACAACGAGCGGGAACTGCTGCGTAAGGCGCTGGACGAGATCGAACGGATGGAGCGCCTGATCACCTCACTGCTCTCCTTTGCCGCCCCACCCCGGGCGGAGCTGCGCAGCGGCGACCTGTCGGCGGCCGTGGCCAGCCTGGTGCTGCTGGTGCGACGGCCCTGTGAAAAACAGAAGATTACACTGCAACTGGATCTGGCTGACGGACTGCCGCTCTGCCGCTTCGATGCCGAAAAACTGCAGCAGGCCCTGCTCAACCTGGTCAAAAACGCCCTGGAGGCGATGCCCGACGGCGGTCAACTCGGGATTCGCGTCTGCCACGAGCCCGGATGGGCCCAGATCAGCGTCAGCGACAGCGGACCCGGCATCGGGGCCGACGACCAGCAGTTGCTGTTCGAACCGTTTTTTACCCGCAAGGGTGCCGGCACCGGCCTGGGTCTCTCGATAACCAAGCGAATCATCGAAGAACATGGCGGCAGCCTCGAGGTCACCAGCAGCCCCGGCCTGGGGGCCTGCTTCACGGTACGGCTGCCGCTGAACGACACGGCGGCAGCCTAACGACTGACTGACAAACCGGTCCAGATGGTGTACAAGCTTATACATTCACAGCCTCAAACCAGCACCGGAACCTGCCCATGAGCACACCGCTACAACCATACCGTCTCTTCCTGCAGCACTTTGCACCGCTGGCGTTCCTGATCACGCTGCTGGCCGGCGGATTCTGGCTGATTGAACAGCACGGCCACCAGAGCCTCCTGGATGGCACCGGCATCGATATCAAACCGCAGCAAGCCAGACAACTGTTAGACATCTTCAATACCCACCAACTAGAGACCATTGGCGCCGCCACCATCATTGCCCTGCTGGCCGCCGCCCTGATCGCCTGGTACACCGCCCGGAGCAGGCTGAACCAGCTGCTGGCCGAACAGGAAAACCGGGAACAGCTGCGCAAGATCGAACTGCTGCTGGATTCGACCCTGGAGGGGATCTATGCGGTGGATTGCGTGGGCCTCTGCACCATGGCCAACCGCTCCTGCGCCCAGTTGTTAGGCTATGATGGCCCCCACAACCTGCTGGGCCGACAGATGCACGAGCTGATTCACCATACCCGGCCCGACGGCAGCCCCTACCCCCTCGACGAGTGCAAAATCCACACGATCGTTGGCACCGGTTCGGCGGTCACCACGCTGAACGACGTCTTCTGGCGCAAGGACGGCAGCAGCCTGCCGGTGGCCTATACCGCCCATCCGATCAAGGATGGCGAACAGATCATCGGTGCTGTCTGCGCCTTTATGGACCTGAGCGAACAGAAGCAGGCCGAGGCGCAGATGACACAACTGGAGGATCAGCTGCGTCAGGCCCAGAAAATGGAGGCCATCGGTCAGCTGGCCAGCGGCGTGGCCCACGATTTCAATAATATCCTGCAGGTCATCTCCGGCAACACCCAGCTGCTGCAGATCGTCGAGCACGGCGACCTGAACACACAGCAGCATCGACTGAACGAGATTATCAAGGCCGTTGAACGCGGAGTCAACCTGACCCGGGCCATGCTGGCCTTTGCCCGGCGCCAGGCCATCGCCCTGCGACCGGTTGAGCTGAATGATCTGTTACTGGAAAGTGTACCGTTGGCACGCAACCTGCTAGCAAAAACACAGCGGCTGGAGCTGCAGTTGTACCCGAAACCACTGACCGTGACAGCCGACGCCACCCTGTTGCAGCAGGTGCTGTTTAACCTGCTGACCAATGCACGGGATGCGATGCCCGAGGGAGGCACGGTCACGATCGGCACGGCCTGGAGCGACCAGGCCCCTGAGCAGGCCGTGGCTGGCGAACAGCCGCCTGCGGGCCCATGCGCCCTGCTGTGGGTGCAGGATACCGGCCATGGGATCAGCGCAGAGATCCGCGACAAGATATTCGAACCGTTCTTCTCCACCAAAGGGGTCGGCAAGGGTACCGGCCTCGGACTGGCCATGATCTACGGCACTATCAAGCAGCATCACGGTTGCATCCAGATTGAATCGGAACCGGAACAGGGCTGCCGGGTCAGCATCTACCTGCCCTGTATCGAGCAGCACCGCACCTCTTCCTGATCCGTTGCCCAAGGAGACGCAGCATGGCCAGCATCCTGCTGATAGATGACGATCCACAGGTCAGATCCGTACTGGAGGGGTTTCTGAACCATGACGGCCACCTGGTGATCTGCGCCGACAACGGCAAGGAAGCCTTCCGGCTGCTGGGAAGCCGGCGCTTCGATCTGGTGCTGACCGATATCGTCATGCCTGAGCAGGATGGCTTCGAGGTGATCAGCAACTTGACGTTACAACCGGATCGTCCCCGTATTATCGCCATTTCCGGCGGTTCATCCCGCCTGTCCCAACAGATGCTGCTCTCCATGGCCGCCAAGATACGGATCGAGCGGGTACTTGCCAAACCGATCAGTTATCAGCAACTCTCCGCAGCGGTAACCGAGGTGTTAACAACCGCGATTACCACAACCCAGCCCCAGGCGCCGTAACGGGACACCATGGAAACCATCCTGATTGTCGATGACGAGGCCTTTATCCGGGAAAACGTCCAGCGGGTGCTGACCGAGGACGGCTACCGGGTGCTGGAGGCGGCCAATGGCCGGCAGGCCCTGGAGCTGATAGCGGCTGAAGAGATCGATCTGGCACTGCTGGATCTCAACCTGGGACCGGATAACGGTCTGGCCCTGCTCAGCTCCTTCAAGGAACTCAACCCCGAACTGCTGGTGATCATCATCACCGGCTACGGGTCGGTGGAATCGGCGGTGGATGCCCTCAAGCTGGGGGCCTTCGACTACATGAAGAAGCCGTTCAAGGCCGACGCCCTGCGGGTGATCGTCAAACTGGCCCTGCAAACCCAGGAACTGCGACGGGAGGTGCGCAGTCTGCGGCGCAGCAGCGACCTTGGCGAGCAGACCCGCCTGCTGGGTACCAGCCCGCTGTTTGTCGCGGCCCTGGAACAGGTGCGCGACGTGGCCCGCATACCGTCGGCCACCGTACTGGTTACCGGGGAATCCGGCACCGGCAAGGAACTGGTGGCCCGGGCGATCCACACCCTGTCCGACCGCCGCGAACACCCCTTTGTGGCGGTCAACTGTGCCTCGATCCCGGCCGAACTGATGGAGAGCGAACTGTTCGGCCACGAGCGGGGCGCCTTTACCGGCGCCACCATCCGCAAGGCCGGCCTATTCGAAGAGGCCAACAACGGCACCATTTTTCTGGATGAGATCGGCGACATGCACGCCACCCTGCAAGCCAAGCTGCTGCGGGTGCTTGAGGAGCGCACGGTGCGCCGGGTGGGCGGCAACCGCGACCTGCCGGTGGAGTTACGGGTGATCGCCGCCACCAACCGCAATCTTGAGGAGCGGATCAAGGCCGGCAGCTTCCGGGCCGACCTGTACTACCGGTTGAACGTGGTGCCGATCCAGCTGCCGCCGCTGCGGGAGCGCAGAGAGGATATCGGCCTGCTGGCCAAATATTTCCTGGACAGCTTCAGCCGCAGCTTCGGCAAGACCTTTCAGGGGATCGCGCCTGAGGCGCTGCAACTGCTTCAGCGCTATGGCTGGCCCGGCAACGTGCGCGAGCTGAAAAACATCATCGAGCGGATCACCATCATGGCCAACGGCCCCCTGCTGACGGTGGAGCATCTGCCCGCCGACCTGTCCCGGCAGCCGGCAAGCGCCGGGCAGACCTGCGTCGCCACCCCGCTGGCCGGCGGTCAGGGACTTGAGCAGGCCTTGGCCTCCTTTGAGCAACAGCTGATCCGGCAGGCCCTTCAGCAGACCGAGGGCAACGTGGTCAAGGCCGCCAACCAGCTGAAGATCCCCCGCGGCACCCTGCGCTACAAGATGGAAAAATACGGGCTCTGAATGGACGCTCTTTCCGAAACCACACCGATCAGCCTCGGTTCAGCCCGCTACCGCCGGGCCAACCTGGCCCTGTTCTGCGCCGGCTTTATCACCTTTGTCACCCTCTATGACCTGCAGCCGCTGTTGCCGCTGTTTACCCGTGAATTCGGCATCTCCCCGGCCACCAGCAGTCTGACGCTCTCGATCAGCACCGTCACCCTGGCGATCGGCATGCTCTTTTCCGGCATCACTTCCGATGCCGTCGGCCGCAAACCGCTGATGGTGGCGGCCCTGCTCTGCACCTCGCTCCTGGCCATCGCCACCGCCTTTTCCCATGATCTGACCAGCCTGCTGTTGATCCGCTTCGCCCAAGGGGCGGCCCTGGCCGGGGTGCCGTCGGTGGCCATGGCCTACCTGGGTGACGAGATGGACAGCAGCGCCATCGCCTCGGCCATGGGGCTCTACATCAGCGGCAATGCCGTGGGCGGCATGTGTGGCCGGATCATCACCGCCATCATGGCCGACTACCTGCCCTGGCGCACCGCCATCGGCATCATCGGCTGCGTCAGCCTGCTGCTGGCGCTTTATTTCACCACCATGCTGCCGCCGGCAGTCGGCTTCAAAAAACGGCCCTTTGCCCTGCGTACCCTGCTGCCGTCGCTTGCGCATCACCTCAAAGACCCCGGCATGCGTTACCTGTTCGGGGTCTCCTTTCTCTGCATGGGCTGCTTTATCAGCATGTATAATTATATCGGCTTCCGCCTGTTGGACCGGCCCTATGGCTTAAGCCAATCCAGCACCAGCCTGATCTTTCTGGTCTATTTCCTGGGCTCCTTAAGCTCGGCCGCCATGGGCCGCCTGATGCACCGCTTTGGCAGACGCTGTGTGGTGCGCCTGACCATCACTGCCATGGTAGTGGGTACCCTCTGCACCCTGGCCACCCCGCTGGCCATGATCGTGACCGGCGTCGGGCTGTTTACCTGCGGCTTCTTCGGCCTGCACAGCATCGCCTCGGGCTGGGTCAGCCGCCGGGCCCAGGTGCACCGCGCCCAGGCCACCTCGCTGTACCTCTTCTCCTACTACCTGGGTTCAAGCATCTCCGGCACCGTGGGCGGTCTGTTCTGGCTCGAGTTCGGCTGGCGCGGCGTCTCTGCCATGATCTTTCTGCTGCTGCTGCTGACCATCGCCTGCACCGAGCAGCTCCACCGCTCCTTCAGCGAGCAGCCGGCACCAAGTGGCGGAAATTGACCACCACCTGCCGGCGGATTTTCGCCATCCAGAGGCGATTCGTCAGCCAAAGCGCCTGAGAGAAAAAAATGATTGCCAGCCATAACAGCTAATTAGCGTAAACAGCATTTTTGGCACTTGCATTGCTTGATAAAACCCGATTTTAGGATACACTCCAGACTTTCAGCAGTACGTCCAATCACAAGGAGGAACGCCCGATGTTCAGAAAGATCACCGTAGCAGTTCTGACCCTGGCCCTGAGCCTGCCGCTGGCAGCCCAGGCCGAGCCGATCGTGATCAAGTTCAGTCACGTGGTCGCCACCAACACCCCCAAAGGGGCAGCAGCGGAGTACTTCAAGAAGATCGCCGAAGAGCGCACCAAGGGTCGCGTCAAGGTGGAGGTCTACCCCAACAGCCAGCTCTACAAAGACAAGGAAGAAATGGAGATGTTGCAGATCGGCGCAGTGCAAATGCTGGCCCCTTCCCTGGCCAAGTTCGCACCGCTGGGCCTGAAGGAGTTTGAGGTATTTGACCTGCCGTTCATCTTTAACGACTATGCCGACCTGCACAAGGTGACCCAGGGACCGGTGGGCGCCAAACTGCTCAAAAAACTGGAGTCCAAGGGCCTGATGGGCCTGGCCTACTGGGATAACGGCTTCAAGGTGATGTCCGCCAACAAGCCGCTTAGGAAACCTGAAGACATGAAGGGGCTCAAGATGCGGATCCAGTCCTCCAAAGTGCTGGATTCCCAGATGCGCTCCGTAGGCGCAATTCCGCAGGTCATGGCCTTCTCCGAGGTCTATCAGGCCCTGCAGACCGGCGTGGTTGACGGCACCGAGAACCCCCCGTCAAACCTCTACACCCAGAAGATGCATGAAGTACAAAAGTACGTAACCATGTCCAACCATGGCTACCTGGGCTACGCCGTACTGGTCAACAAGAAGTTCTGGATGGGCCTGCCGGCCGATATCCGCACCATCCTGGAAGGCGCCATGAAGGATGCCACCAAGTATGCCAACGATATCGCCAAGAAGGACAACGACAAGGCCATGGCTGAGGTGAAAAAGTCAGGCAAGTCCCAGATCATCACCCTGACCGCCGCTGAGCGTAAAGCCTGGAAGAAGGCCATGGACAAGGCCCACAAGGACAACGCTGCCCGGATCGGCAACGACATCGTGCAGGAAGTCTACAAGGCAACCGGCTACAGCGCCAACTAGGGCGTAGCTGATCAGTACCGGCCGCTGCGGCCCCCCCCGCAGCGGCTTTTTTTGCGAATTTGCTCAGGGAGAAATCCTCATGAAATATCTGGATCGTCTGGAAGAGATCATCATCGGCTTCCTGATCGGTGCGGCAACGCTGGTTATCTTTGTTTCCGTACTGCACCGCTACACCGCCGGCCTGCCGATCCCCGGCCTGCAGGACTGGCTGCTGAGCATCAACCTCAGTTGGGCCCAGGAACTGTGCATCTACATGTTTGTCTGGATGGCAAAGTTCGGCGCTGCCTACGGCGTGAGGACCGGTATCCACGTGGGGGTGGACGTCATGGTCACCCGTCTGCCTGAGCCCTGGCGGGTCAAGTGCGTACTATTGGGCATTGCCGGCGGTGCCCTGTTCACCGGCATCATCGCCTACCTGGGGCTCGCCTTTGTCTGGGAAAACGGCATGCACTACGCCACCTACAAGATGCTGGGCAGGGATGTCTCCGAGATCATCGAAGGCCCGATCACCCCTGACCTGGAGTGGTCCACCTGGAAGATCTACTCGGCCGTGCCGCTGGCCTCGTCCCTGATGAGTTTCCGCTTCCTGCAGGTGGGCTGGGCCTTTCTGCGCACCGGCGAGCTGCCGCACCACGACCACGGCCATGTGGATGGCATTGAGGAAGAGACCGTCGACGCCACCGACGCCCTGGAAGAGTACGGCGAACATAAATTTGAGGATGAGGACAAAGCAGGAGGTGTGAAATGAGTTCAGCTGCCGTAGCAGTAGAGCAACTTAGCAAGAAAAAGGCAGCCATCATGCTGGCCGGTATCGCCGTGGTGCTGCTGGCCCTTGCCACCTTCGGCGGTCATGCCGGTATCGTGTTTGCCATCCTGGCCGCACTGATGCTGACCGGCATGCCGATCTCCATCTCCCTGGGCCTGACGGTGCTGGCCTTTCTGTTCTTCTTCTCCAATGTGCCCACCGAGGCGGTGGCCTTAAAGCTGTTCACCGGCATCGAGAAGTTTGAGATCATGGCGATCCCCTTCTTTATTCTGGCCGGCAACTTCCTGACCCACGGCGGTGTGGCCCGGCGGATGATCAACTTCGCCACCGCACTGGTGGGCCACTTTAACGGCGGCCTGGCCTTAGGGGGCGTGGTGGCCTGCGCCCTGTTCGCGGCAGTCTCCGGCTCCAGCCCGGCCACCGTGGTGGCGATCGGTTCGATCCTGCTGCCGGCCATGGTCAAGCAGGGCTACCCGATGAAATTCGGGGTGGGGGTGATCGGCACCGCCGGCGGCCTGGGGATCCTGATCCCCCCCTCGATCGTGATGGTGATCTATGCGGTCTCCACCAACTCCTCCATTGGCCAGCTGTTCATTGCCGGCATCATCCCCGGCATCCTGTTGGCCCTGACCCTGATGACCGTCACCTGGCTGGTGGCCAAAAAACGCAACTACCCGCGCCAGCCCAGGGCCTCGATTGGCGAGATCTTCCGCACCTTCCGGGAGAGCGTCTGGGGCCTGTTCCTGATCGTGGTGGTGATCGGCGGCATCTACTCCGGCCTGTTCACCCCCACCGAGGCGGCTGCCATGAGCGCGGTCTACGCCTTCTTCGTCTCGGTGTTCGTCTACCGTGACATGGGCATGAAGGACGTACCCAAGGTACTGCTGTCATCGGCCAGCATGTCGGCCATGCTCTTGTACATCATCACCAACGCGGTGCTATTCTCGTTCCTGCTGACCTCCGAGCAGGTGCCCCAGGACCTGACCGCCTGGATGGTGGGCCTGGGCCTCTCCTCGGTCACCTTCCTGATCTTCGTCAACATCCTGCTGCTGGCGGCCGGCAATTTCATGGAGCCCTCCTCGATCCTCTTGATCACGGCGCCGCTCTTATTCCCGATGGCCATGGAGCTGGGGATCGATCCGATCCACCTGGGGGTGCTGATGACCGTCAACATGGAGATCGGCATGATCACCCCGCCGGTGGGCCTCAACCTGTACGTGGCCAGCGGCATCTCCCGCTTGGGGCTGACCGAGACCACCAAGGCCTGCGCCCCCTGGATCCTGGTGATGCTGGTCTACCTGACGATTATCACCTACATCCCGCAGATCTCACTCTGGCTGCCTAACCTGCTGTATAAGTAACCCTACAGCTCAACTCTCCAGGGGAGGCCTCGGCCTCCCCTTTTTTGTCTCCAAACAGCCATAAAACAATTGACAAACAGGGCCATGCACTTTACTTTTCGTGAGTTTTGTAGCTAACAGTTTATTTTGGGCAGCATTTTATTCATTTTCAGGAGGAACACGTCAGCATGGAACAGTATGCAGTGTATTTTGCCCTGGCCTGCGCCGTGGCAGCAGTTGCCTATGGCCTGGTTTCGGCCCAATGGATTCTGGGGCTGCCCCAGGGTAATGAGCGGATGAAGCAGATCGCTGCGGCGATCCAGGAAGGCGCCGGCGCCTACATGAAGCGTCAGTACACCATCATTGCCGTGGTGGGTGCGGTGATGTTCGTGGCCTTGGCCGCCAGCCTGGGGATGAAGACCGCCATCGGTTTTGCCGTGGGCGCCATCTTTTCCGGCCTGACCGGCTTCATCGGCATGTTCGTGTCGGTGCGGGCCAACATCCGTACCACCGAGGCTGCCAAGTCCGGGATCCACAAGGCCCTCAACGTGGCCTTCAAGGGCGGCGCCATCACCGGCATGCTGGTGGTTGGCCTGGGCCTGCTGGGCGTGGCCGGCTATTATTTCATTCTGCAAAAGCTGATGCCGGGCGCTCCTGTCAAGGATGTGGTCAGCCAACTGGTGGGTCTGGGCTTCGGTGGTTCGCTGATCTCGATCTTTGCCCGTCTGGGTGGCGGTATCTTCACCAAGGGCGCCGATGTGGGCGCCGACCTGGTGGGCAAGGTCGAAGCCGGCATCCCCGAGGACGATCCACGCAACCCGGCCGTAATCGCCGACAACGTGGGTGACAACGTGGGCGACTGCGCCGGTATGGCCGCCGACCTGTTCGAGACCTATGCCGTGACCCTGATCGCCGCCATGCTGCTGGGTGCCATCGCCTTCACCAACAACAGCGCTGCTGTCAACTACCCGCTGATCCTGGGCGGTATCTCAATCATCGCCTCGATCATCGGCACCTTCTTTGTCAAGCTGGGCGGAAGTGGGAAGATCATGCCGGCCCTCTATAAAGGGCTGATTGTCTCCGGGGTGCTGGCAGCCATCGCCTTCTGGTTTGTAACGGTGCAGATGTTCCCGGCCGGCATCACCAACGCCGCCGGCGAGACCTTCAGCGCCAGCATGCTCTTCATCACCGCCCTGGTGGGTCTGGCGGTGACCGGCGCCATCTTCTGGATCACCGAATACTACACCGCCACCGAGTACGGCCCGGTCAAGCATATCGCCCAGGCCTCCACCACCGGCCATGCCACCAACATCATCGCCGGCCTGGGGATCTCGATGAAATCCACCGCCCTGCCGGTAATCGTGATCTCCGCCGGCATCATTGTGGCCTACCAGTGCGCCGGCGTGTACGGCATCGCCATCGCTGCCGTCTCCATGCTCTCGCTGACCGGCATCGTGGTGGCCATGGACGCCTATGGCCCGATCACCGATAACGCCGGCGGCATCGCCGAGATGGCTGAGCTGGATGATTCGGTCCGCGCCGTGACCGACCCGCTGGACGCCGTGGGTAACACCACCAAGGCGGTCACCAAAGGCTACGCCATCGGTTCGGCCGGCCTGGCTGCCGTGATCCTGTTTACTTCTTATGTGGATGAACTGAAGCTGGTGGGTAAGAGCATCGACTTCAACCTGGCCGATCCCTATGTGATCGTGGGCCTGTTCATCGGTGGCATGCTGCCCTACTACTTCGCCGCCCAGTGCATGGAGGCTGTAGGCAAGGCCGGTGGCGCGGTGGTTGAAGAGGTCCGGCGCCAGTTCCGCGAGATCAAGGGGATCATGGAGGGCACCGGCAAGCCTGATTATGCCGCCTGTGTCGATATCGTGACCAAATCGGCCTTAAAGGAGATGGTCATCCCCGGCATCATCCCGATCGCTGCCCCGGTGATCGTCGGCTTCACCCTGGGCCCCAAGGCCCTGGGCGGCGTGATCGTCGGCTGCATCGTGACCGGTATCTTCGTGGCCATCTCCATGACCACCGGTGGCGGCGCCTGGGACAACGCCAAGAAGTATATCGAAGACGGTTATTTTGGCGGTAAGGGGGGCGAGGCCCACAAGGCTGCCGTGACCGGCGACACCGTCGGCGACCCCTACAAGGACACCGCCGGCCCGGCGGTCAACCCGATGATCAAGATCATCAACATCGTGTCGCTCTTGATCGTGCCGCTGCTTGCCAAGATGTAATCCGTTTTACCCATTTATTACACCAGGAGAGACCTGTCATGAACGATGCACAACTGATCCTGACCATACCCCATGGAAACGTGACCGCCACCAATCTTGGCGTTGACGGGCTGGCCAAACGCCGCAGCCCCGGCTCGGGCAAACACTTCCGCGGCCGCAGCATCCTGATTGAACTGGCCTGTGACGGTGAGCAGCCCGGCTTCAGCTACCTCAACGAAGGTGGCTGGCGTGACGCCCAGGGTGACTCGGTGGCCGCCCTGGCCGGCGTCAAGGCCGGCAGCCGCACCAAGACAGCCCTGTCAAGCGCCGCCTTCTGCGCCGTGCCGATCAGCGCTTACCAGAGCTGCAGCCTGGTCAAGACCGGCGGCGAGGTGCTGCCCCTGGCAGCCCCCGAGCAACTGATCAGCTACACCAACCACGGCTGCAACGAGCGGATGACCGCCGAACAGGTGGCCCAGACCATCGGCCGCCCCACACCGGCAACACGCACACCCCGCCTCTACATGGTAATCGCGCCGATCCAGTTCCTGATGCTCTCCAACCTGACTCCTGAGGAGTACGGCTGGTACGCCACCCACCGCCCCGGCAAGATCTTCCGCCAGGTGATGTTCACTGAGCTGGGGCATGAAGAGCAGCATGTTGCGGCGCAGAGCCGTTACAACGAAGCCAAGCAGGAGCTGACAGAGAAGGTCACCAAGAAGACCAAGTCCATCGCCTTCGAGGACTGTATGAATCAGATCCCCTTTGAACACTGGGTCGGCTACCATCAAAAGGCCGCAGGTGGCCTGTACGTGGGAGACCGCAACGGCCTGAGCCTGTACCCCTTCCCCACGATTCCTCACACCTGGGACAAGGTGGAAGGTTAGACCGACACTACAGGCTACTCTGAACACAGAGTAGCCTGTTTTTTTTCCAGCCCTCAGAAACAGAGGAGGTTGTATGTTGACGATGCTTGTGGTCGTGTTTGTGATCGCCTATGCCGCCATCGCCCTGGAACACCCGCTCAAGGTCAACAAGTCAGCCTCGGCGCTGTTGGGGGCCGGCCTGCTCTGGACCATCTATGCCGTGCTGTCCGGCAACCACGAGCAGGTAGGACACCAGCTGAACGAATCACTGGCCGCCACGGCCCAGATCGTCTTCTTCCTGATGGGGGCCATGACCATCGTAGAGGTGGTGGACGCCCACCACGGCTTCGAGGTGATCACCTCCCGCATCAAGACCACCAAGCTCTCCAGCCTGATGTGGCTGGTGGGTTTTGTGACCTTCTTCTTAAGCTCCGTACTGGACAACCTGACCACCACCATTGTGATGATCTCGCTGATGAAGAAGCTGCTGGACAACCATGACGACCGGCTGTTCTTTGCCGGCATGATCGTAATCGCTGCCAATGCCGGCGGCGCCTGGACCCCGATCGGCGACGTCACCACCACCATGCTCTGGATCGGTGGCCAGATCACCACCCTGGCCATCATGAAAGGAGTCTTCCTGGCATCCATGGTCAACATGCTGGTGCCGCTGGCCATCACCAGCTACATTCTGAAGGGGCGCGAGGTGGTCAGCCCGGTCAAGGCTGTTGAATGCGGGCACCAGATCAAGACCACCCCCTTTGAGCAAAACCTGATGTTCTGCATGGGGATCGGAATCCTGGTGGCTGTGCCGGTCTTCAAAACCGTCACTCACCTGCCCCCCTTCATGGGGATCCTGTTCGGTCTGGGGATCCTCTGGCTGGTAGGGGAACTGCTGCACAGCAAGAAGGAGGATGAGCACAAGGAACATCTGACCCTGGTACGGGCCCTCAAACAGATCGATATGAGCTCGATCGTTTTCTTCATCGGCATCCTGCTGGCGGTGGCCACCCTGGAGCATACCCATATCCTGGGCAATCTGGCCGGCTGGCTCAACAAGACCGTAGGACGTGAGGACGTGATCGTGACCATCATCGGCATGGTCAGCGCCATTGTGGACAACGTGCCGCTGGTGGCCGCCTCAATGGGTATGTACAGCCTGGCCCAGTACCCGCCGGACAGCTTCCTGTGGGAGTTCATGGCCTACTGCGCCGGTACCGGCGGTTCGATCCTGATCATCGGTTCGGCAGCCGGCGTAGCGGCCATGGGCTTGGAGAAGATCCACTTCTTCTGGTACGTCAAGCGGATCAGCGGCCTGGCCTTGGTGGGCTATTTTGGCGGAGTGATCGCCTATATCATCCAGTACCGACTGTTTCATTAGTGGACAGACCATGACTCTCTTCAGCACGGCCGATACGCAGTCCGGCAAGCTGCCCGTTCCACGGGTCTGCTTTCCGGCGCGTGTCGTGATGCTGCTGCAGCTGTTGCTGGGACGGGCGCCGCTCAGGCGCCTGTCCCAGTCGCTGATCCTGATCCTGCTGCTGATTTCCCCCCTGTCCTTCTCCACCGACAAGGTCACCAACTTCACCTACGAGTGCCCGGTTTCTGCCGGTTGCTCCATCAAGGACAACCGGAATGTCGGCATCCAACTCCGACTTCCCCCGTTGGCGTTACACCAACTGCCAGCCCCTGCAACACGTCATGCGCTGTCCGCAGCGGTGCTCCCTCCCCTGCTCAAACTCAGCTACAACGCTCCCAGCCGAGCGCCACCTGCCTGATCTGCAGCACCCTGTTCCTGTTTGCCATTCGGATGATCTGTCGCCAGTGCGACAGTAACAGGACCTATCTAATCTTTGCACGACACCACTGACGTTAGACCGATTACTGGAGAGAGCGCCATGAAATCAGCCTTGTTCGCTATAATTGCATGCTTTGCGTCAACCGTGCCCGCCCTTGCGGCCGGCACTGGCGGCGAGATCGTTGACATGACCGCCACCGGCATGGGGATCGTTGCCCTGGTGCTGTTTGTGGCGGCCTACAGCCTGGTAATCCTGGAAGAGAAACTGCACCTGCGCAAGAGCAAGCCGGTGATCGTGGCGGCCGGTATCATCTGGATACTGGTGGCCCTGGCCTATCAGGGCCTAGGCAGACCAGAGCACGCCCACGGCGCCATCATGCACAACCTGACCGAGTATGCCGAACTGTTCCTGTTCCTGCTGGCGGCCATGACCTACATCAACGCCCTGGAAGAGCGCAACGCCTTCCGGGCACTGCGTTCGTGGCTGATCAACAAAGGCTTTACCCTGCGCACCGTGTTCTGGCTGACCGGCCTGCTGGCCTTCTTTATCTCGCCGGTGGCCGATAACCTGACTACGGCGCTGCTGATGGGGGCGGTGGCCCTGGCCGTGGGCGGCAGCAATACCTCGTTCGTGGTGGTGGCCTGCATCAATATCGTGGTGGCTGCCAACGCCGGCGGCGCCTTCTCACCCTTTGGTGACATCACCACCCTGATGGTCTGGCAGAAGGGCAAGCTGCAGTTCTTTGAGTTTTTTGCGATCTTTGTTCCCTCGGTGGTCAACTGGCTGATTCCGGCAATCTGCATGAGCCTGGCGGTTTCCAAGGAGAAGCCCGAGGTAAGCGATGCGGCAGTGGAATTGAAGCTGGGGGCCAAACGGATCATGGCCCTGTTTTTGTTGACCATCGCCACGGCGGTCTCCTTCCACAACTTCCTGCACCTGCCGCCGGCGGTGGGGATGATGCTGGGGATGGGCTACCTCTCCTTTTTTGCCTACTGGCTCAAGAAAAAAGAAGATCGCCTGCTGTCCGGTGACAACCCCCTTGACGTGACCGGCCACAAGCATGAGACCTTCGACCTGTTCCGCAAGATAGCCAAGGCCGAGTGGGATACCCTGCTGTTCTTCTACGGTGTGATCCTCTGCGTGGGCGGCCTGGGACAGTTCGGCTATCTGGCCATGGTTTCCAAGTTTATGTACCTCGACCTGGGGCCGACCACCGCCAACGTACTGGTGGGTATTCTGTCCGCCGTGATCGACAACATTCCGGTCATGTTTGCGGTATTGACCATGGACCCGCAGATGTCCCACGGCCAGTGGCTGCTGGTGACCCTGACTGCCGGCGTGGGGGGCAGTCTGCTCTCGATCGGCTCCGCCGCCGGCGTGGCCCTGATGGGCTCGGCCCGCGGCATCTATACCTTCGGGGCACACCTGAAATGGACCTGGGCCATTGCCCTGGGCTATGCCGCCAGCATCGTGGTGCACCTGTTTATGAACGCCCGGCTGTTTACACCGTAGCCTCCTGATACAAGCTGCAAAATCCCGGCTTGGCTTGCCTTGAGGCCTGGCTCGGGTATACTGACTACGGGGAAGCTGCTTCCCCGTAGCTGTTTCCGGAGTATTGATCACCCATGCGTATTGCGGCATTGCTTTCCCTACCGTTGGGGCTGTTTACCTGGTTTGCCCTGCAGATCGGCGCGGTGGCTGACGGCCAGGTTTTGCAGACCAGCCTCGCCTGGCTGCCCACCCTCGGCATTACGCTCTCGCTGCGGCTGGACGGCCTGGGCCTGCTGTTTGCCCTGCTGATCAGCGGCATCGGGGCGCTGGTGCTGCTCTACGCCTCGTCCTACCTGCATGATGATCCCCACCTGGGCCGTTTTTACGGTTTTATCCTGGCCTTCATGCTGGCCATGCTGGGCACGGTGCTGGCCGGCGATCTGATCACCCTGTTCGTGTTCTGGGAACTGACCAGCCTCTGTTCCTTTGTGCTGATCGGCTTCGACTATCAGCAGCAGGCCTCCCGCAAGGCGGCCCTGCAGGCCCTGCTGGTGACCGGCGCCGGCGGCCTGGCCCTGTTGGGCGGGATCGTCCTGCTGGGGCAGGTGGCCGGCAGCCTGGAGCTATCGACACTGTTGACCAGCGGTGAGCAGGTGCGCAACCATGCCCTCTACCTGCCGCTGCTGCTGCTGATACTGGCCGGCGCCTTTACCAAATCGGCCCAGTTTCCGTTCCAGTTCTGGCTGCCCAACGCCATGGCGGCCCCCACCCCGGTCAGCGCCTACCTGCACTCGGCCACCATGGTCAAGCTGGGGGTCTTCCTGCTGGCCCGCTTTTCGCCGATTTTAGGCGGCAGCGACAGCTGGTTCATCTGCCTGACCGTCATCGGCGGCATCACCCTGCTGCTGGGGGCCGTAAAAGCAATTACCTGCAATGATCTGAAACAGATCCTGGCCTGGACCACGGTCAGCGCCCTGGGGATGCTGACCCTGCTGCTGGGACTGGGCACGCCGCTGGCCATCTCAGCCGCCATGCTGCTGTTGACCGTGCACGCCCTTTACAAAAGCGCCCTGTTTCTGGCTGCCGGTGCCGTTGACCATGGCGCCGGCAGCCGCGACATCAACCGGCTGGGGGGCCTGGCGGGCAGCATGCCGCAGGTGGCCCTGGCCAGTGGCCTGGCCGCCCTCTCCATGGCAGGGGTGTTGCCGCTGGCCGGTTTCATCGCCAAAGAGCTGTTCTACGAGGCGACCCTGCATGCCCCGACCGCCGGCTGGCTGCTGACGCTGGTGGCCTTTCTGGGCAACGGCCTGACCGTCACCGCCGCCCTGCTGGCCGGCTACTTGCCCTTTTACGGCAGATTCAAGGATACCGAACTGCACCCCCATCAGGTTGACCTGCGGCTCTGGCTGCCACCGTTAGTGCCTGCCACGCTGGGACTCCTGATCGGCCTGTTCCCCGGCCCGGCCGGAGATCTGCTGGTGGCCCCGGCCGTTGCCCAGGTGGCCGGCAGCCCGGTCCCGCTGACACTGGGGCTCTGGCACGGCTTCAACCCGGTGCTGCTGTTGAGCCTGGCTACCCTGGGGGCCGGTCTGGCCCTGTTCAGCCTGCGTAGACCGCTGCTGGGTCGGCTGCAAATCAGCCAGCCGGGGTCCGGCTGGGATACGGAACGACTCTACGACTGGTTGCTGGCCGGACTACCCCGATTGGCCTTGAGGGTAACCCTGCGTCTGCAGAGCGGTCGACTGCGCTACTACCTGATGATCGTGACCGGCGTGGCAGTGACCCTGATGGCTGGCACCCTGGTAACCAACAACAGCGCCGATCTGCAGTTGCCTCGTCCGGACGGCAGCCTGCATGAATGGCTGACCGCCCTGGTGATCCTGGCCGGCGCCCTGTTTGCCACCATCACCCGTTCCCGTCTGGCAGCCGTGGCCTCGCTGGGGGTGGTGGGCTACGGTGTGGCGCTGGTCTACATCCTGTTCGGCGCCCCGGATCTGGCCATGACCCAGTTCTGCATCGAGACCCTCTCGATCATCCTGTTTGTGCTGGTGCTGCACAAGCTGCCCCATTTTGCCCTGCTCTCAAGCACCGCCTCGCGTCTGCGCGATCTGACCGTGGCCCTGGGGATCGGCACGGTCATGACCATGTTGGTCTGGCGGGCCATTTCTCAACCGCTGGTGCCGTCGTTAAGCACCTGGTTTCTGGAGCAGAGCCTGCCGGCCGGACATGGCCGCAACGTGGTCAACGTGATTCTGGTGGATTTCCGCGCCCTGGACACCCTGGGTGAGATCACCGTGCTGGCGGTGGCGGCCCTGGGGGTCTACGCCATGCTGAAGCCCCGGTCCGGCGCAGGGGGGAGCGACTGATGCATTCCGTGATCCTGGCCACCGCTATCCGGCTGCTGCTGCCGCTGATGCTGCTGTTTTCGCTGTTTCTGCTGCTGCGGGGGCACAATGAGCCCGGGGGCGGTTTTGTGGGCGGACTGGTGGTGGCGGCGGCCTTTGCCCTGTACACCCTGGCCCACGGCGAAAAGGAAGGTCGCCGGATGCTGCGGGTTGATCCGCTGCGCCTGGTGGCGAGCGGTCTGCTGGTGGCTCTGGTCAGCGGACTGTTGCCGCTGCTGCTCGGGCTGCCGTTTCTGACCGCCCTCTGGAGCAACGTGCCGGCCCCGGTGATCGGCCATGCCGGCACGCCGCTGTTGTTCGACCTGGGGGTCTACCTGCTGGTGGCCGGCATGTCGCTCTTGATCATCTTCACCCTGATGGAGGAGTAGCCGATGGAACCGGTGTTGGCAGTGGTAATCGGCGGCCTGTACGCCGCTGGCATGTACCTGATGGTCAGGCGCAGCATCGTCAAGATGATCTTCGGCCTGGCGCTGTTGGGTAATGCCGCCAACCTGCTGATCTTTACCGTGGGTCGACTGACCAGGGGTCGTCCACCCCACATCCCGCTGGATAGCACACTGCCGTCGCTGCCGGTGGCCGACCCGGTGCCCCAGGCCCTGATCCTGACCGCCATCGTGATCGGTTTCGGGGTGCAGGCCTTTGCCCTGGTGCTGATCAAACGGGTCTACCAGACCGTGGGCAGCGATGATCAGGATGTGATGGTGATGGAGAATCAGGGTCAGGGGTCAAGTGGCAAGGGTCAGGGGGAAGAGGCATGAACAATCTGCTGTTTCTACCGCTTTTGATCCCTCTGGCCACTGCCATTCTAGGACTTCTGGCCTGGAATCGACGCAGGCTGCAGCGGCTGTTGGGGGTCTGCAGCAGCGCAGCACTGCTGACGGTTGGTCTGATGCTGCTATACGCGGTTCAGCAGCAGGGGGTAATCAGTGCCCAGGCCGGCAACTGGCCGGCCCCCTTCGGCATCACCCTGGTGGCGGACCTGCTGAGCGCCCTGTTGATAGTGGCTACCGGCCTGATGGGCCTCTGTGTGACGATCTACTCACTGGCCGACACCGATGCCCGCCAGGAAAGCCTGGGCTACCATCCTCTGCTGCAGGTGCTGCTGCTGGGCATCTGCGGTTCCCTTCTGACCGGCGACCTGTTCAACCTGTACGTCTGGTTCGAGGTGATGCTGATCGCCTCCTTTGTGCTTTTGGCCTTAGGGGGGCAGCGGGAACAGATGGAAGGGGCCATCAAGTATGTGGCCTTGAACCTGATCGCCTCAGCCCTGCTGCTGGCCGGCATCGGCCTGTTGTATGGTGTGACCGGTACGCTGAACATGGCCCACCTGGCGCTGCGGATGCAAAACATGCCCCATACCGGTACCATCCCGGTGATTGCGGCCCTGCTGTTCTGCGCCTTCAGCATCAAGGCGGCGGTGTTTCCGTTCTACTTCTGGCTGCCGGCCTCCTACCACACGCCGCCGATCGCGGTGACAACCATCTTCTCGGCCCTGCTCTCCAAGGTGGGCATCTACGTGTTAATCCGGGTCTTTACCCTGATCTTCCCCCAGGAGACACTGGCCGGCCAACCGCTGATCCTGGCCGCCGCCGGCCTGACCATGCTGTTCGGCGCCCTGGGGGCGGTTGCCCAGCCGGAGCTGAGGCGGATGCTGGCCTTCTGCGTGGTCAGCCAGATCGGCTACCTGCTGATGGGTCTGGGGCTTTTCACCACGCTGGCCCTGGCCGGCAGCATCTTCTTCATGCTGCATATCATAGCGGCCAAATCGGCCCTGTTTCTGACCACCGGCGTGGTGGCCCGCCTGACCGGCACCAGCCGACTGGCTGAACTGGGCGGACTGTATCGCCGCTACCCGCTGTTGGCGGCCCTGTTTCTGCTGCCGGCCCTGTCGGTGGCCGGCATCCCGCCGCTGTCAGGCTTCTGGGGCAAACTGGCCCTGGTGCAGGCCGGCCTGCAGAGCGGGCAGTATCTGATGGTGGCTGCCGCCCTGGGGGTCAGTGTCTTAACCCTGTACTATCTGAGCAATGCCTGGATCGAGATCTACTGGAAGCCTGCGCCTGCCGGTGCAGAGGAGCTGCAGTACCTGCCGCCACGCCGCCGGCGTCAGCTGCTGGCCCCCACCCTGCTGCTGGCCCTGATCAGCCTGGTGCTGGGGTTGTTGCCGGAACCGCTGTTCAGACTGTGCCACTCGGCAGCCCAACAGGTGCTCAACCCCTCAGCCTACATCACCGCCATACTGGGGGCGCTGCCATGACCGCCTTTCTGGCCAATATCCTGCTGGCCCTGGCCTGGATGGCCCTGACCGACTCCTTTGATGCCGGCGGCTTTAGCACCGGCTTCCTGTTCGGCTTTTTCGTGATCTGGATCGGTCGCCGGGACCGCCAGACTGCGGCCTACCACCGCCGTCTGCTGGCCATCGCCGGCTTCATCCCCTACTTCATCAAGGAGATGGTGGTGGCCAACCTGCGGGTGGCCTATGACGTGCTGACCCCCCAGGATCATATGATCCCCGGCATCGTGGCGGTACCCCTTGATCTGGAGACCGACCTGCAGATCACCCTGCTGGCCACCTGCATCACCCTGACCCCAGGCACCTTGAGCCTGCATGTCAGCGAAGACCGGCGCACGCTGTATGTGCATGCCATGTACATCGACGACCCTGCCAAACTGGTGGAAGAAATCAAGCAGGGCTTCGAACTGCGGATACGGGAGATCGTTCAATGACCCTGGCTACCTACATCACCTGGATCATCCTGCCGCTTTTAGGGTTGGGACTTTTGACCACCTTTATCCGGGTGGTGCGCGGCCCCAGCCTGCCGGATCGGGTGGTGGCCCTGGACCTGATGGCCACCTTCATCATCGCCATTTCAGCGGTCTACTCCATTGCCAGCAACGAGCCTTCCTATCTGGACGCCGCTGTGGTGCTGGCCCTGATCACCTTTCTGGGCACGGTGGCCTTTGCCTTCTACCTGCACAAAAGGAGCAACAATGCGTGACACCCTGATCGCCCTGTTGCTGCTGGGCGGCACCTTCTTTGCCCTGGTAGCTTCCATCGGTGTGGTACGGATGCCGGACATCTACATGCGGCTATCCGCGTCATCCAAGGCATCCACCCTGGGAGCCAGCTTCATCCTGACCGCTGTGGCGCTCTTCTTTGGCACCACGGCAGTCACCGGCAAGGTGCTGGCCATCATCGCCTTCACCCTGCTGACCGCGCCGGTGGCGGCCCATATGCTGGGCCGTGCGGCCTACTTCAGCGGCGAGCCGCTCTGGAACAAGAGTGTGCGGGACGAATTGGGGGGGGCAGGAAACTGGTGCAAGCCGGACGACCAAACCGAAAAGCCTTCCGGCACAGGCGCTGACGGCAGGAGTGATGACGCAAAGGCAGGAGATCGCACTGCATAACGCCCTTGATTCTGTACTGTTCGGTAACAACGCCTGAGGAATACTACATCCGTACGTGCGCCGGGCGGGAAGGCGGCAGTTTAAGTGAGGCTCGCCTCAGGGCAGCCCCCTTCTCCATCAGGGCAGTCCGCTCGACTACCATGGTCTTGAAGGCCGCCAGCTGGGCCTTTGACACCGGTCGCGACGGCGGTGATTTTATCGTGAGCGGGTTGACGGCCACTCCCCCCCGGTACATGCGGAAATCCAGGTGGGGCCCGGTGGACAGGCCGGTGCTGCCCACATAGCCGATCCGCTGTCCTTGCTGCACCTTGGCCCCTTTTCTGATCCCCTTGCCAAAACGGCTCAGGTGGTTGTACATCGTCATCCAGCCATTGGGGTGCCTGATCTTGACATACTTGCCGTTGTACCGGTTGCTGGCCGCCACCAGTACGGTGCCGTTGCCGACCGTGTGGATCGGGGTACCGCTGGGCGCCGCATAATCAATGGCCGGATGGGGCTTGACCCGCTTGGTGATCGGATGGCGACGGCGCATGGTAAAGCCCGAAGAGATACGACTGAACGAGAGCGGAGCCTTGAGAAAGGCCTTGCGCAGGCTGCGTCCCTGTTGATCATAATAGCCTGGCGTCCGTGTACCGTCTTTGAAGTAGAAGGCCGTGTTGGTCTGATCCTGCACGGTAAAATGGGCAGCCAGTATGCGGCCATCGCCGGCCGGGGCGCCATCGCGATACCGTTTTTCAACCACCGCCTTGAAGCTGTCGCCCACCTGGACATCATGAAAAAAATCAATGTCCCAGGCAAAGATATCTGCAAGCTGCACTGCCATCCCGTCACTGCCGCCGGCGTCCAGCACTGCCTGAAACAGGCTTGAATCGATTGTCCCCTGCAGCACCACCGGCTCCACCGTATAGGCGATCGGCGAGCGGGTAACAGAAAAACCCTCAGCAGTGCGTGCGATGATCAGTTGTTCGTCGGAGTTGATATCATAGGCAAACCGTTCAAAGGCGCCGTTGTTCATGGTCAGCTGGTAGGGTTGATCAACCGCCAGTTGCCTGAGCGGAAAAACCGTGCGACACTGTGCCGTTAGTGCATGGAGTTGTTGCTGATCAAGCAGTGAACCGAACAGGGATGAGGCGGTCTCGCCCGGTTTGACCGTAGCGCTGATGGTCTTGACCGGATTTTCGGCGGGCCTGGTCGCAGAAGAGTCTACGGGCCGATTGCTTCGCCACAGCATCAGGAGCAGCAGCAGCAGGCCGCACAGTGCGGCAACAGCCGGCACTCTCCGCAGTATTCGGGGACGGTACCCCTGTGGCGTGAGCGGTTCGTTTGGATAGCTATACACGGCAACGTCCTTATCGGCCATGCCCATAAAGTGGCCGGCAAAAGAGTAGTCATCATGATCCACAGCAGATGCCGACGGTGCAGACAAAACTTGACGTTCCGCCAAACATTTGCAATGCTGAATGTTAGCGATGCTAACAATATGTGTCAAGACTGTTCTGGGGCAGCCATGCAAAAAGAAGCAGCAATCACCATGGAAATTTTCGACAACCTGCGGCGGGTCGTTCAGGCCATCAACGACTATTCGAAGATAGCTGAACGCACGACCGGCCTGACCGCGCACCAGCTCTGGGCATTGAAGATCTTGGCCACGACCGCACCGATGAAGGTGTCCGATCTGGCCCGTACGATGCACCTGCGGCCTCCGACCGTGGTGGGCATTCTCGACCGGCTTGAAGCCAAACAACTGATTCAGCGCACCGCAGCAAAACACGATCGCAGGGTGGTTGAATTACAGCTCACAGCGCAGGCTCGGGAGATCGTCACCGGGGCGCCTGAGGTTGCGCAGGACATGCTGCTGAAGGGATTAGGCGAACTGACGGAAGAACAGCTGATCTGCGTAGAAAAGGGAATGCGACTGATGGCGCAACTGCTCAATGCAGCGCATCTCACCCCGCAACCGCTGCACAGCTGAGACCTGACACCGTCGATCACACGAACCGCTGCAGCCTCTTGAACAGCGACAAAAGCGACCGAAAGGAGCGCTGATGGCCTTACTGGAAAGCATCTATCTCGGCAACAGACTGCAGGACTGGTTGATCGCTATCGGCATATTGGTTGGCGCCTTCCTGCTGCTGAACAGCGTGAAACGGATACTGATCAGCAAGCTCTCCAGGCTGGCTGCGATTACCGCCCACGAATTTGACAACCTGCTGGTGGCGGTGCTGAAAAACACCAAGACCTTTATCATCTTCGCCACCACCGCCTACCTTGCGTCCACCATCCTCACCCTCAAACCAACCCTGACAAGTCCCGGACTGAAACTGCTCGTGCTGACGCTGCTGCTGCAGGGCGGTTTTTGGGCCAGTGCCGGCATCACGTTCTGGCTCGAACGCAGCATGCAGAAACGGATGGATCAGGACAAATCCAGCGCCACCACCCTCACCTTTCTGGGGTTTCTGGCCAGGATCACGCTCTGGACAATTGTCCTGTTGCTGATGCTGGACAACCTGGGGGTCAACGTGACCGGCCTGGTCGCCGGCCTCGGTATCGGCGGCATCGCCGTTGCGCTGACGGTACAAAACATCCTGGGGGATCTGTTTGCCTATCCAACCCAAACCCTCTTCCTGCAGCGAGAGACATAAAAGGACTGTATGCAGAACATGCGTGGTTGCGGCATATTGCTACACCCCACCTCACTGCCCGGCCCCGGCGGTATCGGTTGTCTGGGGGACGATGCGCGACGTTTCGTAGATCTGCTGCAGGCCATGGGGATGAGCTACTGGCAGGTACTGCCGCTGTCGCCAACGGGCTACGGCAACTCCCCCTACTCCGCCTTAAGCGCCTTTGCCTGTAACCCGCTCTTGATCGACCTGGAACAGCTGGTGGCCGAAGGCGATCTACCGGCAACATCACAACCAAACCAGTACCCCGCCGAGCGGGTCGACTTTGCACGGCTACTGATTGAAAAGAGTGCGTTGCTGCGCCAGGCCGCCGAAACCTTTCTGAAACAAGCGGATTCGGAGCGCCACCAGGAGTATCGCCGATTCTGTGACAGCCACGCCTGGCTGGAGGACTATGCCCTGTTCATGGCGCTGAAACAGCGCTTTGGCGGTAGCGCCTGGCGTGACTGGCCAGAAGAATTTGCCTGTCCCACACCGGAGCAGCGCCAGCGACTGGCCGAAACGTTGGACAGTGAACTGGCCATTGAGAAGTATCTGCAGTGGCAGGCCTTCAGGCAGTGGCACGCCCTGCGACAGTACGCCAACCAGCGCGGCATCGCCATTATCGGTGATATCCCGATCTTTGTGGCCTACGATTCTGCCGATGTCTGGAGCCGCCGGGAACTGTTTCTGCTGGATACCGACGGTAATCCGACCGTCGTGGCCGGGGTGCCGCCCGACTATTTCAGCGCCACCGGACAGCTGTGGGGCAATCCACTTTATGACTGGCAGCTGATGGAACAGCAGGGCTATCAGTGGTGGATCGAACGCTGCAGGGTGTTGTTTGAGCTGTTTGACCTGGTGCGGGTGGATCACTTCCGGGGATTTGAAGCGGCCTGGCATATACCGGCCAACGCAACAACAGCGGTGGACGGCGCCTGGGTAACCGGCCCTGGTGAGCGGTTGTTCGATGCCCTGCAGGCCGCCCTGGGTGAACTGCCGATCATTGCCGAAGACCTGGGGGTGATCACCCCTGCCGTGCTGGCACTGCGTGACCGCTACCGTTTTCCGGGCATGAAGATCCTGCAGTTCGCCTTTGATGCCGCCATCGACGATCGAGACCTGCCCCACAACCACGAAAAGCGCGGGGTGGTCTACACCGGCACCCATGACAATGACACTACCAAAGGATGGTATACTTCCCGAACAGTTCAAGAACGTGAGGAGATGCACGCCTACCTGGGTACGTCCGGCACTGATGCGGTTGGCGATCTGATACGAGCTGCCCTGATGTCGGTGGCCGACACGGCGATCATACCGATGCAGGACCTATTGCGACTGGACAGCGAGTCACGCATGAACATCCCCGGTACCCCTTCGGGCAACTGGGAGTGGCGTTTTAGCTGGGAGATGATCCCTTTGGAGCTGATCGAGACATTACGGCAGCAGCTGGGACGCTATGGCAGAATCCAGCAAGGAGCAGCATAACTATGCGCCATAAAGATTCACTGCTTGAAGACAACCCGTTCTGGTACCGGGATGCCATCATCTATCAGGCCCACATCAAGGCCTTTGCCGATTCCAATGCCGACGGCATTGGTGACTTTAAGGGCTTGATGGGCAAACTTGACTATCTGCAGCAACTGGGCATCACCGCGCTCTGGATACTGCCGTTCTACCCGTCTCCGCTGCGGGATGACGGCTACGACATCGCCGATTACTACAATGTCAACCCCAGTTACAACAGCCTGCGCGAGTTTAAGCAGTTCTTGCGGGAGGCCCACAGCCGGGGGCTGCGGGTGATCACCGAGCTGGTGCTGAATCATACCTCGGACCAGCACCCCTGGTTCCAGCGTGCCCGCCTGGCCAAACCGGGGTCGTCACACCGTGATTACTACGTCTGGAGTGACACCCCCGAAAAATACCGTGAAACGCGGATCATCTTTCAGGATTTCGAGACATCGAACTGGACCTGGGACCCGGTTGCCAAGTCCTACTACTGGCATCGTTTCTACAGCCACCAGCCGGATCTCAACTTTGACAACCCCAAGGTGCAGCAGGAGATGCTGAAGGTAATCGACTTCTGGATGCGGATGGGGGTCGATGGCGTCCGTCTGGACGCAGTGCCTTACCTGTTTGAGCGGGAGGGCACCAACTGCGAAAACCTGCCGGAAACCCATGAGTTTCTTAAAAAACTGCGGGCCCACCTGGATCGTTCCTACAAGAACCGGATGCTGCTCTCCGAGGCCAATCAGTGGCCGGAGGATGCCGCCGCCTACTTCGGCGACGGCGACGAGAGCAACATGGCCTTTCACTTTCCGCTGATGCCCCGCATGTTCATGGCCATCGAGATGGAGGACCGCTTTCCGATCCTCGACATCCTGGACCAGACTCCGGCCATCCCTGAAGGCTGTCAGTGGGCGATCTTCCTGCGCAACCACGACGAACTGACCCTGGAGATGGTCACCGACGAGGAACGGGACTACATGTACCGGGTCTACGCCTCAGACCCGCGGGCACGGATCAACCTGGGCATACGGCGGCGCCTGGCGCCGCTGTTGGGCAATAATCGGCGCAAGATCGAACTGATGAACATGCTGCTGTTTTCCATGCCCGGCACGCCGATCATCTACTACGGCGACGAGATCGGCATGGGTGACAACTATTTTCTGGGGGATCGCAACGGCGTGCGCACCCCGATGCAGTGGAACCCGGACCGCAATGCCGGTTTCTCCCAGGCCAGCGCACACAAACTGTTCCTGCCGGTGATCATCGAGGCGGATTACCACTATGAATCGGTCAACGTGGAAAACCAGGAGCGCAACCCTTCCTCCCTGCTCTGGTGGATGCGACGTACCATCGCCATGCGTAAGCGCTTCAAGGCCTTTGGCTGCGGAGCGTTGGAGATGGTTCCCTCCGACAACCCCAAGGTGCTGACCTTTATCCGCAGCCATGCTGAGGAAAACCTGCTGGTGGTGATCAACCTTTCACGCTTTGCCCAGACAGCATCGGTTGATCTTTCACGCTATGCCGGTCTGATTCCCGAAGAGGTCTTCAGCCGCAACCGTTTCCCGATGATTCAGGAGGCCCGTTACCACTTCACCCTTGGTCAATACGACTATTTCTGGTTTGCACTGCGCAGCACCGAAGCATACTCCGAAACCGGCAGTGACGAATGCCTGCACCTCAAACTACGCGAGGGCCAGCCCTGGTGGGATGTGGTGAAGGGTAAATCCGGGGAACGGCTGTGTGGCGAAGTCATGCCCCACTACCTGCAGCGGGTCTTCTGGTTTTTCGGTAAAGGCCGCACCACCAGAAGGATCAAGGTCATCGACAGCTTTCAGATCCGTCAGGATGAGCATCTGTTTTTACTGACATTCTTCCAGGTTGACTACACGGAGGGCGACGCCGAGACCTATCTGATTCCGGTGAGCCGGCTCTCCAACGAACAGATTCAGGCCGTGGCCGACCGGCACCCTCTCTCGATCATCACCACACTCAGCCTTGGCGAGGCAGAGGGGGTACTGTGCGATGCGATTTACTTCGAAGAGTTCAGATCTATCCTGTTCGGGTTGATCCGCGATCGTACGAAACTGCAAGGAACAGACGGCTCACTGCTGTTTGGACTGCAGGGCAGCGGGGTAACCAAAACCACTCCACCCAGGTCAGAACTGTTCCCCAGCCGGGTGGTGGCGGTACAACAGAACAACACCAGTATCCTGTACGGTGACCAGCTGCTGTTCAAGATGTACCGCAAGCTTGATGAAGGGATCAATCCGGAGCCGGAAATTCTCAAGTTCCTGGCCGGCAAGAACCGCTTCCGGCATGTGCCGGTCTATGCCGGTAAGATCGAGTACCATAGCGCTGCTGGCAAGACCTATGACCTGGGCGTGCTGCAAACCTACATCGAATGCCACGGCGATGCCTGGCGCAACACCCTGACCAGCCTGTCCCAGTTTGTTGAACACCTGCTGTCGCACCGGCATGACCTGCCAAAGCTGCCGGCCCAGCTTCCAAGCCTGCTCGAGGTTGTTGAGAGCGGCATTCCTGATCAGTTCAGAGACCTTGTCCGTGGTCTGCACCTTGAGATGGCCCTGCTGCTGGGCCGCCGTACCGCTGAGATGCATCGAGCCCTGGCGTCCGGCACGGCAAACAGCCCCTGGACCCGGGAAGAGTTCTCCACCCTGTACCAACGGTCACTGTTTCAGTCCATGCGGGGGCTGGTGCGCAAGAACTTCCAGAAGCTGGCTTCCCAGCTGGCAACACTGCCGGAGCAGGTTCAGGAGCGGGCCACCCGGGTGCTGGCTGCAGAAAGAGAGCTGATCTCCATTCTGCAGAAGATTACCGGTCGGCGCATTTCGGCCATGAAGTGCAGAATTCATGGCGACTTGCACCTGGGCCAGGCGCTGTTCACCGGCAAAGACTTCGTGTTCATCGATTTTGAAGGTGAACCGTCCCATTCATTGAATGAGCGACGCCTGAAACGTTCTCCCCTGCGGGACGTGGCCGGCATGATCCACTCGTTCCATTACGCCGCCACCACCATTCTGACCCACCATAATGCCGGCCACCCGGAAGACCGTGCATTGCTTGAACCGTGGCTTGACGCCTGGTATGTCTATGTCAGCGGGACCTATTTGAAGGCATACCTGCACACCATGAAAAACTCGCCGCTACTGCCGGAAAACAAGGCACACCTTGCAATCATGCTGCGCTGCTACCTGATCCAGCGGGTGGTACACGAACTGGGCCATGACCTGCATAATCACCCGGAAGGTATCGAACTCTCTCTGCGGGGCATCGAGATGCTCCTGAAGGACTAGTGCATGTACCGCCGTTCGCTGAACGAAAACGTTTTCCTGAAAAGGACACAATCGTGCAATTATCCATGATTGCGGCATTTGTTCTTGCACGACAGGTGGCGCCCTGTGCGTCAAAAACACCACAGCAGCATAAAACGACTGCAGCAACGACCGGAGCCACCACGCTATGACCAGTGCGCAAATCCGTTATTACAGCAAAAAGCTGAAGGATTTTCTGGCCCTTAAGACTGAAATGGTCAATCACCAGGCTATCATCAAAGAGGTGGCCTCAGGGGTTGAACGTTCCTGGGTCTACTACCTTTTGTTGCTGGCCGCCGGCCTGATCGCCCTGTTGGGTCTCTTGACCAACAGCGTGGCGGTGGTGATCGGCGCCATGCTGATCTCGCCACTGATGGGGCCGATCATCTCTTCCGGCCTGGCCCTGACCATCGGTGACCTGGCCCTGGCCCGGCGCGCCTTCCGCACCATCGCCGTCAGCGTGATCCTGACCATGCTGGTAACCGCCTTCTTTACCCTGCTGTCGCCCCTCAAAGAACCGACCAGCGAGATCCTGGCCCGGGTGCGGCCCAATATCTATGATCTTTTTGTTGCGGTGCTGTCAGGCATTGTGGGGGCCGTGGCCCTCTGTACCAAGCGCAACTACCTGATTACCGCCACCGGCGTGGCGGTGGCCACCGCAGTTATCCCCCCCTTAAGCGTGGCCGGCTACGGCCTGGGCACCGGCCAACTGATGCTGGGCATGGGCGGTTTTCTGCTGTTTTTCACCAACTTCGTGGCCATCGTGCTCACCTCGGATCTGGTCTTCTTCATCATGGGTTTTCGTACCAGCCACGTGGAGACCATCCAGTACTCCCAACGCACCCGGTTGCTGACCATTGGCGGCCTGCTGGGGTTGATCTCGATCCCGCTGGTCTATACGCTGGTGGTGGATCTGCGCAAGGTGAACACCAGCAAACGGATCGAACGGGTGCTGAAGAAACACCTCAATCAGCAGCAATCCTCACGCATGACCGGCTATACCTACCAGTCCGGCAAGGACGGAGTGCTGGTCAGGGCTACGGTCAACACGGTCAGAAGGATACCAAAACCGCTCGAACAACAGATTGAACAGGAGTTGCAAGCCGGTTTCAAACCGCCGGTCAACCTGTATCTGGAGCAGGTACTGGTGGCCTCGGAACGGTTGCCCGAACAGATCGAAAGCAGCAAACCCCGTGAGGAGACACCCACCGAGATACACAACAAGGTGGTGCGGCTGGTGCACCATGCCGAGCGGGAACTGACCGCCCTGCTGGCCCCGTTTCCGATCAGAAACCTACGGCTCAGTTTTGCCACCCAGGCACAGCCGCTGGGGCTTTCGGCAGTGGTGCGCCGAGATTGGCCGGTCAACGAAGACGAATTGCTGCTGGTGACCCGGCAGATGGAAAAAGCCCTGCAGCTGCCACTGATGGTAACCCTGAATACAGCTCCGTTCATACCGCCGCTCAAGCTGGACGATGACGGCACGCTCAGTCAGGAGAGCCGGCAAGCCCTGGACCTGATTCCGCTGCTGCCGGGCGGTGTTGCTAATTACCGCCTGCACCTGGAAGCCAGCGGACACAATGACCGTCAACTGGCGACCACCATCCGCCGTTATCTGACAACCTCGCTGGGAGTGCCGGATACCGCCATCAACATCCAGTACAAGCGCAGCGCAGCCAGACAGCCGGAAGCCACACTCCGGATTGTCAGGCGCTGATGGGTGCGCCTGGTTGCACATCCAGCTGGATGCAGATTTTCCGGAAGGAGCACGAGAATATCCATGAAAACAGCCTTTTCCTTTCGATCTTTACACCTGTCGCTGCGCTTTGTGATCCCACTGGTGGTGGCTCTGGCGCTGTTGGCCTATGCCGTGGTGCCGCTGTTTGACGACTTGACCCTGCGCTGGTTCGCCCGCGACCTGAACATGCGTTCCCGTTTTGTCAGCAGCACCCTGCAGGAGCCGCTGACGGAACTGTTGCAGCGTGGCGAACGGGCACGCATCAACGCCCTGCTGCAACGGGCCACCCAGGATGAACGCCTGCTGGCGGTGGGGGTCTGCAATGACGAGCGTACGCTGCTCTACCGCACCCAGGCCTTTCCCGCTGACATCAGCTGTACCAGTTACGAACCGGATAAACAGGAGCAGTTGCACCTGATAAACCTGCCCCAGGGGCCGGTGCATGTCTTCAATGCCCCGCTGGAACAGGACGGCACCGCAATCGGCACCCTGGTGCTGGTACATGACATGAGCTACATCCAGCGCCGCAGCGCCGACACCCGCAAATATCTGTTGTTGCTGTTCGTGGTGCTGGGTGTAGTGATCTCGCTGATCACGGTGCTGGTGGCCCACCTAAGCTGGCGCGGCTGGCTGGAAGGGGTACGGGCCATGATGCGGGGCGAGGGGATTGTACGTCCCTTCAGCCAGCCGGCCGGGGCTGAGCTGCAACCGCTGGTGGGGGAGATGCGCAGCCTGCTGCGCAACCTGGAGGCCGAGCGCCGCCACGCCGACGACATGACTGTCACCTGGAACCCGGCAGCCCTGCGCTCGCTGCTCAACAAGCAACTGACCGGCGATCAGGTGCTGGTGGTCTCCAACCGTGAGCCGTACATCCATGTCAAGACCGAGCAGGGTATTGTGGTGCACCGCCCGGCCAGTGGCCTGGTGACGGCGGTGGAACCGGTGATGCGGGCCTGCTCCGGCACCTGGATCGCCCACGGCAGCGGCTCGGCCGACCGGGAGACCGTTGACCGTGACGACCGGGTAGGCGTGCCGCCCAAAAAGCCCGAATACAATCTGCGTCGCATCTGGCTGACCAAAGAGGAGGAGCAGGGTTACTACTACGGCTTTGCCAACGAGGGGCTCTGGCCGCTCTGCCACAACGCCCACGTGCGGCCGATCTTCCGCAGCAGCGACTGGGCCTGGTATCAGACCATCAACCAGCGCTTTGCCGATGCCGTGGTTACAGAGGCCCGCAGCGATGATCCGGTGGTGCTGGTGCAGGACTACCACTTCGCCCTGCTGCCGGCCCTGATCCGTAAGCGATTGCCCAAGGCCACCATCATCACCTTCTGGCATATCCCCTGGCCCAACCCGGAGTCCTTCGGCATCTGCCCCTGGCGGGAAGAACTGCTGAAAGGGATGCTGGGCAGCACCATTCTCGGCTTCCATACGCCGTTTCACTGCAAGAACTTCATGGAGACGGTGGACCGCTACCTGGAGACCCGCATCGAACATGAGTCATCGACCATCTTCCACCGTGGCCAGCTGACCATGGTGGAGGATTACCCGATCTCGATCCAGTGGCCGCCTGACCGGCAGGGCAGCCTGCCGCCGGTGGAAGTGACACGGGCCGAGATCCTGGCGGAACTGGGACTGCCGGAAGGGCACCTGCTGGGGATCGGCGTGGACCGGATGGACTACACCAAGGGGATCCTGGAACGGTTCAGCGCAGTGGAGCGGATGCTGGAACTGCACCCGGAACTGGTGGGCCGCTTCAGCTTCGTGCAGATCGCCGCTCCCAGCCGTTCGGCCCTGGAGGAGTACCACGCCTTTGAACAACGGGTGCATGCCCTGACCGAGCGGATCAACCAGCGCTTTGAGCGGGCCATCATCCTCAAGGCCGAGCACCACGAACCGGAGCAGGTTACCCGCTACTACCGGGCCAGCAATGTCTGTATGGTCACCAGCCTGCACGACGGCATGAACCTGGTGGCCAAGGAGTTCGTGGCCGCCCGTGACGACGAGCAGGGGGTCCTGGTCTTGAGCCAGTTCACCGGCGCCGCCAACGAGCTGCACGAAGCGCTGATCGTCAACCCCTACCATGTTGAACAGACCGCCGAGGCGCTCTATCAGGGCCTGACCATGCCGGAGTATGAACAACGGGAACGGATGCGCAGCATGCGGGCCCTGGTGCAGGATTTCAACGTCTACCGCTGGGCCGGCCGGATGCTGCTGGATGCGGCCCGGGTGCGGCAGCGTGAAAAGCTGGCCGCCCGGATCGGACGGGAACTATGACCGAGCTGTTGAGTCCGGCAGGCCAACAGGCGCTGCAGGCCTTTGTCACACCGGCCACCCTGTTTGCCTTTGATCTGGACGGCACCCTGGCGCCGATTGTGGAGGACCCGACAGCGGCCAGGACACCGGAGACGGTGCGTGACGCCCTGCGTGAACTGGCCACGCTGGCGATCACGGCGGTCATCACCGGCCGCTCTTGCAGCGATGCCCTGCCCCGCCTCGGCTTTGAGCCCCGCTACCTGGTGGGCAACCACGGCAACGAAGGGCTGCCGGGTAGTGATGACCAGGGCAGTCCGTCAGCCCAGCTGATCCTGCACTGGCAGCAGCAGCTGCAGCAGCGTATGCATCCAGAAAGCTGGGACGCGCTCTACGTTGAACTGAAAAGCGGCTCGCTGTCGCTGCATTACCGCCACGCCCCGCAGCGCGAGGCGGTTCACGCCCAACTGCTGGCGGCCATTGACCGCCTGGAACCGGTCCCGCGCCGGGTGGGCGGCAAATTTGTGGAAAACCTGCTGCCGCCCGAGGCGCCCCATAAGGGTGATGCCCTGCTGCAGCTGATCGAACACAGCGGCTGTTCCAATGCCCTGTTTGTCGGTGATGATGTGACCGACGAGGATGTCTTTCGACTGGACGACCGCCGCATCTTCACGATCTGCGTGGGGACGCAGCGCCCCACGGCAGCCGCCTACTACCTGCAGAACCAGGTCGCCATGACCCGGGCCCTGCAGCTGATGATCACATCCTTAAGGAGAAGCTGATGGGTACCAACCGCTTGATTGTACTTGCGTTCCTGGCCATGGTGCTGTTCGGGCTGCTCTCCACCCTGCTTGCCTATTACACCGACTGGCTCTTCTTCGTGGAAACCGGCTACGCACAGGTCTTCACCACCGCCCTCAAGACCCAGGCGGTGGCGGCGCTTGTGGCCGGCAGCCTGGTGTTCCTGTTTGTGATGGCCAACCTTAAAATCGCCAACCGGGTCACGTTTCCGCCACGCAGCGCGGTGTTTGCAGACGGCACCATCCACCAGCTGCAGCGCAGCGCCTTGGCTCAGCTGGTTGCGCCGTTGAGCCTGCTGGCCGGCGTGCTGCTGGCACTGTTGGCTGCCCGCTGGGGCGCGGTACAGTGGCAGCAGCTGCTGCTGTTCACCAATAGTATCCCGGTGGGGGTCAACGACCCGATCCTGGGTAAAGACCTGGCTTTTTATCTGTTCAGGATGCCGCTTCTGGAGCAGGTCAAGGAGTTCAGCGGCCTGATTGTGGTGCTGACCGCCGTACTGGTGACGGCCGGCTATTACCTGCGGGGCGGTCTGCTTCTCACCGAGCGCACGATGCAGGTGGACGTGACGGTACGCCGCCACCTGGCGGTGCTGTTGTGGTGCCTGTCGGTAGTGTTTGCGGCAGGGCTCTATCTGGACGGCATCAAGCTGCTCTACTACGGCAACAGCGCCCTGTACGGCGCCGGCTTCAGCGACGTCAATTCCCGCATCCCCACCTACCGCATCCTGGCCCTACTGACCCCGCTGGCCGGCGCCGCCTGCGCCTGGGGCATCTGGAGAGGTATCTGGCGGGTTGCCCTGGCGCCGCCGCTGGTCCTGGGGCTGCTGTTCGGGCTGGGGGTCAAGGTCTATCCGGCCCTGCTGCAGAAGTTCAAGGTGGCCCCCAACGAGATGGCCCTTGAGCTGCCCTACATCGAGCACAACATCCGCTTCACCCGCCTGGGCTATGATCTGGAGAAGATCGAGACCGTGCCGTTCGATGTGGACAACCGGCTGACGGCCGCCGGCATTGCCGCCAACGACGCCACCATCAAGAACATCCGTCTGTGGGACCATGCCCCGCTCCTGAAAACCTACAGCCAGCTGCAGCAGATCCGTACCTACTACAAGTTTTTCGACGTGGATAACGACCGCTACATGGTAAACGGCCAGTACACCCAGGTGATGCTCTCACCCCGGGAGCTGTCCTACGCCGACCTGCCCAGCAAAAACTGGATCAATGAACGGCTGATCTTCACCCACGGCAACGGCATCACCTTTGGCCCGGTCAGCCGGATCAGCAAGGAGGGGCTGCCGGAGTTTTTCGTCAAGGATATCCCGGCGGTCAGCCTGGCGGACATCAAGGTGACCCGGCCCGAGATTTACTACGGCGAGCTGTCCAACGACTACGTGGTGGTCAAGACCCGGGTGCCTGAATTCAGCTACCCCACCGCCACCGGCAACATCACCACCACCTACGCCGGCTCCGGCGGCGTGCCGCTGGATTCGCTGCTCAAAAAGCTGCTCTTCGCAGCACAGTTCAAGACCGAAAAGCTGTTGTTCTCGTCGGATATCACAGCTGAGAGCCGCATCCTCTACTACCGCAACATAGCCCAACGGGTACGCAACGTGGCGCCGTTTTTAAGTTTCGACAACGACCCCTACCTGGTGGTGACCAAGGACGGCAGCCTGAAATGGATCATCGACGCCTACACCTATTCCCGGCGCATGCCCTACTCCAAACCGATCAAGGGCGGGATCAACTACATGCGCAACTCGGTCAAGACCGTGGTGGATGCCTATGACGGCTCCATCGACTTCTACGTCAGCGACCCGGACGACATGCTGCTCAAGGTCTACGCCAGGATCTTCCCGACCCTGTTCAAGCCGCTGTCCGCCATGTCGCCGGATCTGCGGGAGCATATCCGCTACCCGCACCAGCTGATGCAGGTGCAGGCCGGCATGTTCGCCACCTACCACATGACCGACCCCAAGGTGTTCTACAACAAGGAAAACCTGTGGGACATCCCGGTGCTGGGCGAACAGCAGATGGAGCCCTACTACACCATCATGAAGCTGCCGGGTGAGAAAAAGGAAGAGTACATCCTGCTGTTGCCGTTCACCCCCTCCAAACGGGACAACCTGGCCGCCTGGATGACCGCCCGCTGCGACGGCGACAACTACGGCAAGCTGATCGCCTACACCTTTCCCCGCGATCGCCTGATCTACGGCCCCAAACAGATCGACGCCCGGATCAACCAGGATTCGGCCATCTCCCAGCAGCTGACCCTCTGGAGCCAGCGCGGCTCCCAGGTGATCAGGGGCAGCATGCTGGTGATCCCGATAGAAAAATCGCTGTTGTATGTCCAGCCGCTCTTCCTGGCGGCGGCCGACAAGGCCGGACTACCGGAACTGCGCCGGGTGATCGTGGCCTTTGGTGACGAGGTGGTAATGGAGGAAACCCTGGAACTGGCCCTGCAGCGGATCTTCGGCGGCCGCCAACTGCCGTCGGCCGTAGCGGCACCAACCCGGCCCGATGCACCACAAAAGGGTGCTTCAACCGCAGAGTTGGCCCGCCAGGCCATGGCCAGCTATGAAAAGGCGATCAATCTGCAGCGCCGGGGGGATTGGTCCGGCTATGGCGAGGAACTGCGCAACCTGCAGCGGATTTTGAAACAGCTGGCACAGTGAGACGGGACACACCATGAACAAAGCAAACCAGCTCCGCCAACAGATCTACCTGATCATCTTCGAGTCGGACACCCCGGCCGGCAAGGCCTTCGACCTGGCGTTGATCGTCTTCATCCTGCTCTCGGTGCTGCTGGTGATGCTGGACAGCATCCCCGGCGTCCACGATAGCTGGGGACGCTGGCTGGTGGGTGGTGAGCTGGTGATTACGGCGTTATTCAGCATCGAATACCTGTTGCGGCTCTACAGCGCCCGCCGCCCGCTGCGTTACGCCGGCAGTTTCTTTGGTGTCGTCGACCTGCTGTCGATCCTGCCCAGCTATGCCGGGTTGTTCTTCCCCGGCCTGCACTTTCTGGCCACGGTCCGCATCCTGCGGGTGCTGCGGATATTCCGCATCCTGAACCTGGTGCAGTTCATGGGTGAGGGCAACAACCTCTGGCAGGCCTTACGACGCAGCCGCCACAAGATCACCGTCTTTCTGACCACCGTGCTGACCGTTGTGGTGATCGTCGGCAGCCTGATGTACCTGATCGAAGGGGAAAGCGGCGGTTTTACCAGCATTCCCAAAAGCATCTACTGGGCCATCGTCACCATGACCACCGTCGGCTACGGCGACATTGCCCCCCAGACTCCGCTGGGCCAACTGATCGCATCGCTGCTGATGGTGATCGGCTATGGTATTATTGCCGTACCGACCGGCATCGTCACCAGTGAGATGATGCGTCCCCAACCGTCCGTCGGCCGGGACGGCTGCTGCCCCTGCTGCGGCAGAAGGCTGGGCAACAGTGTCCCCAGACCCGCGGAGGCAACCAAACAGAGCCATGATGAGGGGTGAATATCATGCCTGAACTGAATATCCTGTTCCAGCCGGTGGGCCGGTATTGCCGTCGCGACGTGATTACCTGCGGGACCGATGACCCACTGGTGTCGGCGGCCACAACCATGCGTGAACGGAACATCTCCAGTCTGGTGACCACTGAAGAGGGCCAACCGGTGGGGATCATCACCGACCGGGACCTGCGCAACAAGGTGGTGGCCCTGGGCCGCAATCCGGCCGAACTCACGGTACGCCAGGTGATGAACAGCCCGCTGATCACCATTGCTGAAGATGAGTTTCTGTTCGAGGCGCTGCACCTGCTCTCCCGCCGGCGGATCCACCGCCTGGCGGTTACCTCCCCTGACGGCGGCCTGGTGGGTATCATCACCGACTCCGACATCCTGCGGATTCAAACCCGCTCTCCGCAGCAACTGGTGCGGGAGATCGAGGAAGCCGCCGGACTGGACGAACTGACCGAGCTGCATAAACGGGTGCAGGGCCTGGTGGAACACCTGGTGGGTACCGGCGTAAAGATCAACGATCTGGTGCGGCTGATCGCCCACCTGAATGACCGGATCCTGATCCGGCTGGCCACGCTGGTCCGTTCGCAACGGTTTCCTGATCTCACCGATCGTTTTGCACTGCTGGTGCTGGGCAGCGAAGGACGGGGCGAACAGACCCTGACTACCGATCAGGACAACGCCCTGGTCTACGAAGACGGCCTGTCCGAGCAGCAGATCACCGAGTTGCAATCGTTTTCAGAGGCCCTGATCGAAGCGGTGGTCAGGATCGGCATCCCCCCCTGCCCCGGCGGCATCATGGCCAGCACCCCCCAGTGGCGCCACAGCCTGCAGGGCTGGCGCCAGCAGCTCAACCAGTGGTTCGGGGTGCCGATCCCGGCAAACATCCTCAAGATCAGCATGGTCTCCGATATGCGCACCCTGTATGGCGACCCCAGCCTGGAACAGGCCCTGCGCTCCCACGTCTCGGGCCGCCTGATGGGCAATGACGCCTTTCTGGGACATATGACCGCCAACCTGCTGCGCTTTGCCGTGCCCCTGGGCTGGTTCGGTCGGATCAAGACCGAAAAGCCCCCCCACGCCGGCCGGCTGGACCTGAAAAAGGCCGGCATCTTTGCCGTCACCGAAGGGGTCAAGATACTGGCCCTCTCCCAGGGCATGCAGATGCAGAACACCCGTGAACGGCTGGCAAGCCTGCAACAGGCCGGCTTATTGAGCCCGCAGGAGGGCAAGGACCTGACGGCGGTCTACGACAGCCTGGTGCAATTCCGGCTGCGCAGTCAGGTGGACGATCTGCGGGCCGGCCGAAAACCGGACAACCTGATCATGCTTGCCGACCTGAACCGGATGGAGCTGGGGCGCCTGCGCAGCGCCCTGGAAGGAGTGCGTTCCTTTCAGCAACTGCTGCAACAGCGCTACCGCCTGGGACAGCTGATGTAAACTGATCACGATCAGTACAAGGGGATATAGTATGACACAACAACGTCTGGTGGTGATCGGCGGCGATGCCGCCGGTATGAGCGCCGCATCCAAGGTCAGAAGGGAAGACCCTGCGCGGGAGATCGTGGTCTTCGAGCGCAGCCCTCACACCTCCTACTCGGCCTGCGGCATGCCCTACTTCATCGCCGGTCTGGTGGACGGTCCTGAAAAACTGGTGGCCCGCAGCCCTGAAAAATTCCGCGAAAAATACAATATCGACGCTCGGACCGGCCACGAGGTGATTGAACTTGACCTGACCAAGCAACGGGTGCGGGTACGCAACCTGGCCGACGCCGGGGATAGCTGGGAACCCTATGATCAGCTGCTGATCGCCACCGGTGCCGAGGCGATCTTCCCGAAACTGGCAAACAGCGATGCCGACGGTATCTTCGGGCTTTCCACCCTGGCCAGCGGCATCCGGGTACAGCAGTTCATGGATCAGCAGCTGCCCCGCCGGGCGGTGGTGGTGGGGGGTGGCTACATCGGCCTGGAGATGGCCGAGGCCCTGGTGCGCCAGGGACTACAGGTGGCGTTGGTGGAAAAGGGGGAACAGGTGATGGGCACCCTGGACCCGGACATGGGGGCCCTGGTCTCGGATGCCCTGCGGGAGATCGGGGTTGAGCTGTATCTGAACGAATCATTGACCGGCTATCAGATGGCCAACGGCCTGGTGAGCGGCGTGGTGACCGACCAGCGCACCCTGCCGGCCGAACTGGTGATCGTCGGTCTGGGTACCCGGCCCAACACGAGCCTGGCCGCAGCAGCCGGCATAACGCTGGGCGAAAAGGGCTCGATCCGGGTCAATCCCCGTATGCAGACCTCGGCGCCCAACGTCTGGGCTGCCGGCGACTGTGCCGAGAGCTTCCATCTGGTGAGCCGCAGGCCGTTCCACGTGGCCCTGGGCACCGTGGCCAACAAGCAGGGCAACGTGGCCGGCATCAACCTGGCCGGCGGCTACGCCACCTTTCCCGGCGTGGTCGGCACGGCGGTCAGCAAGATCTGCAAGTACGAGGTGGCCCGCACCGGCCTGATGGAGCGGGAGATCAACCAGCTGGGCCTTAAGTACCGCAGCGCCACCATCAAGAGCAAGACCCGGGCCGGCTACTACCCCGGCGCCGGCTGGATCACGGTTAAGCTGTTGGCCGAACAGGGCGCCGGTCGCCTGCTGGGGGGCCAGATCGTCGGCCTGGAGGGGGCCGCCAAGCGGATCGACGTGCTGGCCACCGCCATCACCGCCGGCATGACGGTGCAGCAGATTGTTGATCTTGATCTGTCCTACGCCCCGCCCTTCTCGCCGGTCCGGGATCCGGTCCAGACCGCCGCCCGTCAGCTGCTGGGCGGCAGCGACTAGTTGCCTGACCTATCGAAAGGGGCCACGCCATGACCGCCATGCAACGTCTGTTTGAGCACTCCCGTTCAGCGCTGGACACCACGCTGCTCAAACTGGGGGCCACACCGATCACGCTGGAGATGATCGCCAAGCTGATCATTCTGTTGTTGCTGCTGTTCTGGCTGTCGGGCAAACTGCGGGTGCTGATCGCCGACCGGCTGCTGGCGCACACCAGGATGGAGATGGGGGCGCGCCAGGCCATCGGCTCCATTGTGCGCTATCTGGTACTGGTGGTGGGCTTTGCGGTGATCCTGCAGACCGCCAGCATCGACCTGACCGCCCTCAACGTGCTGGCCGGCGCCGTCGGCATCGGCCTCGGCTTTGGCCTGCAGAACATCGTCAACAACTTCATCAGCGGCCTGATCATCCTGTTCGAGCGGCCGATCAAGGTGGGGGACCGGATCGTGGTGGGCGATGTGGAGGGCGATGTGATGCATATCGGCGGCCGCAGCACCACCGTGGTGACCAACGATAACATCTCGATCATCGTGCCCAATTCGAAATTCATCACCGAAGATGTGATCAACTGGAGCCACAACGACCGCAAGGTGCGCTTCAAGATTCCGGTGACCGTGGCCTACGGCAGCGACATCGATCAGGTGACCGGCCTGCTGCTGGAGGTTGCCCGGCAAGACCCGGATGTGCTGCAGACCCCGCCGCCCGGCACCCGGCTGATGGCCTTTGGTGAACAGGGCCTGGAGTTTGAACTGAGAGTCTGGAGTACCACCCTGATCCACCGCAAAGGTGTGTTGATCAGCAACCTCAACACCGCGCTCTACAGAAAACTGACCGCCCAGGGGATCGAGATCCCCTATCGGCAGCTGGACCTGCGTTTCCGCACGCCGCTGCAGACAGAGGTCGCCGCCGAGGACGCCTAACGGGATCAGCCGTCACCGCGCAGGCGTACACGACGAAAGGACGCTCACCATGCTGCTTCAACCCCTGTTCAGCTGCCTGCTGGCCCTGCTCATCAGCAGCGCTCCGCTGCATGCCGCGCCCCCACCGGCCAACGCACCACCGGCCCAGACCGGCGCAGCGGTGCTGCTGGACGGTAAAGAGCTCTTCACCATCGTCAGTGGCGTGCTCTCCTTCACCCCTGCCGACCGGGCCACAACCGTCAGCAACCGTCTGAAAAGCCTGGCCACGAACCGCCAGCTTTCGACCGACAGCATCAACGTGGCCGACCATGCCACTACCAGCGACATCATGGTACAGGATCAGGTGCTGCTGACGATCACCGAGCAGGACGCCGCTGCCAACAATGCACAACGCCAGCAACTGGCAAAGGAACGGGCCGCCCTGATCCGCCAGGCCATTGATGACTACCGCACAGCACGCAGTGGGCGTACCCTGGCGATTGATGCAGCCAAGGCCCTGGCCGTCACGGTGATTCTGGTAACCTTGCTTGCCTTGATCAGACGCTTTTTCCCCCGTCTTACCGCCCAGATCGAAGCATGGCGCGGCACCCGCATCCGTACCATCCGCTTCCAGAACATCGAACTGTTGCATGAGGATCGGGCCGTGGCCATGCTGCTCACCGTGCTGCGCTTCTGCCGCATCCTGCTGGTGGTCGGCCTGCTCTATCTCTACATCCCACTGGTGTTGAGCTTCTTCCCCTGGACCGCCGGTCTGGCCGACCGGCTGTTTGACTACATCGAAACGCCGGTGGTCAAGGTCTGGCACGGGGTGACCAGCTACCTGCCCAACCTGTTCTTTGTGGCGGTGATCGCCATCTGCACCCATTACGTGATCCGCTTCAGCCGCTTTCTGTTCAGTGAGGTGGAACGGCAGAACATCACCCTGCCCGGTTTCTACCCCGACTGGGCCCTGCCCAGCTTCAAGATCGTCCGTTTCCTGATCATCGCCTTTGCGCTGGTGATGGCCTTTCCCTATCTGCCCGGCTCCGATTCGCCGGCCTTCAAAGGGGTGTCGGTCTTTCTGGGGGTGCTGTTTTCGCTGGGGTCGTCGTCGGCCGTGGCCAACGTGGTGGCCGGGGTAATCCTGACCTACATGCGTGCCTTCAGTGTCGGCGACCGGGTCAAGATCGCCGACACCATGGGGGACGTGATCGAGAAAAACCTGCTGGTGACCCGCATCCGCACCGCCAAAAACGTGGATGTGACCGTGCCCAATGCCATGGTGCTGGGCAGCCATATCATCAACTACAGCTCTTCAGCCCAGTTGATCCTCAACACCACCGTCACCATCGGCTACGATGCCCCCTGGCGTCAGGTACATGAACTGCTGATTGATGCGGCCCGCTCAACCGTGCGGATTCTGGCTGAACCCCGTCCCTTCGTGCTGCAGACGGCGCTGAACGACTTTTACGTCAGCTACGAGCTGAACGCCTATACCGATGCGCCATCGTCCATGGCGTCAGTCTACTCAGCACTGCATGCCAACATACAAGACCGCTTCAACGAAGCCGGCGTCGAGATCATGTCGCCCCACTACAGCACCCTGCGGGACGGCAATATGACCACCATACCGGCCGACTACCTGCCCTCGGACTACCGGCCACCAGCTCACCGGATCACGCAGGTCAAGCCATGAGCGAGGTGCTTGCACCATGACCCTCGAAATCCTGCTGGTATGCGGGCTGGTACTCTCGGCCGTAATCCTGTTCGCCACCGAACGGCTGCCGGTGGATCTGACCGCCATGATCATCATGGGCGCCATGCTGCTGTCCGGTATGATCTCGCCCGAAGATGCCATCGGCGGCTTCAGCAACCCGGCCACGGTGACGGTGGGGGCCATGTTCGTGCTGTCGGCCGGCCTGTTCAAGACCGGCGCCGTCAACGTGCTGGGAAACAGCCTGGCCCGGCTGGGACGGATCAGTTTCTGGCTGCTGGTGGTCGTGATGATGCTGATGGTGGGCCTCTTGTCGGCCTTCATCAATAACACGGCCGCCGTGGCGATCTTTCTGCCGGTGATGCTGACCATCGCCAAAGACTGCGGTTTTTCGGCCGCACGCCTGCTGCTGCCGCTCTCATTTGCCTCCATGTTCGGCGGGGTCTGCACCCTGGTGGGCACCTCCACCAACATCCTGGTCTCCTCCATCGCCGAACGGCACGGCCTGCAACCGATCGGCATGTTTGAGCCGACCGCCCTGGGGCTGCTTTTTTTCGGGGCCGGCAGCCTGTACCTGCTGCTGATCGGTATCCGCATGATCCCGAAACGGTCGGCAGGGGGCGAACGCAGCCCGATCTTTGGCAGCGGCGACTACCAGATAGAGATCATACTGGAACCGGAGGCCCGTTCGGTGGGCACCGTCCTGGCTGATTCACCGCTTCTGCACGACGTGTCCATCCGTTCGGTAGAGGTGTTCCGTAACGGCAAACGGCTGGAACAAGCGGCCGAAGAACTGTTTCTGCAGGCCGGAGACCAGCTCAAAGTGCGCTGCGATCTTGAAAACTTCCGCAAGCTGAAGGAACGCCAGGGAATCGCCCTGCGCCAGGAAACCGGTGCAGCTGCCGATGAAGAGGCCGTACTGGTGGAGGCGGTGGTGGCCCCGGGATCGACTCTGGACGGCCGCAGCCTGAAACAGGTCCGTTTTCGTTCACGCTACGGTCTGACCGCCCTGGCCGTCCGTCACCGGGGTCGGGTGATGCGTGAAGATCTGGAAGAGATGCGGCTTAAGGCCGGCGACGTGCTGCTGTTCGAGGTGGCCCAGAAACAGCTGCAGCTGTTGCGCGACGACCGGACCTTCGTGTTGGTGTCCCAAGTGGAGCTGCCAAATTTCAGAAAAAGCCGGATGCTGACCGCCATCGCCATTGTGGCCGGGGTGGTGTTAGCCGCCGCCAGCGGCGCAGTACCGATCGTGGCCGGCGCCATTGTGGGCTGCATCCTGATGGTGCTGACCCGTTGCCTGACCCTGGACGAGGCCTACGGCTCCATCAACTGGCAGGTCATCTTTCTGTTGGCCGGAGTGCTGACCCTGGGCACCGCCCTGGAGACCACCGGGGCCGCCCGCCTGATCGGCGGCCTGCTGGTGGACAACCTGGGCAGCCTGGGACCGGTAGCCCTGGTTTCCGGTCTCTATCTGGCCACCTCGCTCTTAACCGAGCTGATGTCAAATAACGCCACCGCAGCGCTTCTGGCGCCCATCGCCATTGCCGCTGCCGAGACCCTGGGCATCGATGCGCGGCCCCTGTTGATGGCGATCACCTTTGCCGCCTCGGCCAGCTTCATGACCCCGGTTGGCTACCAGACCAACACCCTGATCTATGGGCCGGGCCAGTTCCGCTACGCCGACTTCCTCAAGGTGGGCACGCCGCTGAACATCCTGTTCTGGATCCTGGCAACCATCTTTATTCCTCGCTTCTGGCCGTTTTAGCATGAGGCTTTGTACGACAAAGGTGACCTGATGATGTTGAATACGACAGTAAACGTAATCGGCGGGCTGGCCCTGTTCCTGCTGGCCATGCTGATGATGACCGAGGGCCTGAAGCTCTTTGCCGGTGATGGCTTGAAGCAGTTGCTGGGCCGCTTCACCTCCACGCCGTTTCGGGGAGTGCTGGCAGGCTCTCTGGTGACCGGCCTGGTACAGTCATCCACGGCGGTCACTGTGGCGGTGATCGGTTTTGTCAACATTGGCCTGCTGGGCCTGCGGCAGGGTTTGGGTGTGGTGTTCGGCACCAACGTCGGCACCACCGTCACCGGCTGGCTGGTCAGCCTGGTGGGGTTCGGTTTCAAGATCGAGAGCTTTGCCCTGCCGATCCTGGCTGTGGGCGTGGCCCTGCGGCTGGGGTGCTGCAGTCGGCGCAATCAGGGTCTGGGCAAGGCGATTGAATCTGAAAAACGGCAGTAAACCACGGCACTCTTGACGACCTGCAGCATGATCGGCCGCGTATGGCGCCATGCCCTCGGACAGCCAGGCCAGGCAGTCTATAACAATAACTGTTGACAAAATGAGGCATACCAAACTATAAAAACAATTCCTAAAGGGGAGTAGCCACCGGCCGGAGAAATGGCCGACCCATAATCCGTCAATACGACCTGCTGGTCCGGATATGGGACGAGAAATCGACCGCAAGACCTTTACCCAAGCGTGTATTTGCATGCCCAGGGTAAAGGTCTTTTTTGTTTTCGGCACGTGCTGATGGTATCAGCAGCCTGCCAGACCTATTCCAATCAAAGGACCTGCTGATGTCGTCACAAATCGTACTATGGGGCGCTTTTGCTGTACCGGTGGTCAGCATACCGGCCATCTTCGCCATTACGCTTGATCCGTTCATTGTTCTCACCTCCAATGTCTTTGCCATCATGGGGCTGCGGGCACTCTATTTCCTGCTGGCCGGCGTGTTGGGGATGTTCATTTACCTGAAATACGGTATCTCCTTCATCCTTGGCTTTGTGGGCATCAAGATGATCCTGATCATGCTGGGGATCCATCTGCCGATAGCGGTTTCACTGGGAATCATCGTTGTGAGCCTGATAGCGGCCATTGGACTGTCACTGTTTGCCAACACTGCTCCGGAGCTTGGCCCTAAGGCCGGTCTGACGGATGAAGCCTGATAAACACCCTGCAACTAACCAACCAAGGAGTGACCATGCAACGACAGGTAGCTAAAATTTTTACTGTACTGGCAGCAGTTCTGTTTTTGAGTATCAGCGTTTTCGAACTGCATGCTGAAGCCAGGGTTGGCGGCAGCCGTTCCATGGGTAGCCGCGGATCCCGCACCTATACCAAACCGGCAGCCCCGACCTCCCGGCCAAGTCAGCAAAAGGCCACACAAACCCCAGGTTCACTGCAACAGCAGCCTGCGGCGGGTGGTAGCTTCATGCGAACCATGGCCGGCGGCCTGATGGGCGGTATGCTCGGCAGTATGTTGTTCAGCAGCTTTGCCGGAGCTTCCGGCGGCCTGGGAGCCGGTGGCGGCATCGGCCTGTTTGAGATCGCTCTGCTGGGCGGCATCGCGTATCTGATCTACCGCTTTATGAAGAAAAAAAGAGAAGAAAGCATGCCGGCACCGGCGCTACAACCCGGCGCACGATTCGACGCACAGGCTAACGGTCCGATCAGGATGCAGCCGGTCGAGGCCGCCTACTTGCCGGCAGATTCGGGCCTGCAGCATATCCAGCAGATGGACCGCAACTTCGACGAAACAGCCTTTCAGGACATGGTTATGGACCATTTCTTCAGAATTCAGGCAGCCTGGATGAACCGGGACCTGTCTTCCGCTTCGGGACTAATGACCGACGAAATGCGGCTGATCATGCAGGGCAACATCGATCAACTGCTGAAGGACAAGCAGATCAACCGGCTCGAAAACATAGCTGTCAGAAAAGTGGAGATTGCCGAGGCGTGGCAGGAGGCCGGGCAGGATTACATCACGGTTCTGGTACATGCCAATCTGCTTGATTATACGGTCGATGAAGCGTCTGGCGCCGTGGTTTCGGGAAGCACCACCGAACCGGTGCGTTTTGAAGAAAACTGGACCTTCGTCAGGTCAGTTGGCAGTAACCCCTGGCAGCTTTCCGGCATCCATCAACGATAAGCGCTGAACTGCTCGCCTCCTGCCCGGCAAGAAGCGACACATCAACCCCATCGGTGTTCCCCGGCAGGTCTGACGGGGAATACCGATGGGTATACACCAAAAACCGATCGGCGCACGGCTACCCGGATAACGGCCCCGTTTGCCGGCCGGCTGTTTTTCGGCTACTATCAGAACTCACTGATCTGTCCGTCACCCCCCCAAGACTCTTCATACACGTGCATGAAAAGGAGCCGTCATGTTCAAACGTATCATCCTGTTTATGGTTACCAACCTGGCGATCGTCTTCGTCCTCAGCATCGTACTGAACCTGTTGGGGGTCGGCCCGATGCTGGATCAGCAAGGCCTCAATCTGACCAGCCTGGTGATCTTCGCGGCGGTGTTCGGCTTTGGCGGCTCGCTGATCTCGCTGGTGATCTCCAAGTGGACCGCCAAGCGGATGACCGGCGCCCAGGTGATCACCCAGCCCGCCACCGAACTGGAACACTGGTTGGTGGAAACCGTGCGGCGTCAGGCCCTGAAGGCCAACATCGGCATGCCCGAGGTGGCGATCTACGATGCCCCTGATCCCAACGCCTTTGCCACCGGCATGAACCGCAACAACGCCCTGGTGGCGGTCAGCACCGGTCTGTTGCGGGCGATGGACAGAAACGAAGCCGAGGCGGTGCTGGCCCATGAGATCAGCCATGTGGCCAACGGCGACATGATCACCCTGGCCCTGATCCAGGGGGTGGTCAACACCTTCGTGATCGTGGCCTCGCGGCTGGCCGGCTACCTGGTTGACCGGGTCATCTTCAAGACCGAGCGGGGTCACGGCCCGGGCTTCTTCATCACCTCGATGATCGCCCAGCTGGTGTTCGGCATCCTGGCCAGTATCATCGTCTGCTGGTTCAGCCGTCAGCGCGAGTTCCGGGCCGATGCCGGCGCAGCAAGCATTTCAGGCAGCGAGAAGATGATTGCAGCCCTGCAAAAACTGCGCATGAGCAGTGCCCAGCCCCACCTGCCGGATCAGATGGCTGCCTTCGGCATCTCCGGCCCGGTGGGAGGCGGCCTGCGCAAGCTGTTCATGACCCACCCGCCTCTGGAGGAGCGGATTGCTGCCCTGCAACGTGGCAGGTAGGACTCGAGGGGCTTAACCGATCAGACCAATATGGCCTTTATGGGCACTGCCGTGGTCAATGGCCGGGCTCGCGGTCTGGTGGTGGTGGAACTGGACAAGTGGTTGCGGCGGCGGTCTGCCCCCTAGCCTCCCGACAGCCTGCTGATCATATAGCCGGCCGCCACGGCGGTACCGATCACCCCAGCCACGTTGGGACCCATGGCATGCATCAGCAGGTAGTTCTGGGGATCGTACTCGGTGCCCACACTTTGGCTGACCCGGGCGGCCATCGGCACTGCCGAGACACCGGCCGATCCGATCAGTGGATTGATCGGGTTGTTGGGTGACAGGCGGTTCATCAGCTTGGCGAGCAGCACCCCACCGGCGGTGGATACCCCGAAGGCCACCACCCCCATGCCGATGATCGGCGGGAACAGCTCCAGCTGGATCCCCTGGCTGATGAAATAGTACAGGCCGGCGGTGGGATGGAACATGCCGTCGATGGTCCAGCCGCCGTCGTACAGGGCCCGGGTGGGCAGATTGGCCAACAGCGCCCCGAAGGCGATCGGCAGCAGCAGGAGCGGCTCGTACTGCTTTTTGATGGCCAGATACAACAGCAGGCCGCAGATGGCCCACATGGTCAACATACTGACCGACAGGTACTGAAAACCGGTATCGTGGACAAACATCTGCAACACATCATTCAGAATGTTCAGCATCAAACTCACCCCTCGATCTGCAGCAGCGTGGTGCCCTCATCCACCGCATCACCCACCTTGACCAGCACGGCCCGCACCGTACCAGCCACCGGCGAGACCACCGGGGTCTCCATCTTCATCGCATCCAGTACGATCACCGTCTGATTGACCGCCACCGCATCCCCTGCCTTTACCAGACACTTGAAGACGTTGCCGGCCATCGGGCTGTTCACCCGCCGGTCACCCGAGGTCTGCGGGGCTGTCGGGGTCGCCACGGGTTGCGGTATCTGCTGAACAGGATGGAGCACGGCAGCGGATGATCGGGCTGCATCAGCGCCGTCATCCAGCACCTCCACACCAACCTCGTAGCTTTTCCCTTCCAGGGTGATCCGAAGTATTTTCATGGCCTGTAGTCCTTTCGCAGCTTATTTAAGACGGTGATCCTGCAGGGCATGCCGTCCCTGGGCGGCCCAAGTCAGATCCCTGGCGTTCAGCGGCCGAAAGCGTTCGACCCGCACCGGTTCTTCCAGAACCTCACTGGCGGCAGCGGTCAACAGTACCAGCAGCTGCTGATCACTCAATCCGGGATGGATGCTGGCTGCGGCGTGATTTTCTGCGGGGACGGCTGTGGCGACACGCGCTGTGGAGGCTTGCAATGTCTGCAACCGGTTGAGCAACCGGCCAATGGCTGCACAGATCAGGCTTAACGAGATCAGCGCCACCAGCACCACAATCAGGCCGGTCAGCTGAAACTCCACCAGCCCCCCCAAACTGTAGGGAGCGGCGTTCCCATCCTTGGCCAGGTACTGTTCACCCAGCTTGACCTGCGCTGGATTTTTCAGCGTTTGACTTTTCTGATCGCCTGCCTGCTGCAGACGGGCCGCTTGCGCGTCCTGATAGGTCCGGTACAGTACCGTGCCGTCGTCCAGCACCGTGAAAACGGCCGGGGGCTGAACAGTAGCTGGCTGTACATCTGTTGTGGTTGACACCATGCGCTCCTTACAGCGGAATCAGGCCATGCTTCTTGGCCGGCCGACTTACCCGTTTGGTGAGGGCAATACGCAGGGCCAGCCCAACCCGTGCCCTGGTCTCAGATGGTTCGATCACATCGGTCACCATGTCCCGTGATGCCGCCTGGTACGGGGTGGCAAAATGCTCACGGTAGGACTGCACCAGCTGGGCCTCTTTGGAGGCACGATCTTCCGCTTCCTCGATCTCCTTCTTGTAGATGATCCTGGCCGCGCTCTCAGCCCCCATCACCGCGATCTCGGCGCAGGGCCAGGCAAAGATGAAATCGGCTCCCATATCCTTGGAACACATGGCCAGATAGGCGCCACCGTAGGCCTTGCGCATGATCACCGTGATCTTGGGCACGGTGGCGGCAGCATAGGCAAACAGCATCTTGGCGCCGTGACGGATGATACCGCCCCGTTCCTGGGCCAGTCCGGGCATAAAACCGGGCACATCCACCAGGTTGACCAGCGGCACGTTGAAAGCGTTGCAAAAACGGATAAAACGAGCCGCCTTGTCGGAGCTGTCGATATCCAGACAACCGGCCTTACAGGCCGGCTGGTTGGCAACGATCCCCACCACCATGCCGCTGATGCGACCAAAGCCAACCACGATATTGCGGGCGAACTCGCGCTGCACCTCCAGCCACTGTCCCGCATCCAGCAGCCGATCGATCACGGCATAGACATCGTAGGCAGTCTTGGGATCATCGGGCACCAGCTTATTCATTCCCTTGTCCGGCGCCAGACTGATCTCTTCAGGGATCTGGTGCGGCGGGTCCTGCATATTGTTGAGCGGCAGAAAGCTGATCAACTGCTGGGCGATACTGATGGCCTGACGGTCATCCTCGGCAATGAAATGGATGTTGCCGCTCACCGCGGCATGGGCCTCGGCAGTGCCGAACTGCTCGATCGGCGCCACCTGGCCGGTGGCTGACTTAATCACCTCCGGTCCACAGATGAACATGCTGGAATGGGTGCGGGTCTGGATCAGAAAGTCCATCAGGGCCGGACTGTAGGCGGCGCCGCCGGCGCAGGGGCCGGCGATGATGGCGATCTGCGGCACCACCCCCGAGGCGGCCACATTCTGATAAAAGACCTGCCCATAGCCGGACAGACTGTGGATCCCCTCCTGAATGCGGGCCCCGCCCGAATCGTTGATCGCCACCACCGGAATGCCGGTCTCGCAGGCGATCGCCATGATGTCGCAGATTTTTTTGGCATGCATATGCCCCAGGGCGCCGCCACCCACGGTAAAATCCTGACTAAAGACCGCCACCGGCCGTCCATCAATGTTACCCGTGCCGGTGACAACCCCATCGCCCGGCATAAATTTGTCAACAAAACCAGGCATATGACAGGCATGGTTGACATGCATACCGAGTTCACAAAATGATGCCGGATCAAACAACTGCTCGACCCGCTCGCGAGCGCTTAAACGCCCCTCGGCGTGACGTTTCTTGATCTTTTCCTTGCCGCCTCCCGCCAAAGCCGCTGCGCGACGCTGCTGCAACTCATCCAGCAACTCCTGCCTGATTGCCATAGGGCTACTCCTTGCAAACCGCCTCAGATCTGATCTCTTGAGATAACTATAGAACCGGAGCGCTGATATGCAAGTAAACCGGCGCGAAAAAATTGTTTCAAACAGACAAACCGGACCCTTGATCGAACCGGTTTCTGACAGCTTTGTCAGAAACCGGTCAGTTGTATCTCACGGCATTGCCTGCTAGAGTCACGACAAGGAGCTGTCAACCATGCGGATTCTGGTGGTGGAGGATGAACATAAGATCGCCGAGGCCCTCAAACGGGGCCTGGAGGCCGAAGGGTATCAGGCGGTCACCGCAGCCGGCGGCGAAGAAGGTTTCTTTTGCCTGAGCAGCGAACCGTTCGATCTGCTGCTGCTGGATCTGATGCTGCCCGGCCGTGACGGCCTGGAGATCCTGACCACCCTGCGAGCCAAGGGGTTTACCCTGCCGGTGCTGGTGTTGACCGGACGGGACACGGTGGAGGACCGGGTACTGGGCCTGGACAGCGGCGCCGACGACTATCTGGTCAAACCGTTCGCCTTCCCGGAACTGCTGGCCCGCATCCGCCTGCTGCTGCGTCGCGGTCGCCAGGAAACCGATAAACCTCTCAACCTGGCCGACCTGGCACTGAACCCGGCCAACCATCAGGCCCTGCGCAACGACCAGCCCCTTGAACTTACCTCACGGGAGTTCGAGCTGCTGGAATACCTGCTCAAGCACCAGGGGCACGTGGTCTCCCGCGAAATGCTGGCCCATGATGTCTGGAAGGTGCGGGAACGCTCCACCCCCCTGGACAACGTGATCGACGTCAATATCGCCCGCCTGCGACGCAAGGTGGACGGTCCCTACCCCCTGAAGCTGATCCGCACCATCCGTGGTGTGGGCTTCATGGCATCAGCCGAGGACCACCATGCCGCGCCCCAGTAATACCCGTCTTCGCTTTACCCTGCTCTACGGTGCGGCGCTGACAGCTACCGTGGTACTGTTTTCGGCCGGCATCTACTATTTCGTACAGTCCATGCTGATCAACCAGATCAACAACCACCTGCGCAAGGATCTGGCCACCGTTGTCAACTACCTGCGGCTCGACCCGGACGGCCTCCAGAAACTGGCACAAATGGGCCCAGTACACCACTTCAGGGTGCGGGACGGCAACCGCCCCCTGATCGCCTCCCAGGAATGGCAGCAGTCCGGTCTCGACCGCCTGTTGGGAGCGGGCAACCCCTACCCTGCCCCTCACTCGGTCCGCGTGGATGGCAAACGTCTCTATCGGGTTCAAAGCCAGCTGCTGCCCCTGCACGACCAGCTCTACCAGATTGTGGTGGCCCACGAAGAAAGCAATTACCGCCGCACCCTCAACACCCTGGCCCTGATCATCCTGCTGATCATGCCGGTCTCGGTGGTGCTGTCGCTGCTGGTGGGCTACCTGATTGCCGGCCGGGTACTGGCACCGATCAGAAGCATCACCGCCAAGGCCCGCGAGATCGGTGCCGAGAACCTCTCCGCCCGGTTGCCGGTCAGTGTGGAATCGAACGAGTTCAGCAACCTGGCCACGGTCTTCAACCAGACCTTTGAGCGGCTTGAGGATTCATTTGAACGACTGCGCCGTTTCACCAGCGACGCCTCCCACGAACTGCGCACCCCGCTGACCGCCATCCGCAGCATCGGCGAGACAGCCCTGCAGCAGCAGACCGTCAGCCCGGAGTGCCGTGAGACCATCGGCAGCATGCTGGAAGAGACCGACCGGCTGGTGCAGACCGTGGAATCGCTGCTGCTTTTAAGCCGCACCGACGGCAACGCCCTGCAGAAGCAACCGGTGGAGATCGGCGACCTGCTGGACGACGTGGTGGAGTTCCTTACGGTACTGGCCGAGGACCGGCAGCAGCAGATCATCTTCGAACGGAACACCAGTCTGACCATCCCGGCCGACCCCTGCATGCTGCGACGGGCCTTTCTGAACCTGGTAGACAATGCCATTAAATACTCCCCTGAACAGAGTCACATCACCATTCGGTTCTATCGCACCCCTGACCAGGAGACCGTCATCGATGTGCTTGATCACGGCCCCGGTATTCCGGCCCCTGAAAAAGAACGGATATTCGACCGTTTTTATCGATTGGACAATGGCCGTTCCCGTGACAAAGGCGGCACCGGCCTGGGACTCTCGATCACCAAGGCAGCCCTGGAGGCCCACGGCGGCACCATCACCCTGCTGGACTCCTCCACTGGCGGCTGCCTGTTCAGAGTGCGCTTCCCAGCCACACCTCCTCACTCCAATTCCTGACAGCTTTGTCAGGAAAGCGTCAGTTGTCCTTTTACCGGCATGTTGCTACACAGAAGATACAGGATTTTAAAAAGCTTCTGGCACCAACAACAAGGAGGAACGCATGAAAAAGATGGTTGCACTGACATTCACAATCTGCGCAACACTGCTGACGGCACAGGCCTTTGCCGCCGATCCCAAGGGTGAGTTTGTCGGTTCAACGGCCTGCCAGAAATGCCATGCCGTTGAATACAAAAGCTGGAAAGAGACCTACCACAGCAAGATGGTCCGCACCAGGCAAGAAGGCATCCTGAAGGAGGCTGTGCAGAAATGGTCCACTGATGGCAGCGGCGATGGCCCGACCACCGGGAACGTCACCAAGGCGACCTTCAAGCTGGAGGATGTGCAGTATGTAGTGGGTTCCCGCTGGAAGCAGCGTTATCTGGTTAAAAACGATCAGACCGGCGGCATGCAGTTCCTGAATCGGCAGTTCAACCGCTACACCGGCAAGTGGGAAAACTACGGTCAGAAAAACGACTGGAACACCATGTGCGGCACCTGCCACACCACCGGCTACCGGATTACGGAGTATGACGATACCTTCGGCAAGCATGGCCGTACCGTCAAGGATACCTACAGTGAGATGAACGTCGGCTGCGAGGCCTGTCACGGCCCCGGCGCCAAGCATATTGCAGCCAAAGCCAAGGATAAGAAGAAGACCATCTTTAACCCGGCCAATGCCGATATCAAAGCCCAGTCCAGGGTCTGCGGTTACTGCCACATCCGGGTTGAAAACGAGAAGTTCATGTCAGCCCAGGGCAACCCCCGTGAAGACCTGCCGGCACCCAAGGTGGGCGACACCTATAAGGCCGGCGACGACTGGACCACATGGTATCCTGCCCAAGCGGTGATTCCCGGCGTCCATGCCGACCAGCCGGCTGACAAGCAATATGCCGGAGAGTTGAAGGGTCTGTTCAAGCTGGATGAACATGCCAAGCAGAACAAGGTCTACGACGAAGCCAAGCACCACCAGCAGTACCAGGGCTTCCTGCAGTCCAAGCACTATCAGGGTGGCTCCATGTCCTGTATCACCTGCCATTCGCCCCACGCCGGCAAGGGCAAACTGAAAAAGGTTACCAAGGATGCCTGCCACAAGTGCCACGACACATCCTTTACCGTAGAGAAGTATATGCCCAACACCGGCCAGACCGCCGGCAACCTGTTCGTCCGCTCCCACACCTTCCCGAAGAATCCACGCAAGGGCGGAGCAGGGGCCGCCGATATGACACCGCCGAACTACTACGAATAAACCGGCATGATCAGGTAGTACGCAAAGCGGCCGCTCCCGAAATTCGGGGGCGGCCGTTTTGATTTGAAGCAGCCCAATAAAAAAAACCTGCGGCTACCAGTTTTCTCCCAGAATCTCGAAATGTGCCTTGGGATGGGCGCAGGCCGGACACTGCTCCGGTGCCTCGGCATTGGTGTGCAGATAGCCACAGTTACGGCAGCGCCAGACCATGATCTGATCCCGCTTGAAGACCCGGCCGGCCTCGATGTTGGCCAGCAGATCACGGTAGCGCTTCTCATGCTGCTTCTCGGCCACCGTGATGGCGGTCCAGACCGCGGCGATCTCGTTGAAGCCTTCCTGTTTAGCCACCTCGGCAAAGGCCGGATACAGTTCGGAATGTTCCTCATGCTCACCGTTGGCCGCTGCCAGCAGGTTTTCTACCGTGGTGCCGATCACGCCGGCCGGAAAGCTGGCGGTAATCTCCACCATACCGCCATCCAGAAACTTGAAGAAACGCTTGGCGTGCTCCTTCTCCTGGTTGGCGGTCTCCTCGAAGATGTCGGCAATCTGGACGTAGCCTTCCTTTTTGGCTGCGGCTGCAAAGTAGGTGTAGCGCATACGGGCCTGGCTCTCGCCGGCAAAGGATTTAAGAAGGTTCTTCTCAGTTTCGGTACCTTTTACTGATTTTCCCATCGGTTACTGCTCCTTTCCTGTGGTGTTATACAATGGTAGCAGAATCAGCAGGGCAATGCCACCGCCGATAACTCCCAGGTTACTCGCCGCCGACCAAGCATGCAGCTTTCTGAAGGTCCGACGTGCCGGGTGATCGGCCGGCGTGGTAACAAAGGAGGGAATTTCTTTTTTAATGGCCGCAGCCCGGGGTTCGATTATATACGCCTGCAGCGAGGTAATTGCCAGCATAGCCACGACAATCGCACTGGAGGCTACCCACCGACGGCTGCGGGTAAACAGCAGACAGGCCAGGGCAAACACACCGCAGACCAGCCCCCACTTGAAATAACCGGGGAACAGAACCCCGACAATACTGCCGGCCAGATCGCGATCAAAGCTCTTGAACAGCGTAGGGGTCAGGACAAAGGTGAACAGGGCAGCACCACCCACCCAGAAGGCGATCAGCAGACGATAGAACATGGACAGGTACTGCACGAAAAACCTCCAGAATACACTCCATTGTGTCTGGCCGGATGCCGTTGAGCACCCGGCCAGTTTCCTCAATAAATAGAAGTCGCCTTGAGTTTACATCAGCAAAATCAGAACGCCATCTCCGGCTTCCATTCCTTCCAGACATTGCCGGCCAGGTCAGGACCGGGTTTAAGGGTCGGTTTGCCCGGTGTCCAGCCGGCCGGCATCACCTCGCCGGTGGCGCGCACATGCTGGAAGGCCTTGATCTGACGGATCAGCTCACCGACGCTGCGGCCTACTTCCGGGGTCAACACCTCCATGGCCCTGATGTTAAAATCAGGATCGATGATGAACCGGCCGCGGATATCCACCCCGGCTGACGGTTCAAAGATGCCGTAGGCCTGGCCGATCAGACCGCCGGCATCGGCGATCAACGGGAACGGCACCCCGCCGGGCACCATCTTGGATAGCTCTTCTTCCTGCCAGATCTTATGGACAAAGCGGCTGTCGGTACTTGCGGCAAAGCTTTCTACACCCAGCTCTTTCAGTTCTGCATGCTTGACGGCGACCGCCGTCAGTTCAGTCGGTCAGACAAAGGTGAAATCGCCCGGATAGAAGCAGAGGACGATCCACTTTCCTTTATAATCAGACAGTTTCATGGTCTGAAAACCACCGTTCAAAAAAACGTTGGCCTCAAAATCAGGGGCCTGATGCCCCACCAGTGGCATACTCATGGTTGTTCCCTCCGTTGTTGGTTGTGCTGTTGCCGTTTGCTGCGGCGTTGCCTTGACTGGTCCTCCGGCCGGTTTGACGCAGCCTTGTCCGGATTCCATGTGTTGATCTCCTTTCAGTAAGCTGGGGGGAGCAGGTCCTCCCCCCGCCAAGAACTCAAGAGCTTTTCATCATGGTGAAAGACCTGATCAGCTCATGATCTGCAGGATCCTGTATCAGGGCAACCAGGTCTTTTTTTATGGCAGCCAGGTCGAGTTTTGTAAACTCTTCCCGGTAGTCAAACTCCTTGCCCATTGGATTGGACTTGTCGGGATGCTGATGCAAAATGTGGAGATTTAACTGGTTCGGCCACCAATCCTTGTTTGACGTACCGCCACCAGCCACTTGCCTGCTGGACTTGCCCGTTACCGGGCATTTACTGTTGTCTCCCATGCAATCTGCTCTTTCAATGAGTTACGTTCGATCCAGGTTCTCTGTTCCGCAGAAAACTTCAGGCCGACAGGAAAAGGCTAGCATACAATCTTCGAAAGTCTACAAAACAAGTTTCAAACCTAACCAGTAAAAATACTTATCAACCGATTAATAAAAAGCGGGCGACCTGAGAGGCGACCCGCTTCAATGAGATCTGGCTAGCTGATCTTGATAAACACCGAGCCTGCAGCCCCGCAGACCGGACACTTGTCCGGAGCAGCCTTCTCGTGGGTGTGACCGCAGATCGGACAGACGTAGTAATCGAACTGCTCACCAGCCTGCCCCAGGCTGTCAAAGGCCTTCTGGTACAACTCGGCATGGGTCTTCTCAACGGTGTTGGCATAGCTGAAGGAACGCAGCGCCTCAGTGGCGCCCTCCTGCTTGGCGTCTTCGATCATCGGCGGATACATCTCCTTAAACTCGTGGGTCTCGCCGCCAATCGCCTCCTGTAGATTTTCTTTTGTACTCTTGATGCCACCCAGCGCTTTCAGGTGAGCATGGGCATGTACCGTCTCAGCCTCGGCTGCAGCACGGAACAGACGAGCCACCTGGGGGTAGCCGTCTTTATCGGCCTGCTTGGCAAAGGCCAGATACTTACGGTTGGCCTGAGATTCACCGGCAAAAGCATCCATCAGATTCTTCTCGGTCTTCGGTCCATTCGCCATCGTTAGTTCCTCCTTGGATTACTGATTCAGGTTCACCATTGGTGAAACAGGAATAATACCTATCTAATAAATTGTCAAGATGAAATGAGTCCGATTTACTGGTGTTAACATTCCGCTGCCGCAAAACGGGCAATGGTCTGGGCAACCTTTTCAGGCCCCATCCGGTCGTTATTAAATAGTTTCCGTCCGGAAACCCCAGCTTTGGCGAGTTGGGTAACAGTAGCAGTGGGAATATCCATCTGCTTTACGTTTCTGATGTTGTGATTTTGTAGTTTTTGACCAGCTCTTTCTCAATTCA
>Ga0302250_1000213_pt1 | contig 71644 bp, 72 predicted proteins | sample AAG_RA_Asp_MG_FD_193536 | JGI IMG/M metagenome (GOLD analysis project Ga0302250, IMG submission 193536) | Enriched activated sludge microbial communities from anaerobic digester in WTTP, New Holstein, Wisconsin, United States - AAG_RA_Asp | ecosystem: Engineered > Bioreactor > Anaerobic >... | reverse complement strand
GGCGCAGATCACCACCGGCCAGAAGGTCAAGCTGGAAGACGGCACCGAGGAGGAGCACAAGACCGTCAAGTCCAAGGATCAGGCCGCGCTCTCCAACATGATCCAGTGGATCCTGTCGTTGAAGTAGCCCCCGAAAAAGCCCGTTTCCCCCGAACAGGCCCCGGTTCGCCGGGGTCTGTCGTTTCTCCGTGGTCATTCGGTGGTTGGTGTTCAATTGGTGATACCACGAATTCACCTGGCCAAGGTCATGCGCTAGAATCCGCCGCTCTGAAGTGCTATGCCAATACAGTATCGAGAGCCCCCGTGTCCAGTTCCGAAAACCCAGGCAGTATTCATTGCCAGCGCATCCGCCTGACCGGCGTCGTCCAGGGCGTCGGTTTCCGTCCGTTCGTCTGGCGCCTCGCCAAGGAATTGCGCCTCACCGGCTGGGTACGCACCGATGCCAGGGGGCTGGAGATCGAGGTACGCGGTCCGCACATGAAGATCGACAGCCTGGTCGACCGACTGCGCCGCGAGGCGCCGCCCTTTTCACGCATCGACTCGGTACAGCGTCGGTCTGCCGAGCCGGAAGACATCGCCGACGACTTCGCGATCATCGACAGTCTGGGCGGCCGCACGGCGACGATGATCGGGCCGGATACGGCCGTCTGTCGCAATTGCCTGGCCGACATGTTCGATCCGCAAGCGCGGCGCTGGCGCTATGCCTTTACCAGCTGCGCCCATTGCGGGCCGCGCTTCTCGATCTGCCACGACCTGCCTTTCGACCGGGAGCGCACCAGCTTCCGGGCTTTTCCGGCCTGCAAGAAATGCCGCGGCGAGTTCGAGCGCCCTCATGACCGGCGGCTGCACACGGCCGGCATCAGCTGCCCGAAATGCGGGCCGCAACTGTCACTGCTCGATCCGCTCGGGAAGCCCATTCACGGCGATGCGCTCGCGAATGCCCTCGCGCTGCTGAAAGAGGGAAAGATCCTGGCCGTCAAGGGACCGGGCGGCTTCCAGCTGATGTGCGACGCGCGCAATGTCGAAGCGGTGGCTGCGCTGCGCGTGCGCAAGCGCCAGGCGGCGCGGCCATTCGCCGTGATGTTCGCCAATGCGTTGTCGGCGACGGCCTGCGTGCACGTCAGCGTCGGCGAACCGGGGCTGCTGAATCTGCCGGAGCGGCCGATCATCCTGTTGCGCAAGCGCCACCGCTGCGACGCCGCACTGCCGGGCGTGGCGCCCGACCTGGCCTGGCTCGGGGTGATGCTGCCGGCGTCGCCGCTGCATTACCTGCTGTTCCACGAGGCTTCGGGCCGGCCGGAAGGGACGGCCTGGCTCGACCGGGCCGAGGAACTGGCCCTCGTCGTCACCAGCGGCAACCCGGCCGGCGAGCCGCCGGCGATCGGCAACCAGGAAGCCCTCGAACGCCTGGCCGGAATCGCCGACGCTTTCCTGATGCACGACCTCGAACTCGCCACCGGCGCCGAGGACAGCATCGCCTGTTCCGGGCCGGGCGGATTGCAACTGGTGCGCCGCTCACGCGGCTACGCGCCGCGTTCCGTCAAGCTGCCGTTCGCCACCGCGCCGATCCTCGCCGTCGGCGCCCACGACAAGAGCACGGTCTGTGCCACGCGGGGCAACGAAGCCTTCCTGTCGCCGCACCTGACCAGCCTCGTCGATGCCTCGTCGACGGCGGCCATCGGCGTGGCGGCCGCTCACCTGTTGCAACTGCTCGACGTCTCGCCATCGCTGATCGCGCACGATCTCGATCCGCAGAGTCCGGCGACGCGTCTGGCTGTCGCGCTGGCGGAAGAGCGCAACCTGCCGTTGCTGGCGGTGCAGCACCATCACGCGCATGTCGCGGCGATCCTCGCCGAACACCACGTCGAAGGACCGGTCTATGCGCTGGCGCTCGACGGATTCGGCATCGGCAACGACGGCCAGCCGTGGGGCGGCGAGTTGCTTCGGGTGGACGGCGCGTCGTTCGCCCGACTGGGGCATCTCGCCCCGCTCGGGCTCTGCGCCGGCGACCCCGAGAACGGACAGCCCTGGCGACTGGCGGCGGCAGTCCTGCACGCCCTCGGCCGCGGCAGCGAAATCGAGCGCCGCTTTGCCACACAACCCGAGGCGGCCCGGGTCGCCGCCGATCTGGCCAGCGGCGTCGGCATCCAGCCGACGACGAGTCTCGGCCGGCTGCTCGACGCGGCGGCCGGACTGCTCGCCATCTGTCCGGTGGCGCGCTTCGGCGGGCAGGGCGGGCTGCTGCTCGAAGGGCTGGCCGAGCATCAGGGCGAGGTGGCGCCGTTGCCCGGCGGCTGGCGGATCGAGGGCGGCTGTCTTGACCTGCTGCCGTTGTTTGCCGCACTGGCCGACGAGAAGAATGCCCAGCACGGTGCGGCGCTGTTCCATGCGACACTGGCCGCCGCGCTCGCCGAATGGTTGCTCGCTGTCGCGCCGGTCGGCACGACCGTGGCGGCCGGCGGCGGCTGCATGCAGAACCAGGTGCTGGGTCGCGGGCTGCGCGACCGCCTGGGCAACGCCGGCTTCCACCTGATCGAGGCGCGCCGCATCCCCCCCAACGACGGCGGCATCGCCCTCGGGCAAGCCTGGATCGCCCAGCACACGCTGCGGGGGCCGACGGCCTAACGCGTGACGAACGTCGGCTTGTAGCCCAACGCCAGGCGAATCCGCTCAGCCACCCGCTCGGCATCGCTGCGGCTCGGGTACGGACCGAGGTGAACGCGGTGGATGCCGCCGCTGGCCTGGATCTGGATGCCTTCGCCCAGCCAGTCGAGCTCCCGCGCCAGATGCGAGCGCAGGCTCTCCGCATTGTCGGCATTGGAAAAGGCGCCCAGTTGCAGGAAGAGTCCCCTGGCTTCGCCGTTGTCCGCGTCGGCGGCTTTTGTCGTCGCCGCTCCGTCAACCGCAAGCTGCGCCATCAATTGTTCGAAGTCGCCCTGATCAGCAGGCGGGGCGGGAGGCTTCACCGGCAGCGGCGGCTGCCGCGCTTCGGCGTAGAGCGGCGAGGTCGGTCCGGTCGGCAGCATGGCCTCGACCTCGACCAGCGTGCTGCCGTTGTTGACGTAGCCGAGACGGTGGGCCGCGGCGTAGGAGAGGTCGATGATCCGGTCGGCGTGGAACGGGCCGCGGTCATTGACGCGCACGATCACCGTCCGGCCGTTGCCGACGTTGGTGACCCTGACGTACGACGGCAGGGCCAGCGTCGGATGTGCGGCGGTCATCGCGAACATGTCGTACGTTTCGCCGATCGAGGTCTTCTGGCCGTGGAACTTCTTGCCGTACCAGCTGGCGATGCCGCGCTGGCGCACGGGCTTCAGGCGCGTGTTCGGCACGTAGGACTTGCCGAGGACTTCATAAGGGCGGTTGGCGAAGCGATGCAGCGGTTCCAGCTGCGGCTGCGCGTCGGGAATGTCATCGAGGTTGTCGGGGATGTCGTCGGCCGGGCCGTCGTCCTTGTAGTAGCCGCCGCCGCGCTTCTGGACCACGGTGGACTTGCGCGCCGATGCCGGACCGGCCCCGGACTCCGGATCGGCGGTGCGTGTCGGCTGGCCGCCGCAACCCGCCAGTATCAGGAACAAGCTCAGGACGGCAATCCGCACTCCCCGCTGTACGCATTTCATCTATCGAGCCTCACTGCTTGACCAGCATCCGGTGCGACTGGATGCTCATCAGGATGCCGACGCCGAGGAAGAGCGTCACCAGCGCCGTGCCGCCGTAGCTCATGAACGGCAGGGGCACGCCGACGACCGGCAGGATGCCGCTGACCATGCCCATGTTGACGAAGGCGTAGGTGAAGAAGCTGAGGGTGATCGAGCCGGCCAGAACGCGCGCGAACAGGGTCGAGGCGTTGGCGGTGATCATCAGTCCGCGGGCGATGAGCAGCAGGTAAAGCGCGACGAGGATGCAGTTCCCGACCAGCCCGCGCTCTTCGGAAAAAACGGCGAAAATGAAGTCGGTGTGGCGTTCCGGGATGAACTCCAGGTGCGTCTGGGTACCTTGCAGCCAGCCCTTGCCGAACGGCCCGCCGGAACCGATGGCGATGGTCGACTGGATGATGTGGTAGCCCGAGCCAAGCGGGTCGGAGCTCGGGTCGATCAGCGTCATGATGCGTTTCCGCTGGTAGTCGTGCAGCATGCTCCAGATGAAGGGCGCGGCGGCGATCCCGGCGGCAAGCATGCCGAAAATGATCTTCCACGGCAGACCGGCAAAAAAGATCACGTAGAAACCGGCGGCGCCGACGAGCAGCGCCGTGCCGAGATCCGGCTGCTTGGCGATCAGGACGAAGGGCACGAGAAGCAGCAGCCCGGCGACGGCGTAATGACGCAGCCGCAACGTCGCCTCGTATTTGTGGAAGTACCAGGCGAGCATCAGCGGCGTCGCAATTTTTAGGATTTCCGACGGCTGGATGCGGGTGATGCCGATCGACAGCCAGCGGCGCGCGCCGTTGATCTTGATGCCCATGACGAACACCAGCACCAGCAGGACGATGCCGACCAGGTAAAGCGGGACGGCGAAGCGCATCAGTTTCTGCGGCGGCAACTGCGCGATGAGCCACATGACCACGATCCCGACACCCATGTTCATCAGCTGACCGGCGGTCCGGTTGCTCGCGTAGGCTGTCGCGCTGTAGATGGTCGCCAGACCGAAGGCCATGATCACCAGGGTGATGGTCAGCAGCGGACCGTCGAGATTGGCGACCAGCCTCCGCTGGAAACGCCGGAACCAGTGATGCTGCTGCTGGATGATCGGATTAGTGTTCATCGCTCTCCACCGCCGCTTCGTCTTCCTTGGCCGCACCGAGCGGCGATTTTCCAAGCAGGTAGTAGTCCAGCACCATGCGCGCGATCGGCGCGGCCGATTGGGAGCCGAAGCCGCCGTTCTCGACCAGCACCGCCAGGGCGATCTTCGGCTGCTCGGCCGGGGCAAAGGCGATGAACAGCGCGTGGTCGCGCAGTTCTTCCTTGATCTTGTGTGCCTTGTACTCCGCTCCCTTGAGGCTGAACACCTGCGCCGTGCCGGTCTTCCCGCCGGAAACGTATTCCGCGCCGGCGAAAGCCCTGGCACCGGTGCCTTCCTTGTTGACGCCGACCATGGCTCTCTTGATCGTCTCGATGTTCTGCTTCTTCCATGGCAGGACGCGCAACGGCTCGGGCTCGATCAGGGTCTTTTCGCCGCTGCGGCTGTCGATGATGTGGCGCACGAGATGCGGCCGGTACAGCACGCCGTCGTTGGCCAGCGCTGCCATGGCCTGCGCCAGCTGGATCGGCGTGTAGGCGTTGTACCCCTGGCCGATGCCGATCGAGATCGTCTCGCCGCCGAACCATTTCTGCTGCTCGGGCTTGCGGAAACGGCGCTTCTTCCATTCCGGCGAGGGCAGCACGCCAACCGACTCGCCGTCGATGTCGATGCCGGTCTTGCTGCCGAAGCCGATCGGTGCCATGAAGCGGGCGATGCTATCGATCCCCATGTCATTGGCCAGCATGTAGTAATAGGTGTCGCAGGATTCCACGATCGACTTGTACATGTCGACCATGCCGTGCCCGCCCTTCTTGTCATCGCGGAAGGTATGTCCGCCGAAGGTGAAGGATCCCGGGTCTGCGATGGCTTGCGCCGGCGTGCGCTTGCCGGTTTCGAGGGCCGCGAGGGCCATGAACGGCTTGAACGTCGATCCCGGGGGATAGGCGCCGTTCAGCGCGCGGTTGACCATCGGCCGGTTGGGCGAATTGTTGAGCTGGTCCCAGTCTTCCGAACGGATGCCGTCGACGAACAGGTTGGGGTCGAAGGTCGGCGTGGACACCAGCGCCAGGATGCCGCCGGTGGACGGCTCGATGGCGACGAGGGCGCCGCGCCGCTCGCCGAAGGCCTTCTCGGCGATTTCCTGCAACTTGATGTCGAGCGTCAGGGTCAGGTTGTTGCCCGGTGTGGGCGGCGTCCGCGAGAGGTTGCGCACGGCCCGCCCGCCGGCGTCGATTTCCACCTTCTCGTAGCCGGTCTGGCCGTGCAGGTGAAACTCGTAGGACTTCTCCAGGCCGGTCTTGCCGATGTGCTCGGAGCCTTTGTAGTTGGCCGATTCGCCCTTTTCCTCGATGGCCTCCAGGTCCGTTCTGTTGATCCGGTTGATGTAGCCGATGGCGTGCGCCGCGACCGGGCCGAGCGGATACTGGCGAAAAAGGCGCGCCTTGACCTCGACGCCGGGAAAACGGAAGCGATTGGCGGCAACACGGGCGACCTCTTCGTCGGAAAGGCGGGAGCGGATCGGCAAGCTCTCGAACGAGCGGCTTTCTTCGAGCAGCTTGCGGAAACGCCGTTTGTCCTTCGGCTGGATTTCCACCAGTTCGCCAAGTTTTTCGATGGTCGCGTCGAGATCATCGACTTTCGACGGCGTGATTTCGAGCGTGAAGGCCGAATAGTTGCGCGCCAGAACGATACCGTTGCGGTCGGTGATGACGCCCCTGTCGGGCGGGATCGGCACCAGCGAGATGCGATTGTCCTCGGCGCGGGTTGAATAGTACTCGTGCTGGACAACCTGCAGGAAAGCGAAGCGCCCGATCAGCGCGCCGAATGCCAGCACGACCACCCCGGCGGCGCAGAGCACGCGGAAACGGAAGCGCTGCAGGTCACCGTCCTGGTGTGCTGGCGAAGTGGTGCGAATCAACACGGCTGCAGTCCCGGATGCGTCAGATCGGACGGTTGTCGTCGCGGTCGACCGGCTGGAATTGGGGCAGCAGCAGCACGAAGGTCAGCGGCGCCCACAGCGCGGCGCCGACGAACGGCCCGACGAAATAATCAAGTCCGGGCAGGACGATACCCGGCATGGCGCGGGCGAGGTACTGCACGCCCTGGACGACGAGCAGCAGAGGGAGAATGTGCAGCGCCTGCTTGGCGAGCGGGAACCAGAGCACCCGCCGCGCAATCGCCGAACCGGCGTATGCGGCAAGAACATAGGCCAGCGCGTGTTGCCCGAGGACACCGGCGTCGGCGACGTCCATGATCAGTCCGAGCAGGAATCCGGCGCCCATGCCGACCCGGCGTGGCTCGCGAATGCACCAGAAAAGCAGGACGAGCGCGACCCAGTCGGGCATCCAGGGCCAAGCGGAGGTCGGCAGGAAATTCAGCAACAGCGCGACGAACAGGCTGAACGCGATGAACCAGGGGCGGACCGGCAGGAGGATTCGCGAGGAATAGAAGGTCGGCTGCATCCGCTCAGTCCCTTTTCAGTCGGCGCTTGGTTGTCGGCCTCTTCAGCGCCTTCGCGGTTTCGGGAGCCTTCAATTCCTCAGGAACCTGCATGACCTCGCGCGGGTCGAGGATCATGACCTCGCCGAAATGCTCCACCCACGCCAGCGGCGCGCAGTGGATTCGAGCGAAGGAGTAGGAGGTGTCGCGCTCGATGTGCACCACCTTGGCGACCGGCAACCCGCGCGGGAAAACGCCGTCGAGGCCCGACGTCACCAGCGTGTCGCCGTTCTGAACGTCCGCGCTGGCCGGCAGGAAACGTAGATCGAGTTGTCCGTCACCCAGCCCGAAGACCACCGAGCGCTGGCCGGTGCGCAGGATCTGGACCGGGATGGCCTGGTCCTTGTCGGTGATCAGGGTAATTTCCGCAACGAAGGGGAAGACCCGCGTCACCTGACCGACAACCCCGGCGTCGTCAACTACCGGCTGCCCGGCCGACAGTTTGTCCTGCAGCCCCTTGTCGACAATCACCCGCCGCGAGAACGGGTCGCGCGCGGCGTAAATGACCTGCGCAACCTGCCCGCTCACCTTCTGCCGTTCGCGCACGTCGAGCAATTTTCTCAGCCGCTCGTTCTCCGCTTCGAGCTGGCGGGTACGCAGGATGGTTTCGGCGTTGACCAGCTGGGCGCGCTTCAGCCGCGCGTTTTCATCCTCGAGACGCGACAGGCTGGAAAAATAGCCGGCGGAATTCTGCAGGAACTCGACCGGAGCGTGCGCAGCCTGCTGCAACGGGTGCGTGAAGAAGGAAATCCCCTGACGCAGCAATTCCAGCGTCTGGAAACGCGAATCGACGAACAGCAAGGCCAGCGAGAGCATCGTGTAGAACGACAACTGCGCCAGCGGTGCCGGGCCGCGTTTGAAAAACGGAGGCGGCTGATGATCCATGCGATTCGGGGCCAGAAAGGCGGGCGGGGATAAAATGAAACGGCGAGACCGCAGGATTATCCCACAGTCTCGGCCGCCTTCAGCTACGCTTCGGATGCGTCAAGGACGGTCAATCCGTGGCGAAGATGCTGCCGAGCTTGTCCATCCGCTCGAGCGCCATGCCGCAGCCGCGCGCCACGCAGGTCAGCGGCTCTTCGGCGACGATTACCGGCAGGCCTGTTTCCTCCATCAGCAGCCGGTCGAGATCGCGCAACAGGGCGCCGCCGCCAGTCAGCATCATGCCCTTGTCGGCAATGTCCGCGCCCAGCTCCGGCGGCGTCTTCTCCAGCGCCGACTTGACCGCCGAGACGATGCTGTTGAGCGGTTCGGTCAGCGCCTCGAGAATTTCGTTGGAGGAGATGGTGAATTTGCGCGGGATACCCTCGGCCTTGTTGATCCCCGAGACTTCCATCTCGCGAACTTCCGTGCCCGGGAAGGCCGAGCCGATGCTCTTCTTGATCGATTCGGCGGTGTTTTCGCCGATCAGCATGCCGTAGTTGCGGCTGATGTAGTTGATGATCGCGTCGTCGAGCTTGTCGCCACCAACGCGGACAGAGCCCGCATAGACCATGCCTCCGAGCGAGATCACGCCGACCTCGGTGGTGCCGCCGCCGATATCCACCACCATCGAGCCGGTCGGCTCGGAGACCGGCAGGCCGGCGCCGATCGCCGCGGCCATCGGCTCCTCAATCAGGAATACCTGGCTGGCGCCGGCGCCGACCGCGGACTCGCGGATCGCCCGGCGCTCGACCTGGGTCGAGCCCGAAGGGACGCAGATGATGATGCGCGGGCTCGGCGAGAGCAGGCGCGAATCATGCACCTTGCGGATGAACTGCTTGAGCATCTGCTCGGTGACGGTGAAATCGGCGATCACGCCATCCTTCATCGGCCGGATCACGGTGATGGCGCCGGGCGCCTTGCCGAGCATCTCCTTGGCGCTCTGGCCGACGGCCTGGATCGTCTTGCGGGCGTTGGGCCCGCCTTCCATGCGAATGGCCACGACCGATGGTTCGTCGAGAACGATACCCTTGCCGCGCACGTAGATCAGCGTATTGGCGGTGCCGAGGTCGATGGCCAGGTCGTTGGAGAAATAACTGCGCAGAAAACTGAACATGCGTGTCTATCCTGAAAGCTCCGCCGTGGCTGCGGACTGCAAAGCATTTATGATACCTTATAAGGCTTCCCGATTTCACATCTCACTGATTTCTCAGTCATGTCGCTCACCTTGGAACAAGTCCGGCGGGTTGCCCATCTGGCCCGGATTGAAATCAGCGACGCCGAGGCGGAAAGCACCCTCGGCCACCTGAACGGAATATTCTCCCTGATCGAAGAAATGCAGGCGGTCGATACCCGCGGCGTCGAGCCGATGGCGCACGCGCAGGATCTGGCGCAGCGCCTGCGCGAGGACCGGGTGACGGAAACGAACCGCCGCGACGCTTATCAGGCTGTGGCCCCCGAAACGGAAGCCGGGCTGTTCCTGGTGCCGAAGGTGATCGAATGATCGAACGCAGCCTTTCTTCCCTCTCCCAGGCGCTGGCTGCAGGGGAAATCTCCAGCGTCGAGCTGACACAGCTCTATCTCGAACGGATCGCCCGCCTCAACCCGACGATCAACGCCTACGTCACCGTCGATGCTGAAAAGAGCCTGGCGCAAGCCAGGGCGGCCGATGCGCAACGCGCCGCCGGCCAGGGCGGACCGTTGACCGGCATTCCACTGGCACAGAAGGACATCTTCTGTACCAAGGGCTGGCTGACCACCTGTGGTTCGAAGATGCTCGGCAACTTCGTCAGCCCCTACGACGCCACGGTGATCGAGCGCTGCAACGCGGCCGGCGCGGTCATCCTCGGCAAGACGAACATGGACGAATTCGCCATGGGTTCGTCGAACGAAACGTCGTTCTTCGGCACGGTCAAGAACCCGTGGGATACGGCCTGCGTTCCCGGCGGCTCGTCCGGCGGCTCGGCAGCGGCCGTGGCGGCACGACTGGCGCCGGCGGCGACCGGTACCGATACCGGCGGCTCGATCCGCCAACCGGCGGCCCTGTGCAACCTGACCGGCTTGAAACCGACCTACGGCGTCGTTTCGCGCTACGGCATGATCGCCTTCGCCTCTTCGCTCGACCAGGGCGGGCCGATGGCGCGCTCCGCAGAGGATTGCGCGCTGCTGCTCAACACCATGGCCGGCTTCGACGAGCGCGATTCGACCAGTCTCGACCGCCCCTCGGAAGACTACTGCCGCGATCTGGAAAAGCCGCTGGCCGGGTTGAAGATCGGTCTGCCGAAGGAATTCTTCGGCGAAGGCTGCGCGCCGGAGGTCATGGCGCTGGTCGAGGCGGCGATCGCCGAATACCGCAAGCTCGGCGCCGACACCGTCGATGTCAGCCTGCCGAACATGAAACTCTCGGTGCCTGCCTATTACGTGATCGCGCCGGCCGAGGCGAGTTCGAACCTGTCGCGCTTCGATGGCGTGCGCTACGGCTACCGCGCCCCCGAGTATGCCGATCTCAACGACATGTACAGCAAGACCCGGGCGCAGGGCTTCGGCGCCGAGGTCAAGCGCCGCATCCTGATCGGCACCTACGTGCTCTCGCACGGCTACTACGATGCCTACTACCTGCAGGCGCAGCGCATCCGTCGCCTGATCGCCAACGATTTCGTCGAGGCTTTCAAGCACTGCGACGTGATCATGGGGCCGACCAGCCCGACGACGGCATTCCGCCTCGGCGAAAAGGCCGCCGATCCGGTGCAGATGTACCTCTCGGACATCTACACTATCGCCGTCAACCTCGCCGGCCTGCCGGGGATGTCGATTCCCTGCGGTTTCGCCGGCGGCTTGCCGGCGGGTCTGCAGATCATCGGCGATTACTTCAGCGAAGCGCGCCTGCTGAACATCGCGCACCGTTACCAGCAGGCGACCGATTGGCACCTGCGGCAACCGGCAGCGCTGGACTGATCCGTACCGATGAAGCGGTTTCTTGCCGTCGCTGCAGCGTTCCTGCTGGCGTCCTGTGCGACACAGGAGCCGGTGACGCCGCCTTCCTCGGCGGACAACACACCGGCTGCCGAGACACCGCCGGCCCCGAGGAGCACGGCACGCAGCGACAGGATTGAATCGCAGCCGCTCAAGCATCTCGTCGGACGCAAGCTCAAGCCGATTCCGGACAAGGAACTCAACGTCCGGACCCGCTGCGCCTTCAAGGATGTGCAGGGCGGGCGCGGCAGCATGGACTTGCAGGTAACCAGGGCCGAGGTCAAGCGGTTCGTTGCGGAAGTAACCATTCCCGAACAGGGAGTCTGCCGCTTCGACATGAAGCAGTTCGAGCAAATCGCGCGGATGCCGAACGTCGTCCTGCACGACAAGGGCAGCGCCTGCACGGTACGGATGTGGGAGCAGGGAAAAGGCGTCACGGTGGCGTTCAACGGTTGCGAGGCCCGTTGCAGCGGCGATGCGTTCAGCTATCTGTGGCCGATTCTGGTCGATACGCGCAGCGGCCGCTGCGCCTGAAAATAGTGAGTAACAAGCGATGAAACAGTGGGAAGTGGTGATCGGCATCGAGACGCACGTGCAACTCTCGACGCAGTCCAAGATTTTCTCGGGCAGTTCGACCGCCTTCGGCGCCGAACCCAACGTCCAGGCCAACGCCGTCGATCTGGCGCTGCCCGGCGTGCTGCCGGTGCTGAACAAGGGCGCCGTCGAATGTGCGATCCGCTTCGGCCTGGCGGTTGACGGCGAAGTGGCACCGAAATCGGTTTTCGCGCGCAAGAACTACTTCTATCCCGATCTTCCCAAGGGCTACCAGATCAGCCAGTACGAACTGCCCGTCGTGGTCGGCGGCAAGGTGGCGATCCAGGTCGGCCAGGGTGACGCGGCGACCGAAAAGGTAATCACCCTGACGCGCGCCCACCTGGAAGAAGATGCCGGCAAGTCGCTGCACGAGGATTTCCACGGCAAGACGGGGATCGACCTCAACCGCGCCGGCACGCCGTTGCTCGAAATCGTCACCGAGCCGGACATGCGCTCATCGGCCGAGGCGGTGGCCTACGCCAGGGCGCTGCACGCGCTGGTGCGCTGGATCGGCATCTGCGACGGCAACATGCAGGAAGGCTCGTTCCGCTGCGACGCCAACGTCTCGGTGCGGCCGGTCGGGCAAAAGGAATTCGGCACGCGGCGCGAGATCAAGAACCTCAATTCCTTCCGCTTCCTTCAGCAGGCCATCGACTACGAGGTGCAGTGGCAGATCGCCCACATCGAGGACGGCGGCCGCGTCGAGCAGGCCACAGTGCTGTTCGATCCCGACACCGGCGAAACCCGCGCCATGCGCTCGAAGGAAGACGCGCACGACTACCGCTATTTTCCCGATCCCGACCTCCTGCCGCTGCTCATCGACCGCGACTGGGTCGAGCGCACGCGTGCCGCGATGCCGGAACTGCCGACCGCCAAGAAGCAGCGCTTCGTCGCCGATTACGGACTGTCCGCCTACGACGCGACAACGCTGACGGCTTCGCTCGAGGTGGCCGACTTCTACGAGGCGACGGTGACTGTTGCCGGCAAGGCTGCGGCCAAGCCCTGCGCCAACTGGGTCATGGTCGACCTCGCCGCGCGCCTGAACAAGGACGGCAAGGAACTCGCCGATTCGCCCGTTTCGGCAGAGCAACTGGGCGGCCTGGTGGCGCGTATCGCCGACAACACCATCTCCAACAACATTGCCAAGAAGGTCTTCGAGGCGCTGTGGAGTTGTGAAGGTCAATCGGCCGACGAGATCATCGAGAAGCAGGGCCTCAAGCAGATCACGGATACCGGGGCCATCGAGGCTCTGATCGATGGCGTGCTGGCGGCCAATGCCGCGATGGTCGCCGAGTTCAAGGCGGGCAAGGAGAAGGCCTTCAACGCACTGGTCGGTCAGGCGATGAAGGCGACCAAGGGCAAGGCCAATCCGCAGCAGGTCAACGAACTGCTGCGCAAAAAGCTGGGCTGAGTTTGACCTGAATGACCGCCCCCGCCGCCGGGCGGGCTAGCGGACGCCCCGGCGCCGCTGCAGATCGAGGAAACGGGCACGATCCTCGTCGTACTTGGCTTGGATGGCACCGATTTCCTTGCGCTTGGCCTCAATGATCGATTGCTGGGCCCGGATCGCGTACTCCGTATCGAGCAGCCCCTTCTTGACTTCCGGCGGCAGCGTCTTCTTCCTGTAGAACTCCGCCTCGTTCTCGAATTTTTTGCGCTGGACGCGGATTTCCGCGATGCGGGCTTCCGCTGCCTTGATCGACTTGTCGACATCGTCGAGGGCACGCTTGCGCATGGCCTCGATGTCCCCCACGTTGGCGTAGGTGTTGAGCAAGGCCTGATCCTGACGCTGCTGTTCCTTCTGGCGCGCCTCCTCTTCCTTGCGCTGCTCCTCTTCGGCCACCCGCTGGGCGCGCTGCTCCGCCGTCAACGGGGCGTCGACTTCGCGTACGGTCTGGCCTGATTGGCCCAATTCACGGTAGGCGCGTCCGTAACACTCGCGGGGCAGCGTGTCGCCGCAAACCTGTTTGCCGGATGCGTCGGTGCAGCAGAAGAACTTGCCGCTGCCGGTTGCCGGCGCGCCTTGCGCCGCCGTCGCCAGGGCGACCGCGGCGCAAAGACAAAGACACCTAACGACTCTTGGCCACGCCATAGTTCTGGCGATAACGCGCGACCGCGGCTTCATGCGCGGAAAAATCCGGGCGCTGCCGCAGGAAAGCCATCAAATCGTCGAGCGTCGCCACGGCGACGACCGGAATGCCATAGTCCTGCTCCACTTCCTGCACGGCGGACAGTTCCCCCGTTCCTCGCTCCATTCGGTCCAGCGCGATGACGACGCCAGCCGGCGTCGCCCCGGCCGCACGGATGATTTCCACCGATTCGCGCACCGAGGTGCCGGCGGAAATCACGTCGTCGATGATCAAAACGCGACCGGCCAGCGGAGTGCCGATGATGTTGCCGCCCTCACCGTGGTCCTTGGCTTCCTTGCGGTTGAAGGCGAACGGCAGGTTGCGGCCGGCGCGCGCCAACGCCAGCGCGGTGACGGAAACCAGCGGAATACCCTTGTAGGCGGGGCCGTACAACATGTCGATGGCGATACCGCTGGCCTGAATGGCCTGGGCGTAGAATTGCGACAGGCGATCAAGCGCGGCGCCGTCGTTGAACAGGCCGGCGTTGAAGAAGTACGGAGAAAGCCGCCCTGCCTTGGTCTTGAATTCGCCGAAGCGCAAGACGTTCTGCGCGAGGGCGAACTCGATGAATTCCTGGCGAAAATCCATTGATACACTGCCTTTTTGTTTGACTGTCGGGGCCGCGAACGGCCCGGAGTGGCTATGTTACGCATCATCACCTTAAATCTCAACGGCATCCGTTCAGCCTGGCGCAAGGGCGCTCATCAGTGGCTGGCAGCGCAATCAGCCGATGTCGTCTGCCTGCAGGAACTGAAGGCGCAATTGCCCGATCTGTCCGAGGACATGCGTCAGCCGGAGGGATTTCACGCCTTCTATCACTGCGCGGAAAAGAAGGGCTACAGCGGGGTCGGCTTGTGGTGCCGCGAGGAACCGGATGACGTCGTCGAGGGAATCGGCGAGCGCGAGTTCGACGCCGAAGGCCGCTATCTGCGCGCCGATTTCGGCAATCTCTCGGTGATCTCGCTCTATGTGCCGTCCGGATCAAGCTCACCGGAACGGCAGGAGGCCAAGTTCCGTTTTCTCGATCTCTTGTTCCCGCACCTTGTCGCACTGCGCGCGAGCGGGCGAAATATCGTCATCTGCGCCGACTGGAATATTGCCCACCAGGAAATCGACCTGAAGAACTGGCGCTCGAATCAGAAAAACTCCGGATTCCTGCCGGAAGAGCGTGCGTGGGTCGGTCGGGCGCTCGAGGCGGGCTGGGTCGATGCGTTCCGGAAATTGCATCCGGAAGCCACCGAAACGGCCTACACGTGGTGGTCCAACCGCGGGCAGGCCTGGGCGAAGAACGTTGGCTGGCGCCTGGACTACCAGCTGGTGACGCCTTCACTCGCCGAAAAAGCCGTCGAGGCGAGAGTTTTCAAGGATCAGCGCTTTTCGGATCACGCACCGCTGAGCATCGATTACTCCCTCTGAGAGCGATACGCGACTGCCGTTGCAATTGCATCAGAATGGCGAGAGATTCTGCCCGCGACGCCGGTTTTACATTGATTCGCGCAGCTAATTTGGATAACGTGAACGGGCGCGCCCGCCGTATGGCGCGGTGCGGTTTTTCCACATACGCGATGAGGTGTCCTATGTCCGAAGTGTCTGATTTCCCCAGCAACAGCAAAGAAAAACTCGTTTCCGACATGAAGGTCGTCGTTTCGGATGCCGAGGAAATCCTGCGTGCCACGGCCGGCGTCGCCGGCGACAAGATCGGCGAACTGCGCGAACGTATCCTCGATCGCCTGCACGACGCCAAGATTCGCCTCGCCGATGCGGAGGAGATGCTGGTCGATCGCACCAAGGCTGCGGCCCGTGCGACTGACGACTACGTCAACGACAATCCCTGGCGCGCCGTTGGCATCGCTGCAGGCGTCGGGCTGCTGCTCGGCATTCTCATCGGCCGCCGCTAGATCGTCCGGGGATGAGAGAGAGTCAAGGAGCGGAGGCAGGTGGCCTGCTTTCCGCCCTGAGAAACATCGCGGCAACGTTGCTGGCAACCGGGAGAACGCGCCTTGAGTTGCTCGCCAACGAACTGGAGGAGGAAAAGCTGCGCGCCATGCGGTTGCTCATGGTCGCGCAAGGCATGCTTTTCTGCTTTGGTGTCGGGATTCTCCTGGTCGTCGCATTCCTGGTCGCGCTCTTCTGGGAGCAGCGGGTGGCCGTTCTCGGCATTTTCGCGCTGCTCTTCCTCGTGCTCGGCGGAGCCTGCCTGGCCGGACTCCGCCAGGCCGCACGCCGGCCGCAGAAGCCCTTTTCCGCCAGCCTCGCCGAATTGCAGGAAGACCTGCACCAACTGAAAACACTGGCCGGACATGAACCGCCCGCTCGATGACCTTCTGCTCCGCCGCGGGCGCCTGATCGAACGCATCGCCAGCCAGCGGGAAACGTTACGGCAGGACTTCGTTCCGGTCAGCCAGGCGCTCGGCAAGGTCGACTCGGCGGTGGCCGCTGTTCACTCCGCGGCGGCCAGCATCCGTCGCCACCCTGTCATGGCGTCGGCGGCCGTGGCCGTACTGTTCTGGGCGAAGGGCAAGTCGCTGTTGCGCTGGGGCGGGAAAGCCTTTTCCCTGTGGCAGAGCTGGCGGCTGGTTCAGGCGACCATCGCCGATTGGGGTGGGCGCGTCCGCATGTGAGCCCGCCGAACACCGGAGAGAAGACCGACGCCAACGCAGACGCCGAAGGTTTCGTTGCCCGCCTGGTCGGTTCGCAGAAACGGCAGGCGAATGATCTTCTGGCCGATATCCTGCGCATGCGCGGCTTGATGCCGCTGCTTATGAAGCATCGCAACGGCGGCCGCTGGACCCGCCAGGAGAAAGCGGAGTTGCTGACGCAGCTGCGCATCCTGTCGCGGGTCTCGCCGGCCTTGTTGCTCCTGCTTCTGCCCGGATCGGCGCTGTTGCTTCCTGCTTATGCCTGGTGGCTCGATCGCCGGCGCCGGCCGCGCGCGATGGCGATCGACAAGCATCGTTGATTACGCGTCGTCCCAGATTCCCTGAACGAGCAACTGTTTCGTCGCGGCCTCGGCCCAGCCGCGGTTGGCTGCCGGGCTGGCGGGGCTGGGGTGCAGCACCTTGCCGATCCGGAGATCCCTGTCAGCGAGCGCCACGGCCGCCCGGGCTTCCGCAAAGCCGCCGATGCCGATGACCCACGCCGGCTGCAAGGCGTCGACAAGCGAGCGCAGGTGGCGGTCGCAGGCCGCGTAAAGCGGTTCCGTTTCGGAGGCCGGCAACTTGTCTGGCGTGACGTTGCGTCCGCCGTCAAAGAAGGCCAGCGGACAGTAGTTGGCCACGAAATGCTCGGCGAAAAAGGACTCGGCATTGCCGAAGCGCTGCTGAAAGAGTCCCCACAGTCGGCGGCCGCTGACCTCGGAGCGCGTGCACGCGAAGCCCTCGACCGGCCGCTTCGGGTTCTCAAGGGCGGGTTTTTCGACAGGCGCCTCGATGCCCATCCAGTCGCGGGCGGCGGCAATCTCGCCGAAGGGGATGCCGCACTGCACCATGCCGAACGGCCCGGGGTTCATGCCGATGAAGACGACGCGCTTGCGATCGTTGCCGAAGCGCTGCAGGTATTGTTCGTGCGGCGCCCAGGCGTAATCGAGCGGGTTGTAGAGGTGCGTTACCGGTGCGGAGAAGCGCAGTCGGCCGACCTCGTCGGACAGCGTCTTTGCCGCAGCGATCAGGCGTGCGGCGGTCGGGTTTGTACTGGTTTTCATCGAGAGTCTTTTGCGTTTTCGGAAAGCTCGACAAGCGGGATTCTCATCCACCACACCATGACGACGCCGGGCAGGGCGACGAACACCGAGAACAGATAGAACGCCTGCCAGCCGATGCTCTCGGTGAGTACGCCGGCGACCGGGCTGACGTAGATGCGTCCGACGGCGGCCAGCGCGGAGAGCAGGGCGTAGTGTGTCGCGGTAAAGCGGCTGTTGCACAGCGCCATCAGCAAGGCAACCAATGCCACGGTGCCCATGCCGCCGGTGATGTTCTCGGCGGCGACGACGGTAAGCAACAGGAAGTCCAGTGAAGCGGCCTCGCGCAGGGATACGATTATCCAGTCGAACGGTGGCACGGCGACGCTGCCCCAAGCGCCCTTGCCGAGCACGGCGATCAGGTAGAAGCCGAGGTTCGACAGGAGTTGTAGAACACCGAACAGCAGCAGCGCACGGTAGAGGCGCAGGCGCAACATCAGTGCGCCGCCGACGATCGCGCCGAAAATCGTCAGCCAGATGCCGATGATCTTGTTGGCGATGCCGACCTCGGCCTGCGAGAAAGCCAGTCCCTTGAGCAGGAAGGCGGTAGTCAGGCTGCCGGCGAAGGCGTCGCCGAGCTTGTAGAGGACGATCAGCAGCAGGAACAGCGCGGCGCCCGGCTGCGCGAAATAGCTGGCCAGCGAGGCATTGAGCGTCTCGAAGCGCACCAGGCGGGCGAACCACCAGGCCAGCGGCAGGGCGGCGGCGATCTCGGCGAGGACGAAAAGCAGTTGAATCCAGTGATTTCCGCCGTCCGGGTCGAGTCCGAACAGGATCAATACCGAGCGCGCCAGGTAATAGCCGGCGAAGACGCCGCCGAGCATGGCGACGAACCCGGCGATTTCCCGCCCGGCACTGGAGGCCAGCGGCTTCGACTCGCTATGGACGGGAGGCAGCAGGAACAGCGAAAGGGCGGCGGCGGCGCCCATGATCGTTCCCATCAGCGCGTAAACGCGGGGCCACGACTGCCACTGGTCGGCCCAGATCAGCGCGATGCCACCGGAAACGATCATCGCCAGGCGGTAGCCGAAAACGTGCAGCGAGGCACCGAGGCCGTGTTCGGCCTTGTCGCTGAGCACGTCGGCGCGGTAGGCGTCGACCACGACATCCTGCGACGCGGAAAGAAAGGCGAGCAGCACGGCCCACTGGGCGAAAAGCATCGGCTGGCGGCTCGGCGAAAGGCTGGCCATCACGAACAGAACGAGCGCCAACCCTCCTTGGCTCACCACCACCCATCCGCGCCGCCGGCCAAGCCAGGGCGGCTCGAAGCGGTCCATCAGCGGCGCCCAGAGGAACTTGAAGGTGTAGGGCACACCGACGAGGCCGAAAAAGCCGATCGTCGCGATATTGACGCCGTCGACGGCCAGCCAGGCCTGCAGCGCCTGGCCGGTCAGCGCCAGCGGCAGCCCGGAGGCGAACCCGAGAAGAAGCACCGCCGCCAGGCGGTGGCTGCGGCCGAGAGCGCGCATCCGCCTACGCCCGGCCGAGCCGGTAGAAGGCCAGGCTGCCGTTGAGATTCGGGTCGTCGGTGACCGGTTGGCCGAAGGCATCGAAGGCCAGGCGTTCGCGGACCGCGATGCCGAGCTTGTCGCAGAGCGCCTCGAAGTCGGCGATGGTGAAGAAGCGCACGTTCGGCGTGTCGTACCACTCGTAGGGCAGGTCTTCGGACACTGGCATGTGCCCGGCGGCGATGGCCTCGCGGTTCACCCGGTAGGCGAAGTTGGGGAAGCTGACGATGGCCTCGTCGGCGACGCGCAACATCTCGTTGAGGATGCGCTCGGTGCTGTGCATCGCCTGCAACGCCTGCGAGATGATCGCGTGGCTGAACGAACGGTCCTCGAAGCCCGACAACCCGCCTTCGATGTCGATCTGGATCACGTCGACGCCATTGCGGATGCAGCCGAGCACGCTCTCATGGGCGATCTCGACGCCGTAGCCGGTGATCCGTTTGCTTTCGTTGAGGTAGCGCAACAGGCGGCCGTCGCCGCAGCCGAGGTCGAGGACGTGTTCGCCTTCGGGAATCCAGTGGGCGATCACCGCGAAATCGAAGCGCTCGCGCTCCTTGGCAGTCAGCGGAGCCAGCGGGGCTCCGCGCGGTCGAATGGGCGTCATACCTTGATGTTCTCCAGATAGGCGCGCAGCACCGCGTGGTAGTGCGCATCATCGAGCAGGAAGGAGTCGTGGCCGGCGTCGCAGTCGATCTCGGCGTAGGCGACGCGGCGCCGGTTATGCATCAGCGCGAAGACAATCTCGCGCGAGCGGGCCGGCGAGAAGCGCCAGTCGGTGGTGAAGCTGGCGACCAGGAAACTGGCACGGGCGCGGGCGAAGGCCGCGGCGAGGTCGCCGCCGTAGGCGTAGGCCGGGTCGAAGTAGTCGAGCGCCTTGGTCGTCAGCAGATAGGTGTTGGCGTCGAAGAAGCCGGCGAACTTGTCGCCCTGGTAGCGCAGATAGGACTCGACCTCGAAGTCGACGCCGTAGCTGAAACTGTGCTCGCCGTTGCGCAGGTTGCGGCCGAATTTCTCGTCCATCTGGTCATCGGAGAGGTAGGTGATGTGGCCGATCATGCGCGCCAGGCGCAGGCCGCGCGTCGGCACGACGCCGTGTTCGGCGTAGTGGCCGCCGTGAAAATCGGGATCGGACAAGATGGCCTGGCGGGCGACCTCATTGAAGGCGATGTTCTGCGCCGAGAGCTTGGGCGCCGAGGCGATGGCGATCGCATGGCGGATGCGCTCGGGAAACTCGAGCGACCATTCGATGGCCTGCATGCCGCCGAGGCTGCCACCGATGACCGCGGCCCAGGTGTCGATATCCAGATCGTCGGCCAGGCAGGCTTGCGCCGCGACCCAGTCCTCGACGGTCACCAGCGGGAAGTCGGCACCGTAGCGCTTGCCCGTCTCCGGGTTGATCGACAACGGTCCGGTCGAGCCATAGCAGCCGCCGAGATTGTTGACGCCGATGACGAAGAACTTGTTGGTGTCGAGCGGCTTGCCCGGGCCGACCAGGTTGTCCCACCAGCCAACGCTGTTCGGATTGTCGGCATAGGTGCCGGCGACATGGTGGCTGCCGGACAGCGCGTGACAGACCAGCACGGCGTTTGAGCGGGCGGCGTTGAGCGTGCCGTAGGTTTCATAGACGAGTTCGAACGACGGCAATTGGCCGCCGCCCTTCAGCGCCAGCGGCGCGTTGCGGCAGAAGCGTTGCGGGGCAACGTTGCCGACGGAATTCTCGAGTGACATGGCGTTCGTACCGAAAAAACAAAAGCCCAGTCGGCTATGGAAGGCGGACTGGGCAGTCTCCGCTTTAGCCGTATTTGTTGAGCGCCCGCAAGCTGATCGTTCAAATCGGCGCTAGAGGGCGAAATTACCGCCGCCCCCCGGAAAAGTCAAATGACCGGCGGTCATTGCTGCCAGGCATTGAGCCGCTCGATCTGCTCTTCGATCTTGGCCGACTCTTCCAGCCGGATGATCTTGCGGACGATCGGTTCGATTTCCGAGATGTCGCTCTGCTTGATGCGTTGCTTGACCGCCGGAATCTGCGCCGGGAACATCGAGAACTGGCGCAGCCCCATGCCCAGCAGCAAGCGGGTGAACATCGGATCGCCGGCCATTTCGCCGCACATCGAGACCGGGACGCCGGCCTTCTCGGCGCTGCCGATGATGTGCGACAACAACATCAGCACGGCGGGGTGCAGCGGGTCGTAGAGATTGGCGACCTGCTCGTCGGTCCGGTCGATGGCCAGCGTGTACTGGATCAGGTCATTGGTGCCGATCGACAGGAAGTCCAGGCGGCGCAGGAAGATGCCGATGGCCAGCGCAGCCGCCGGCACTTCGATCATGCCGCCGACCTCGATGTTCTCGTCGAAGGCGATTTTCTGCCCGCGCAGGCTCGATTTCGCCTGTTCCACGGCAGCCAGCGTCTGGTCCACCTGGAAAGCGTGCGAGAGCATCGGCACCAGAATCTTGACCTTGCCGAACTTCGACGCGCGCAGGATGGCGCGCAGCTGGGCCTGGAAAACCTTCGGCTCGGCAAGCGACAGGCGGATCGAGCGCAGACCGAGTGCCGGGTTGTCGCGCCGGCGTTCCTCGATGATCTCGTCCGAGGTCATCTGCTTGTCGTTGCCCAGGTCGAAGGTACGGATGGTCAGCGGGCGGCCTTCCATGCCCTTGACCGCCTTGCGGTAGGCTTCGAACTGCTCGTCCTCGCTCGGCATGTCGCCACGTCCGAGGAAGATGAACTCGGTACGGAACAGGCCGACGCCGTCGGCGCCGCACTCGATGACCGCCTCGACGTCCTCCGGCTCCTCGATATTCGCCAGCAGGTCGATCTTGATCTTGTCGAGAGTCGTGGCGCGCGCCGTCTTGAGCAGCTTGAGCTTCGATTTTTCGATCTCGTACTGGCTGCGGCGCAGTTCGTATTCCTCGAGGATGCGCCGGTCGGGATTGACGATGACCACGCCACGCGTGCCGTCGACGATCAGCGTTTCTCTGTCGCGGATCAGCGCCCTCGCGTTGTGCAGGCCGAGTACCGCCGGTATGCCCATGCCGCGGGCGAGGATCGCGGTGTGCGAGGTGGCGCCGCCGACGTCGGTGACGAAGGAGGCGAAATTGTGATCCTTGAAGGCCATCACGTCGGCAGGCGAAAGATCGTGCGCGACTACGATCACGTTCTCGCCCTTGACGCCCTTGAGCTTGCTGACGTGGTCCGGGTGTTCGCTCAACTCGCGGACGACGCGTTCGACCGCCTGGCGGACATCGTAGCTGCGCTCGCGCAGGTACTGATCCTCGACATGCTCGAACTGTTCGACCAGCACCTGCATCTGCTGCACGATCGCCCATTCGGCATTGCAACGGCGCTCACGGATGATCTGCTTGGGTACTTCCGAGAGCTCCGGGTCCTCCAGGATCATGCGGTGCAGGTCGATGAAGGCGCGCATGTCGGCCGGCGACTTTTCCAGGCTGCCTTTCATCGTGGCGAACTCGGCACGGACGCGCTGCATCGCCGCCTCGAAGCGCGCGACTTCCTTTTCCACCATGCGCGGGGCAATGACCAGATGCGAGACCTCCAGGGTCGCCTGCGAGATCAGGTGCGCCTGGCCGATGGCGATCCCTCCCGATACCGGCAGCCCATGCAAGGTGAAGCTCATGGCAGACTTACTCTCCTTCACCGAACTTGTCCGCGATCAGCTTCAGGATGGCATCGAGCGCCTCCTGCTCGTCGTCGCCGGTGGTTTCGATCACCACCTTGGAACCCTTGCCGGCAGCCAGCATCATCACGCCCATGATGCTTTTCGCGTTGATCCGGCGCGACCCTTTTTCCATCCAGATTTCGCAATCGAAGCTCCCGGCCAGTTGGGTCAGTTTGGCCGAGGCCCGGGCATGCAGGCCCAGTTTGTTGACGATTTCTGTTTCAGCGCGTGCCATGCGGAAGTCCTGTCGGTCGGTAAATGATGCGTTGGGGGTCGTCGTTCATTCGTCGTTCATTTTAAGGGATTCGCGGCGATGCGGGCAGACGCGACACACATTTGCAACGCTCATTGGGCCGGCGGAAGCGCGATTTCCCGCAAGGTCGGTTTGCCGCCCGGGAAGCCCAGGCGTTCGCGCATTTTGGGGCTGACTTCGATCGTCCCGTCGGCGGCGATCCGCAAAACATGGTCGACGTTCAACCGGGTGGCGAGTTCCGCCCAGCGCTCACCGGCAATGAACAGCGGCTTCGACGCAACGTCGGACAGGGTTCCGGCGGCCTGGCGCGGCGTGACCAGCACGGTCAATGCCTGGGTGTGCGTCACCGGCTCGCCGGCGCGCGGGTCGAGCAGGTGACAGTAGCGTTTGCCGTCCAGTTCGAAATAGCGCTGGTAGTCGCCCGACGTGCCGATCGCCTCGCCGTCGCGCAACTTCAGGGTGGCGAACGGTCCCGGCTGGCGCGGATGCTGGATGCCGATGCTCCACGGCGTGCCGTTCTTGCTGCCGAGGGCCATCACGTTGCCGCCGATGTTCACCAGCGCGTTCGTCACGCCGTGTTCGCGCAGGATGGCGACGGCGCGCTCGAGCGCGTAACCTTTCAGGTAGCCGCCAAGGTCGATGGCCATCTGCCGCGAGCGGCTGCCGACGCGGTTGCCGTCGAGCGTCAGGTCGGCAATCCCGGTCGGGTGGCTTCGCCAGGCGGCAAGCTGCTCGGGATCGGGCAGCGCGGGCTTGTAGTCGTCGGCATGGAAGCCCCAGAGGCGAATGAGCTTGCCGATGCCCGGGTCGAAAAGCCCGTCGCCGAGCGCGGAGAGACGTTGCGCGTCGCGGAGCAGGCCAGCCATTTCGTCGCTGACCGTCAGTGTTTTTCCTTCCTCCAGGGCGCTGTTGAGATCGTTGAGTTCGGAGGGCCGCCAGGCGTGATAGGTACGGTGCAGGCGGTCGAACTCGCGCAGCACCGCCGAGGCCGCCGGACGCGCTTGAGCTTCTTCAACGCCGGCGACGAGGATTTCGACGCGTGTCCCGAAGACGAATGATTCCTGATGATGCAACGGGGCCTTGCCGCAGCCAGAAAGGAACAGAATTAGAAGCCCGAAAAGGGCGGAAATCAGGGGGTTACGTCTCACGATACGTCGTTTTCCTTCGGGGGTGGCTCCACTGCGCCGCCGCAAGCGGCCTCGACGGCCTTGATATACATCGCGGCGGCATCGAAACCGGTCTGCTGGCAGATTTCGACCATGCAGGTCGGGCTGGTGACGTTGATCTCGGTAAGCCAGTCGCCGATCACGTCTATGCCGACGAAGAGCAGGCCGCGCGCCGCGAGCACCGGCGCCAGCGCTTCAGCGATCTCCCGGTCGCGCGCGCTCAGCGGTCGCGCTTCGCCCCGGCCGCCGGCGGCGAGATTGCCGCGCGTCTCGCCGGCCATCGGAATGCGCGCCAGGCAGTACGGAACGACTTCGCCGCCAATGATCAGGATACGCTTGTCGCCCTGGGTGATCTCCGGGATGAAGCGTTGGGCCATGATCGTCCGCCGGCCGTTGTGGGTCAGCGTCTCGATGATCACGTTGCGGTTGGGGTCGTCGTCGCGTACGCGGAAGATCTGGCTGCCGCCCATGCCGTCGAGCGGCTTGAGTACGGTGTCGCGGTGGGTGCCGATGAACTCCTTGATGATGCTGGCCTCACGGGCAACCAGCGTCGGCACGGCAAACCCGGCGAATTCGGCGACGGCGAGCTTCTCCGAGTGGTCGCGCAGGGCGCGCGGACTGTTGAAGATGCGTGCCCCGTCGGCTTCGGCCAGTTCCAGCAGCCAGGTGCTGGTCACGTATTCCATGTCGAACGGCGGATCCTTGCGCATGATCACCGCGTCGAAACCGCGCAGCGGACCGATCATCGCTTCCCCTTCGACGTACCAGTCGGAATCGGTTTCGAGCAGCACAAGGTGGGTGGCTTCGGCGCACACACCATGTTGCGTGGTCCAGTGCAGCGACGGCTGCTGGATCGTCCATACCGAATGGCCCGCCGCCTGCGCTGCGCGCATCATGGCGATGCTGGAATCCTTGTAGGGCTTGAGTTCGTCGAGCGGGTCAACGATGAAGGCGATGCGCATGCTCACTCCTCCTCCGGTTCGGTACGTTCGAGTTCCAGTGAAGCGGCCAGCAGCGCCAGGCGGGCGACGACGCCGTAGGCGTAGAAGCGGTTCGGCGCGGCGTCCGGCGTCAGGCAGCAATCGGGCAGCGAGCAGCTGGTTTCGAACGCCAGCGGCTCGAAGTGCATTCCGGGGGCGTTGAGGTTTTCGTCGTTGCCACGCCCGGTGTGGACACGGTAGAAACCGCCGACCACGTAGCGGTCGATCATGTACACCACCGGCTCGGCGACGCCGTCGGAAACCTGCTCGCGGGTATGCACGCCTTCCTGGATGATCACCTGCGAGACGCTCGCCCCTTCCTTGATCACCGACATCTTGTTGCGCTGGCGGCGGTTCAGGCCGACGACCTCGGAGGCGTCCTTGACCGTCATCACGCCCATGCCGTAGGTGCCGGCGTCAGCCTTGACCACCACGTAGGGCGTGTCGTCGATGCCGTACTCCTTGTATTTTTCGCGGATCAGGGTCAGCACGCCGTTGACGTTCGCGGCGAGGCAATCCTCGCCCTGCCGCTCATGGAAATCGACGCTGTCGCAGACCGAGAAATACGGGTTGATCTGCCAGGGGTCGATGCCGACCAGCCGGGCGAACTCGCTGGCCACCTCGTCGTAGGCCGCGAAGTGGTTCGACTTGCGGCGCGTTGCCCAGCCAGCGTGCAGCGGCGGCAGGATGAACTGCTCGTTGAGGTTCTGCAGGATTTCCGGAACGCCGGCGGTCAGGTCGTTGTTGAGCAGGACGGCGCAAGGGTCGAAATCGGCGAGGCCGATCCGGTAGCGCGTGCGCAGCAACGGTTCGAGCAACAGCGTGCCACCATCCGGCAACTCGACCGGGGTCGGCTTGTCGATTTCCGGCAGCAGCGAGCCGACCCGCACGTTCAGCCCGGTCATGCGCAGGATGGTCACCAGTTGCGCGACGTTCTGCAGGTAGAAGCGGTTGCGCGTGTGGTTCTCGGGGATCAGCAGCAGGCTCTTGGCCATCGGGCAGATCTTGTCGATCGCCGTCATCGCCGCCTGCACGCACAGCGGCAGGAAGGCCGCGTTGAGGTTGTTGAAGCCACCGGGGAACAGGTTCATGTCCACCGGCGCCAGCTTGAAGCCGGCGTTGCGCAGGTCGACCGAGCCGTAGAACGGCGGCGTGTGCTCCTGCCATTTACCGCGCAGCCAGCGCTCGATGTCCGGCGTGGCGTCGAGGAATTTCTTTTCCAGTTCGAGCAATGGCCCGGTCAGGGCCGTCGTCAGGCGAGGAACCATGTTTGCATCTCCTTCCAGTCCGGCGGGAAGGGACTCCCGGCCGGCGCCTCCAGCGCACAGGCGTCAGAAGCAATTCTTCAGTTTATCCCACCAGCTTTGTTCGCCGGGAGAGAGAAAGGAACGAAAGACCTTGGGCAAGGGCGTTTGTTCAAGACTGCGCTGGGTGAACAGGAAGCGGCCGTCGCAGACGAAACCGAGATCGGCCCAATCAACCGCATTGAGCGCGGCGGCCAGCGCATGCGCATCGACATGGGGGTGCTTCGGGAAAATTGCAAGCACCGAGCCGTCGTAGTGAAGGCAGTCATGGACGAAGAAGGGCTGCGACCGGCGCGTCTTGTTGTTCACGTAGACCCGGGGCAGGTCGGACTGGTAATAGCCGCGCCCCCATTGCCACCAGTTCGTTTCGTCGTAGTTGCGGATGCGCCGGGCGAGCAGGCGTTCCTTGTGCGGCAAAAGCACGCGCGGCGCGGGCTGCCCCGCCTCGCACCAGATCATCCGCCGCGTCTGGCCGTCGGCCGCCGTGCTCGAACAGACGAAATCACGGTTGCCGTAGTAATTGCTGGTGTAGATGTCGTCGGCCCCGGAAACAGCACCGACCTTGACGAAGGCGATGTCGGCAAGATGCAGCGGGTAATCGCCGCGCGTGAACAGCAGGTGGCCTCCGCTTTCGACGAAACGCCGCGTTTCCCAGCACGGTGCCAGCAGGCCGGCAACACCGTCGCCCTGTTCGAGTGCGGCATAACGGGTTGTGCGCGACAGGTCGCCTTTCTGAAAGCGCCAGATCGCGCAGTTCGGCGTCGCGTCGTCGAACAGGTGCGTGTCGCCGAGATCGATGAAATCGGTGATCGTCCCGGCGGCAAAAAGCAGTCGGTTGAGCGGCACGGCCGAGGTGGCCTTGAGCAGGTCGCGCGGGGTGATGAAGATCAGTTCGCCACCGGGTTCGAGGAGGCGCAGACACTTCTCGATGAAAAACAGGTACAGATTGGCCCGCCCATCGAGCACTGAGCCGCGCGCCAGTCGTCGCGTACCGGGGTCGATGTCCTGATAGCGGACGTAGGGCGGATTGCCGATGATCGTGGCGAACCGCTCGTCGTCGGACAGTTCGAAGAAATTCATCACTTCCGCACCGGGCGGTGCATGGCGCGGGTCGATCTCGATGCCGAGCGCACCCGGAAAATGCTTGAGGAAAGCACCGTCGCCACAGGCCGGTTCGAGCACGCGCCCGCGGTTGCGTACCAGCGCCACCATGCAGTCCACGATGACGGTCGGCGTGAACACCTGGCCGAGGGCGGCTACGTCATAGTCGTCGTTGATAACGGTGGACACGGCTGTCATGCGAGGCAAGGGCGGGGAGGTCGATCGCCGGAGTATACCCGCTTCCAACGCCTTGCCACGGGGACGAGCGCGAGGAGCGTACCGTCAATCGCGCAAGAGAGAAGACAGGAAAGCGCTCATGGGGTAAATTGCGCTCTGGTAAGGTGGCCTGATCAGGAATGGGTATGAGACAGATAACAGGGAGCTGCCGGGGTTGGGGGAAGTTTGCCTTGGGGCTGGGACTCGCCAGCCTGCTCGCCTCGGTGGATGCGAAGGATCTGGCGTTGGCGGAGATTCATCCGCCCGGTCACATCATCGTCAAGGCGGAGGAGCTTTTCGCCAGCCGACTGGCCGAACTGACCCGCGGTGAACTCGCTGTGAACATCAAACATAGCGCCCAACTCGGCAACGAAGAAAAGTCCTGGGAGAGCGTGCGCAACGGCTCGGTCGACGTGGTCCGGATCAATCTCGGCGGGATGGTCAAGGACATTCAGTCGGCACGGTTGCTGAGCTTGCCGTATCTGTTCCGCTCGCGCGAGCACATGTGGCGCGTGCTCGGCGGCGATTTCGGGAAGCGTGTCAAGGCGGAGGTCGAGAAAACCGGCGCTGTCGTGCTCGCCTATTACGACAGCGGCGCCCGGTCGTTCTACACGACGCATAAGCCGATTCAGAAACGCTCGGATTTCAACGGCTTGCGCATCCGGGTGCAGGACTCGCCGGTGTACAAGGATCTGATTTCCGAGCTGGGCGGAACACCCGTGGTCGTTTCGTACGAAAAGGTCAACGAGGCGTTCAGCAAGGGCGAGATCGACGGCGCCGAGAACAACCTTCCCTCCTACGTCTCCAGCGGGCATCACCAGTATGCCCGCTACTACAGCATGGACGAGCACTCGTCGGTGCCGGAAATCCTCCTGATGTCCAAGAAGTCGTGGGACACGCTGACAGCGGAGCAGCAGAAGGCGGTGACGACCGCGGCCGCGGAGTCGTCCGCCTACATGAAGAAGTTGTGGGCGGAATCGGAAGCCCAGGCGCTGGCGAAAGCCCGCAAGGAGGGCGCGGTGATTCTGGAAAAGCATCAGGTCTACTTGAGCGGCATAGAAACGTACGCGGTCAAGGTCTACTCGAAATACGTGACGAACTCCGAGGACCTGGGAGTCATCCTCGACATCTTGCGTTCCGAATAGCCGGTCAACGACGGCAAGGAGGCAACATGCGTTTATTGGTATTGGGGGCGGGAGGAATCGGCGGCTATTTCGGCGCGCGGATCCACGCCGCGGGGGGCGACGTCACCTTCCTCATGCGTCCGGCACGGGCGGCCGCTTTGCGCGAGAACGGCCTGAAGGTGTTCAGCCCGCACGGGGATCTGCATATCGTTCCGAAGGTGCTGACCCGTGACGAACTGCGCGAACCCTTCGACGCGTTGATTCTCTCCTGCAAGGCCTACGATCTCGATGCGGCGATGGACGACATCGCCCCGGCCGTCGGGCCGCGGACCGTGTTGCTGCCGCTGCTCAACGGTGTCTCGCACATCGACCGCCTCGCGGCCCGCTACGGACGCGAGCGCGTCCTTGGCGGCGTCGCGCAGGCAGCGCTGCTGGTCACGTCGGAGGGCGACATCCGCCATTTCAACACCACGCACCGGTTGATCACCGGCGCGTTTGGCAAAACGCCGGACGGCTTGCCTGAATTGGCCCGCCTGATCGCGGCTTCGGGCGTCGATTTCATCCTCGCCGACGACATCGAGCAGGCAATGTGGAACAAGTTCGTCTTCTGGTCGGCGCTGGCGGGGGCAACCTGCACCTTGCGCGCGAACATCGGGATCATCCTGCAGACCCTTGGCGGCGAAGAGTTCGTCACCGGCCTGATTGCCGAATGCGCCCGCGTCGCCGAACGGGCCGGGCATGCACTGACGGTCCCGCAACTGTCCACCTGCCGCGAGTTGTTGACCGAAAGCGGTTCCGTTCTCGAAGCATCGATGTTGCGAGACATCGAGCGCGGCAACCGGACCGAGGCGGAATTCACGCTTGGCGACCTGGTCGAGCGTGCCCGGGCGTATGACATCAACGCCCATTGCCTGCGCCTCGCCTATACGCACATGCAGGCCTACGAAATTCGCCGCCAATCCCGCTGAAGCGTGCCCGGCACGCCGCGGAAGACGGTAAAGTAGCGTCACGACGCCGGTTGCTTCTGCGAGGGGCGCAGCCAGGGCCGGCGGATTTCTCGGGGAGATGAAGATGCGGGTGCTGGTGCTGGGGGCGGGGGGAATCGGCGGCTATTTCGGGGCCCGAATGCAGGCGGCGGGCGGTGACGTGACCTTTCTCGTGCGACCGGCACGCGCCGCGCAACTGCGCGAGAAGGGTTTGCAGGTATTCAGCCCGCTCGGCGATCTGCAACTTGTCCCGAAAGTCGTCACCCAGGAGGAATTGCACGAGGCTCGCGAGGTCTACGACGTCATCGTGCTGACCTGCAAGGCCTTCGACCTGCCCTCGGCGATGGAGGCGATCGCGCCGGCCGTCGGCGAACAGACGGTGATCGTGCCCCTGCTCAACGGCGTTCGTCATATCGACACGCTGGTCGGGCGCTTCGGCGCAGGCCGTGTGCTGGGCGGCGTGGCCCTGATTTCGGTAACGCTGGCGCCGAGCGGCGAAGTACGCCACCTCAACCAACTGCATCGCTTCACCATCGGTTCGCTCGGCTGGCGTCCATCGCCGTGGCGGGAGCCGTTCGCCAGGCTGATGGAGTCCTCCGGCGTCGATTTCGTGCTCTCCGACAACGTCGGCCAGGCGATGTGGGACAAGGTGGTGTTCCTCGCCACCTTGGCCGGAGCGACGTGTCTGATGCGTGCCAGCGTCGGCGTCATCATGGGCACGCTGGCCGGCGAAGTCTTCATCAACGGGCTGCTCGACGAATGCGCTGCGATCGCCGCCGCGAACGGCCGCAAGCTGGCGGATACGCAACTGACGGTATTCCGCAACATGCTGACCGACCGCAATTCGCCGCTGGTCGCCTCGATGCTGCGCGATGTCGAGGCCGGCAAGCCGACCGAGGCGGATCACATCCTCGGCGACATGGTTGCCTGGGGAGAAAGCAAGCAGGTGGCTACGCCGCTGCTACGCCTCGCCTACTCCCACCTGCAGGCGTATGAACGCCGCAGGCAGGCTGAGGCGGGCTGATTCCCGCTACTCGGGGGCCGAGGAACGAATCAGGTAATCAAAGGCCGAGAGCGAGGCCTTGGCCCCCTCGCCCATGGCAATGATGATCTGCTTGTACGGCACCGTCGTGCAGTCACCGGCGGCGAATACTCCAGGCATCGAGGTCTGGCCGCGACTGTCGATCTCGATCTCGCCGCGCGGCGAGAGGTTGAGCGTCCCCTTCAGCCAGTCGGTGTTCGGCAACAGGCCGATCTGCACGAAGATGCCTTCGAGTTCGATCGTGTGCTTCTCGCCGCTCGCGCGGTCCTTGTAGACCAGGCCGTTCACCTTCTCCCCATCGCCGGTCACCTCGGTCGTTTGCGCCTGGGTGATGATCGTGACGTTGGGCAGGCTGCGCAGCTTGCTCTGCAGTACCGCGTCGGCACGCAACGCCGGGTCGAATTCGAGCAGCGTGACGTGGGCGACGATGCCGGCCAGGTCGATGGCCGCTTCAACGCCTGAGTTGCCGCCGCCGATCACCGCCACGCGCTTGCCCTTGAACAGCGGGCCGTCGCAGTGCGGGCAGTAGGCCACGCCGCGCGCCTTGTATTCCTGCTCGCCGGGCACGTTCATGTTGCGCCAGCGCGCGCCGGTGGACAGGATCACCGTCTTGCTCTTCAGCGTCGCTCCGCTGGCCAGACGCACTTCGGTCAGGCCGTCGGGGCAGCTTGAGAGCGCCTCGGCGCGCTGCAGGTTCATGATGTCGACTTCGTAGTCGCGCACGTGCTGTTCGAGTCCGGCGGCCAGCTTCGGCCCGTCGGTTTCCTTGACCGAGATGAAGTTCTCGATCGCCAGTGTGTCAAGCACCTGGCCGCCGAAACGCTCGGCCACCACGCCGGTGCGCACACCCTTGCGCGCCGCGTAGATGGCTGCCGCGGCGCCAGCCGGGCCACCGCCGACGACGAGCACGTCGAACGCTGCCTTGGCCGCGATCTTTTCCGCTTCACGCGCGGCGGCGCCGGTATCGATCCTGGCGATGATTTCTTCGAGCGTCATCCGCCCCTGGCCGAACGGCTCGCCGTTCAGATAGATGGTCGGAACGGCCATGATCTGGCGTTCCTCGACTTCCTTCTGGAACACCGCGCCATCGATCATCGTGCTGCTGATGCCGGGGTTGAGCACGGCCATCAGGTTGAGCGCCTGGATCACATCCGGGCAGTTGTGGCACGACAGTGAAATGAAGGTCTCGAAGCGGAACGAACCGGAAATCGCGCGAATCTGCTCGATCGTCGCCGCCTCGACCTTCGGCGGGTGGCCGCCGGTCTGCAACAGGGCGAGAACCAGCGAGGTGAATTCATGGCCGAGCGGAATGCCGGCGAAACGGATCCGGGCGGACTCCCCCGGGCGGCCGACGGTGAACGATGGGCGACGGGCGTCGTGGCCGTCCAGACGGATCGCGACCTTGTCCGACAGTTGGTCGATATCTTCCAGCAGGGCGTGGAGTTCCTGCGATTTGGTGCTGTCGTCGAGCGAGGCGACGAGTTCGATCGGCTGCTGCAGGCGCTCCAGATACGCTTTGAGCTGACCCTTGATGGCGGCGTCGAGCATTCTTTTTCTCCCTATGAAGCGGATTGGCAATGAACAAACGATGAAACGGGCGGCACATCCGGGCCCCGGCTTGCGCCGGGGCGACGGTCAGCGAGAGACTCAGATCTTGCCGACGAGGTCCAGCGACGGGGCGAGCGTCGCTTCGCCTTCCTTCCACTTGGCCGGGCAGACTTCACCCGGGTGCGACGCGACGTACTGAGCAGCCTTGACCTTGCGCAGCAGTTCGGAGGCGTCGCGGCCGATACCGCCGGCGTTGATTTCGATGATCTGGATCTTGCCCTGCGGATCGATCACGAAGGTGCCGCGCTCGGCGAGGCCAGCTTCCTCGATCATCACGCCGAAGTTGCGGCTGATCACGCCGGTCGGGTCGCCGACCATCACGTACTGGATCTTCTTGATCGTATCCGACGCGTCGTGCCAGGCCTTGTGCGTGAAGTGGGTGTCGGTGGAGACGCTGTAGATCTCGACGCCCAGCTTCTTGAATTCATCGTAGTTGTCGGCGAGGTCGCCCAGTTCGGTCGGGCAGACGAAGGTGAAGTCGGCCGGATAGAAGAACACCACCGACCACTTGCCGCGCAGATCGGCGTCGGAGACGGCGACGAACTTGCCGTTGTGGTAGGCGGTGGCGTTGAACGGAAGGACTTCGGTATTGATCAGTGATTTCATTGTTTTATCTCCTTGGGTGGGTTGTCTATCGAAGTGACGGAGGAATAATAGTGAGTCCGACTCTATTTTTGAAATTGATTGTATAAATAATTTCAATAGCCTCAGACTATGAACCCCTCGGGAGAACAAAGGGGCTGCGGAATTGGTCGTGGAACAGTCGATTTGGTTCCCCGACCAGCCCTCGCGCAAACCATTCGGCCGCCAGCCGGTCTTAGCAATGAAGGCCGGGAACGGCTCATGTACAATACGGCCCTTTTTTAATCAACGACTTCCGAGGTTTTTGAGTGCTCGTCGCCGCCAACATCACCATGCAGTTCGGGGCCAAGCCCCTGTTCGAGAACGTCTCCGTCAAGTTCGGCGAGGGTTACCGCTACGGTCTGATCGGCGCCAACGGCTGCGGCAAATCGACCTTCATGAAGATCGTCGCCGGCGAACTGGAGCCGAGCGCCGGCAATATTTCCAAGGACGCGCACGAGCGCATGGCCTACCTGCGCCAGGACCAGTTCGCCTTTGAAGACCAGCGCGTCATCGACGTGGTGATGATGGGCCACCAGGAGATGTGGGCGTGCATGCGGGAAAAGGACGCGATCTACGCCAACCCGGAAGCGACCGAGGAAGACTACCTGCACGCCGCCGAACTCGAACACAAGTTCGGCGAATACGACGGCTACACCGCCGAGGCGCGTGCCGGCGAACTGCTGCTCGGCGTCGGCATCCCCTCGGACAAGCACTTCGGGCCGATGAGCGAGGTCGCGCCGGGCTGGAAACTGCGCGTACTGCTGGCGCAGGCACTGTTCGCCAACCCCGACATCCTGCTGCTCGACGAACCGACCAACAACCTCGACATCGCGACGATCCGCTGGCTGGAGAACGTGCTCAACGACCGCAACAGCACGATGATCATCATCAGCCACGACCGCCACTTCCTGAACCAGGTGTGCACGCACATGGCCGACCTCGACTACGGCAAGATCACCGTGTACCCGGGTAACTACGACGACTTCATGGAAGCCTCGTCGATGGCGCGGCAGCAGCAGAAGAACGCCAACGAGCGCGCCAAGGAGCGCATCGCGGAACTGCAGGAATTCGTCCGCCGCTTCTCGGCCAACAAATCCAAGGCCAAGCAGGCCACCAGCCGGATGAAGCTGATCGACAAGCTGAAGCCCGAGGACATCAAGCCGTCGTCGCGGCAGTATCCGTGGATCCGCTTCGAATACGACGAGAAGGAAAAGCTGCACCGCCAGGCCTTCGAGATCGAGAACCTTTCGTTCGGCTACGACGGCGGTCCAAAGCTCTTCAACAATTTCGACCTGTCGCTGAATGCCGGGGACCGCCTGGCCGTGATCGGCGAGAACGGTGTCGGCAAATCGACGCTCCTCAAGCTGCTGGTCGGCGACCTCACGCCGCAGCATGGCGAAATCCGCTGGACGGAGAAGGCGCGCTTCGGCTACTACGCGCAGGACCATGCCGAGGACTTCAAGAGCGACACGCCGCTCACCGAATGGGTCGCCGAATTCGCCCGCGCGAACGCCGCCGAGGGCGAGGATCTCGAAACGCTGATTCGCGGCACCCTCGGCCGCCTGCTGTTCTCCGGCGACGAGGTCAGGAAACCGGTCAACGTCATCTCCGGCGGCGAGCAGGGACGCATGATCTTCGGCAAGCTGATGCTGATGAAGCCCAACGTGCTGATCATGGACGAACCGACCAACCACCTTGACATGGAGTCGATCGAATCGCTGAACACCGCGCTGGAAAAATTCAAGGGCACCCTGGTCTTCGTCTCGCACGACCGCGAGTTCGTTTCCTCGCTGGCCACGCGCATCCTGGAAATCCGCACCGACGGGACGATCGTCAACTACCTTGGCACCTACGAGGAATACCTCGCCAGCCAGGGCATCGAATAACCGCGCCGCACCCCTGACCGCGATGCTGCGCCGGTTGTCCTCGCTGATCCTGCGCAGCATCGGCTGGCAGCCTGTCCTCGCGCCGCCGCCTTCGCCGAGAACGGTGGTGCTGGTCTATCCGCACACGTCGAACTGGGACTTCCCGCTGGGCATGCTGTTCCGCTCCTGGTGCGGCATCCGCTTCCACTGGGCGGGAAAAGACTCGCTGTTCCGCGGCCCGTTTGGCTGGCTGTTCGTCCGGCTGGGCGGCATCCCGATCAACCGTCGCGAACCGAACGGAACGATCGCCCGGCTGGCGGACGCCTTTGCGCGGCAAGAAACGATCCACCTGTGCATCGCGCCCGAAGGCACGCGCGCCCGCGTCGAGCACTGGAAAAGTGGTTTCTACCACCTGGCCCGCAACGTCGGCGTCCCGGTCGGACTGGGCTTCATCGACTATCGCAGGAAGTGCATCGGCGTCGAGTGCTGGATCGAACTGACCGGCGACAAGGCGCAGGATATGGCGCGCATCCGCGCCTACTACGCGGGTATCTCTGCGCTACGCGCGGAAAATGCCAGTCCGGTTCGGCTGAAGGAGCCGTGAGCTATTTGCCCGGCTCCCTGGCCGCGGCTTTGGCTTCCGCCTTGGCGCGTTCCCTGGCTTTCTTTTCGATCTGTTCAGCGTGCTTCCTTGCGCGCTTCTCCTGTTGCGCCTGGCGCTTTGCCTGCTCCTCGGCCAGCTTCTTGCGGTTTTCCTCCGCCTTGCGTTCCCTGTCGGCCTGTTTTTGCGCGCGCTCGGCGGCCTTGGCCGCTTCCTCCTCGCGGTAACGTTCAGCGCGTTCCCGTTGCTCGGCCTCGCGCGCCGGTCGCTCGGCCTCACGTTGCGCCTTTTCGGCCTCGACCTCGTTGCGGTGCGCCTCGCGCTGGAAGTCGCGCGCCGGCGCGTCGAGCTGGCGGGCGTCGATGATCGCTTGCGTATAACGCCTCTTGGCATCGACCAGGCAGTCGTTGACCAGAATCTTCTGATAACAGGCGGCTTGCTCCGTGGCGTAGCGCTTTTCGGCATCGTTACGCATTGTCTCGGCGAGTTTTCGCTGCGCTTCCGCCTGCTCCAGCGTCTGCGGCACAGGGGCCGCTTTCGTTTCAGCGGATTGCCCCCAAGCGGGCGAAATGGTCAGCAATGAAAGCAGAGCAATAGTTCGGCGCAGCATGAGCAGGTCTCCTTCGGGACGCTAATCTATCAGAATTCCAGGAGGTGTTCGTTGCGCGCCGGCCTGCTTCGCAGCTGGACTTTCGTGCCTTTCGGGTTAGGCTGAACAGCACGAAAGAAACGTCGCGGATCGCCAGGTCAGACGACAACAATGCGTAGACCGCTTGCGCCAACGAAACAGTCCTGTTTGTATTTGAAAAAAAAACCTGTATAATCCGCGCCTCGCTCGTTTGATGCCTCAGACGAGCAGTTGCTGGGGAGTCGCCAAGTTGGTCAAGGCACCGGATTTTGATTCCGGCATTCGAAGGTTCGAATCCTTCTTCCCCAGCCATCCGGTTTCTTCCAGTCGGGCAGGTAACCTTACCTGCCCGTATTGCTTTCAAGCAGCGCCCCGGGATTTTTGCTATGGCCTACGATAGCCTGATGGTCTTCACCGGCAATGCCAATCCGAAATTGGCCGCCGATGTCGTCAGACGACTTAATATCTCACTCGGCCGAGCCAAGGTGGGTCGTTTCTCCGACGGCGAGATTTCCGTCGAAATCCAGGAGCATGTGCGCGGGCAGGACGTCTTCATCCTGCAATCGACCTGCGCGCCGACCAACGAAAACCTGATGGAGCTGCTGATCATGGTCGACGCGCTGAAGCGCGCCTCGGCCGGACGGATCACCGCCGCCATCCCCTATTTCGGCTACTCCCGGCAGGATCGTCGCGTTCGATCGGCACGCGTGCCGATCGCCGCCAAGCTGGTGGCCGACCTGCTGGCCGCCGCGGGCGTGCAGCGGGTGCTGACCATGGACCTGCACGCCGAACAGATCCAGGGATTCTTCAACATCCCGGTCGACAACATTTATTCGCTGCCGATCATGCTGGCCGATGTCTGGAAGCAGGATTTCGACGGCCTGATGGTCGTCTCGCCCGACGTCGGAGGCGTCGTGCGCGCGCGAGCACTGGCCAAGCGCCTCGAGTGCGACCTGGCGATCATCGACAAACGCCGCCCGAAGGCCAACGTTTCCGAGGTGATGAACATCATCGGCGACGTCGCCGGGCGCACCTGCGTGCTGATGGACGACATGGTCGACACCGCCGGCACCTTGTGCAAGGCCGCGGCCGCGCTCAAGGAGCACGGCGCGAAAAAGGTGCTGGCCTATTGCGTGCATCCGGTGCTCTCCGGGGCGGCAGTCAGTCGCATCAACGATTCGGCGATCGACGAACTGGTGGTGACCGATACCATCCCGCTGTCCGAAGACGCCCAGAAATGCTCACGCATCCGCCAACTTTCGGTGGCCGATGTGCTGGCCGAGACGATCCGCCGCATCAGCAACGAGGATTCGGTGTCGTCACTGTTCATCGAATAGTTTTTCCCCATACCCTGCCTGGTCGCGGGCGGGGTTTTACTTCAACCAGGAGTTGTCATGCAATTTGAACTGAACGCGCAAGCGCGCACACTGCAGGGGTCCGGAGCGAGCCGCCGCCTGCGTCGCGCCAAAAAAGTCCCGGCCATCATCTACGGTGGTTCCGTCGCACCGGAAATGGTCGAGCTCGACCATAACGATCTTATTCTCGCCTTGGCGAAAGAGGCGTTCCACTCTTCTGTCATCACGCTGAAGGTCGAAGGCAAGGCCCAGACCGTCCTGCTGCGCGATGCCCAGATGCACGCCTACAAGCGGCAAGTCCTGCATGCCGACTTCCAGCGCGTCGACACCACGCACGCCGTGCACCAGAAGGTGCCGCTGCACTTCATCAACGCCGAGGCTGCACCGGGCGTCAAGCTCGCCGGCGGCACGGTGTCGCACGCGATGAACGAAGTCGACGTGACCTGCCTGCCGCAGGATCTCCCGGCCTTCATCGAAGTCGACCTGAAGGATCTGCAGGCCGGTCAGACGCTGCACGTTTCGCAGCTCGTTTACCCGCAGGGCGTCAAGCCGGTCATGCACGGCAGCGACGATCCGGTCGTCGTGGCCATCACCGCCAAGAAGGCGGCTGCAGCCGAAGGCGAAGAAGCCGCTCCTGCTGCCTGATCCATCGCCATCTCGATGTGACAAGCCGTCGCCGGTTCATGCCGCGACGGCTTTCCGTTTTGGAGCTTCCGATTCGTGAGTAGCGCATGCCCGCCCCGCGCCTGATCGTCGGCCTCGGCAATCCCGGCGCCGAGTACGAGGACACCCGCCACAACCTCGGCTTCTGGTTCGTCGACCGGCTGGCCGCGGACCTGCGCGTCACGCTGGCGTCACAAAGCAAATTCCACGGCATCGTCGGGCGCAGCGGTGATCTGTGGCTGCTCAAGCCGTCGACCTTCATGAACCGCTCCGGCCTGGCGGTCCTGGCGCTGGCGAACTTCTACAAGATCCTGCCGAACGAAATCCTTGTCGTCCACGATGAACTCGACCTGCCTCCGGGTGGGATACGCATCAAGCAGGGGGGCGGCAACGGCGGGCACAACGGCCTGAAGGACATCCAGTCTCATCTGGGCACACCGGACTTCTGGCGCCTGCGCCTCGGCATCGGCCATCCCGGCGACCGCAGCGAAGTCATCAACTACGTTCTCAAGGCCCCTCGCCGCGAGGAACAGGAACAAATCGACCGGGCGCTCGACCGCTGCCTGCTGGCCTGGGCAAAGCTCGGCGCGGGCGACTACGCAACAGCGCAACAGGCCCTGCACGGCAAGGCCGCCTAAAACGCTAAACGAATTGCAACGAACAGGATTATTACCATGAGCCTCAAATGCGGAATCGTCGGCCTGCCCAACGTCGGCAAGTCCACCCTCTTCAACGCGCTGACCAAGGCCGGCGTGGCGGCGGAGAATTATCCCTTCTGCACAATCGATCCGTCGGTCGGTGTCGTCGAGGTGCCGGACAAGCGCCTCGCCGCGCTCTCGGCCATCGTCAAGCCGCAACGCGTGGTGCCGGCGGTGACCGAGTTCGTCGATATCGCCGGGCTGGTCGCCGGAGCCTCGAAAGGTGAAGGGTTGGGCAACCAGTTTCTGGCCAACATCCGCGAGACCGACGCGGTCCTGCACGTGGTGCGCTGCTTCGCCAACGACAACGTGATCCATGTTTCCGGCAGCGTCGATCCGATCCGCGACATCGAGGTCATCGACACCGAACTGGCGCTCGCCGACCTCGCCACCGTCGAGAAGGCGCTCAACCGCTATCGCAAGCCCGCCAGCGCGGGCGACAAGGAGGCCAAGCTGCTGGTCGCCGTTCTGGACAAGTGCTACGCCCAGCTCGACCAGGGCAAGCCGGTGCGCGCCCTCGACCTGTCCAAGGAGGAATGGGCCAACCTCAAGCCGTTCTGCCTGATCACCGCCAAGCCGGTGCTCTACGCCGCCAACGTGGCCGAGGACGGTTTCGAGAACAACCCGCAGCTCGATGCGGTGCGCGCGCACGCCGCCGCCGAGGGCGCCGAGGTCGTGGCCATCTGCGCCTCTATCGAGGCTGAAATCGTCGAGCTGGACGACGAGGAAAAACAGATGTTCCTCGCCGATCTCGGGCTGGAAGAGCCGGGACTCGACCGCCTGATCCACACCGCCTACCACCTGCTCGGCCTGCAGACCTACTTCACCGCCGGGGTCAAGGAAGTACGCGCATGGACGATCCACAAGGGTGACACCGCGCCGCAAGCCGCCGGCGTAATCCATACCGATTTCGAACGCGGCTTCATCCGTGCGCAGACCATTTCCTTCGACGACTTCATCACCTACGGCGGCGAGCAGGGTGCCAAGGAAGCAGGGAAGATGCGCTCCGAAGGCAAGGACTACGTGGTCAAGGATGGCGACATCCTCAATTTCCTCTTCAACGTCTAATCGCCTTCCATATCATATAAAAGTCATTACAATAGCCCTTAACTGTATATTTAGGTGTTAAGGACTATTTAGGTGGCTTTTTTACTTTCGACTCCTGCGGAAATCCTGCACACCCTGGGGGCACGTCTGCGGGAGCAGCGCCTTGCCCAGTCGCTGACACAGCGCGAACTGGCGCAGATGGCCGGGCTGTCGTTGGGTGCGCTGCGCAAACTCGAGACCGATGGTCAGTGCTCGCTGGAAACGCTGGTTCGCGCGGCGCAGGCGCTCGGGCTGCTGGATACGCTGGAAGATCTCTTCGTCCTCAAACGGCAATCCATCGCCCAGATGGAACAGGTTGAGGTCGTTAGTCGACGCCAGCGTGCGCCGCGCAAGAAGACGTCATGAAACAGCTCACCGTGCATTATTGCGGCTGGGGCGAGGACTGGCCGCTGGGGCGACTGGCCGATGACGGCCAAACCCTGCTCTTCGAATATTCCCCCGAGGCTCTGGCTCAGGGTTTGGAGTTGTCACCGCTGCATTTGAAGCTGCGTGCCGATGCCTACGGGAGCTTTCCGTCCCACCTGCATCGCCTCCCGGGCCTGATCGCCGACAGCCTGCCCGATGGCTGGGGTTTGCTGCTGATGGACCGCCTGTTTCGTCAACATGGCATTCGTCATCCCGGACCGCTGGACCGGCTGGCCTTCATTGGTGAGCGTGCCATGGGCGCTTTGCGCTTTGTTCCGGCGAGCGAAACCGGCGCCCAGGAACCCGATTGGTCCTTGCTGGCGCTGGCCGAACAAAGCCGGCGTGCGCTGGCCGGTGAGGCGGGTGCCGCCCTGCGCGAACTCGCGCTCACTGGCGGCTCGCCGCAAGGCGCCCGACCCAAGGCATTGGTGCAGTACGACGCAGCCACCGGACAAGTCAGTACCCGTCCTGATGCGCCCGGCAGCCCTTGGCTGGTCAAGTTTCCCGCGCAGAACGAGCACAAGGAGGTCTGCGTCATCGAGCAGCTCTACGCCGAGTTGGCTCGTGATTGCGGACTGGATGTGCCCGAAAGCCGTTGGTTTGACCTCGCTCCCGAACTGGCCGCATTCGGTGTCGCACGCTTCGACCGCGAAGATGGGCAGCGCGTCCCGGTGCATGGTCTGGCCGGATTGCTGCAGGTGGATTTTCGCCTGCCGGGTGCCACCGACTACACCGCCTTCCTGCGGGCCACCCGTTTCCTGACGCGTGACGAGCGCGAAGTGGAGAAAGCCTACGCACGCGCCGTCTTCAATGTGCTCTTCCACAACCGGGATGACCATCCCAAGAACTTTGCTTGGCGTCTCGGGCGTGACCGGCGCTGGCGGCTGGCGCCGGCCTTCGATCTGACCTTCAGCGAAGGACCGATGGGTCAGCACCACCTGGACGTGTGCGGCGAAGGGGCCGCGATCGAACGCCGGCATCTACTGTGCCTGGCAAAGGAGGGGGGGGTCTCGACGAAAGAGGCTGAGGAGGTCATCGACCGGATGCTGCTGCAGGCAACATCACTGGCTGAGCGGTTTGAGCGCGTTCAGATTAGGCGGCCTATGGCACAGGAGATAAAATCGGCCATTGACGCCTGTTGTCGGCGCCTGGAGCACTGAATCTGACAATGCCACAATTGCCCCAGATCACAATTGAACGTACTCAGCACTGAGTTTTTTGAAAGAGCAGCTTAGTGACTAGTTTTGTCAATGACTTACAAGCGCAATCGCGCTTTAACGTCTGACGCCGTTCCGGCGGCGCAAGCCGGTCGCTATCGCGGCCGCTTCGCCCCGTCGCCGACCGGCCCGCTGCACTTCGGCTCACTGGTCGCCGCGGTCGGCAGCTATCTCGACGCGCGCGCCAACGGCGGCGAGTGGCTGGTGCGCATCGAGGACATCGACGCGCCGCGCACGGTGCCCGGTGCAGCCGACGGCATCCTGAGGACGCTTGAAGGCTTCGGTTTCGAGTGGGACGGCGAAGTGGTATGGCAGAGCCGCCGCCTCGATCTCTATCACGCCGCACTGGTGCGTTTGCAGCTCGCCGGACTGGCGTATCCCTGCGCCTGCTCGCGCAGCGAGATTGCCGCGTCTGCAAGCCGCCCGTCCGTCGACGGGGGCTTGCTCTATCCCGGCACTTGCCGCGCCGGGCTCAAGGAGGGCGTGGCGGCGCGCGCCTGGCGACTGCGCGTCCCCGACAGGGAGTTCATCTTCCATGACTGCATCCAGGGCCAGGCGCGCCAGAATCTGGAAAAGGATGTCGGCGATTTCGTATTGCTGCGGGCCGACGGGCAATACGCTTACCAGCTGGCGGTCGTCGTCGATGATGCCGAGCAGGGAATCAATGCCGTGGTGCGCGGCGCCGACCTTCTCGATTCGACGGCACGACAGATCTGGCTGCAGCAATGCCTGGGTGCTTCGACACCGACTTACGCGCACTTGCCCGTCGCGGTCAACGCGGCGGGCGAAAAGCTCTCCAAGCAAACCAGGGCGCCCGCCGTCGATCCGGTGGACGGGGTGGATTTGCTGTGCCGCGTGATGCGTTTTCTCGGGCAAGCGGAGTACCCTGAGCGGAACGCCGGGTCGCTGCGCGAATTCTGGGAGTGGGCGATTGCAACCTGGGATGTGGCCGGAGTTCCTTCCACGCGAGCGGTTTCCTTGGCCGAAACCTGCAGTTCCCAGTCTTCAGTCGAAAGAGAGCAGCGCCGATAGCGCGGCGTGATCGGAGATGCGCGACCAGGGAACACCGGAATGCACCTGGGCCTGTTTGACCGCAAAGCCCCGCGCATAGATCCGGTCGAGGCGAAGCACCGGATGTTTCGCCGGAAAACTGCGACCGGGCGATCCACATTCGCCGCCTTCGCCGGCGAATATCTCGCACAGGCCGAGGCGGCGCGCCAGCCGCGTATCGGCCTCATTGCGCCAGTCGTTGAAATCGCCGGCGATGATCAGCGGCGCACCAGGCCCGGCGACATCCTCCAGATAAGCCGCCAGCGCGTCCATTTGCCGTCGCCGCGAGCGGGCGAAGAGGGAAAGGTGCACGCAAACGCAATGGACTGGCGCCGGAGCCCCCGGAATATTGATCCGGCAGTGGAGCAAACCGCGGCGTTCGAAGCGCAGGTGCGTGACGTCCTGGTTGAAGGCGTGTTCGATCGGGAAGCGCGAGAGGATCGCGTTGCCGTGGTGCCCATGATCGTACGCCACGTTGCTCGCGTACGCCGTCGCCTGCCAGACCTCGGCGGCAAGGAAGTCATGCTGCGGCTGCTCCGGCCAGTTGTCGAACCGCTCGGCATGCCGACTGTGCGCGCCCTGGACCTCCTGCAGGAAGACGATGTCCGCGCCGAGCCGGCGCAACTGCTCGCGCAGTTCATGCACCATCATGTGCCGGTTGAACTGCGAGAAGCCCTTGTGGATGTTGTAGGTGACGATGCGCAGGCCGGATTTCTTCATGGCGCTCACGATACCGCGAGCATCCTCTCCAGCGCCAGCTTGGCCTCGGCAAGTTCGTGTGCGGGAACGCGGATGGGGTTGACCACATGGCCGGCGGCGAGGTTGTCGAGCGTCCATGCCAGGTGCTGCGGGTCGATGCGCTGCATGGTCGAGCACATGCACACCGTCGGGGCCATGAACTGGACGACCTTGCCTTGCGGCTTCACTTCCTCGGCCAGGCGGTTGACCAGGTTCAGTTCGGTGCCGACCAGCCAGCGGGTGTTGGCCGGCGCCTCCTTGACGATCTTGACGATGTGCTCGGTCGAACCAACGTAGTCGGACAGCTGACAGACCTCGAAACTGCATTCCGGATGGGAGATGACGAGCCCGTCCGGATGCTCGCTGCGGAACTTGCGGATGTGCGCCGGCTGGAACATCTGATGCACCGAGCAGTGTCCCTTCCAGAGCAGCAGTCTGGCCTTGCGGATCTGCTCGGGAGTGAGCCCGCCGAGTTCGAGATCGGGGTCCCAGACAAGCATCTCTTCAAGCGGAATGCCCATCGTGTGTCCGGTCCAGCGTCCAAGGTGCTGGTCGGGAAAGAAGAGAATCTTCTCGCGCTGGCCAAATGCCCATTCGGCGATGGTGCGCGCGTTCGACGACGTACAGACGATACCGCCGTGCCGCCCGCAGAAGGCTTTCAGGTCAGCGGCCGAGTTGATGTAGGTGACCGGGGTGAATTGTTCTTCCGCATTCAACACTTCGTTCAGTTCGCGCCAGCAACGTTCGACTTTCGCCAGGTTGGCCATGTCGGCCATCGAACATCCCGCGGCAAGATCGGGAAGGATCGCCGTCTGTTGCGACGTGGACATGATGTCGGCCACTTCGGCCATGAAGTGCACGCCGCAGAAGACGATGTACTCGGCATCGGCCTGCGAGGCCAGACGGGCGAGTTTCAGCGAATCGCCGGTCAGGTCGGCGTACTGGTAAACGTCCGCACGCTGATAGTGATGGCACAGAATCACGACCTTGCTGCCCAGTTTTTCACGGGCAGCGCGAATCCTCACATGGCACTCGGCGTCGGTCATCTGGCTGTACGGGGCGAAATCGATGCAGGGGGTGTTCATGAAAAGAATCTCTCGGAGAGCCGGAGGAAAATTCCGGGGTGAAAGTGATCAACTGTGCCAGGGCAGTCCGGCAAACCGCCAGCCGCCCAGCTTGCCACGTTGGCCACTGGCGTCGACGTTGCCCTCGAAGCCTTCGAGCACGTTGTAGCACGCACTGAAACCGGCTTCGGTGGCCAGGCAGGCGGCATTGTGCGAACGGACGCCGCTGCGACAGATGAACATGACAAGCGACTCGCTGTCGACCTGGCGTTTGAGTTGGGCGAGAAAATCGGGATTCGGCTGACCGCCGGGATAGCCCTGCCATTCGATCTCGACTCCCCCCGGAATGCGGCCGACCCAGTCCCACTCGGCGCGGGTGCGAACGTCGACAAGCCTGGCTCCGGGGGCGTTCTGCCACACGGCCCAGGCCTCGGCGGGAGTAAGAGCCCCGGCGTACGGCAGGTCGAGCTCGGCCGCGCGGTCTTTTGCCCGTTCAAGTATTGCGGAAAGGGTTCCCATCTGTGGCTGCATATGAGGGTGTGAGGGGAGAGAGTATAAACCGTGATTGACTTTAGTTCCTCAGTTGAGGCAATGCCGGGCGGCCATAGGTTCCGACGGCGCGGACTGATCGCACGGTTTCTGCACCAAACGCAAGCCGATGGTGCGCACGCACCTTTGTAGTGCGCTATTCTTCATCAAATGCACTATTGTGGTGATATTAGGACCGCACCAGAGAAGGGTAGTCGCGCATCTCGTTGCGGTTCGCTGGTGTGTATTGGGTGGCATGGTTTCTGCTAGTACCCAGAGCACTTTTTCATTGTTGCCGGAATGACCGGTACTCGCCGAGGAGACTTTGCAAATGGCAAGCCCGCAAGACGTTATCAAGATGGTCAAGGAAAACGAGGTCAAGTTCGTCGATTTCCGTTTCACTGACACCCGTGGCAAGGAACAGCACGTTACCGTGCCCGTCAGCGCGTTCAGCGAAGACAAATTCGAGAACGGCCACGCATTCGATGGCTCGTCCATCGCCGGCTGGAAGGGTATCCAGGCGTCCGACATGCAACTGATGCCCGACCCGGACACCGCCTACATCGATCCGTTCTTCGACGAAACCACGCTGGTTCTCACCTGCGACGTCGTCGATCCCGCTGACGGCCGTGGCTACGACCGCGACCCGCGCTCGATCGCCAAGCGCGCCGAAGCCTATCTCAAGTCGTCCGGCCTGGGCGACACCGCCTACTTCGGTCCGGAACCCGAATTCTTCATCTTTGACGGCGTCGAATGGTCGGTCGACATGTCCGGCTGCAACCTGAAGATCCATTCCGCCGAAGCGGCTTGGAATTCGGGCGAGAAGAACGAAGGCAACGGCGCCACCGGCCACCGTCCGGGCGTGAAGGGCGGCTACTTCCCGGTTCCGCCGGTCGACAGCCTGCACGACATCCGTTCCGCCATGGTGCTGACGCTCGAATCGCTCGGCGTGCCGGTCGAAGTGCACCACCACGAAGTCGCCAACGCCGGCCAGTGCGAAATCGGCACGGTGTTCAACACCTTGGTCAAGCGCGCCGACTGGACGCAGATCCTCAAGTACGTCGTGCATAACGTCTCGTACCAGTATGGCAAGACGGCGACCTTCATGCCCAAGCCCATCGTTGGCGACAACGGCTCCGGCATGCACGTGCACCAGTCGATCTGGAAGGACGGCAAGAACCTGTTCGCCGGCAACGGCTACGCCGGCCTGTCCGAGATGGCGCTGTTCTACATCGGCGGCATCATCAAGCACGCCAAGGCGCTGAACGCGATCACCAACCCCGGCACCAACTCGTACAAGCGCCTGGTTCCGCACTACGAAGCGCCGGTCAAGCTGGCCTACTCGGCGAAGAACCGCTCGGCCTCGATCCGCATCCCGCACGTCGCTTCCGACAAGGCCCGCCGTATCGAGACCCGTTTCCCGGATCCGATCGCCAACCCGTACCTGTGCTTCTCGGCCCTGCTGATGGCCGGTCTGGACGGCATCCAGAACAAGATCCACCCGGGCGATGCCGCTGACAAGAACCTGTACGATCTGCCGCCGGAAGAAGACGCGAAGATCCCGACCGTTTGCGCCAGCCTCGAAGAAGCCCTGGCCGCCCTCGACAAGGATCGCGACTTCCTGACCCGTGGCGGTGTCTTCTCCAACGAATGGATCGACGCCTACCTCGAGCTGAAGATGGACGAAGTCAACAAGGTGCGGATGACGACCCACCCGGTCGAGTTCGAGCTGTACTACAGCTGCTAATCGCCTTGCGACCAGGGAAAGGACGGGGTATTCCCCGTCCTTTTTTATCGCTCGCGGTAACCGCCATTGCATTGTCTTTGCCCGACCCATCCAATACACTGACGGCCGGATCCGAGGCTTTTCCGGCAATTACAAGGGAATAGGATGATGGCGTTTTTACCCCGGCTTTGCGTTTCAGGGATGCTCTTGGCAGCCGTCCCGATGGTGTACGCGGATGTCATGTATCAGTGCGTTGATGCCCAAGGGCACAAGACGTTTTCCAACGTCAGGATATCGACACCCGGCATGAAATGCTCGCCGATGGATCTCGGCCCGGCGACGACCGTCCCGCCGACACGGCCTGCCAGCAGCGCTCCCTCGCCAGCGAACTTTCCCAAGGTCGGCGAGAACGACCAGAAAGCGCGCGACACCGATCGGCGGCGCATACTGGAAAACGAACTGGCGGCCGAGCAACAGAATCTCGAATCTGCAAAAAAGGAACTGGCCGCTCAAGAGGCCGTCCGCACCGGTGATGAACGCAACTATCAACGGGTTCTCGATCGCCTTGAACCCTTCAAGAACAAGGTGGCGCTGCATGAGCGCAATATCGAAGCGATCCAGAAGGAACTCGACAAGCTGCGCTGAGCGCGCTCCGGTTGCGAGGATCCATGAGTGAGCATTCGAACAGTCCCTTCAGCGGCCTGGATCTGCTCTCGTCCTCGGTCATCCTGCTCGACGAAAAGCTGTCCATCCGCTACCTGAACTCCGCAGCCGAGGATCTGCTGGCAATCAGCGGAAAAACCGTTGCCGGTGCAAAGTTCTGCGACGTCACGGGTTGCCCGGCAACCTTGCTCGAAGCACTCGACAACGCCTTGCAACACGGCTGGGGACATAGCGGACAGAACATTGAAATCCAGCGCAACGACGAACTGCGCCTGCAACTGAACTGCACGGTCAACCGGGTAGACGCTGGCGATGTCCGGCTGCTCGTGGAACTCTGGCCGATCGACCAGCAGATCAAGGCGACCCGCGAGGAGCGATTGCTTGAACAGCAACTGGCCAACCGCGAGTTGATCCGCAATCTGGCGCACGAGATCAAGAATCCGCTCGGTGGCATTCGCGGCGCGGCGCAGTTGCTCGAACACGAACTGAACAATCCCGCACTGCGCGAATACACCCAGGTCATCATCAAGGAGACCGATCGCCTGCAGGATTTGATGAAACGCCTGCTCTCGCCGCATCGGCCGATGCAACCGGGCGCGGTGAACATCCACGAGATTCTCGAACGCGTCCGCAGTCTGCTGAAGGCGGAATTCCCCAAAGCGCTGATGATCCGCCGCGATTACGACACCAGCCTGCCCGAGCTGATCGGCGATCGCGAGCAATTGATCCAGGCCGTGCTGAACATCGCGCGCAATGCGGCGCAGGCGATCATGAACCGCCCGGAAGCGGATGCCGAGGGCCAGATTACCTTCCGCACGCGCGTGGCCCGACAGGTCACCCTGGCGAAGAAGCGCTTTCCACTGGCGATCGAACTGCAGGTCATCGACAACGGGCCGGGAATTCCGGAAGACATCCGCGAGCGGATGTTCTATCCCCTGGTTTCCGGACGGGAAGGGGGCAACGGTCTTGGCCTGACGCTGGCACAGAATTTCGTGCTGCAGCATCAGGGGACCATCGAATGTCAGAGCCGTCCGGGCTACACCTGCTTCACGCTGCGCATGCCGCTGACTCTCGGCGACGGGAAGACAGCGGGTTGATGGCAAGCTATTTGCTACAGCCTTCCCATCCTGATCACGATGCCTGAGAAGAACATGAAACCTGTGTGGATTGTCGACGACGACAAGTCGATTCGCTGGGTGTTGGAAAAGACCCTGTCGCGCGAACAGACGCCGTTCAAGAGCTTCGCCTCGGCGACCGAGGCGCTGGCGCAACTCGATGCCGGCACCGAACCGCCGCAGGTCCTGGTTTCCGACATCCGCATGCCCGGCGAGTCCGGACTTGATCTGCTGAGGAAGGTCAAGGAGCGCTTCCCCGCGCTGCCGGTCATCATCATGACCGCCTACTCCGATCTCGACAGCGCCGTGGCCGCTTTTCAGGGCGGCGCGTTCGAATACCTGCCAAAACCGTTCGATGTCGATCAGGCGCTGGAACTGATCCGCCGTGCCATCGACGAGAGCATGCACCAAGGCGGTGCATCCGACGAGCTGGGCATGGTGCCGGAAATCCTCGGCAAGGCGCCGGCGATGCAGGAAGTCTTCCGCGCCATCGGCCGGCTCAGCCAGTCGTCAGCGACGGTGATGATCACCGGTGAATCGGGGACCGGCAAGGAACTGGTCGCCCGCGCCCTGCACCGGCACAGCCCGCGCGCGGACAAGCCGTTCATTGCCATCAATACCGCGGCGATCCCCAAGGATCTGCTCGAGTCCGAACTGTTCGGCCACGAACGTGGCGCGTTCACCGGCGCGGCCACGCAGCGGCGCGGGCGTTTCGAGCAGGCGGAGGGTGGCACGCTGTTTCTCGACGAAATCGGCGACATGCCGGCCGAACTGCAGACGCGCCTGCTGCGCGTTCTCTCGGACGGCAATTTCTATCGCGTCGGCGGCCATTCGCCGATCCGCGCCAACGTCCGCATCATTGCCGCCACGCACCAGAATCTCGAAGCCCGGGTCAAGGACGGCCTGTTCCGGGAAGATCTCTTCCATCGCCTCAACGTCATCCGCGTTCGCCTGCCGAGCCTGCGCGAACGGCGCGAGGACATCCCCATCCTGGCGCGCCACTTCCTGCAGAAGAGCGCGCAGGAGCTCGGCGTCGAGGCCAAGCGGATTTCCGACGCGGCGCTGCGGCAGCTTTCGTCGCTCGACTTTCCGGGCAACGTCCGGCAGCTGGAAAACGTCTGCCACTGGCTGACCGTCATGGCGCCGGGGCAACTCGTCGATCTCGGCGATTTGCCGCCCGAACTGCGCGAGTCGGTACCGGCCTCAGGCGGTGCCACCGACTGGGAAGGCGCGCTTGCGCAGGTGGTTGACCGCATGCTGACGTCGAACGAAGGGCAGGTGCACGAGAAACTGACCAACGTTTTCGAGCGCATCCTGATCAGTCGCGCACTGATGCATACCGGCGGACGGCGCATCGAGGCGGCGCTGGCACTGGGCATCGGCCGCAATACCATCACGCGCAAGATTCAGGATCTCGGCCTTGACGGCGGACGCTCGGACGAAACGGAGCAGGTCGCCGGATAATCGGCGATAATGGCGCCCCCAAAAGGTGCCGTCCGATGTCCGATTCCTCTTCACTGCTGATCGATCCTTCGCGTCTGGCTGAACCGCTCGCCGAAGCGCGCGGTCGGTTTCACGTTGTCGCGCTGGCCGAATGCGCTTCGACCAACACGGTTCTGCTGCGGCTTGCCGAGGACGGCGCGCCGTCGGGTACCGTGGTGGTCACCGACCGGCAAACCGCCGGGCGGGGCAGTCGCGGGCGGACCTGGATGGCGTCGCCGGAATCCAGTCTGACCTTCTCGGTGTTATGGGCCTTCCCCGGCGGGCTGGAGCGCCTGTCCGGACTGTCGCTGGCGGTCGGCGTCGCCGTCGTGCAGGCGCTGGGGCGTTGTGGCGCGGCAGGCGTCCAGCTGAAATGGCCGAACGATATCCTTTACGGCCATGCCAAGCTTGGCGGCATCCTGGTGGAACTGCATGCGGATGAACAGGGCGCCAAGGCGGTCATCGGCATCGGTTTGAACCTCCGTCTGCCTGAAAGTATCGGCGCGCCGAGTGTTGCCGCGCTTCCCCCCGCCGCACTGGCGCAGATCGTCGCCGACCTTCCCGAACGGCACCTGTTGTTTTCGCATTTGCTGCGCGCCCTGGCAGAAACCTTCGACCGCTTCGTCAGCGGTGGATTTGCGGCTGTCCGCGCCGACTGGCACGCCTGCCACGCCTGGCAGGACCGGCCGGTGCGCCTGCTGCGCGAAGGGCGCGTCGACAAGGAGGGCGTCTGCGAGGGAGCGGATCTCGATGGCGCGTTGCTCGTACGCACGGTTGAAGGAATCGAGCGTTGCCTCTCCGGCGACGTCTCGCTCAGGCCGCTATGATCGTCGCCATTGACGCCGGCAACTCCCGCATCAAGTGGGGATGCCATGACGGAATCACCTGGAAGGAGCGCGGCAACGTTCCGACCGATGAAGCCGAACGCCTCGCCGACGTTGCCGCGCGCTGGCCGCGGACGGCACGCGTCGTCGCCTGCAGCGTCGCCGGACCGGCCGTTGAAACGGCGGTGCAGAACGCGCTGGGCTTGAGCGGTCTCGCGGTGCAATGGGTGCGCCCGGAACCCTCGGCACATGGCGTCCGCAATGGCTATGAACAACCGGAGCGCCTGGGCGCCGATCGCTGGGCAGCGCTGGTCGCAGCCCGTCACAAGGTGGCCGGCCCGTGCGTGGTAGTCTGCTCCGGCACTGCGACAACGGTCGACTGGCTCGATGGCACAGGAAGTTTCCGCGGCGGCCTGATCCTGCCCGGCATGCATCTGATGCTCACCGCGCTGGCCCGCGGAACCGCCCAATTGCCGCATGCGCGCGGGGTTTTCCGCGACGAGCCGCGCAATACCATGGATGCCATCGTGTCCGGCTGCCTGCATGCGCAGGCCGGCGCCATCGAGCGCATGTACGCCAAGGCGGCGGCGGAAGAACCCGCGGTAATCTGCATGCTGACGGGCGGAGCAGCCCATCGGCTGGCACCCTGCCTGGGAGTGCCGTGCCGGGTCGAGGAAACACTTGTTCTCGACGGCCTGCTGCAATACGCCTCCGCAACCTGAGCAGGCGGGGGCGCCAGCCTCTATACTTCGGCTTTTCCGTTTTGGCATCCCTTTACCGGAGTTCACATGGAATCGCTGCGCTTTGTCCTTCCCCAATCCGAAATACCGACGCACTGGTACAACGTGGTCGCCGACATGCCCAACGCGCCGCTGCCACCGCTCGGCCCGGACGGCAAGCCGGCGACGCCCGAGCAGATGGGGGCCATCTTTCCGATGGCGATTCTGGAGCAGGAGATGTCGTCCGAACGCTGGATCCCGATCCCGCAGGAAGTGCGCGAAATCTATCGCCTGTGGCGCCCCTCACCGCTCGTGCGCGCGGCCCGGCTTGAGGAAATGCTCGGGACGCCGGCGAAGATCTATTACAAGAACGAGGGCGTCTCGCCGGCAGGATCGCACAAGCCGAACACCGCGGTGCCGCAGGCGTACTACAACCGGCAGGCGGGCATCCGCCGGATCACCACGGAAACCGGGGCCGGGCAGTGGGGCTGCTCGATGGCGCTGGCGGGGCAGATGTTCGGCGTGGACGTGCGCGTGTACATGGTCAAGGTCAGCTACCAGCAGAAACCCTACCGGCGCTCGATGATGCAGACCTGGGGGGCCGAAGTGTTCGCCAGTCCGTCGGAAATGACCCAGACCGGGCGTGATACGCTGGCCCGCGATCCGGGCAACATGGGTTCCCTTGGCCTGGCGATTTCCGAGGCGGTCGAGGAAGCGGCGTCCCGCGCCGATACCAACTATGCGCTAGGTTCGGTGCTCAACCATGTGGCGCTGCACCAGACGATCATCGGCCTCGAAGCGAAAAAGCAGTTCGAGATGGCCGGCGACTGGCCGGACGTGGTTTTCGCGCCCTGCGGCGGTGGTTCCTCGTTCGCCGGGATGGCCTTCCCCTTCCTCGCCGACAATGCCGCCGGCGGGCGCAACGGCCGGATGGTGCGCCTGGTGGCCGTCGAGCCGACCTCATGCCCGTCGCTGACCAAGGGCAAGTACGCCTACGATTTCGGCGATTCGTCCGGCTTCACGCCACTGATGAAGATGTTCACCCTCGGCCACGATTTCATGCCGCCGGGCATCCACGCCGGCGGCCTTCGCTATCACGGCGCATCGCCGCTGGTCTCGCAGCTTTACCACGAAGGCTTGATCGAGGCGGTGGCCGTGCCGCAGCTGGCAACGTTCGAGGCCGGCGTGATGTTCGCCCGCGCCGAGGGCGTCGTGCCGGCCCCCGAGTCGTGCCATGCCATCCGCGCGGCCATCGACGAGGCACTGCGCTGCAAGCAGAGCGGCGAGCCGAAAACGATCCTGTTCAACCTGACCGGGCACGGGCATTTCGACATGGCATCCTACGATCGCTATTTCGCCGGCGAACTGGAAGATTTCGATTATCCGCAAGAAGCCATCCGGCAATCGCTGGAGCATCTGCCCAACGTCGGCTGACGTTGGGGATGATTGCTTGGGTCAAGGGATGAGAGGGCAATAATGCGCATCTTCGTTTTCCTGCTGTTTCTGGCCAATCTGCTTTTCTTCGCCTGGACGCGGGGTTACTTCGGCGTCACGGAGAGTGCCGATGCGTTTCGTGTCGGCCAGCAGCTACGGGCCGATCAGGTACGCATTGTCTCCAACGACGTCCCGCCGCCGGAAACTGCCCGCCCGGAGAAGAACGTTGCCAAGCCCGAGGAGAAGGCGTCAGCAGAGCCAGCCTCGGCCGAACGCTGTGTCCAGTTGGCCGAATTGCCGCCGGCCGAGGCCGATCGCCTGGAAGCCGCCTTGTCGGAATCTCTCCCTGGCGTAGCATCAAGGCGCACCAACTTTCCGGGCACAGCGAGCTTCTGGGTCCATATTCCGCCACTGAAAACCAAACGCGATGCCGAGAACAAAGCCGGGGAACTGAAGAATCTCGGCGTCAAGGAGTACTTCATCGTGCAGGAGAACGGCGCCAATCAGCTGGCCATTTCGCTGGGGCTGTTCTCCTCGTCGGATGCGGCGACGGCAGCACTTGCGGCGTTGCGCGAGAAAGGGGTGCGCTCCGCCCGCATCGCCGAACGACAGATCAAGCCGGCGGTGGCGCAACTGGAACTCCGCGCACCGGAAGCCAAAGCGGCGGAACTCGATCAATGGTTGTCCCAGGCGGCGCCGGACGCGCGTCGCAACGCCTGCAAGTTGCGCAACGCGTCGGGACAATGAGCTTCGTCGTCGGAATGACGGGGGGGATCGGCAGTGGCAAGACCACCGTCGCCAACCTTTTTGCCGAGCTTGGCGCAGCCGTCATCGACACCGACGCGATCGCGCACGAACTCACCGGTGCGCGGGGGGCGGCGATGCCAGACATTGCCCGCGCCTTCGGCGAGGGTGTTTTGCAGGCGAACGGAAGTCTTGATCGCGTGGCGATGCGGCAACTCTGTTTTTCCGACCCCACTGCGCGCAAACGCCTGGAATCCATCCTGCATCCGCTGATCCGCAGCGAGAGCATAGCCCGCTGCCGACGGGCGGATTACGCACCTTACGTGATGCTGGTCGTGCCATTGCTCATCGAGTCCGGAGCCTACCGCGAACACATTGACCGGATTCTGGTCATCGACTGCGCCGAGTCGGTACAAGTGGCACGGGTCATGGTGCGCAGCCGCCTGTCCGCCGACGAGGTCCAGGCCATCATGGCGACCCAGGCGAGTCGTGAGGAACGCCGGGCGGCGGCTGACGACGTGCTGACGAATGACGACGGCCTCGATGAACTGCAGCCACAAGTCCTTCGCCTGCATCACCGTTATGTCGAATTCGCCAGGAAGGCTCCTGTACGGGAAGATACTTAAGGCGGACTGTTGAGATTTGTTCGCAAATGTCTCAGAATGCAGGCAATTTCATCCATTTTCCCTCCCCGGCGGCAATGTGATTACCTACGAATACCCCTTCAACGAGCGCATCAGGACACTGTTGCGTCTGGAGGATTTATTCGAGAAGGCGTCCTACTTCATACAGCAGGACGGGCCGCGCGAGCATCATGTTGTCCTTCTGTCGCTGTTCGAGATTCTTGAAGTCGCCGGACGCGCCGATCTGAAGCTCGACCTGATCCAGGAACTGGAGCGGCAACGCCAGTCGTTGCTTGCCTTCCGCAACAACCCGGAGATCTCCGAAGAAGCGCTTTCCGGGGCGCTTTATGAAATCGAGCAATCCTCCGCCGCGCTGCTGGCCATGACCGGAAAAATCGGTCAGTACCTGCGCGAAAACGACTGGCTGATGGCGATCAAGAGCCGCGCCGTGATCCCTGGTGGAGTCTGCGAATTCGATCTGCCCTCCTACCACTACTGGCAACACCAGGACACAAAAACCCGGCAGGACGCGCTGCGGGGATGGTTGAAGCCACTGATTCCGCTGCGTGACGGCTTGTCGATCGTCCTGCGTTTGCTGCGCGCCAGCGGAACACCGGAAAGCCAGTTGGCCAAGGGCGGGTCGTTCCAGCTGATGCTCGGCGGCAGCACATCGCAAATGGTGCGCGTCTCGCTCAAGGAGCCGTTGCCGTTCGTCCCGGAAATCAGCGCCAACAAGTACGCACTGAACATCCGCTTCATCCGCCAGGATCTCGAAGCGCGCCCGCGGCAGCCCGACGCGGCGGTCGACGTGCCGTTCGAAATCGTGTTCTGCAACTTGTAATGCCGGCGAAAGTGACGAAAGTTCGCTGCCCGCAGTGTGGCGGCGAGTCGCTGTGGAGTCCGGAGAACAAGTTCCGGCCGTTCTGCTCCGAGCGCTGCAAGCTGATCGACCTCGGCGCCTGGGCTTCCGAGAGCTACCGCGTGCCAGTGCAGGAAGAATCGGTCGATCCGCTCGCCGAACCGCACAAACCCGAATAGTCCGTTCGTAGTCCGTCCTACCAGCCGCTCAGCATGGCGATCCCGTGGGCCCCGTGCGCCTTTGCCGTGGATAGCAGCGTACCGCGCATTCCCCCCAGCGCGTAGGCCGGAAGAGTCAGACGCTCGACAAGCTTGCCGAACTGCGCCCAGCCCATCCCCGGAGCATCCGGGTGGCTGGCCGTCGGCAGGACCGGGCTCAGAACAACGAAGTCCACGCCGAGATCGGTTGCGCGCTGGAGATCATCGGCGGTATGGCAGGAGGCCGCGACCCAGTCGGCACCGGGACGGCGCGCCAGCGTACTGAGCGCGTGCGATGGCAAATGTACGCCGTGCGCACCGACTGCCCGCGCAAGCGGTTCGTCGTCGTTGATGAGGACGCGGGCGTCACCGAACAGGCGAGTACGGGCCATAACCTCTTCGGCAAACCGCAGCCGCTCGGCCGCCGGAAGCGACTTGTCGCGAATTTGCAGCAGCCGGATACCGTTATGCAACCCACGATCGATTCGCGCGAGTTCGCTTTCGACGCCGTTGGTCTCCGCATGGGTGATGGCATAAACGTCCGGCAAGGCGAGGGCGCGCAGGATCGGGCCATTCGCCGGAAGCACCGGCTCGACCCGGGGCGTCTCGCCAACACGGGTCCAGACGGCGCCGGTGTGTTCGTGCGGATGAATCACGCCACGCCAAGCGGTAACACGGAAAAACTTCAGGCGCACATGGGCGTGCGGGTAGGTGAATTCACGACAGAGCCACGGAGCGGCCTGCAGGATGTCGATTTCCAGTTCCTCGCGCAACTCGCGAACAAGGGCGTCGTGAAACGACTCACCGGCTTCCAGCTTGCCACCGGGAAATTCCCAGTAGCCGGCGTACACCTTGTCCGGCGGACGTTGCGCCAGGAGGTATTCCTTGCCGCCCGCCGTTTCCCGCAGCAGGATGGCTGCGGAGACTTCGACCGTCCGGTTCATCGGTCGCGCCTTGTCCGGGCCTTCTGGTGCGCTCCGGCCCAGTTCTTGGCGAACTGCCAGGCAACCCGACCGCTACGCGAGCCGCGTTGCAGCGCCCAGTTGAGCGCATCGCGTTCGGCACGGGCGATTTCCGCGTCCTTGCAACCGAGTTCGCCCAACCAGTGGGCGACGATGTTCAGGTAGGCATCCTGGTCGAACGGGTAGAACGACAGCCAAAGGCCGAAACGTTCGGAGAGCGAAACCTTCTCCTCGATGGCTTCACCCGGATGGATCTCCTCGCCGACGCGGTGCGTTTCGAGGTTTTCCTCGAAATACTCCGGCATCAGATGGCGGCGGTTCGACGTCGCATAGATCAGCACGTTCTCGGGTGCGGCGGCGATCGAGCCATCGAGGACGACCTTCAGGGCCTTGAACGTGGCGTCGCCAGCATCAAAGGAAAGGTCGTCGCAGAAGATGATGAAGCGTTCCGGGCGATTTTCGATCAGGTCGACGATGTCGGGCAGATCGACGAGATCGTGTTTTTCCACCTCGATGATCCGCAAGCCATCCGAGGCGTACTCATTGAGCAATGCCTTGATCAACGAAGATTTCCCCGAGCCGCGCGCACCGGTCAACAACACGTTGTTGGCCGGCTGGCCGGCGACGAACTGGCGGGTGTTGGCGTCGATCCGCGCCTTCTGCTCGTCGATATCCTGCAGGTCCTGCAGGCGGATTGGCGCGGGGCGCGAGACGGGCTGCAGGTAACTGGCCGAACCGCGCTTGCGCCAGCGGAAAGCAATCGCTGCATCCCAGTCCGGCATAGGCGAGGCGGGCGGCAGCAGCGGTTCGATGCGTTCCAGCAGTTTTTCGGCACGGGCAAGAAAGGCGGCGAGTTGGGGAAGGGCGTCGCTCATCGGGGCGGTATACTCGATCGGTCGGGAAACGTTGAACTTTAGCCAAACCATGACCAAAAGCCAAACAAGAATCCTGCCGCGCGGACTGATCGTTCTGCTCGGCCTTTTGCTTTCCGCCTGCGCCACCGTGAAGGAGCCGGTCGTTGCCACCTGCCCGGTCTGCCCCGTCTGTCCTGGCGTAACGACCGTCGAAGCCCCGCCGCCGGCCAAGCCGCTGCAAGCGGCACGGTGGAACGACCTCCCGGGGTGGAGCGACGACGATCTTTCCGCCGCCTGGCCGGTGTTCCTGCAGTCCTGCCGCGGAATGACCAGCAAGCCGCACTGGCCGCAGTGGCGCGCGGTTTGCGACGAAGCGCGCAATCAGCCGAGCAAGGACACGCGGGCCATCCGCAAGTTCTTCGAAAGCCGCTTCGCGCCCTTCCTGCTGACCAATCCGGACGGTTCCACCCAAGGCACGGTCACCGGCTACTACGAGCCACTGCTACGTGGCTCACGGACCCGAAGCGCGAAACATGCTTATCCGGTACTGGGCGTACCGCCCGACCTGCTCACCATCGATTTGTCGGAGGTGCGGCCCGATCTCAAGAACATGCGCCTGCGTGGCCGTCTCGTCGGCAACCGCGTCGTGCCCTACTATTCGCGCGCCGAAATTGCGGAGCGCGGATTGGAAAAGGCGTTTCCGGAGCGCGTCCTGCTTTGGGTGGACGACGCAGTCGAACTGTTCTTCCTGCAGATTCAAGGCTCGGGACGCGTTAAGCTGCCGGATGGACGATTCGTACGTCTCGGCTACGCTGACCAGAACGGCCATCCCTACAAGGCAATCGGGCGCGTTCTTGCCGACTGGGGCGAGATTCCCATCGAGCAGGTATCGATGCAAAACATTCAGTCCTGGGCGCGTGCCAACCCGGTACGCCTTGGCGAACTGCTCAACACCAACCCCAGCTACGTTTTTTTCCGCGAAATGCCGCTCAAGGGAAACGGCGAAGAAGGGCCGCAAGGCGCTCTCGGCGTCCCCCTGACCCCCGGGCGCAGCATTGCAGTCGATCCACGCCACGTTCCGTTGGGCGCTCCGGTATTCCTTGCGACGACACGGCCGAACTCAAGCGAACCGCTCTCGCGACTGATGCACGCACAAGACACGGGCGGGGCGATACGCGGCGTAGTACGTGCCGACTTTTTCTGGGGATTCGGCCCGGACGCGGGTGCCGAAGCCGGGCGGATGAAGCAGTCCGGGCAGATGTGGGTGCTTCTGCCGCGAGAAGCGGCCACAACTCAAGACTGATACATTTTCCTGCGACCATTGTTCGATGAGCAACGGTATGTGTGTGACCGGCGCCGCAGCCTAGAGTGAGCTGTTCTGCGGCCAACCTGGCAGACTGTCTGCACGTCCCGCTTAAGAGGGCTGTCACGCCCAGAAAGGACAAAGGCCTGTGCCTAAGCACAAGCCTTTGATTATTCTGGTAGGGCGTGTAAGGATCGAACTTACGACAAACGGATTAAGAGTCCGCTGCTCTACCAACTGAGCTAACGCCCCACAGCACCAAGGACACGCACGGCATCCGAGGTGTTTGGTAGGTCGGGGGAGGTTCGAACTCCCGACCAACGGATTAAAAGTCCGCTGCTCTACCGGCTGAGCTACCGACCCAAAAAACAAGAGCGGACAATTATATTGGCCGGATCATTCTCTGTCAACGAGCGTGCCTCATTTTTGCGATAATGCTGCGATGAGCCATCAATCCCTCAAACGCTTTGCGTGGCTATCAATTGCCGCTGCGCTGAGTACCATCGCGCTGAAGACGGCGGCCTGGTGGCTGACCGGCTCGGTCGGACTGCTCTCCGACGCACTGGAGTCCCTGGTCAACCTGGCCGGCGCGATGATGGCGCTGGCGATGCTTGGCATTGCCGAACAGCCCGCCGACGATCAACATGCCTACGGTCACGGCAAGGCAGAGTACTTCTCCAGCGGTTTCGAAGGACTGCTGATCCTGTTCGCTGCTGCGGCGATTGGTGTGTCGGCGGTGGAACGCCTCCTGAACCCCCAACCGTTGTCGGATGTCGGCATCGGTCTTGTGGTCTCGGTCGTCGCGTCGCTGATCAATTTCTTCACTGCCCGCGTCCTTCTCGCCGCCAGCCGCGAGCACCACTCGCTGACACTTGAAGCCGATGCCCACCATCTGCTGACCGATGTATGGACTTCGGCCGGGGTTATTTTCGGCGTCGGCGCCGTCACATTGACAGGCTGGTTGTGGCTCGACCCGCTGATCGCCTTCCTGGTCGCCCTGAACATTGTGTGGACTGGCTGGAAACTCGTGCACCGTTCGACTTCCGGGCTCATGGATCAGGCCTTGCCGTCCGAAGATCACGCCCGCGTCGAGGGCATCCTTGCGCGCTATCGGGACGAAGGTATCGATTTCCATGCGCTGCGCACCCGCGAATCGGGCGCACGCCGCTTTGTCGAGATGCACGTTCTGGTTCCCGGCGCCTGGACCGTTCGGCATGGGCATGACCTCGCCGAACGCGTGGAAAGCGACATCCGCGACGCCCTGCCACGTACCACGGTGATCACCCATCTCGAGCCGCTGGAGGATCCGGTTTCGCACGAGGACATCGCGCTTGACCGATAAGACGTGGCGTCGTTGGTCAAATGCTGTCCTGGTGAGCATCGTCGCGGGGGCGTCTTTTACCAGCTCACAGCCCGCGCTGGCCTGGGGGGCTGCCGGACATCGCATCATCGCAGCGATCGCCTGGGAAAATCTTCAACCGGGGCCCCGGGACGAGGTCACTTCGCTGCTGCGCAAGCATCCCGAACACGACCGCTGGATGCGCCGGCCGGGGCGCTCCGACAACGCCCGCAAGGTTTTTGTCGAGGCGTCGACCTGGGCCGACGAAATCCGTCAGGACACCCGTTTCTATTCGGCAGGCAAGAACGGTCCCACGCCGACCCTTCCGGGATTTCCCGATATGGAACGGCGCGACGATTGGCATTACGTCAATATTCCGCTCAATGGCCCACCAGACGGCCGGCGGCTCTCCGGACAAATCGAGCGCAGCTTGCCCGAACTGGCCAGAACGCTGGCTGTATCGAGCGACGACCACGAACGCGCCTATGCCTTGCCCTGGCTCATCCATCTCGTCGGCGACGCGCATCAGCCTTTGCATACCAGCGCACGAATGAACGCACAGCGGAAGTGGGAGAAGGGGGGAAACTCCCGGAAAATCAACAACCCGTTCAATTCACGCAAGCCGTTGACGACACTGCACGCGTTCTGGGATGACCTGCCGGGACCACCGTGGTTGCGCGGGGAACGGCTTGACCGGGCCGTTCGGGCGCTACTCGCCACCTACTCACGCCCTATCCCCGGAACATCAAGCGGGCAATGGATCATTGAAAGCTGGACACTCGCGCGGGACCACGCTTATCCACCGGGAACCGAGCCGGTGCCCGAGATCACGCCGGCGTTTTACGAAAACAGCCGGGAAATCGCCAACCGCCGCATCACGGAAGCCGGGTATCGGCTGGCCGATCTACTGAACCGAACCCTCGACCCGCAAGGGCCCGCTCAGCGATAGCCGCGTGCCAAGGCACGCAAACGGGCAACACGTTCTTCAGTGGCCGGGTGAGTACTGAACAGGTTCGCGATCCCGCCGCCGTGCAGCGGATTCATGATCATCATCTGCGCAGTGGCCGGATGTTCTTCCGCCGCGATCATCGGAATCCCGCGTGCGTAGTGGTCGATCTTGGTCAGCGCGTCGGCCAGCGCGTTCGGGTCGCCGCAGATTTCGGCACCACCGCGGTCCGCTTCGAATTCGCGCGCCCGCGAGATGGCCATCTGGATCAGCGACGCGGCAATTGGCGCGAGGAGCGCAACGGCAATGGTGGCGATCGGATTCGCCGGCCGGCCTTCGGAATCGCGTCCGCCGAAGAACATCGCGAAGTTGGCCAGGGCCGAGATGGCTCCGGCCATCGTCGCCGAAATCGTCGAAATCAGGATGTCGCGATGCTGCACGTGCGCCAGTTCGTGGGCCATTACCCCGCGGATCTCGCGCGCCGAGAGAAGGTTCAGGATTCCCGTCGTCGCGGCTACCGCCGCGTTTTGCGGATTGCGGCCGGTCGCAAAGGCATTCGGCTGTGCCTCGTTGATCAGATACACACGCGGCATTGGCAGCCCCGCCCGCTGCGCCAGTTCCCGCACCATGGCGTAAAACTGGGGTGCCGAGGTTTCATCGACTTCCTGCGCGTTGTACATGCGCAGCACCATCTTGTCGGAAAACCAGTAGGCGAAGAAATTCATCGCGCCGCCGAAGATGAGCGCCATGACCATCCCGTTGGCTCCGCCGATATACCCGCCGATCGCCCCGAACAGGGCCACGATAGCCGCCATCAGGACGGTCGTCTTCAACCAGTTACCGAGCATTGCTGGAATCTCCTTCCGATCTGCAAATGCGGAACCATCCGTTCCGCCTGCGATTAGATGGGGCGGGGCGCGGAAAATTCAAGGCGTCGAGGAAAACACGGCTCCCGGCGACAACGCGTTGCCAGAAAGGAACTGCGCAGCAGAGAGACGCTTGCCCCCGGCCTTCTGCAACTCGCCAAGGCACAACGCGCCATCACCGCAAGCGACGACGATCCCGTGCCGGTCCGCCGCCAGAACAGTTCCTGGCGCTGCCCCACCCGGAACGGCAACAGCCCGCCAGATTTTGACCGGAACCCCTTCGAGCACTGTCGCTGCACCGGGGAACGGATTGAATGCGCGAACCTTGCGCTCGATCTCGGCCGCTGGCAGGCGCCAATCCAGCAAAGCTTCAGCCTTTTCGATCTTGGCGGCGTAGGTGATTCCCGTGTCGGATTGAGGGACTGCGGGGAGAGGAATTTTCTCCAGAGCGTTGACGATCAGTCGCGCGCCGAGATCGGCCAGTTTGTCGTGCAGCGATCCCGCCGTCTCGTCGGATGCGAGCGGCAGACGGTCGGAGAGCAGCACCGGCCCGGTATCCAGCCCAGCCTCCATCTGCATGATGCATACGCCCGTCTCGGTATCGCCTGCGAGGATGGCTCGCTGGATCGGCGCGGCGCCACGCCAGCGCGGCAGCAACGACGCATGGATATTGAGACAGCCGTAGCGTGGCAGATCCAGCACCGCTTGCGGGAGAATCAGTCCGTAGGCCGCAACGACCATCACCTCGGCGTCAACCGCGCGCAATCGCTCCTGGACCGCCGGATCCTTCAGTGTCAGAGGCTGGAATACCTCGATCCCCGACGCGAGCGCGAGTGCCTTCACGGGGGAAGGCCGCAGTGTCATGCCGCGTCCTGACGGCCTGTCCGGCTGAGTGAGCACCAACGCCACCTGATGCCCTGCGGCGAGAATGGCTGACAAAGACTGCGCGGCGAATTCGGGCGTTCCGGCAAAGATGAGCTTCATGCGGTGATCTTCGCCTGTTTGGCCAGCTTGGCCTTGATGCGGGTCTGCTTGAGTTGGGAAAGGTGCTCGACGAAGACCTTGCCGTCCAGGTGATCGATCTCGTGCTGAAGGCAGACCGCGAGCAGGCCGTGTGCCTCGATCGTTCTTTTCTCGCCCTTGAGGTCGAGGTAATGCACCCGCACATTCTCCGCGCGTTCGACTTTGTCGTAGATCCCGGGGACCGACAGACAACCTTCTTCGCACACCTGTAATCCATCCTTCTCGTCGATTTCGGGATTGATGAGCGTCAGCAACTCGTCGCGGGTTTCCGAAATGTCGATCACGATTACCCGCTTATGGACATCCACCTGTGTTGCCGCAAGGCCGATTCCGGGAGCTTCATACATCGTTTCTGCCATGTCGCGGGCTAGCCGCTTTATGCCTTCGTCAATTTCCAGGACAGGTGCGGCGACCTTTTTCAGACGCGGGTCCGGAAAGCGGAGAATCGGGAGTAGAGCCATAAAAAAGCTTGATTGAATAAGTAATTATGTGCAGAATCTAAAGCAACATCTATAAAGACAGCGCGATATCGGGACGTACCCAAGCTAAGACAGACCCGCGGAGAATCGGTTCGCGATTTGTCTCGTCCAGAAGTCTCTCCAAGCCCGGATGCGCGCCTGACGAGGATAACACGATGATCCGCTTTCTATCTGTGCTCTTTCTTGCCGCGGCAGCGACGTGGAGCAATGCCGCTGACGAGCCATTGAAGCTGTCTGCTTCCGCCCCCGATCGCTACGTTGTGGTTCGCGGCGATACCTTGTGGGACATTTCGGCAAAATTCCTCAATCAGCCGTGGCGCTGGCCGGAAATCTGGCGCATGAACAAGGCCCAGATCAAGAATCCACATCGCATTTACCCGGGTGATGTACTGGTACTCGGTCGCGACGCCTCGGGTGCCCCCCTGCTTCGGCTGGAATCCAAGGTTCGCCCGCAGATTTATGCGGAACAGCTGAGTCAGGCGATTCCGCCGATCCCGCCCAATGTCATCGAGCCCTTCATTGCCGCACCGCTCGTCATCGAACAAAACGGGCTCGACAGCGCCGCAAGGATCGTTGCAACGCAGGAAGACCGCGTGTTTCTCGGGAAAGGCGATACCGCGTACGCCACCAACGCCGATCCCGGCCAAAAGAACTGGCAAGTATTCCGCAGGGGGGAGCCGCTGCGCGATCCGGAGGCCCCGGAACGCATTCTCGGCTATGAAGCGTTCCATCTCGGTTCGGCTGTCCAGGTACGCCCCGGCGACCCGGCGATCTTCGAGATCGTTACGGCCAAACAGGAAATCGGCAACGGTGACCGCCTCATCCCGACCGTCCGGCCCGAACTCGTTGACTATGTTCCTCACAAGCCGGAAAGCGGTTTCACCGGCCGGGTCGTCTCGGTTTACGGGGGAGTGGGAGCCGGCGGCAAGTTGTCCATCATATCCCTCAACCGCGGCAAGAATGATGGCGTCGAGATCGGTCACGTCCTGGCGCTTGAAAAGAACCGTACAGTTGTGCAGCGTGATGAAAACGATCAGAAAACCAGCGTGGTCATTCCGGCAATCCGCTATGGCCTTGCCTTCGTTTTCAGGACATTCGAACAAATTTCCTATGCACTCGTTCTTCAATCCGACGGAACAGTCGAAGTCAACGACTACCTTGCCACTCCTTGATGCCACATGACCGACGGTGAGTCATTAGCCAACTGGTTGAGACTCACCCTGATTCCGGGAATCGGCGGTCAAACCCAGCGAAAACTGCTCTCGGTGTTCGGCTTGCCGGACGCCGTTTTTTCTGCCGGATCCACCGCATTGCGCGCCGCAGCAGGCGACAAGGCAGCCGGTTTGTTGCTCGATACGAACAACGATGCGGAGATTGCAACCGCGATCGCCTGGGCCAAGGGTGAAAATCAGCACATCGTCACACTGGCAGACTCCGAATATCCCCAGGCCTTGCTCGAAATGGCCGATCCGCCGACGCTGCTTTACGTGCGCGGACGGCTTGAGCTGCTTAACCAGCCAACGATAGCGATTGTCGGCAGCCGCAATCCGACGCCCCAAGGATCGCAAAATGCGCAGGCTTTCGCCGCAACATTGGCGCAAGCCGGACTCGTCGTGGCCAGTGGCCTCGCTCTCGGCGTCGACGCAGCAGCGCATCGCGGTGCTCTCTCGGTCGGGGGCAGGACCGTGGCTTTTATTGGTACCGGCATCGACCGGATTTATCCTGCGCGAAATCGGGAACTGGCGCATGAAATCGGTAGCAAGGGAGCGATCGTCTCGGAGTTTCCATTGGGCACCCCGGTGCTCGCTTCCAACTTCCCCAGACGGAACCGCCTGATCTCGGGGATCTCACGTGCGGTTCTCGTCGTCGAAGCAGCGACTGAAAGCGGCTCGCTGATTACTGCCCGCCTTGCCGCCGAGCAGGGCCGCGATGTATTCGCCATCCCGGGCTCGATTCATTCGCCCCAGTCCCGCGGCTGCCACCAATTGATCAAGCAGGGAGCGAAGCTGGTCGACAGCGCCCGGGATATTCTCGAGGAATATCAGGACGTCACGCCGTGTGATAGGACCGTTGCTCCTGCCGTAACCAGCCAAGAACCCACTCTCCCCTCCGAAGAGAGGATTCTCGAACAGATGGGTTACGACTCCTGTTGCCTCGATGAGTTGCTCGTCCGCACCGGAATGACTGCAGAGGCTCTTTCGGTCATTCTCCTGCAACTGGAACTTGAGGGACAGGTTGCAAGGTTGCCGGGCAACCGCTTCCAGCGCATGGCGACTGGTTGAAGCCTGAGAGTCTTGGTCGACGAAAAACACGTTTCGCCCCGGCAGGACCGATTCCGGATCGGCAGCCGGCATTCCGGGGCTCGCTTGCCAAGCTTCCGGCACTGCTCTTATCATGCGTCGCAAATTTGATCGACGTCTAAACGTGACGCCACATCTCCATTCCTCGCTGTACCTGCGGACTCTCTCCATCCATGAGCAAAAAGCTGATCATCGCAGAAAAACCCTCCGTCGCAGCCGACATCGCCCGTGCGTTGGGCGGATTCGTAAAAACCGACGACTATTTTGAAAGCGATGACCGGATCATCTGTTCTGCTGTCGGCCATCTGCTCGAACTCGCCTGTCCGGAAGAATACGAGGTCAAACGTGGAAAATGGTCGTTCGCCCACCTCCCGGTGATTCCGCCGCACTTTGACCTCCGGCCGATCGAGAAATCGGAATCCCGACTCAAGCTCCTTACCCGCCTTATAAAGCGCAAGGACGTCACGGGTCTGGTCAATGCATGCGACGCGGGGCGCGAAGGCGAGCTGATCTTCAACTACATTGTCCAGCACGCGAAGTCCAACAAGCCTGTCGAGCGGTTATGGCTGCAATCAATGACGCCCCAGGCCATTCGTGACGGATTCAGTCAGCTTCGCTCCGGCACCGAGATGCGTGGACTTGCCGATGCCGCCGTATGCCGCTCGGAGTCGGACTGGCTTGTCGGTATCAACGGCACGCGCGCAATGACCGCCTTCAACTCCAAGACCGGCGGCTTTCATCTGACCACTGTCGGCCGGGTGCAAACCCCGACGCTCGCCCTGATCGTCGAGCGCGAAGAAAAAATCCGCAGATTCAAGCCCCGATCCTATTGGGAGGTCGAGGCAGAATTTGGTTGCCAGGCAGGCGAATACAAGGGACGTTGGTTCGACGAAAAGTTCAGCAAGGGGCGAGGGGAGGAGGACGAACATCTTCGTGCGGAGCGGATCTGGGATGAAGCATTTGCGCAGCGTCTGCGCGACAAGTGCCAGGGGCGCCCAGGGATTGTCACCGAGGAAGCCAAACCCTCGTCGCAACTGTCGCCACTCCTTTACGACCTTACCAGCCTGCAGCGAGAAGCCAACAGCCGCTTCGGCTTTTCCGCCAAGGCCACGCTCGGCCTTGCACAGGCCCTTTACGAAAAACACAAGGTGCTCACCTATCCGCGTACGGATTCCAGGGCGCTTCCGGAAGACTATGTCGGGAACGTCCGGGACACACTGAAAATCCTTACCGGCGAGGGTGCCGGCAAGGGCCATGACGAAGCTTTGCTGGCCAGATATTCGCCGTTTGCGCACCAGATTCTGGCGCGGAGCTGGGTTATCCCGAACAAGCGGATTTTCAATAACGCGAAGATTTCCGATCACTTCGCCATCATTCCGACACAACAGCCCCCGAAACACCTGTCCGAGCCCGAACAGAAGCTTTATGACATGGTCGTCAAACGCTTCCTCGCGGTTTTTTACCCGGCGGCCGAATATCTGATTACAACGCGTATCACGCGGGTAGAGGGAGAGCCGTTCAAGACCGAAGGCAAGGTACTGGTAAATCCGGGATGGCTGGCTGTCTATGGACGCGAGAGCCAGGAGGGCGACGAAGGCAGCCTCGTCCCGGTTGTTCCCCAGGAAAAGGTCAGCGCCGAGCGCGTATCGCTGAACAGCATGGAGACCCGCCCGCCTGCCCGCTACTCGGAAGCAACACTGCTTTCGGCGATGGAAGGTGCCGGCAAAATGGTTGACGACGAAGAGTTGAAGGCGGCGATGGCCGGTCGCGGCCTCGGCACACCGGCTACCCGAGCGCAAATCATCGAGAACCTGATCGGCGAGCAATATGTTCACCGTGAAGGACGTGAGTTGCATCCGGCAGCCAAGGCATTCTCACTCATGACCTTGCTCAACGGACTCGGCATTCCGGAACTCACCGCACCGGAACTGACCGGAGAATGGGAATACAAGCTGGCGCAAATGGAACGGGGAGAGTTGTCTCGGGAAACGTTCATGCAGCAAATCGGCGCGTTGACCCAGCACATCGTCGATCGCGCCAAAAGCTACGACAACGACACGATCCCCGGCGATTTTGGCGAACTGTCGGCACCCTGCCCCAAATGTGCCGGAAAAATCAAGGAAACCTACAAGAAATTCCAGTGCCAGGCGTGCGATTTCTCGCTGTGGAAGATTGTCGCCGGTCGACAGTACGAAGCCTCGGAGATCGAAGAACTGCTCGAAAAACGTCAGATCGGGCCGCTATCGGGTTTCCGTAACAAGATGGGGCGGCCATTCAACGCCATCATCAGGCTCAATGAAAGCCACCAGCCCGAATTCGACTTCGGACAGGGATCCGGCGAGGAAAATGGCGGCGAAGGTGTCGATTTCTCCGGCCAGCAACCGCTCGGTGCGTGCCCCAAGTGCGGCGGACGCGTTTTCGAACATGGGCTGTCCTATCTTTGCGAGAACTCCGTCGGCCCCAAGAAAAATTGCGATTTCCGCTCCGGCAAGGTGATTCTTCAGCAAGCCGTCGATGGAGCGCAAATGACCAAGTTGCTGACTACAGGAAGGACAGACCTGCTCACGGGCTTTGTTTCAGCGCGGACCCGACGCAAGTTCTCGGCGTATCTGGTACGAGGCTCCGATGGCAAAGTCGGATTCGAGTTTGAAAAAAGAGAGGCAAAGCCCGCCGCTTCGACAAAACAGCGGAAAGCTTCTACCGGAAAAAAGGCAAATTCGACGGATGCCACGGAATGACTTTTGACCCGTCTTTCCGAACCATTCTTATTCAGGCGAAACCGACGCGCGATCGATAGGTTGTGTCGTTCGAAGCAACCTTACTCCGGATGGCGGCGCGGCGGCGATCGCCGCGCTGAGTACGTCAATAACCTGCGGTCGCGGAAAAGTTACTCGCCACGCCAGCGCCACGCGTCGCATGGGCTCCGGTGAAGCGAAGTTTCTGATGCACAACAGATCCGACGCTGACGGCCACGATTTCGCGGCCGAAACGGGCACTACCGATATACCAGCGCCGCTCGCAACCATGTGTCTGACCGTCTCCAGGGAACTGCCTTCCAGTGCGCCCTCGATCCCCCCGGGCTCGGAGAGCTTTGGGCATGCCTGCACGACCTGATCGCGAAAACAGTTTCCCTTGCCCAACAGAAGAAGGTTCTCTGCTGCCACCTGGTCCCGCGAAATGAGCTCGTTCCGGGCCAATGGATGCACGCTCGGTAGCGCGACGCAGAATGGCTCGTCATAGATCGCCCGCGTGACGATTCCAGGTTCGTCAAAGGGCAATGCGATGATGATTACATCCAGCTCCCCGCGGCGCAGCTGCCCGGCAAGCGTCGCGGTGAAGTTCTCACTGATGAACAACGGCATTTTTGGCGCGTGGGAATGCAGCGCCGGAATCAGCCTGGGCAGCAGATAGGGAGCGATCGTATAGATCACGCCAACCCGCAGAGGACCGACGAGCGGGTCCTTTCCCTGTCCCGCGATCTCATTCAGCCGCTCGGCTTCCTGAAGCACGCGTTCCGCCTGCCTGGCTATCTGCTCGCCAATCGGCGTCAATTGGACATCGGCAGAACTGCGTTCGAACAAGGTAATGCCGAGTCGATCTTCGACTTTCTTGATCGCCACGGAAAGAGTCGGCTGACTGACGTGACATTTTTCCGCCGCCCGCCCGAAATGACACTCTCGTGCCAGCATCACGATGTATCGAAGCTCGGTCAGGGTCATGTCAACATCTATGTAGGTTCTCAAAATTGGACCGGAACGGGGTCACGATCCGTCAGATAGTTATCAGACAATTCTGAGACCTCCTCGTAAACTTATTCTTAATTGTACTGAAAAATCCTAGGCCGCCAACGACGTCACTCCTCTTTAAGTAACCGTTTGGCTGATCAGCAAGAGAAGAATTGGGGCTTCGGATTCTTCGGTGGACAGGCGCACTGAATAGCTGCATCCCGACAAAACTGGCTTCGGAGTTTTCAGTGGACGCGGCGTTTTACGGGGCTTCGGATTTTCCGGTGGACAACAGGGCTGAAAAACCGCATCCCGACAAAATACCCTTCGGAGTTTTCGGTGGACGGAGTGCTTTACGTGCCTGTGTGCGACATCTCCGAACATAGTTGAACGTCGGCATTACGCCGGGTATGATGACCTTGCTTTCTGGTGCATTGAGCACCTTGCAAGGTGAGCTGTCACCGAGTCTTTGCGGCCATCACAGCATTCAACCACGAGCGAAGTTCCTATCGGAGCTTGCGCCGACAACACCAGCCTAACGAAAGTTCGTCTGACAAAGCCTCGAAGCCATACGCCTAGAGGCACACATCTCAAAACCCTGCGGGTACGCTATGCCTGCAAGGGTGTTGCTCCGCGTTTTCACAAGGAGCAAACATGCAACGCATGACCTGTTGCGCCTCTTCCAGAAAAGTATATACTGAATATATACAGTATCAGGAGAGCATCATGAGCAACTTACTTCTCAAATTCAAATCCAAGGATTCGCCATTCGGGGTGACGCGAGAAACCCTGAAGGCGCTGGCCGACGAAATGGACGTAAGCGAAACGATGGTGGTGCATCTGGCCATCTCGCGTTTCGCAAAGGAAATCCTTCCCTCTTACGAGATGGATGATGGGCCGCTGACAACGGCAGACATCAATCGCACTTGTAAGGCTGCGCAGCCCATGCTGCCAAAGGGAAAGGTGCTTAACAAAAGAACCCTTCTGTAAGGGGGGCTCATGTGGGAATTACCTGACCCAGGGGATATTGTCTGGTGCTGGTTCCCCCAAAGGCCGCGCGATGCTCCTGGGCCTAAACCGCGTCCGGCCCTCGTTCTAGCCATCACTGAGTATGAGGATGGAACAACGGTAACTGTTGCGTACGGAACTTCGCAAAACGTTAGCAAACTATTTGCGGGCGAATTTGCGATACGCAAAGGGGAGCACAAAACCGCCTATGAAATAGCGGGGCTGTCTTATGACACGAAGTTCGACCTGCGCAACAAGGTCGAATTACCGTGGAATGACAGTTTTTTTGCGGTGCCACCAAATCCTGCTCATGGGCGAACTCCGAAACTCGGTAGTTTGCACGTAGGCATGATGCGAGCGCTTGAGGCGGCAGCAAAAGCCATTCACTAGATGTGATTTTTCTCAAACTCAAGCCCGGCTCATCCTTTGGATGGCCGGGCTTTTACGGCTTCGAGGTGTTGCGGGCCAAGTTGCTGTTCTCCGATATGTTGCAGAAGAAGGCACGTCGCGTGAAAACGGTGAAGATCAAGAAACGGCCTCGGTTCGACGATGTGCCGCACAAGGCAAAGTACCTAATGATGGGTCGGATGACCTACTCCGAGCCTGAATATGTGACCCGTCAGGTGGTGCGCGAAGTCAATATCGGAGCCGACCTGTCCACCTTACTGGCCGAAATCGACACTTGGCCGACCAAGGGGTAAATCAGGCTCCGTCCACCGAAGAATCCGAAGCCCCTTTTCATTAGGTTGTTGAGACGAAAAAAATCCCGCGCCGGTCTGGCACGGGATTAAAGATCCCATCGTTGCGATGGGTCAGGGAGGGTCAAACATTGTCAGCGGGGGCGCTGAAGCAATGGTTTTATCGTAGGCTCGCCTGACCATCACGTCTGTGGTCGCTTTGCGGTTATCGCGTGACGAACTGTAATCCGGCGATTCAGTTGCCGTTCTTCCGGGTTGCCACGGAGCGCGACGTGCGCTGCCGCCAACACGCCGGTGTCTGCAACCGGGTGGTGTCCAGTCCGCGCTGCCCGAAGAAGTCCTTGGCGAACGCCACACGGCGGCGTTCTTCATCGGTAATCCCGGCGAATCGTTCAAACCAGTATTGGATTTGGTTCATGGCGGTCTCCTGAACAAGAGAGGAGGACGTTGAGTACGGTGTGGGCATACGGGATATTTCGGTAACTGTATATAAATGCAGCATTCGATATTCTCGAGCCTCAAGGTTTCGTCAGATCGTGTCCCGCGCGGTGGTGTAAGAAGGGGTCGGTAGGTCATGGGCTCCGGCAAGGTAGGAGCACGAGTCAGGCAGCCACGGCGGACAGACTGACGTTTGGATTGTCGCCGACTTCGGCAAGGG